>Ga0156347_1134_pt3 | contig 24988 bp, 26 predicted proteins | sample RifOxyA1_FD_107994 | JGI IMG/M metagenome (GOLD analysis project Ga0156347, IMG submission 107994) | Xanthomonadales bacterium RIFOXYA1_FULL_69_10 | reverse complement strand
GTTGAGCACGCCATCGGGGAAGCCGATGCCCGCCGCAAGCTCGGCGAGCATCGTCGCCGTCACCGGGGTGACTTCAGACGGCTTGGCGACCACGGTATTTCCGGCGGCAAGCGCCGGCGCGATCTTCCAGGTGAACAGGTACAGCGGCAGGTTCCACGGCGAGATCGTGGCGACCACGCCCAGCGGCCGGCGCAGGGTGTAGTTCAGGCCGGCTTGGCCGTGGTGGGATTCGCTCGCGAACTGGGTCGCGGCGTGGGCGAAGAAGCGCAGGTTGGATACCGCGCGCGGGATCTCGGCCTCGCGTGCCAGCCGGATCGGCTTGCCGCCGTCGCGCGACTCGGCATGGGCGAAGTCGTCCAGCCGGGCTTCCAGCGCATCGGCCAGCTTCTCCAGCCAGCGGGCGCGCTCGCTGTTGGGCAGGGCCGACCACGCGGGGAATGCGCGAGCCGCAGCGTCGATCGCCTCTTCGACGACATCGGCGCTGCCAGCGGGTACTTCAGCGAACGGGCGACCCGATGCAGGGTCGTGCACGTCCAGCCATCGGCCGTCGGAGGCGTCCCGGGGTTTGCCGTCGATCCAGTGCGAAAGGCGCATCCGGCAAGCTTAACGCGGGCGTCAACCGCTTGCCTTGCCTCCCCGACGTGGCGTGCCCCGGCGCTGCGTGACGTGCGCGGGCGTATGGCCGGCTGCCAGTCAGATGGACTGCATGCGGCCGCCATCCACCGCAAGACTCACCCCGTTGATGTAACCCGCCGCCGGTGAGCACAGGAACGCGATCGCCGCGGCAACTTCTTCGGGACGTGCGAAGCGTGCGGCCGGCACCGTGGCCTTCATGCCGTCGGCGACCTGCTGCTCCGACTTGCCGGTGTTGCGTGCGCGATCGCCCACGATCTGGGCGATGCGGCCGGTCTCGGTGAAGCCCGGCAGTACGTTGTTCACCGTGACGCCCTGGGAGGCGACCTCGCGCGACAGCGTCTTGGCCCAGGCGGCCACGGCACCGCGCGTGGTGTTGGACACACCGAGTCCCTGGATCGGCTCGCGCACCGAGGTCGACACCACGTTGACGATGCGGCCCCAGCCGGCGGCCTGCATGCCGGGCAGAACGGCCTGCGTCAGCACCTGGTTGGCCAGAAGGTGGCGCGTGAACGCCTGCAGGAACGCATCCGCCGTCGCGCTGGCGACCGGGCCACCCGGCGGGCCACCGGTGTTGTTGACGAGGATGTCCACCCGGCGCTCGGCGGCCAGTGCCCCGACCTTCCCGGCCAGCGCGTCCGTCTGCGAGACATCGGCGGTGATGCGCCCGTGGCGTTGCCCAGTGCGGGCGGGCAGGGCATCGACCACGGCCTGCAGCGCTTCGGCGCGTCGGGCCAGCACCGTGACGCTCGCGCCCAGTAGCGCCAGCTCGTGGGCGGCGGCGCGGCCGATGCCCTCGGAGGCGCCGCAGACCAGCGCGTGCTTGCCAGAAAGGTCGAGGTCCATGCCGTATGCCTTTGAATTAACTAACGTTTGTCAATGCCGGGTAGCGAGTTTTCGGACCATCAATGGCGCCAGCCGATCGTCGTCCTCGGCCCGGGGCGGGTCGAGCTCGGCCATCGTGAAGCCGCGCGCCTGCGCGTCCTCCTCGTCCATGCCCTCGTACTCGACGAACTCGGCGTCCATCAGCGCCGCGCGGGCGCTGTCCTCGCTGTCGTAGGGCAGGGTGTTGCCATCGCTGTCGAACACTTCCGCGGTGCCGGCCTCGCGCACCCGCAGGCGCGCCCACACCACGGTGCGACCCAGCGTGGCCAGCCACCAGCGGTCGTTCGTATGGGTCGTCATGCAAGCACCATCGAAAGGAGCCAGAGCAGGCCGGAGCACACCAGCGCACCGATGATCGTGACCAGCGACACCCAGGCCGGCGTCGCCAGACCATTGAGGTTGCGGTCGCCCGCGGCACGGTAGTCGCGGCGCAGCAGCCACGCGATCACCTCGGGCCTGGCGAAGGCGCCTTCGCCAAGCTCGTCGGCAAGCGCCGGGTGGCGGTCGCGGATATGCACCAGCGTCAGCGGCCAGAAGATGACGAACGCCGTGATGCCGGCGATGGCCACGCCGACGAAGCACAGGGCGGCGAACAGGATCACTTCAACGCACTCCAGAGCGGCTCAGTCATCAGTACTCGGCGCTGCCGGGCGCGCGCGGGTAGGGGATCGCATCGCGGATGTTGGACAGCCCGCAGACGTAGACCACCAGCCGTTCGAAGCCCAGGCCGAATCCCGAATGCGGCACCGTGCCGTAGCGGCGGAAGTCGCGGTACCAGCCGTAGTGCTCCGCATCCAAGCCGAACTGCGCCATGCGCGAATCCAGCACGTCCAGGCGTTCCTCGCGCTGGCTGCCGCCGATGATCTCGCCGATGCCCGGCGCCAGTACGTCCATCGCCGCGACGGTTTTTCCGTCGTCGTTGAGGCGCATGTAGAACGCCTTGATGTGCTCGGGGTAGTTGTAGACCACCACCGGGCGGCCGACGTGCTGCTCGGTCAGCCAGCGCTCGTGCTCGGTCTGCAGGTCCAGGCCCCATTCGACGGGGAACTCGAACGTGTGGCCGGACTTCTGCAGCAGGCCGATGGCGTCGCTGTAGTCGATCCGCTCGAACGGCGCGTTGATGAAGGCCTCCAGCCGGGTGATGGCGTCCTTCTGCACGCGTTCGGCGATGAACGCCATGTCGTCGCCACGCTCGTCCAGCACGGCGCGGAACAGGTACTTGAGGAAGTCCTCGGCGACCTGCGCGTTTTCCATCAGGTCGGCGAAGGCGATCTCCGGCTCCACCATCCAGAACTCGGCCAGGTGGCGGGTGGTATGGCTGTTCTCGGCACGGAAGGTCGGCCCGAAGGTGTAGACCTTGCTCAGCGCCAGGCAGTAGGCCTCGACGTTGAGCTGGCCGGACACGGTCAGGAAGGTTTCCTTGCCGAAGAAGTCGCGGCTGAAGTCGACGTTGCCGGCCTTGTCGCGGGGCAGGTTGGCCATGTCCAGCGTGGACACGCGGAACATCTGGCCCGCGCCCTCGGCATCGGACGTGGTCACGATCGGCGTGCTGATCCAGTAGTAGCCCTGCTCGTGGAAGAAGCGGTGCACCGCCTGCGACAGGCAGTGGCGGATGCGGGTGACCGCGCCGAACAGGTTGGTGCGCGGGCGCAGGTGCGCGACCTCGCGCAGGAACTCCAGCGAGTGCGCCTTGGGCTGGATCGGGTAGGTTTCCGGGTCCTCGACCCAGCCGACCACTTCGATCGAAGAGGCCTGGATCTCGAACGACTGGCCCTGGCCCTGCGACTGCACCAGCTCGCCGCGCGCGATGACCGAGCAGCCGGCGCTCAGGCGCTTGATCTCGTCCTCGTAGTTGGGCAGCGAACTGGGCGCCACCACCTGGATCGGCGCGAAGCACGAGCCGTCGCTGACATTGACGAAGCTCAGCCCGGCCTTCGAATCGCGCCGGGTGCGTACCCAGCCGCGGACCGTGACTTCGCCGCCGGCGGGCACCTTGCCCGCGAGCGCCTGCTGGACGCTGACCACCGTCATGCCTTGATTCCTCGCCTGTGCGGACCGATATGAAGAACGCCGCAGTCTACTTGAACGGGTCGCGTCGCAGTCAGCCCCGCCGGGGTATCCGCCGTACAATCCTCGGCCTGCCGCGCCCTTTATCGCCGGAGTTCCAATGAGCATCACCCTCAGCCCCGCCGCGCTGGCCCGAGTCCAGCGTTACCTGTCCGAAACGCCCGACGCCATCGGCCTGCGGTTCGGCGTGACGCGCACCGGTTGCTCGGGCTGGCAGCACAACGCCGATCTCGCCAAGGACCAGCGAGAGGGCGACACGGTGTTCGAGCAGGACGGCGTGCGCATCCTCGTCGACGCGCTGAGCCTGCCGATCGTCGATGGCACCACGATTGACCTCGTCCAGCAGCGCCTGGGCGAGCAGTTCGTGTTCCGCAACCCCAATGCCGCCGACGAGTGCGGCTGCGGCGAGTCGTTTACCACCGACGAGAGCCGCGTCGCCTGAGGTCCGGACTGCAAACGGCGTGACCGCCCGCACCGTGCCCCGGGACTTTCGTCATGGGGGTGCCGGGGCAGGGCAGGGCTAGACTCGGGGATTCGTTCCCGGGGAGTCCGCCATGATCCGCACCCTTCTTTTGTCCGCCGCCATTTCCACCGCGCTGGCGGCGGCCGCGTTGCCCGCGCCCGCCCATGCACAGGCCACGGCCAGCGAAACGCGCACGACGCTCGCCGACAAGACGCCCGAGAGCCGCGCCCTGCACGCGCTGTTCGACGCCGAGTGGGAGCGGGGGATGCGCGAGAGCCCGGAGACGGCGAGCTACCGCGGCGACCACCGCTTCAACCACCGCTGGAGCGACCTCAGCCTCGAATCGATCCAGGCCCGGCAGGCCGCCGACCGTGCCGCACTGGAGAAACTGCGCGCCATCGATCGCGACGCGCTGTCGGAGTCCGACCGGCTGAGTTACGACGTGTTCGCATGGCAGCTGGAGCGCTCGGTCGAGCGCCAGAAGTACAACGAGTGGCAGCGCCCGCTGAGCCAGCGCGGCGGTATCCAGACGGCCGAAGGCATCGCCGAGGTGCTGCCGTTCCGCAACGCCGACGACTACCGCGACTGGATCAAGCGCCTCGAGGCCATTCCGGCCCTGGTCGAGCAGACCACCGGCTTGATGCGCGAGGGCCTGGCCGCCGGCAACACGCCGCCACGCGTGCTGATGGAGCGCGTGCCCGGCCAGATCGAATCCCAGCTGGTCGATGACCCGGCGCAGAGCCCGTTCTACAAGCCGTTCACCCGGATGCCCGACAGCATCCCGGCCGCAGAGCGCCAGGCGCTGCAGGCGAGCGCGCAGAAGGCGATCCGCGAGTCCGTGATCCCGGCGTACCGCGACTTCAACACCTTCTTCAACGACGAATACCTGCCCGGCACGCGCGAGACCATCGCCGCGGTCGACATGCCCGACGGCAAGGCGTACTACGACTTCCTCGTCGGCCAGTTCACCACCACCGACCTGACCGCCGACGAGGTCCACCAGATCGGCCTGAAGGAAGTCGCGCGCATCCGCGCCGAGATGGAGCAGGTGCGCCAGGAGATCGGCTTCGACGGCGACCTCGCCGCGTTCTTCGAGCACCTGCGCACCGACCCGGACCTGTTCTACGACAGCCCCGAAGCGCTGCTGGAGGCCTACCAGGCGATGTCCAAGCGCATCGATCCGGAGCTGGTCAAGGTCTTCAAGACCATCCCGCGACTGCCGTACGGCGTGCGCCCGATCCCGGACAACATCGCCCCCGACACCACCACCGCGTATTACCAGCCCGGCGCCGTGGACGGCACCCGGGCCGGCTACTACTACGTCAACCTCTACAAGCCCGAGGTCAGGCCGAAGTGGGAAATGATGGCGCTGAGCCTGCACGAGGCGGTGCCCGGCCACCATTTCCAGTTCGCCCGCGGCCAGGAGCTGGGCGACGTGCCGATGTTCCGCAGGGTGGGGTACTTCACCGCCTATGGCGAGGGCTGGGGCCTGTATGCCGAGCGGCTGGGCTACGACATGGGCCTGTACGACGACCCGTACGACCGCATGGGCCAGCTGGCCTACGACATGTGGCGCGCCGTGCGGCTGGTGGTCGACACCGGCATGCACAGCAAGGGCTGGAGCCGCCAGCAGGCGATCGACTACTTCATGGACAACTCGCCCAAGACCCTGCAGGACGTCACCAACGAGATCGACCGCTACATCGGCTGGCCCGGCCAGGCGCTGGCCTACAAGATCGGCCAGCTGAAGATCTCCGAGCTGCGCGCCGACGCCGAACGCGAACTGGGCGACGACTTCGACCTGCGCGCGTTCAACGACGCGGTGCTGTCGACCGGTTCGGTACCGCTGGAGACGCTGGAGCGGCACATGCGGGAGTGGATCTCGGGGCAGATGAAGGGGTAGTGCTCTCACGCCGTCCTCGTCCTGCCGGGGCGCGCCTACGGCGTCCCCGGCTCGGGCGATGGATCCATGCGCAGGACGCAGGTGCTCGCGGCGGTGCCCGTGTGCGTGCGACGGCCAGACCGAGCGCGCCGGCCGACACGCTGCGCGCGCTCGCTGCGAACCCAGTGCGCAAGGCGCCCCAGCCCCGCGTCCAGCGCCGTGAACTGCTGGGGGCCGAAGGTGGCTTCGAACAGCCGGGTGTCGGCCGTTGTTTCCGTGGCGTCGGCCGCGGCGGGCGGCGCGAACTGGAGTCGGGCTTTCCGTCCCAGCGCCCGTGACAGTAAAGACACGAACGCCGGCAGTGGCGTGGAGACCGGGTTGCCGATGTTGAACACGCGAGCCTGATCGGGCCCCCCCGCAGGCGCCTCGGCCGGGGACTGCAGCACGCGGACCACGCCGTCGACGATGTCGTCGATATAGGTGAAGCTCCGCGCGTTGTGGCCGTGGTTGAACAGCACCACCGGCGACCCGTCCAGGATGGCGTTGGCGAACAGCATCGGCGCCATGTCGGGACGCCCCCAGGGTCCGTACACCGTAAAGAACCGCAACCCGGTACAGCGCATCGCGTACAGGTGTGCATAGCTGTAGGCGATGAGCTCGTTGGCCTTCTTGGTCGCGCCGTACAGGCTCAGCGGCCGGTCGGTCGGCGCATCTTCTGCAAGCGGCGCGTGCCCACCTTCGCCATAGACCGAGCTGCTGGACGCGTATACGAAATGGTCCACCGCGTGGTGCCGTGCGGCCTCCAGCACATTGACGAAGCCGACCAGGTTGCTTTCGACATAGGCGTGTGGATCGACCAGCGAGTGTCGGACGCCCGCCTGGGCGGCCAGATGCACGATGCCCCGCGGCCTGTATTGCCTGCACATGGCCGCCACCAGCCCCGGCGCGGCAATGTCGCCCCGGACGTGGATATAACCGCGCTGGCCGGTCAGCGCCTCGAGCCGGCGCGCCTTGAGGCCCGGGTCGTAGTAGGAATTGTGGTTGTCGATGCCGACAACCATGTGACCCATTGCGAGCAGCCGCTGCACGACATGTGCGCCGATGAAGCCGGCGCTTCCGGTGACGAGGATCATGGGGAGGCCACCTTCGCAGTACGGGGAAGAGCCGGGTCATGCGGGCGGGGCAGGGCGTGACGCTGCCGGTCAGCGGTCGGCCAATGGCCGCTCCAGGCAGTGCCGGGGACCAGGTGCCAGTCGCGGCGGTTGGACCGGCCGATGGCGACGGTCAGGCGACGATCCAGGCACGGACGCAGGGCCGATGCCGGCACCAGCAGCCAGCGATGCGAAGGGTCGTCTTCAAGCCAACGTCCCGCGTCATTCCATTGCGCATCCACCGGACGCTCGAAGCCGAAATCACGCACCGGACGGTCGGCCTGCAGCATCAGTTGCTCGCTCCAGGCCACCAGCCCCAGTTGTGCGTCTGCGCCGAGGTGCGTGCCTACGGCCTGCATCAGCCGTCGACCGGAACTGCTAGCATCCAGCGCCGGCGTCAGTCCCACGCCGTACCCCGTCAGCACGATCGCGGTCGACAGCACTGTCGCGATCCCGGGCCTGTGGCAGGCAAACACAACGGCCACCGTGCCCACCGTGGCGCCCATGCCCAGCAACCATGCAAACAGACGCGTTCGGTCGCTTGCGTCGATGGCCCGTTGCTGAGCCAGTTCGCTGGCGATCCCGTTCACGTCCGCCAGGCCGCCCACGCCCGCCACCACCAGTGCTAGTGCCAACAGAAAGACGTAACCGGCCAACGCGCGCCTTGGTCCCGGCTGGCGCAGCAGGCCGAACAGCAACGGCGCCGCTGCCAGGCAGAAGGCGGGCAGGGCCGGCAGGATGTACACCTCGCGCTTGCCCGGCGACAGCGTGAAAAACAGCAGCACGAGCACGCCCCAGCCGAGCAGCAGCCATTGGCGAGGGTCGCGGCGCCGCACTCGCCGCCACCATGCCGGCAGGAGCCAGGGCGTCAGGAGCACGCCTGGCAGCCACAGCGTGGCGATCACCTGGAGGAAGTACCACGGCGGTTGCTGGTGGTGCCAAGGGGTGGCGTAACGCGCGCCCGTCTGGCGGAACAGCAGGTCATCCACATAAGCGTGAATTGCAGCGTTGTGCGAGCCTAGGGCCGCCCACAGCATCGGAGCCAGCCAGACCGACGCGCCGACCACGAAACCGATCGCCACCCACGACGCCGCAACGGGCTGTGAACCGCGTAACGGAGCGGGCAGCGCGCGCCATGGCACGAACACCAGCAGTGGAAGGAACCCGACACCCTTGGTTACGGTGCCGATGCCAGCCGCCAGGCCACCGAGCACGGCCAACCATCGTTCGCGCCGCACCAGCAAATGGCGGGCGAGGGCCCACAGCGCCAGCGTGGTCAACGCCATCAGCACCATGTCGATCTGGCCGCGTTTGGCCTGCAGGCCGAATTGCAGCGTGGCGAACAGGGCGGCGACGGCGTACATCGCAATGCGCCGGTTCCACAGCCGGCGCGCGAGGTCCCATGTCAGCCACAGCGTGCCCAGTGCCGCCAAGAGGGACGGGAGCAGGAATGCGATCCGCCAGTCATGCACCACCCGGAATGCCGACGCCTGCAGCCACATGAACAACGGAGGCTTGTGGGAGTACAGCTCCGTTCCGCGATGCGGGAACAGCCAGGACCCGTTCTCCACCATGTCCCGGGCCATCAGGACAAACCGCGGCTCGTCGGGAGGCGCCGGATCACGCATGCCGATGCCCGCGGCCAGCGCGGCGACCATGAGCAGCACCACCCCCACATGACCGGGGTGGAACGTGCGGTAGGCGCGGAGCGGGGCGGTCATACGGCAAGTGTTGGGCGGCCGTGCGGGGAAACCATTGACCAATGTCAAAGCGCTGGGCGCTCCCGCCTCCACACTGGCCCGAGTGCACGCCCTCCCAGAACCGGGGTGGAGTCCTGCCCCCAACGGCCACGTTTCCTGCGACCCCCACGAGCCCGACTGCATGCCACACGCGCCCGCCATGTCCGGCCCTGCTCTGTCTGTCGTGATTCCCGTCTATGACGAGGCGGACACCATCCGGCATCTACTGGACGAAGTCGTCAGCACGCTGCGACCGCTGATCACCATGGAAATCATCGTGGTCGACGACGCCAGCCGGGACGGGACGGCTGCGGTATTGGCGGCAGCGGCACGGGACATCCCCGAGATGACCGTCGCGACCCATGCCCGCAATCAGGGGCAGAGCGCGGCGATCGTCACGGGCGTGTCCATCGCTCGCGCGGCCTGGGTGGCCACTCTCGACGGGGACGGCCAAAACGACCCCGCCGACCTTCCACGGCTCATGGCCGAACGCGCGCAGTTGCCCCCGGATTGCCGGCTGGTGGCGGGGTGGCGGCAACAGCGACGGGACACGTGGAGCAAGCGTCTGGGATCACGGGTCGCCAATGCCGTGCGCGGGCGGCTGCTGAATGACGGCACTCCAGATACCGGGTGCGGCACCAAGCTGTTCGAACGTGATGCGTTTCTCGCGCTTCCGCGTTTTCGGCACATGCACCGGTATCTGCCGGCGCTGTTCCAGCGGGACGGCTGGCGCACGTTCAGTGTCCCCGTGAGGCATCGTCCCAGAACGGCCGGGGCGTCCAAGTACTCCAACCTGCAGCGGCTTTGGGTCGGTCTGTTCGACCTGGCCGGTGTGGCCTGGCTGCGGCGCAGGCCCGGCCCGGTTGGCGAAGTGCGCGTTGTAGGGCCGGCTTCGGCCATCGCGGCGCGGAACGAGGAGGCCAAGCAATGAACGACACCTGGGCGTGGATCATCATCGGGTTCGCAGGCCAGGCGCTGTTCTCAGCGCGTTTCGTCCTGCAATGGATCGCGTCCGAACGGGCCCGACGCTCCATCGTGCCGAAGGCTTTCTGGTACTTCAGCCTGGCGGGCAGTGCGGTGCTGCTGAGCTACGCGATCCATCGAGAGGATCCGGTGTTCATCGTCGGCCAGTCAGCCGGGCTCTTCATCTACCTCCGGAACCTGTCACTGATTGCACGGGAAACCCCGCATGGAGCTGCCCAGGTGGCGCCTCGGGAGGAGGACCGCTAGGGCGCAAGGCGAGCCCATAGGACTGCGCATAATGCATACCTTGCGGAGCGCAAAGGTCTACAGGTAGAGTCCCACCACGCACCTCGGTACGTCGAGGTCGGTTCAGTGGTGAAGCATGGAAGCTTCACACGTGCGGAGAGCGCCACAGGGCGTCCGGGCGGTCGGCAAGTCCCCTCCACGCTAGCCGCGTGGGGTAGGGGGGGACTTAGCTTGACCCCCCAGTTCCGTCCGCACCGCCATGGTGGTGCAGCATGAGCGCCCGCCTCCGTCTGCGGGCATCCAGAGAACGAGCCGCGCGCAATGTCGTGTGCGCCTTGCGTGGTGTAACCGCAACTCTGACCTTCCCGTTCCGTCGCCCAGGCATGTGGCTGCTGTGCCGATACCTGGACGTCTTCTTCCGCCTGTACTACGGCGGCCGTACTGACGCTGCTTTTCGGTTCGCACGATTGTGGCCGTCACAGGTGCCCGTGCTGCTCGATGCATTGCAGAAGAACGGCCAGCGCGTGCCGGGGGTGCTGGCATGAGCGCCAAGCCCACCTACGACGAAGCTCTCCAGTTCATGGCTGACGCCGTGCTGTACCAGCGAATCGACCTAACAGGACCGTGGCAGGGCTGGAAGATTCGTGGCCAGTATCTGGTGTCGCCCGAGAAGGACCGCATCCCCATGCGTGAGCTGATCGGGATGCTGATCCACTACCGGGGCAAGTTCGGCCACCACCGTACGACGCCCAAGGCTCGCGCGGCAGAGTCGGGCAGTTCCAACGTCATCCCGTTCGCCAGTGCGGCAGTGACGCAGCTTCAGGCCCGCAAGCGGGTTGCTTGAGGGATGGTCGGCCGGGGCGCGGAGCGCTCTTAAAGGGCCATGGATGGCCCGTCTTTGTCCATGGATGGACGGGGACCGCTCTTGATCGAGATCTCCGGCCGCCGCGTGGCTCCGGCGCGTACCGTTCACCCGCAAGTCTCGCCGGCGCCACCTGCGCGCCTGCTGACCCTGTACGGCCCGGAGCGCAGGAGTGCCCCGGACGGGGCGCAGCCCCGCGGGGACTCTCCGAGCACCGGGCCGCGCACGGCATCAGTCGCCCGTTGCACCGCCGTACTCCGGATGCCGGCACGCTCGATGCACCCGGCCGCCTCGATCGGATCAGTGGACCGTTTCGCGCACTTCGGCCATGCTGACCCCGTTACGCGGTGACAGGACGTCTGCCGACCACCTAGACCGAACGATTCCAGCGGGGAAGGAATCCTAGGCAAATCAACAGGATGCAGGCAGATGGCACACCGTAGCTCGACTGAAACGGCACTGACTTGCACTTCGCATAATGCATAGCCCTCGTTTATTCACGAAAGTTTCTCCCCGGCTTCCGCCGTTTGATTATCACTAAAATCCGACCGAACCGGAAATTCTTTCCACGCCGGACAGCAAAAAAGCGGGCTGCCATTGGAGGTTATGTCCCGGCTTGCGAGCGGCGCCGGCGGCGCTCGAGCGCCTGAGAGCAGAGCGGCGCATCCATGCGCCATAGCCTTCAGGCCCGCGCTCACAGCAGCACCGCCGGCACGCGCTGGCCGGTCTTCTGCAGAGCGTCGACCAGCACAGGCACCTGCGACGGCCACAACCGAGCGAACCGGAAGGCCGCGTCGACCCGGCCGCCGTAGTACAGGCGGAAGAAGACGTCCAGGTACCGGCACAGCAGCCACATGCCAGGTCGGCGCACAGGGAACAGCAGCGTCCCGAGGACGCCGCGCAGAGCGCACACCACGTTCCGCGTAGCCCGTTCGCGGCGTGCCCGCACTCGTCGATCGACGCGGCTCATGCCGCACCCCCGTGGCACTGCTTGAACTTCTTGCCGCTGCCACAGGGGCAGGGGTCGTTGCGCCCGACCTTTGGGGTCGCGCGGGGGCTGGGCGCGGTGGGCTTTTGGTCCATGCGTACGGCCGTAGAAGTCGGCCGGGCCGCCGCAGGCGCGGGCCGCGGGGCGGCTACGCCGCTCCCGCCGCCTTCGGCTGTGGGCTGTTCCGGCGACCGCTGCCGAGCGTCCAAGTAGTCCCGAAGGGCCACGGCGGCCAAGGCATTGAGCGAGATCCCAAGGGTCTGGGCGTAGGCTGCCGCTTCGCTCTTGAGGGCAGGGGGCAACCGCAGGTTGAGGGCGCTCATGCGGGCACCCGGCGGTCGATCTGCGCAGACTTTTGGCCCGTGTTACTACCCGGGCCTACCGGGAACGCGTCCCGGTCGGTGGCGGCTGTTCCCGGGGCTGACTGGTGAAAAGCCCCCATTTCTGGGGCCACCTTGGGGCCAGACTGCTGTTTTACCCCCTTGGGGACCACAGCAGCGGAACGCTTCGAACCTACCGAAGAGGCCGGGGCGTTGCAATGCCTCGACAGCGAACAGGCGGCGGAAACCGGCAGGCGGCCATGCTTGTCGGCGAGGTTGTCCCGGAACGCCTGGGCTTGGCGGAACAGCAGCGACCACCACGCGAGGTCCGCAGCCGGGAACCGGTGACCCTCGTTGCTGATCAGGACGTCACCGACGACGTAGGCATCGCCGAAGGCGTCCCCAAGCAGCTTTCGCCCGGCGACGATGCGCAGCAGCTTGAAGGCGGCGTAGGGGCATCGAGCCGTGCCGGATTCCCAGTTGCGAACGGTGCGCTCGGTGACTTGGAGCAGGTCAGCGGCACGCTCGATGGACCAGCCGTGGGAGAGCCGGAGCTCTTGGAACTGGCCAGCTCCGATGACACGCCGGCGGGGGCGCTTACCCTTGGTCCCGGCCCTTGCTCCACTTCGCATAATGCATATTATGTAAATAGCAGGACTTGAACCCGGGGCGGGTCGCCGTCACCCTTGCGGTCTGTCCGCCAGCAGCAATTTCGTAGCCTTTCCCGCTGCAATCCGTATCCTTTCCGTCTATAGCGGTGTATCCCAATCGGTTGCTCGCTAAGTTTCGCTCCCGATTGGTTCTTCCGCTTCCGTCCGGGAGCGTGTGGCATGGTGGATTGGGTCGATCGGATTCTGACCGACTTTACGGTCGCACCGCGGACGCTGATGCAGTATGCCGTGTGCCTTCGCTACTGGGACACGTGGCACAGGCTGCGATTCGGCACGCCACTGCCCTTGGCCAATTCCCCTCCCGTTGCACTGGCGCCGGAATCCTTGAGCGCATTCATTGACGACCATTGCGCGATGGCCGTCGCCGGCCGACTGCGAATGCGCATGGCGGAAGCCATCTTGGAGGGGCTCCACCTGGCTGGTCATAACGCTCGCATCGAATGTGTCGCTCCGGCCACTACGAACTGGCGGCTAAACATGCTCCATAAGGCCCATCGTGCGCTTCATTTGCCCTTCGATGATGAGCGTCTCCGGCGTCGAAGACCCGAGATCTACGCTGCATGGGAGGCGGAACGCGCTGCGATCGGTCTTCCGATGGCAGTCCCCATGACCGTGACTCGGACCGTGGAAGCGCTTCTCAACGCATGCGAGGAAGATCGAAATGGCATCCAAGACAAGTCGCTTATTGTTGTCCTATGTCGATTGTCCGCAAGCCAAGTGACCCAACTGCGCTTCAATGATCTAGTTCCAGGCGTGATTATGGAGGATGGCAAGCAATGCGATGTCGTAGACCTCACGATTCGTAGGCCGTTCGGGCGGTTGCAGACCTTTCAACCCAGGATTCGCTTCGTTGGTCGTGATGCCACCTTGCTAATGGCGTGGGGGTCAATTCGTGGGGAACAGCTTCTGCCTGGCGCTCGTGACCACTTCTTCTTGCGCGAGACGCGCCGCAACGCGTCGCCAGAGCTAACTCAGGTCTGGATCGGACGTCGTATCCGACACCTCGCGCAGGTGGCGGGCCTCGCCAAGCCAAACGGCCGCAATCACGTTTCTCCGCAGTGGTTGCGAAAGAGCTATGAGCGAGAGTGGCGAGAAGATTTTTTGCTTACGAAAGTGGCACGCGCTGCACGGGTCTCTACTTCGACTGCGTTTCGGCTGACGAGGCCGCGAGACGCAAGCTAACAGCCGTTTTCTTCGTTGCCTCAAGCTGCACCCCGCGCCATGCCCCGAAGGGGCGCAACAGTTGGTCTCAGCCCGCACCTCAAGGGGGTCCACTCCGGCGCATGATGTGAATCATGCCGCCGGCGATCTCGGCGGGCTCTCGGTAATCCAGCCATGAGGCGCGCGAATCATCTTCGCCTCGGGTGAAGCCTGATAACCGCCAGTATCCTTCCGCTGTACGCACGATGGCGTCAACTGACTCGGCGACCGTAATGTGGGGCGATGGGTGGTCTAGCTTGTCGAGCGCTATGCGTCGCTGACGGGCATGCTCGAGCAGGTCGACTAGAGCCTGTAGGTAATGTGCGCATGCCAGCTCGGGATCGCGCCCTCGAGCAAGCAGGCGCCGTAATCCTGTAAGTTCATTATTGGTAACCAGATAGGAAGGGAGCACCAAGGTCGAACAATGTTCGCCCTCCTCCACTTCACCGCCATGCCAGCGACCGTGCGCGGATTCGCTAGCGGCAAGCCACGCGTCAATAGGCGCTCGAGTTGCGATAGGCACGTGCGTCCGGTATGCGCCCCTTCGAAAGGCGCGGCGATACGTCTCCAGCTGATCTTCGGTGCTGGGTTCGCTCTCCTTCCACGTCCAGCTTTTTGCCTCTATGGTCCAATGCCCCCGCGACTGCTCGTGGTACGGCTTAAAGCCAGGCATGGTGACGCCCGAACTTTGTAATGCATGCATCAGCGCAGGCAGAAGACCCTTCGAAGGCAAGGGCGGCATTCGCAAGGGGGCGCTTGCGAGATACGGAGGATAGGCGATGTGCATTGGGCCCGAGACGAAGGTGATGGCCGCGCTGAGAGATTGCGTCCACTGCCAGTGTTCTTGCAGAGCTTGAGTGATGGCCAGCTCGTCGGGGACATAGAGCCCACTGTGGATTCCGTCCAATAAGAGACAACCGGCCGGGCATTGAAAAGCGCTAAGCCCGGGGCTCCGTGATTGCCACAATAGTTGCGTAGCGCAATGCGGGCAGTGGTGCGTCAGTGGCTCGTGGTGCACGGGGCACCGAGCGATCAGGTCCCCCTGCCATGCATAGGAGTGGTATCCATCCCCGATACAGCGTGGACAGATCCGCAGACATTCGGGCGGCGAACTCGACAGTTCAGGGAAAGGCTGCCAGGCTCCAGGCCGGATCTTGATCTCCGGCTTTGACAACTGGCGGAAATATGGACCGAGTGTTGCCAGATCGCCTGGCAGGACGCTGTCTGGAGCAAACGCCCATCTCACCCAGTCAGGCGGCACCTGACGTCGAATCTCTACATCGGTGAGCAAGTTTGCCCTGATCAATCGCGCGACGAACGCGTACCACGACTCAAAGGGGCGCCGGATTGTGTCGAATCCGATCAGACGTTCCAAAGGCGGTGTTCTAGTCTCGCTGTTGGTCGCGTTCAGAACTGCCATCGCGGAGATGTCCCAATTGCTGTTGTAGCTATCAAGCTCTACTCACCGACGTGGGCACCGCAGTTGTGAGTGCCCCGCGTCTGCACTTTCCGTGTACTTCCCGCGCACTGACGCGTGTACACCGAACCTTTTGTCGCACAAACGCATGTGCACTTTCCTGATTTCCGTAGCTTCGCGTGAACACCGGACCCGTAAATTCAGGCTAGGTACCGCCCCCCGCAAGCGAGTTGCGGAGGTGGACGGATCAACCGGAATGAGCGTCGCCCTGACATTCGGCACGCCACTCTTCGGGGGTGATGCCGCTCGCGGCCCCGTACAGCGGCAACCGGTAGTTGTTGAAGAGGTTCCGCAGTGCCGGCAGATTCCGGCCCATGAAGAGCCAGCCGTGGTGCTCGTCCCACTGCATCTCAGTCCTGAAGGGGTACGTCGCTTTGTCGTCTTCGTTGAACAGGTCGAAACCGTCCAGCACGAATACGCGCTCGTACGTCGGCGGCATCCCATCGCGCACCCAACGACGTTCGCAGATTCGCTCAGTCACCGCATTGAGACGCTCCGCCGGCGCTGGTCTAAGGTCGACCAGCTCGGTCACGACGCCGGCGGAGCGCGCTCGCTGCTCGACCGCCCCGTACACGGCCCGGGCCCGCTCATCGTCCGGGCAAGCCACGTAGCGTGAAATACACACGCGCGCAAAGGCAGGGTGCACGAAGAGATCCGCTACCTCGTCCACGAGATGCTGATCGGGGACGACCTTCAACGTTGGGTTTGAGCGTGGTCGAGCCATCCAGTCACGCGTCCCGGCGTTCGTCCAAGTATTCGACCACCGCACCCTGCCGGCCGTCTTGCACCATTGCATCTGTGGTACGGCCGTCGAACTCGGGCACGGCGCACTCCAAGTACCACGCGGCCGCGCGGCGCTCGTCGCCGCCGTGGACGTCGATCGCTTTGTCCAGGACTCCGACTACGGCCGCCAGATACGCCTGCAGCTGGGGTCCGGGCGGCCACGCATCCAGTTCGCGTACGGCGACCCCGGCCCGCTGCGCCAGCGGCTCGGGCCGCAGCCGCAGGAACACCCCGACGAGCGCCGGTGAATACCACGCTTCTCCGGCCTCACGCAGTCGGGCCGCCAGCGGCAGATCGTCCGGCCGGGGGCGTTCTTGCACCTCGTCCCCCACGCGCAAGCGGCCATTGAGGCGAGTGGTGCCTTGGCTGGCCCACGCGATGGCCACGCGCATCGCCTCTTCGTCCCGTGCCTGCATGCGCGCCCGGTATGCGTCCCGAGTTCCTTCGAGTCGGGCGCGCGCCTCCGGCGCGGGCGTGTCGTGGTGGGTCGTCATGGTGTGCGGCGTGGCCGCCCCGCTGCTGACGGAGGCCCCAGCTTACGCCGGCGGTGCCGTACGCGCATCAGCCCCTCGCACACGCTCCGATGATGGCTGCCTTCCGTGAGGTCACGGCGTCTTCTTGGTGCTGCGCGCGGCGCGCACTGCCAGTGGCTTACCGCGAGCCGGCACCTTGGCGGCACGCGGTGCGGATGGCCGCTTGCCGCGGGCTTTCGGGCCGTCGGCGAGGGACGCGCGCAGCACGGCCGGCAGATCCCCCAGCGCCTCGACCTGTTGCGCCAGCGCCTCGGCGCGGCCCCGCTGCGTGGCCGCCTCACGCTCGGCGGCCACCAAAGCCGTGCGCGCCGTCTCCAAGGCCTGACGCAGGCCGTCTTCGGTCTGGCGGGGCTGCGCGTGCGCTCGCGCCGCGTCCGCCCGCAGCTCGCGCACCTGTTGCCGCGCCGCGTCGATCTCGGCATGGGCGCGGTCCTCGAGCTGGCGCAGGTGCGCGGTGTGCGCGGCCTGGGTCGCGGCCGCGTCCTGCCGTACGGCGTCGAGCTGCGTGCGCAGCGCGGCGGTGTCGGCCTGGGCCGTGGCCAGCGCCTGCTGGGTGCGTTCGGCAAGGGCGTGGGCGTCGTTGAGTTGGCCGGCCTGCAGGTCCGCCAGGCGCTGCAGGTCGGCGACGCGGGTCTGCGCCTGCTCGCGCTCGGTGCGGGCGACCTCGGCCTCGGCTTGGGAGACCTCCGCGGCGGCCGTGGCCGCGTCGCGCTCTGCCGCTGCCTCACGTACCTCGGCCGTCGCCGCCGCCCGGTCCTGCGCCAGCGCCGCGTCGGCGTGCGCGCGGCCCGCCTCCAGCGCCGCGGTCCACAGTTGCGCCGCCAGCGCCTGCACCGCCTCCGGCGCGTCGGGCAGCGCCATGCGGCGCTCTTGCGCCTGGAGCCGTGCGCCCAACGCCTGCCACCAACTCTCGAGTAGCCGCGTGACCGTGTTGGGCGAACCGGTGCCCAGATGGGCGCGCACGCGCTCGACGGTGGGCCGTTCGCCGGCCGCGAGCAAGGCGTCGGCCGCCGCGTTGACCTGTTCCTGGGTGATGCCACGTGCCATTGAAATGCCTCCTATTTCGGCGCCCCGCCCCGTTGCCTGACTACCCGCGATGAGGAACAAGTTGCGCAGCTTGATGAAGAGGCCGGCCGCCTGGCCGACGACGCGGTGCCCTGTTCCCCAATGGCTCCACGGCCCCGCGCACCGGAGGGCCTATGACCGGCCCCTGCTCGGGATGCGCGTCCACCTGCGGGCACCTGGACTGCGAGGCCTGCCGGCGTTCTCGTGGCGGCCGCCGTGGCGATGGTGGCGGCGCTGGGGGCGTGGACTGCCATGGGAGGCATGACGTGGCCGGTGCTGGTTTCGGCCTAGGCGGTGCTCGGCATGGCTTACGCCGGGTTCGTGACCCCGGGCGGCCGCCTGCTGCGACGTTCCTCCGACCCTAAAAACCTGCCGTTCCTGTTCGCCGCGCAGTTCGTGCTGTCACATGTGGGCTGGTCGCTGGCCTACCCGCTGGCAGGCACGCTCCGCGCGCGCTACGACATGCAGGTGGCGCTGGCCGGCGTTGCGCTGATGGGCCTACTGACGGCGTGGCGCGCATGGCCGGCGGATGATCCCCAGGCCTTGGCCCACGACCACGACGACCTGCCCTCCGCCCACCCGCATCTGCGGCAGCACGACACTGCCGGCAACCGCCACACGCATGCCTACGCGATCGATGATCTGCATGAGCACTGGCCGCGTCAGACATGCGACCACCCCGAGAGAACCGCCTTGGGGGCAGTTAATTCTTGAATGGAGAAGGCTCAGGCGTTCGGTACCAACGCCTGTCGTAGGCCAATGAGCCCCATAGCGCCTGCGCATGTGCAGTTCTCGCCAGCGTCGGATCCAGCGGCGCCGACCGCAGGCGCTTTGAATTCAAGTCATAGCGATACTGCTGTGGGTTTTTTTGTGGCTGCAGCACCACCACATCCTCGCCCTGCATCCACGCGTAGTTGCCGTCGTACTGCATCAAGGCGCGGCCAGGCTCCCGCAGCGTCGTATCGCTCAGGTCGCGTCCGGTCATGGGCGTGGCATCGCCGATTCCGATGAGCGAGAGCAGGGTCGGCCCCAGATCGATCTGGCTTGCAATCCGCTCATCGCGCCTGGGAGCGATACCCGCGCCCAGGATCAATGCCGGAACGTGGAAGTTGTCCACCGGCACGAGGTCCTCACCAAACACGCGCGAGTCGTGGTCGGCGACCACCAGGAAGACGGTGTCGCTCCAGTAGTCGGATGCCATCGCCTGTTTGAAGAACTGGCCAACAGCGTGGTCGGCGTACTTGGCCGCATTGTTGCGGGTCTGCTTGGGCTGCTCGTACAACCCGATGCGGCCATCCGGGAATTCGAACGGATCGTGGTTGCTGGATGAGAACACCAAGCTGAAGAATGGCGTGCCAGCCGCGTGCAGGCGGTCGAACTCCTCATCGGCACGGTCGAAGAGATCCTCGTCGCTGACGCCCCACGACCCGGTGAACTGCGGCGCTGCGTAATCCTTTTGATCGATCATGCGGTCGAAACCATTGCCGAAGAAAAAGCCACGCATGTTGTCGAAGTGACTCTGCCCGCCGTAGTAGAAGGTAGTGTCGTAGCCGCGCGCCTTGAGGGTCTGCGCCAGGGTGTAGAACCCCTGTTGCGCTTTGGGCTGCTTCACCACTGCCTGGGCGGGCGTGGGGGCAAACCCCGCGACCACGGCCTCAATGCCTCGCACGCTGCGCGTGCCGGTGGCGTACATCTGGGTGAATGTCCACGCGCGTTCGCTCAGTCGATCCAGGTTTGGCGACAACGGCAGGCCGCCCAGGTGGCCGATGAACTGTGCGCCCAGGCTCTCCTCCAGCACGATCACGAGGTTCCTGGGTTTTCCGGAGTAGGTCGGTACACGCGCGGCAAGCGTGGGGATGTCAGGGTTGGTGAAGGCGATGTCCGGCAGGCCACTGGTCGCACGGACGGCGGCGACCACGTCCTTCTCCGGCAGCGGGCCATACAAATCCATGGCGCTGTCTTCCTGCTTCAGCCACTGTCGCGTGGCATTGGCGAGGGCATAGAAGGAATTGAGCGGCAGCTGGTTGACCAGCGGGTTGGCGCTGAACGCGACCATTGCCGGATTCAGGGGCCGATGGCCGAGCGTGGAGCGCGCCCCCAGCGCCGACAGGAGCAATACCAGCACGGCGCACACGGCCCGCTGTATCCAGGGCGCGGCAGGCTGCGGACGGGCAAACAGGCGCCACGCCCGCGTCCAACCCGACCCCAATGCTGCGGCCGCCACGATCGGTGCGAGGACCAGTTGCCATGGACGCCCATTCCACAGGGTGGAAAGCACCTCGCGCGGGTAGGCCAGGTATTCGATGAAAAGGCGGTTGGGACGCAAGCCGTACTCGCCCATGAAGCCGGGGGTTGCCAGTTCCAGCAACAGCAACAAGGCCAAGCACGACGCCAGCCAGAGCGACGCGATGGCGTGTACGGGCCGCCACGCCGGCAGCAGCAACAGCACCACCGCCGGCAGCCCGAACATCAGGCACAGCGTGGCTACGTCCACGCGCAGGCCCTGCAGCAGCACCACTGACCAGCCGTGCGCCTCTGTCACCGCATCGAACTGCCACAACGACAGGCCCAGCCGTGCCGTACTCAGCAGCAGCAGGCCCGCCAGGAAGAACCACATCACCGGCTTCACCGGTGCCAATATTCTCGACAGCATCGACGCACCCTGGGCCGCACCGACGCGGCGCAGCCATGCTGGTCGGCCACCGGTCGGAAGCCCGTGCGGCAGGTGTCGGAGAGTTGTCGGAAAAATCAGCGCAGCCTGAACAGCTACATCAGGATGCAGACCCAGACCACGACGGCCAGCAACAGGCTCACGGTGACGGCCGCCGAACCGGCGTCTTTCGCCAGTGCGCTGAGTGGATGATGCTCAGGTCCGATCCGGTCGATCGCGGCCTCGATGCCGCTGTTGAGCAGCTCCACGACCAGCACCTGCAGGACCGCGGCCATCATCAGGGCGCGCTCGACGCCGCCCACCTGCCACACGCCCGCTGCGACCAGCAACGGGACGGCAAGCACCACTTCCTGGCGAAACGCGGCTTCGTTGATCCAGCAGGCGCGCAGGCCCCGCCACGAGTTTCCAGCCGCTGCGATGACGCGATTCAGGCCGGTCTTTCGCGCTTTCATCGGGCGGCCATCCATGTCTCTGCTGCTCATCTCGAAGCCCCTGCAGTGCGGCAGGCGGCCAGCAAATCGAGTTCGGGCACCCGTGCCGCGGTCTGCACGTCGAACAGGCCAAGCACGGTGGAAAACAGATTGTCGTGACTGGCCGGCTGTGTGGCGCTTTCACGCACGCACGACAGATTGATATCCGCCGCAGCCACAAACCGGGGCGAAAACCACATCAGCATGGGCACCCGCAACTGTTCCTGCGGTGCAATCGCGTAGGGCATGCCATGCAGGTACAGGCCGTTCTCACCCAGCGACTCGCCGTGATCGGAGACATACAGCAGGGCGGGATCGTAGCCCTCAATCTCTCCCAAGCGGGCTATCGCCTGCGCCAGTACATGATCGGTGTAGAGCACCGCATTGTCGTAGGCATTGACGATCTCCTCGCGCGAGCAACGGCCCAACTCGGCGTTCTCGCACGCGGGCAGGAACCGCCTGAAAGTCGATGGATAGCGTTGGAAGTAGCTGGGCCCGTGGTTGCCCAGCATGTGCAGGACGATGAGCTTGTCGCCACTGCCTGGGTCGGCTTCCGTGGACAGGTTCTCCAGAAGAATTTCATCGAAGCAGCGCGGGCCGTCACATAACCCTGGATCCGTGGATGCCGCCACAGATTCGAACTTCAGCCCATCACATACGCCCTTGCAGCCGCTCTGGTTGTCACGCCACAGGACGTCTACACCGGCACGCTGGAGGACGTGCAGCAGCGACTCGTGCGAACGAATCCGGTCTTCGTCGTAATGCTGACGCCCATACGGCGAGAACATGCATGGCAGCGACACCTCGGTGCTGCTGCCGCAGGCCCGGGTCTGGCTGAAGTTCACCACGTCATGGCGGGCGAGCTCCGGCGTGGTCTGGCGTCGGTACCCGTTGAGTCCCCAGTTCTGCGCCCGTACCGTCTCGCCCAGCACCAGCAGCAGCAGACGTGGCTTGCGGGTGCCGCCCTCAGGCACCTGACGTGCGTCCTCGGCAACCGGCAGAAGGTGTGGTTCGGATTGTGCGTGCTGCGCGAGCGCCAGGTTGCCCAACCCGTAAAGATAGTTACCGGGCGTGACGAGATAGCGCAGCTCATGCTGGTTGCGCATCAGCGACGACACGTCCTTGAACGACAGGGCGGCGGCAACCATCATCAGCACCCACATCAGCAGCAGGAAGCCGGCACGCACCATCAAGGCTTGGCCGACGGGGCGCCGCACGACCTTCACCCGCCACAACAGCGCGCTGGGCACGCCCGCATACACCAGCAGGTACAGGCCCAAGCCAGGTGTAAGCAGCTCGCGCGACTCGGCCCAGTCGGTCCGGAGCACGTTGCGCAGCATGTCCGCGTCCAGATACACGCCGTAGGACTGCATGTAATACGTTGCGCACGCGGTAACGATGAGCAAGGTCGTCAGCCCGGCCTTGGCCCAGGGTCGCGCCAGCACCACCCCCAGCAGCACGCTGTGCACCCCGAACACGAGTGCGAACAGTGCCAACGCCAGCCGCCACTGTTCCCAGCCATGCTCGAGCGCTGCACCCCAGAACGGCAGGTTGCACGCCAGGGCGAAGTAGCCGCTTGCGAGCATCACCAGAGCTTCCACCGTGACGGTCGGCCGCCATTGCCGGACGCGGCTCGAGGCGCCTGACAGCGAGAACGGCGCGGACGACGCGACGCTGCTCATGCGGCACCTCCTGCGACGCGCGGACGCAGCACCAAGCGGCCCAGGACCAGCGCGACTGACCAACAGATCATTGCGGTGAAAACGTCGTGCGAGAGGAAGTGCGCCCCACGCAGTTGCTGCGCGATGCCAAACACGAGACCCAAGCCGATACCAAACACCAGCGCCCGGCCGCTCCAGGACGGCTTTACAGCGGCGAAGAAAAAGAACAGCGCCAGCCACGCATAGCCGGCGCTGGCGTGGCCCGCGGGGAAGCACCCCGCTGACGAATCTCCGGCCGCCTGCAACAGACTCCGGTAGGCATGCGTGCCGCCATAACGCTCCAAGTCCCACGGGCAGCTCACGGCGCTGAGCGACTTCAGTAGCGAGATCAACCCGGTACTGAGCAGAACCGTCAGGGCGAGATAGCCCAGCGGCCTACGCCACGCACTCCTCTGTCGGCGCAGCAGCGTCACCACCCACGCCGCCACCACGCCCAGCCAGACGAGGACGGAGGCCCACCGCCCGCCGGTATGCAGCACGCGCTCGCTCAGCCAGTGCGAGCGCAGCGACCAGCGTCCGCCCTCCCACGCGTACAGCCGGTCGGCCAGCCACACATCACCATGGAAGCCCAGCAACCATGCTGACAGCAGCACGAAGGCCGCGAACGGTAACCACCACAGAACAACCACAGGTTCGGAAAGCATGCGTGCACGGCCGCGACGAGACATGCCGCGCATGCTCGCGGCGGCCACGTCGGAAGCCGGTCGCGGGTCTGTCGGAAACCGGTCCGGGGCCTGTCGGAACGGCGTCGGAGGACGGTATGAATTCGGTTAACCTGCGGGCGACGGAATTCCGACACGTTCCGCCTCAGACTGCCTGGTTTCCCGAAGCGCGACTGTCCCGAACCCCTATGCGCCTGCTGGTCATTGAAGACAACAGCAACCTGGTCGCGAACCTGTTCGCATACTTCGAGGCGCGCGGCCACGTCCTGGACGCGGCACCGGACGGCATTACCGGCCTGCACTTGGCGCTCACCCAGTCCTACGACGCCCTGATCCTGGACTGGATGCTGCCCCGCATGGACGGCCCGGAAGTGCTGCGCAAGCTGCGTGATGAGGGCAACAGCGACATCCCGGTCGTCATGCTGACCGCCCGCGATGAGCTGCCGGACAAGATTGCCGGCTTCCGCGCCGGTGCCGACGACTACCTGACAAAGCCCTTCCAACTGCCCGAGCTTGAAGTTCGCCTTGAAGCCCTGCGCGCACGCACACAGGGGCGGGTGCGCCGGACGGTGCTGGAGGTTGACGATCTGCGTCTGGACCTGTCCACCCTGGAGGCGAGTCGTGCCGGGCAACCATTGCACTTGTTCCCGGCGGGACGGAAATTGCTGGAGATCCTGATGCGGGCGAGCCCTGCTGTGGTGACCCGTGAGCAACTCGAGTCGGGCCTGTGGGGCGACCATCCACCGGACGGGGACATGCTGCGCTCTCACATCTACGAACTGCGCCGTGAAGTCGACGGACCCTGTGGGGTCAAGCTGATCCAGACAGTGCCTCGCGTGGGCTACCGGCTCGCGCGCTTGGCTACTCGGGACGACCCGTGATCGCGCTGCGCAAGCCGCATAGCCTCCGGCGCCGGATCACGCTCTGGCTGCTGGTCTTTGCCAGCGCATTGACTATCGCCATCATCGCGCAGGGTACGGTCGTCATCGAGTACGTCGAGCGCATTGTCTGGAAGTCGCTGCTGACGGTTGAGCTGGACCACTTCATCCAACGCAGCAAGGACGAACCCACCTACCGCTGGGACGACACCGCGGGCTTCATCGTCTATGTCGGTGCAGATGATCCCGACCTGCCCCCCGCCCTGCAGGGGCTGGATGAGGGATTGCATGACGATCTGCGTATCGGCGACTCCAACAATGTTGTGCTGGTGCACGATGATGCCGGCACGCGCTATACGCTGGCGATGGACATCGAGCAGTTCGCGATAGACGAATCCGCATATGAATCCCTGACCGTCATCGCCGCCCTGCTGTTGTTGCTGGCCATCGGCATCGCCACGGCCATCGGCGTGAGCCACCTGCTGCGACCCTTGAGTCGGCTGGCCCAGCGTATCGGCGCAATGCGACCGGAGCACGGCGTGGAACGGATCGAGCTCGAACCGGATGCAGGTTCGGAACTGGTCGTCATCGCCGACGCCTTCAACGACTACCTGCAGCGCAACGCGCAATTCGTCGAGCGCGAGCGCACCTTCATCAA
>Ga0156347_1086_pt2 | contig 25329 bp, 22 predicted proteins | sample RifOxyA1_FD_107994 | JGI IMG/M metagenome (GOLD analysis project Ga0156347, IMG submission 107994) | Xanthomonadales bacterium RIFOXYA1_FULL_69_10 | reverse complement strand
GGCGATGCCGGTGATGAGGTAGGCCAGCCCGCCGAGCATCTTCTTCAGGCCTTCGTCGGTTTCCACCGTCACCTGCGTGCCGAAACCGCCGCTGGCGAGGTTGGCGCACCAGTGGCGGGCACCGTCGCTGTCGATGCACAGCAGGTCGATCGGCTGCGCCGCGGTGCGGCGGACGAGGTCGAGCGCTTCGGCCGGCTCCAGCGGCAGTTCGGCCGAGGTGGCGAAATCATTGGCGGTGCCCATCGGCACCAGCGCCAGCGCGGGCAACCCGCTGGCATCGGCGTCCTGCCCCGCCAGTGCGGTGGCGACCTCGCTCAGCGTGCCGTCGCCGCCCGCCGCCACCACCGTGTCCACCCCGTTGGCGAGGGCTTCTTCGACATGGCGCGCGGCATCGCCGCCTTCCCACGTCACCCGTACGTCGATGCGGATGCCGCTGCGGCGCAGGTCGAGCACGGCCTCGCGCAGCGGTTCATCGCCGGCGGATTTGCCGTTGAGGATCAGGCACCAGTGGCTGGACATCGGACGGGCGCTTGCGGGGGCGGTGCGGCAGGCTAGCAACGCGCCGCCAAGCGGCCGTGAAGTCCACGCCATGCCGGCCCGGCGGCGACATGATTGCGACACGCCGGTGTCATCACCCGGTCATCGGATACGCGGAGTATTGGAGTCCATTCCCAAGGACGACGGGCGGAGGCAGGATCGCCTCCAATCTTCCAGGCCGGTGCCGGCGACGGCATCGGCCTTTTCCGTTGCGGAGTGCAGCTGCGGGTAACGCGAAGCGCTGGAGTCGAGCCAAGAAGCAGATCCTAACTTGGGTTCGGGATCACGAATCCGGCGAATCACACATCTAGCAATGGCACCCCTCCCCAACCTCCCGCTGCTTGCAGGGGGGAGGAGTCAAAACGGTACGCGGTCCTGAAAGCGGCGGGAGGCACCGTTGCCCCACTCGCCACATCGATCTCGCCAGCGCGTCAGCGCGCGCCGGCCACGGCCGACTTCATGCGCCCGATCACGTCCGCGTAGTCGTCGGCGTTGAAGATCGCCGAGCCGGCGACGAAGGTGTCGGCGCCGGCCGCGGCGATCTCGGCGATGTTGTCGACCTTGACCCCGCCATCGATCTCCAGCCGGATCGACTTGCCGCTACGGTCGATCATCTCGCGCACGCGGCGCAGCTTGTCCAGCGCCGACGGGATGAACGACTGCCCGCCGAAGCCCGGGTTGACCGACATCAGCAGCACCAGGTCGAGCTCGTCCAGCACCCATTCCAGCACCTCGACGGGCGTGGCCGGGTTGAGCACCAGCCCGGCCTGGCAACCGTGCGACCTGATGAGCTGCACGGTGCGGTGCACGTGCGCGCTGGCCTCGGGGTGGAAGCTGATCACCGTCGCGCCGGCCTTGGCGAAGTCCGGGACGATGCGGTCCACCGGCTCGACCATCAGGTGCACGTCGATCGGGGCGGTGACGCCGTGCTTGCGCAGCGCCTCGCACACCATCGGGCCGATGGTGAGGTTGGGCACGTAGTGGTTGTCCATCACGTCGAAGTGCACCCAGTCGGCACCGGCGGCCAGGACGGCGTCCACTTCCTCGCCCAGCCGGGCGAAGTTGGCCGAGAGGATGGACGGTGCGATGACGGTCGGTTGCATGGCGGCGCTCGCTGGAGGCAGGCGCGCATTGTCGCCGGCACGGGCGCCCGGCGGAACCCGCGCGCGGCTCAGCGCTTGCGCAGGGCCTTGATGCGGTCGTAGGCGCCGTTGATCTCGCGCGCCTTGGTCTCGGCCTGCCTGCGCAGCTCGGGCGCGGCACCGGCGACGCGGTCGGGGTGGTACTGGGCGATCAGGCGGCGGTAGGCCTGGTCGACCTCGGCGTCGCTGGCGTCGGAGGTCAGGCCCAGCTGCGCGTACGGGTTGTCGCGGCGCAGCCTGAACCAGTCGGTGTCGAAGGCGTGGCCGATCAGCAGGCCGATCAGCGCGCCCAGCAACGGATTGACCCGGAACAGCGCCGCGCCGGCCAATGCGCCCAGCAGTTTTCCGTACCAGCGTTTCATGCCGCGATCAGGCTCCCCGGAAGGCAATCCAGGCCGCGGCGGAAGGCCCCGCGCGACCGGCGGCGAGTGTACCTGCACCCGGCCGCCGACCGGCGTACACTGCCCGGCCCCGTCGCGCGGGCGCGCGATGCGCCAGTACCGGCGGGGCCTGCGCCACCTGGGGGCCTCACGTTGTCCACGACCTTGCACCGACCGTACCTGCTGGAATCCGATCTACCCGGCCTGCACCTGCGCCACCGCGGCAAGGTGCGCGATGTGTTCGACCTGCCGGCCAGCGCGCTGCCGGCCGACGCCGGTTTCGGCGACTGCCTGCTGATGGTCGCCACCGACCGCCTGAGCGCCTTCGACGTGGTGCTGCCCGACCCGATCCCCGGCAAGGGCGAGATGCTCTGCCAGATCAGCAATTTCTGGTTCGACAAGACCGGCCACATCGTCCCCAACCACCTGACGGGCATCGATGTCGCCTCGGTGCTGCCGGCCGGCGTGGACGCGTCGCTGTACGAAAAGCGCGCGGTGGTGACGCGCCGCCTCAAGCCGGTGCCGATCGAGTGCATCGCCCGCGGCTACGTGATCGGCAGCGGCTGGAAGGACTACCAGCGCACCGGGCGCATCAGCGGCATCGCCCTGCCCGACGGCCTGCGCCAGGCGCAGAAGCTGGACGAGCCGATCTTCACCCCGTCAACCAAGGCCGCCGTCGGCGACCACGACGAGAACATCGACTTCGACACGGCGGTGCGTCTGTGCGGCGCCGAGCTGGCCGAGGCGGTGCGCGATGCGACGCTGCGCCTGTACCGGTATGCCGCCGATTTCGCCGCCGAACGCGGGATCCTGCTGGCCGACACCAAGTTCGAGTTCGGCACCGACGCCGACGGCCGCCTGTACGTGATGGACGAGATGCTCACCCCGGACTCGTCGCGTTACTGGCCGGCGGACGAGTACGAGGTCGGTACCAGCCCGCCCAGCTTCGACAAGCAGTTCGTACGCGACTACCTGGAGACGCTGGACTGGGACAAGACCGCGCCCGGCCCGCGCCTGCCACCCGAGGTCATCGAACGCACCCGCGCCAAGTACGCCGAGGCGCTGGAGCGGCTGGCGGACATCCGGATCGATTGAGGCGGGGGCGCTCGCCCACATCAACCTTCGCGGGCGAACCGATTGGGGATCGCGCCTGAAGGCGCTCCTACAGGAAGGTCGCTGACGTCACGCGCTCGCCGCTGTAGGAGCGGCTTCAGCCGCGATGCCTTGGGTCGCGTTTGGTAGGAGCGACGTGAGTCGCGACCGCGTCAACCGGACCTTGCGTCGCTGCCGGATCCCGGTCGCGAATCACGTCGCTCCTACAACGATTGCGTAGTGGCGGTCCCGTGCCGCCCATGCACCAGCGCCCGCCCCTTGCCATACTCCGGCCACCGCCCGCCGGAGACCGCCATGGACGTCGCCACCCGCCCCATCGACCGCTGGTTCGCCAGTTACTCCGGCGACCATCGCGACCCCACCAACCAGGCCATCCACGTGGTCGCGGTGCCGGCGATCCTGTGGAGCGTGATCGCGCTGCTGTGGTGCATCCCCTCGCCGGGCACGCTGTTCCGCGACGGCTTCTGGGCCGGGCTGGCGATGTTCGGAGCGTTCCTCTTCTACTACCGCGCCTCGCGCCGGCTGGGGCTGGGCATGGCGGCGATGTTCGCGGTGCTGGGGCTGGTGACCAACGTACTGTTCGCCACGCTGGGCCGGATGCCATTGCTGACGCTGGCGATCGTCGTGTTCGTCGTGGCGTGGATCGGGCAGTTCATCGGCCACAAGATCGAGGGCCGCAAGCCCAGCTTCCTCACCGACCTGACGTACCTGCTGATCGGGCCGGCATGGGTGCTGGTCAAGCTCTACCGCCGGCTGGGCTGGACCTACTGACGGCAACGTCGCGCTCGACGCGCAAAACCGGCATGCGCGGCAACGCGCGCCCGCCCGCGGCCGTGTAAGGTCCGGCGTTCCCGCTCCCGCTGGATGCCGCCCCATGCCGCCACGCGATATCGCCCTGGTCCTGCTGATCTGCGTGGCGTGGGCGTTCAACTTCCTGACCTCCGCGCTGGCGCTGCGCGAGATCCCGCCGTTCCTGTTCACCGCGCTGCGCTTCGCGCTGCTGGCGCTGCCGCTGGTGTTCGTGCTCAAACGGCCCGCATCCGGGCAATGGCCGCGGCTGGTTGCGGTGTGCCTGTGCGTGGGCGTGGCGCATTTCGGGCTGAGCTTCCTGGCGCTGAAACTGGCCGGCAACCTGACCTCGCCCGCCATCGTCATGCAGAGCTACGTGCCGATGACCGCGCTGCTGGCGTGGTGGCTGCTGGACGATCGCTTCGGCTGGCGCACCGGGTTCGCCATCGGCGTGAGCTTCGCTGGCGTGCTGGTGCTGGGGCTGGACCCGCTGGTATTCCGCCGCCCCGATGCATTGGCGCTGATGCTGGTGTCGGCCGCGGCGCTGGCGCTGGGCACGGTGCTGATGAAGCGCCTTCGCGGGCTGGACGTCTTCAGCCAGCAGGGCTGGACCGCGCTGATCAGCGTGCTGCCGCTGCTGGGCCTGAGCCTGTGGATGGAGCCCGGCAGCGTGGCGCGGCTGGGCGAGGTGAGCTGGGTCGGCTGGCTGGGCGTGGCGTACGCGGCGTTCATTTCCTCGCTGCTGGGGCACGGCCTCTACTACGTGCTGGTGCAGCGCCACCCTGTATCGCAACTGATGCCGTGGCTGCTGCTCACGCCGGTGCTGGCGGTGGTGCTGGGCATCGTGGTGTGGGGGGACCGCCCCGGCCCGGCGATGTGGGTCGGCGGCGCGATGGTGCTGGGCGGCGTGCTGATGATCGCGCTGCGCGCGATCACGAAGTCGCGCGAACTGCCGCCGAAAGAGGTGCTGTAGCGCCCACCCCTGCGTGTCCGGAAGGGGGATAACAGCGACGGGTCAGCGCGGCGGCTCGAACATCCCCGGCTGCGGCCGGAACGCTCGCGGCGCGTAGCCCAGGTCGCGCGCCGCCGGGCCGGCGTCGAACACCAGGTCCTCGCGCATCCGCGCCACCGCCGCATCACCCAGCCCCGCGCCGATGCCCATCAGCGCGGCACCGCGTAGCGCCAGTGAGAACATCGCACGCGGCAGCTCCACCAGCCGCGCCGGCGGCTGCAGGCAGGCCAGCACTCGCGCGACCATTTCCCGGTATGCCAGCGTCTCGCCACCCGGCACGTCGTAGCTGCGGCCCGCCACGGCGGCGTTGTCGATGCACGCGAACGCCGCGTCGGCCAGATCGTCGACATGCACCGGCTGGCGCAGGCCGGTCGCGCCGCGCGGCAGCGGGAACACGCGGCGCCGCCGCGCCAGCGTCGCGATGCGCGTAAGTGTCGCGTCGCGGCCCGCGCCGTAGACCAGGGTCGGGCGCAGCACAGTGGCGGCGGCACCCTGCGACGCTGCCGTCTCGAACAGCGTCGCCTCGGCCCATGCCAGGCGTGCGGCCACGTCGCGCTCGGCCGCGTCGGGCGAGTCGTGCTTGACCGCCGCGCTGGTCGAGCCGAACGCCACCACGCGCGCGCACTCGACCGACGCATCGCGATACCAGCGCGCGAACCCGTCCAGCGGGCCGCAACTGAAGATGGCATCGAACGCGCGCGGCAGCGCCGCCATGGCGCCGAGCGAACCGCGGTGCCAGGTGATGCCCTGCGATGAATCGCGCGCCGCGCGCGACACGGCGTCCACCGTCCAGCCGGCGCTGCGCAGGCGCGCCACCAGCGGCACGCCGATCTGCCCGCTGGCACCGAAGATCAGCGCGCGCATCGGGCGCGTTCCGGTGCGTGGGCGACGCCCGATAGGCGACCGCCGGACGGGTCTCCGTGCCGGTGTGTTTCCCTGATCGTATTAATAAGTGTCATGCGTGGCGTGCGGCCGCATCGGTCGGTGCAGCAAGCATACGCAAGCACCTGCAGGGCACGGGAGCGACGAATGCTTCGGGTAGAATCCGGGGGCTTTCCGCGCCTGTGCAATGCCCGCCCGGGCGCGCCGAAGGCCCCCTGCACGACCCGTCCCCGCCCGCGCGCGCGCCGCGCAACGCCTTGGGAGCGTGATGCTCGAACTCCTGCTAGCCCTGCCGTTTCTCATGGCCGTCTGGGTGTTGCTCGCACGCAACGTCTCGCGGCGGACGACGGCGTGGCTCGCGGGCGCGGCGCCACTGGCGGGCCTGGCGATCCTCGTTGCGTTGACGCCCGCCGTGCTGGCCGGCGACGTGCCGCAGGTCAGCCATCCCTGGATCGAACCGCTGGGGTTGGCGTTCTCGCTGCGGCTGGACGGCCTGGCATGGATGTTCGCCACGATGGTGCTGGCCATCGGCGCACTGGTGGTGATGTACGCGCGCTACTACCTGGACGCGCGCGAGGACGCGCCGAAGTTCTTCGCCTACCTGCTGCTGTTCATGGGCGCGATGCTCGGCATGGTGCTGGCGGGCAACCTGCTGTTGCTGGCGGTGTTCTGGGAGCTGACCTCGATCAGCTCGTTCCTGCTGATCGGTTACTGGTCGCACGATCGCGAGGCCCGCGAGGGCGCACGCATGGCGCTGACCATCACTGGCGCGGGCGGCCTGGCGCTGCTGGGCGGCGTGATCCTGATCGGCCAGGTGGTGGGCAGCTTTGAACTGGACGCGGTGTTCGCCGCGCGCGAGGCGATCCAGGCATCGCCCACCTACCCGGCGATCCTGGCGCTGGTGCTGGCCGGCATCTTCACCAAGAGCGCGCAGTTCCCGTTCCACTTCTGGCTGCCGCACGCGATGGCCGCGCCCACGCCGGTGTCGGCGTACCTGCACTCGGCGACGATGGTGAAGGCCGGCGTGTTCCTGCTGGCGCGCCTGCACCCGGCGCTGGCGGGCACGGAAATGTTCTTCTACGTGGTCAGCAGCGTGGGCGCGGCGACGCTGCTGGTCGGTGCGTGGAACGCGATCTTCCAGCACGACCTCAAGGGCCTGCTGGCGTATTCGACGATCTCGCACCTGGGCCTGATCACGCTGCTGTTCGGGTTGTCGACGCCGCTGGCGGTGGTGGCCGGGCTGTTCCACATCCTCAACCACGCCACGTTCAAGGCCTCGCTGTTCATGGCCGCGGGCATCATCGACCACGAGACCGGCACCCGCGACATGCGCCGGCTCGGCAACCTGCGCGGGCTGCTGCCGATCACCAGCGCGCTGGCGATCATCGCCACGCTGGCGATGGCGGGCATCCCGCTGCTCAACGGCTTCCTGTCCAAGGAGATGTTCTTCGCGCAGGCGCTGGAAGTGCCCAGCGATGCGATGCGCATCGTGGTGACGGTGGCGGCGTTCCTGGCCGGCATCCTGGGCGTGGCCTACAGCCTGCGGTTCGTGCACGACACGTTCTTCGGCGAAGGCCCGCGTGCGGTCGAGCGCGAGGTCCACGAGCCGCCGCGCTTCATGCGCGCGCCGGTCGGCATCCTGGTGGTGGTGTGCCTGGCGGTCGGCATCGCACCGGCATGGACCATCGCCCCGGCGCTGGAAGCCGCCGCACGCGGCGTGCTGGGGCCGGACCTGCCCGAGTACAGCCTGGCGCTGTGGCACGGCATCAACCTGCCGCTGCTGATGAGCCTGGGCGGCATCGTCGGTGGCGTGATCCTGTACTTCGGCCTGCGCCGGCTGTTCAACGTCCATGCCATCGCGCGCCGGGCGTTCGGCCGCCACCTGTTCCGCATCAACACGCGCGCAGTGCTGGGCGTGGCGCGGCGCTTCACCTTCAAGGTGACCAACGGCAGCCTGCAGCGCTCGCTGTGGTGGGTGGTGGTCGCGGTCGTCGCGCTCGGGCTGATGCCCGCGGTGCCGGGCCTGGTGGCATCGGTGCAGGCCGGTGCGGGCCAGCCGATGCCGCCGATCGGCTGGGCGCTGTGCGTGCTGCTGTTGGCGGCCACCGCGGCCACGGTCGCGCTGCATCGCCAGCGGCTGGTGGCGCTGATCGTGGTCGGTGCGGTGGGGCTCGGTGTCAGCGTGGTGTTCGTGTTCCTGTCGGCGCCGGACCTGGCGCTGACGCAGCTGCTGGTGGAGATGGTCACCGTGGCACTGATGCTGCTGGCGCTGAACTACCTGCCGCAGGAGTCGTTGAAATCCAACACCCGCGCGCGGCGCTGGCGCGATGCCGCCATCGCGCTGGTGGCCGGCACCGGCATCGGTGGGCTGGCGTACGCGGTGATGACGCGCCCGGCCGACACCGTCGCCGGCGAGCTTCTGGCGCGGTCGCTGCCGGAGGGCTACGGCAGCAACGTGGTCAACGTGATCCTGGTGGACTTCCGCGGCTTCGACACGCTGGGCGAGATCACCGTGTTCGGCATTGCCGGGCTGGTCGTGCACGCCCTGCTGCGGCGCGCGCGCATCGCCGCCACCGAAGTCATCCCCGGCGAGCCCGACCGCCTGCCGATGCCGGCCAACCTCAGCCACCTGCTGTTCCCGTTCGCGCTTGCGGTGTCGGCGTACCTGTTCCTGCGCGGGCACAACCAGCCCGGCGGCGGCTTCATCGCCGGCCTGGTGCTGGCGATCCCGCTGCTGCTGCAGTACGTGCTGCTGGGCAGCCGGTACGTGGAATCGCGCATGGGCTTCGACTACACGCGGTGGATCGGCATCGGCCTGATCGTCGCGCTGCTCACCGGCGTCGCGCCGATGCTGCTGTTCGGCCTGCCCTTCCTGACCAGCGGCCACGCCGAGCCGCGCCTGCCGCTCATCGGCGAGGTGCCGCTGGCCAGCGCAATGGGCTTCGACATCGGCGTGTACCTGGTGGTATTCGGCGGCGCGATGCTGATCCTGTCGATGATGGGCACGGTCAAGCCGCCCAAGGCCCGCAAACGTGCCGCGGCACTGCCATCCGAGTCGGAGGCGTCGTGACGCAAGAGGCTGCGCTGCAACGTATTCGGGTTTTCAGCCCCCTTGAGTCAAGGGGGCGACATCGGCGCGCAGCGGTGATGTCGGGGATCTGGTGGAACACGGGAACCGGAATGCGCAACGCGCAGTCCGGAAGGCGGCCGGCGCCCGGCACGCACAAGCAACGAGGGCACTTCTAATGGAACTCGCACTCGCCCTCGTCATTGGTGCGTTGACCGCCGCCGGCGTCTACCTGCTGCTGCGGTCGCGCAGCTTCGACATGATCCTGGGCCTGACGCTGCTGTCGTACGCCACCAACCTGCTGATCTTCTCCGCAGGCCGTTTGGTTGTCGGCAAACCGCCGGTGGTCAAGCCGGGCGTCGAGACCGTACTGGCGAACTACACCGACCCGCTGCCGCAGGCGCTGGTACTGACGGCCATCGTGATCGCCTTCGCGATGACGGCCGTGACGATCGTCGTGGCCATGCGCAGCCGCGCGGACAACGGCGACGACCACGTCGATGCCGGCGGCGAGGGGATGCCCTGATGCTGCAGGCGTTGTCCCCGCACCTGCCGGTGCTGCCGATCCTGCTGCCGCTGCTGTTCGGCGCGGTGGCGCTCATATTCGAGCGCCGCGGCATCGGGCTGCAGCGCGCGATCGGCTGGACCGGGATGCTGGCGCTGCTGCTGGCCGTGGTCGCGCTGCTGGTACAGGCGGATACCGGCGCGATCACCTTCTACCTGCTGGGCGACTGGCCGGCGCGGCTCGGCATCGCGCTGGTGGCCGACCGCCTCAGCGCCGGCCTGGTGGCGACCACGACGCTGCTCGCGGTTGCGTGCCTGCTGTATGCGTGTGCCGGCTGGGACCGGCGCGCGCGGCACTTCCATGGTCTGTTCCAGTTGCAGCTGGCCGGCCTCAACGGCGCGTTCCTGACCGGCGACCTGTTCAACCTGTTCGTGTTCTTCGAGGTGATGCTGATCGCCTCCTACGGCCTGCTGCTCAGCGGCGGGCGCGGGCCGCGGATGCGCGCCGGCCTGCACTACGTGGTGTTCAACATCACCGCCTCGACGCTGTTCCTGGTCGCGCTGGGCCTGCTGTACGGCCTGCTGGGCTCGCTCAACATGGCCGAGATGGGCGCGCGCGTGGCGGTACTGGCGCCCGAGGATGCGGCGCTGGTGCGCGCCGCCTCGGGGCTGCTGCTGGTGGTGTTCTGCGCCAAGGCCGCGCTGCTGCCGCTGTACCTGTGGCTGCCCAACGCCTACGCGCGCGCGCCGGCCGCGGTGGCGGCGCTGTTTGCGATCATGACCAAGGTGGGCGTGTACTCGGTGCTGCGCGTCTACACGCTGGTGTTCGGCGACGGCCCGGGCGAACTCGCCGGCTGGGCGTGGCCGTGGCTGTACTGGACCGGGCTGCTGACACTGCTGCTGGCCACGCTCGGCGCGCTGGCGGCATCGACCCTGCGCATGCTGGTGGCGTACCTGGTGATCGCCTCGGCGGCCACGCTGTTCGTCGCCTTCGCGCTGGCCACGCCTGATGCCATCGGCGCGGGCCTGTATTACCTGGTGCACAGCACGTTCGTCACCGCCGGGCTGTTCCTGGTCATGGACCTGATCCGCGGTCAGCGCGGACGCACCGGCGATGCGCTGGACTACGCCGGGCCGCTGCGCCGCAACGCCCCGCTCGGGGTGCTGTTCGGCATCGGCGCGGTGTCGGTGGCGGGCCTGCCGCCGCTGTCAGGCTTCATCGGAAAGGCACTGCTGCTGGATGCGGTACCGGAGGGTTACCGGATGTGGGTGTGGGGCACCGTGCTGTTGACCAGCCTGCTGACGCTGGTGGCACTGGCCCGGACCGGCAGCCAGGTGTTCTGGCGTGCCGAGCCGTGGCCGGACGGCGTGCGCCCGCCGTCGCCGCCGCTGCGCGCGCAGTGGGCCGGCGCCGGCCTGCTGCTCGCCTACGGCATCGGCCTGACGCTGTGGGGTGCACCGGTGGTGCGCTACGCGCAGGCCGCGGCCGCGCAGGTGCTGCAGCCGGACGCGTACATGCAGGCCGCACGCGAGCGCGCGCCGCAGATCCGGGAGCCCTCGCCATGAACCGCCTGCTGCCCTCGCCGCCACTGAGCGTGGCCGTGTTCGTGCTGTGGCTGCTGCTGGTGGGCGACTTCAGCCCGGGGCAGCTGGCGCTGGCCGCCGTGATGGCGCTGCTGCTGCCACTGCTGGCCGGTCTGCTGCAGCCCCAGCGCGCGCATGTCGGCCGGCTGTGGACCGTGCTGGTGCTCGGCCGCCGCGTGCTGTGGGACATGCTGCTGTCCAACATCGAAGTCGCGCGCCGCATCCTCGGCCCCGAGCGCGCCCTGACGCCCGGCTTCATCTGGGTCCCGCTTGACCTGCAGAACATCCATGGCATCACCGCGCTGGCCAGCATCATCACCCTGACGCCCGGCACGCTGTCGGCCGAGCTCACCGAAGACCGCCGCCACCTGCTGGTGCACGCGTTCAACCTGAAGGATGCCGACGCGACAGTGGCCGAGATCAAGACGCGCTACGAGGCGCCGCTGAAGGAGATCTTCCCATGATGACCGACATCGCCGTGCTCGTCGCCCTGCACGTGGTCGGCCTGGCGATGCTGATGAGCCTGTGGCGGCTGCTGCGTGGCCCCACCGTGCCCGACCGCATCCTCGGCCTGGACACGCTGTACGTGAACACCATCGCCGCGCTGATCCTGTTCGGCATGTACCTGCGCTCGTCGGTGTTCTTCGAGGCGGCGCTGGTCATCGCCATGCTCGGCTTCGTCGGCACCGTGATGCTCAGCAAGTACGTACTGCGCCGGGACATCGTCGAATGAGCCCGGTCCTGGACATCGCGCTCACCGCGCTGCTGGCGATCGGCAGCTTCTTCGTGCTGGTCGGCTCGCTGGGGCTGGTGAAACTGTCGGACTTCCTCAAGCGCCTGCACGGCCCGACGAAGGCGACCACGCTGGGCGTGGGCTGCATCCTGGTGGCGTCGATCGGCTACCACGCGTGGCTCGGCGACGGACTTGCGCTCGGGCTGCGCGAGATCCTGATCACCGTGTTCCTGTTCATCACCGCACCGATCAGTGCGCACCTGATGGCACGCGCGGCACTGGCGCTGGCCCCGGAGCAGCGGCCACCGTTGCCGGATGCGCAGACGCCGGAAGCCCCGGTGGTGCCGGAACCCGGCCACGGTTCTGCCGCCGGGGATAGCGAAGGCCGCGAACAGCCGGGCATGTAACCGGGATCCGGCCGCGTCGACTCAATCGCACCATCCCGCGCCCGTCATCCCGGCGAACGCCGGGATCCACCTTGACCTTCCACGATGCCGGGATCGGACACCGGTCATGACCGGCGCCCTCGAGTTGCGCCTTCCCGGAAGGGATGAAGCGGCGCCCGCGCGTCTCCGTCAGTGGCGGATCACCCACCACTCCAGCAGCACCCAGCCGACGAATGCCGCCAGCAGGATGCCGCCTTCGCGCCGGCCCAGCCGCAGGTCGCCGCGCAGCATCGGTACCAGCATCAGCGCGAACACGAACGCCGCCGGCCACTCCAGCCGCACGAACGATTCCGGCACCGGCAGCGGCCGCAGCACGGCCATGCCACCGACGACCACCAGCAGGTTGAACAGGCTGGCGCCGATCACATGGCCCAGCACCATGTCGCCCTGTCCGCGACGCGCGGCAGCAATGGCCGCGGCGACCTCAGGCAATGCCGTGCCGATGGCGACCGGCAGCAGGCCGAGCAACAGCGGGCTCATGCCCAGCGCGGGGCCCAGGCCCAGCGCGCCATCCACGACATAGCGCGCGCCGTAGTACAGCAGCGCCGCGGCAATGGCGAAGCGCAGCAGGTTCAGTCCGAGTCCGCCACGGGTCTCGGTGTAGGCCTCGATCTCCGTGCGCAGCTCCGGCGCCTCCTCGCGGCGGCGCGTCAGGTCGAACGCCAGCACCGCGACGAACGCGACGACCAGGCCGATGCCTTCGATGCGAGACAGCGTGCCATCCAGTCCCAGCAGCGCCACGACCACGGTGCCGGCCAGCAGGAACCCCAGCAGCGGCGACAGCGCGCGCCAGCGCACCAGCATCGGCGCTGCGACGGCGGCGGCACCCAGCGTCAGGCCGATGTTGACGACGTTGCTGCCGACCGCGTTGCCCAGCGCCAGCCCGGTTTCACCGCGCCAGACGGCATGCAGGTTGACGGCCAGTTCCGGCAGCGAGGTGGCGATGGTCACCAGCACCAGCCCGGCTACGAACGGCGAGAAACCCAGCCGCCGCGACAGACCGGCCGCGCCCTTGACGATCGAATCGCCGCCCAGTGCCAACAGCAGAAGACCCAGCGCGAACCACCCCAGCGATGCCCACATGTCCGTCCCCTCATGTCCGGTCCCGCGACGGGCCCGCCGCGGGTGATTCTAGGGCGAGCGCCCTGGTCCGAGCTCCTCGGGCCGAGCTCCCCGGGCCGAGCGCCCGGGTCCACGCCCCGCATGCGCTTACGCGCAGCCTTCCACGTAGTCCACGTACGGCGCCAGGCCCACGCGCCATTCGGTCACGGCGCCGTCGGCATCGGTCTCGAACACGATGACGGCAGGGCTGCCGTCCTGCCCGGTGACGCGCAGGTACTGGCCTTCGGTGTATTTGTGCGGGCTCGCCTCGACCCGGCCGTCGTACATCGCACGGATGTCGTCGGCCGCCATCCCGCGTCGACCACCACCGGGCGCGACCCGGTCCGGGCTTTCGGCCGAGTACCGCACCAGCCGGCCGTCGCCGAACATCAAGGCGAACTGCGCCGGCGTCGATTGCCCTGCCGGGCTCAGGTGGAAGCACTCTTCGCCCTCCGCCGGATTGCCTTCCAGCTCGCCGTCCCAGACCGCGCGAACTTCGTCGGCGGTCATCCCGAACCGGGCCTCGGCGACGCCATCCATCCGCGCGTCGAACGTGCCGTCCGCCACGGGCGGCACGGGGGTGGGGGCGGTCGCAGGCGGAATGTCGACGCTGGGCTGGTCGACGATGGGCGCGGAGTCCATCGCCGGCGGCGCGGCGACATCAGCCACGGTGTCCGAAGACCCGGCGCGGTCGCCGGAGCAGGCCGCGAGCGACAGGGTCAGCAGGACGGCGATGGGCAGGGCATGGCGCATGCGCGGGCTCCGGAGCGGTGGAACGAATCCGCCGCAGCCTAGCCGCGTCCCGTGAAGCCGCCGCGAAGCGTCAGCCGGTGAAGTGCTTCCGCAAACCGGCCCAGCAGGCCTGGTAGTCGCGCTGGCGATGCACGGCGTCGAAGGCTTGCACCGTCGGCCGGATAACGGCGCGCGACTCGAACATGAAGGCCATCGTGTCGGTAATCACATCCGGTTTGGACAGGTCGGCGCTGCTGGCCTTCTCGAACGTGGCCGCATCGGGACCGTGTCCGGTCATCGAGTTGTGCAGCGAGCAGCCGCCCGGCGCGAAGCCCTCGGCCTTGGCGTCGTAGGCGCCGTGCACCAGCCCCATGAACTCGCTGGCGATGTTGCGGTGGAACCACGGCGGCCGGAACGTGTCCTGCATCGCCAGGATGCGCGGCGGGAAGATCACGAAGTCCAGGTTGCTGGTGCCCGGCGTGTCGCTGGCCGAATGCAGCACCAGGAAGATGCTGGGGTCGGGATGGTCGAAGCTGATCGAGCCGATGGTGTTGAAGCGGCGCAGGTCGTACTTGTACGGCGCGTAGTTGCCGTGCCAGCCGACGACGTCCAGCGGCGAGTGGCCGATGTAGGCGCGCCACAGGTGGCCCTGGAACTTCGCCACCAGTTCGAAGTCGCCCTCGCGGTCCTCGTACGCGGCATGCGGCGCCAGGAAGTCGCGTGGGTTGGCCAGGCCGTTGCTGCCGATCGGCCCCAGGTCGGGCAGCCGCAGGATCGCGCCGAAGTTCTCGCAGACGTAGCCGCGCGCCTCGCCGTCGGGCAACGACACCGCGAAGCGCACGCCGCGCGGGATCACCGCGATCTCCTGCGGCTCGACCTCCAGCACGCCCATCTCCGTGGCGATGTGCAGGCGGCCCTGCTGGGGGACGATCAGCAGCTCGCCGTCGGCGTCGTAGAAGAAGCGCCCGTCCATGTCGCGATTGGCGGCGTACACGTGCACGCCGATGCCGGTCTGCGCGGCCGGGCCGCCATTGCCGGCCATGGTGAACAGTCCGTCGACGAAATCCGTCGGCGCTTCCGGCAGCGGCAGCGGGTTCCAGCGCAGCTGGTCCGGCGAAACCGGGCCATCGCAGAAATCGTTGTGGAACGTCGCCACGTCGTCGGCGCGATAGCGCGAGAAGCTGCCGTGCATCGCAGCGGGGCGGATCCGGTACAGCCAACTGCGCCGGTTCTCGCTGCGCGGCGCGGTGAACGCGGTGCCCGACAACTGCTCGGCGTAGAGCCCGTGTGCGACGCGCTGCGGCGAATTGCGGCCCACGGGCAGCGTGCCTTTGAGCGCCTCGGTGGCGAACTCGTTGCCGAAGCCGGATTGGTAGCCGTTGGATCGGATGCTCATTGCTGCGTCGCTCTTAAAGCCCCTCTCCCACCGGGAGAGGGGTTGGGGTGAGGGGCCGAGGTCCGACGATGCTCCAGACCACTTCGAGAACGGCTTGCGTGCGCACCAATACGTCGTCGTTCCAGAAGCGCAACACCGTCAGTCCCTTCGACTCGAGAAATCGTGTCCGATGCAGGTCGTGTTCTTCCGTGTGCTGCGACCCGTCAAGCTCGATCACCAGCCGCGCAGCATCGCAATAGAAGTCGACGACGTACGGCGGGATCGGGTGTTGCCTGCGAAACTTCAGACCATCCAGCCGGCCGGCTCGAAGGTGGTACCAGAGCGCACGCTCGGCGTCGGTCATCCCCCGACGCAGCTGGCGCGCCTTGTCCAGCGTCAGGGTAGGCAACGCGGCCCGTGTGCGTGCGTCCATGCTTCGGCCCCTCTCCCCAACCCCTCTCCCGTGGGGAGAGGGGCTAGCAACCACTGCCTCGGCAAACCGACTCGCTTACAGAACCCCGCGCTTCATCTGGTCGCGCTCGATGCTCTCGAACAGCGCCTGGAAGTTGCCTTCGCCGAAGCCTTCGTTGCCCTTGCGCTGGATGATCTCGAAGAAGATCGGGCCGATCGCGTTCTGGGTGAAGATCTGCAGCAGCTTGCGCTGCTTGGTCTCCGGGTCGGCGTCGATCAGGATCTTGTTGCGCGCAAGCCGCGCGACGTCCTCGCCGTGGTTCGGCACGCGCTGGTCGATCACCTCGAAGTAGGTGTCGGGGGTGTCGAGGAACTCGATGCCCCGCTCGCGCATGGCCTCGACCGTGCCATAGATGTCGTCGGTGAAACAGGCGATGTGCTGGATGCCCTCGCCCTTGTAGGCGTCGAGGTACTCGTTGATCTGGCTCTTGGGGTCGTTGGACTCGTTGAGCGGGATGCGCACGATGCCGTCCGGCGCGGTCATCGCCTTGGACACCAGGCCGGTCTTGGCACCCTTGATGTCGAAGTAGCGGATTTCGCGGAAGTTGAAGAGGCGCTCGTAGTAGTCCGACCACTTCTGCATGTTGCCGAAGTAGAGGTTGTGGGTGAGGTGGTCGATGAAGGTCAGGCCGAACCCGGTGGGGTTCTGGTCGGCGCCTTCGATCGGCTCGAAATCGGCGTAGGGCGTGCCCTTGTCGCCGTAGCGGTCGACCAGGTACAGCATGCAATCACCGATGCCCTTGACCACCGGCGCGTCGATCGCCTTGGTCTGCGGCTTGTGGTCGATGGCCTGGCCACCGTTGCCCAGCACGGTCTTGCAGACGGTGTCGGCCGACTCCTTGAAGCGGATCGCGAAGCCGCAGGCGCTGGGGCCGTGGGCCTTGGCGAAGTCGGCGGCGAAGCTGTCGGGGTCTTCGTTGACCAGGAAGTTGACGCCGCCTTGGCGGTAGACGGTGATCGGCCGGCTCTTGTGGCGCAGGACCGCCGTGAAGCCCATGTTGCGGAAGTAGTCGTGCAGCAGCTGCTGCTGACCCTCGGGCGCGGCGAACTCGACGAACTCGAAGCCGTCGATCCCCAGCGGGTTCTCGAAGGTGGTGACCTGCATGCCGAGGTTGGGGGCTTGGGTCGCGGACTGTGCGCTCATGGGGGACTCCTGCGTGAAGCGTGGCCGGGGCCGGCCGCGCGCGGGTCGCGGGGCCTGCCTGAGAGGTTATAGTTTCACATGAAACCATAGGCAAGGCACAGCGCAACATGAACCGTCGCGAGAACCGGCCGCATGCCGAGCTCGACCTCGAGCACTTCCTGCCCTACCGACTGTCGGTGCTGTCCAACCGCGTCAGCAGCGCGATCGCGCGCGTGTATTCCGAGCGCTTCGGCCTGGGCGTGACCGAGTGGCGGGTGATGGCGGTGCTGGGCCGCTACCCGGACCTGTCGGCCGGCGAGGTGGCCCAGCGCACGGCGATGGACAAGGTCGCCGTCAGCCGCGCGGTCGCCCGGCTGGTCGACGCCGGCCAGCTGCGGCGCGAGACGCACGACGACGACCGGCGGCGCTCGGTGTTGAGGCTGTCACGCGCGGGCTACGCCATCTACGACGAAGTGGCGCCGCATGCGCTGGCGTTCGAGGCGCGGCTGCTGGATGGCTTCGATGCCGACGAGCGCGCGCTGCTGTTCCGCCTGCTGGACCGGCTGGACGAGCTGGAGCTGAAGGCGGAAGCGCAGGCGTTCTGAGCGCGCCGTCCGCGTTGCGCCGCCACCGGTGCGCTGCGATGCGCGCTGCCCGACGGGGGTAGCGGATCCCCAAAGGAAAAACGGCGGCCGAGGCCGCCGTTTCCGTTTTTTCTCATGCAGGACGGTCAGTAGTCCTTGCGCTCGTTCGTCGTGTTGATGCCCGCCGCCTGCGGCTCGGCCAGCTCGGCCTCACCCGCCATGACGTGGTCGTCGTCCTTCAGCGTGTCCAGGTGCATCAGGCGCTTGATCAGCGGCGAGATCACCACGAACCCGACGCCGACGGCCACGGCAATCCAGCCGATGTTGGAGTACACGTCAAGCACGACGTCCTGGGCGGCATCCGCGCCCGAAGCCGCTTCCGAGCCGGTCGCCGCGGCGATCAGGCCGGCGACGAAGTTGCCGGTGGCCGACGCGAAGAACCAGCAGCCCATGATCAGGCTGGCCATGTGTGCCGGCGCCAGGCGGTTCATCGCCGAGAGGCCGACCGGCGACAGGCACAGCTCGCCCATGGTGTGCAGCAGGTAGATCAGGAAGATGAAGAGCACCGGGGTCAGGCTGCCGCTGGCGACGGCGGCCGCACCGGCCACCAGCACCAGGAAGCCCAGGCCCAGCTGGATCATGCCGAGGCCGAACTTGGCCGGGGCGGAGGGCTCCAGGCCGCGGCGGCCCAGCGTCGTCCACAGCCACGCGAACACCGGCGCCAGCAGGATGATGTAGAGCGCGTTGATCGACTGGAACATCGACGCCGGCACTTCCCAACCCAGCATTTCACGGTTGACGTAGCGGTCGGTGTACAGGTTGAGCGAGGAGCCGGCCTGCTCGAACAGCGCCCAGAACAGCACGGAGCCGATCATCAGGATCATCGCGGCGAAGATGCGGTTGCGGGCATGCGCGTCCAGCCGCGTGACGGCGATCCAGCCGACATAGGCCAGCAGGGCCACGCCGGTGACGAACAGCGCCCAGCCGACGACCGACTGGTTCTGCACCATCCACCAGCACACGATCACCATGCCGATGCCGGCCAGGTACAGCAGCCACTCGAAGGGCAGGCCCATCACCCGGTCGCGCAGGCGCGTGGGATTGGTGGACTCGCCGTTGCCCAGCAGCAGCGGCTTGCCGATGACGAACACGACCAGGCCCAGCAGCATGCCGAAACCGGCGGCGCCGAAGCCGTACTTCCAGCCGTAGGTCTCGCCCAGCCAGCCGCACAGCAGCGAACCCAGGAACGCGCCCAGGTTGATGCCCATGTAGAAGATCGTGTACGCGCCGTCGCGGCGCACGTCGGTGCGCGGGTACAGCTGGCCGACCATCACCGAGATGTTGGCCTTCAGGAAGCCCGAGCCGACGATGATGAACGCCAGCGCCAGCCAGAACGCGTCCAGCGCAGGGCTGCCCTGTCCGCCCTCGCCCTCGAAGCCCATCAGGAAGTGGCCGAACGTCAGCAGGACCGCGCCGTAGAGCACCGCCTTGCGTTGTCCCAGGTACTTGTCGGCCAGGTAGCCGCCGATCACCGGCGTGATGTAGACCAGCGCGGTGTACGCGCCGTAGACCATCGAGGCGTCGCCGTCGGAGAACAGCCAGTGCTTGGTCAGGTACAGCACCAGCAGCGCGCGCATGCCGTAGTAGGAGAAGCGCTCCCACATTTCGGCAAAGAACAGCATGTACAGGCCGCGCGGGTGGCCGAGGAAGGTCTTTTCTTCCGGGGCGATCGAACCGGGTGTGGAACTCATGCGGGAGGGACTCCTGGCGGCCGCAGGCGGCCTGGGTAATGCGGAGGGTGGCGGTGGTTGCGCATGCCACCGGCGCGGCGCCGGTCGGCAAAACGACGGCAAGGTGTAACCGCAGCGCCACGTTCCCGTCAAACCGGCGGCGTACTGCTGCAGCGCAGCATCCCGCTCGGGATGCTGAACGGAAGCGGCCGCCCGGAGGCGGCCGCGGTGTCAAGCAGGCCGGGCGTTCCGGCCAAGGGCAGCGGTCGTCACCCCGCCGGGACGTACTCGTACGTCGACCCCACGCCCAGCGGGATGCCCAGCGCCCAGAAGCCGATCAGGAACGCGCTCCACACCACCAGCAGCGTCACCGAGAACGGCAGCATCAGCGCCAGCAGCGTGCCCACGCCCGCCGACTTCACGTAGCGCTGGCAGAACACCACGATCAGCGGGAAGTACGGCAGCAGCGGCGTGATGATGTTGGTCGAGGAATCGCCCACGCGGTAGGCGGCCTGCGTGAGGTCGGGCGAAACGCCCAGTTGCATCAGCATCGGCACCATGATCGCGCCGATCAGTGCCCACTTGGCCGAGGCCGAGCCGACCACCAGGTTGACCATGCCCGACAGCAGCACGATGCCGACCACCGTCAGCGCCATCGGCAGGCCGAGTGCCTGCAGGCCGTTGGCGCCCTTGATCGCCAGCAGCACGCCCAGGTTGGACTGGCCGAAGGCGTAGATGAACTGCGCGGCGAAGAACGCCATGACGATGTAGTAGCCCATCCCGCTCATCGCCTTGCTCATGCCGGCGATGACGTCGCGGTGGGTCTTCACCGTGCCCGACACGTAGCCGTACACCACGCCCGGGATCAGGAAGAAGATGAAGATCAGCGCCACGATCGACTGCATCAGCGGCGCGGTGAACGCCAGCAGCGGGTTGGTGCCGGGCGCCAGGCCCTCCACCGGCGCCGCCCACGGCGTGCCCTCGGGCAGCAGGCTGAGCACGAACAGCACCACCGCGATGCCGCCGGCGACGAGCGCGGCGGTCAGGCCGCGGCGCTCGTGCGGGGCCAGCGGCTCCATCGTCGGCATCTGGCTGGTGTCGCCGTCCACCGGCGTGTTGCGCAGGCGCGGCTCGATCACGCGGTCGGTGAGGAACCAGCCGATGGCCACGATCAGGAAGGTCGAGGCAGTGGTGAAGAACCAGTTGTTGAGCGGGTTGATCTCGATGCCCGGGTCCAGCAGGCGCGCGGCCTCCTGGGTGAGGCCGGCCAGCAACGGGTCCAGACTCGAAGGCACGAAGAAGGTGGCCGAGAAGCCGCCCGACACGCCCGCGAACGCGGCCGCAATACCCGCCAGCGGATGGCGCCCGGCGGCGTAGAAGATCACCGCGCCCAGCGGGATCACCAGCACGTAGCCGGCATCCACCGCGATGTGGCTGAGGATGCCGACCGCGATCACCGCCGGTGTCAGCAGCATGCGCGGGGTGACGGCGAGCATCGCGCGCAGCGCGGCGTTGATGAAGCCGGTGTGCTCGGCCACGCCCAGGCCCAGCATCGCCACCAGCACCACGCCCAAGGGGGCGAAGTTGACGAACGTCTGCACCATCGTCGCCATGAAGGCGGTGAGGCTGGCGCCGCTGAGCAGGTTGACGATCTGCACCGGCTCGCCGCTGCGCGGGTCGATCTCGCCGAAGCTGACGTTGGCCAGCAGCGCCGACAGCGCCCAGGTGGCCAGCATGAGGATCAGGAACAGCACCGCCGGGTCGGGCAGCTTGTTGCCGACGCGCTCCACGCCGTCGAGGAAGCGGGTAACCATGCCGCGCTTTTCGGGCGCGCTCGGCGGGACGGAGGGGGTCGGCGTGGGCTGGGACATGCGGCGGTCCGGGCGGATTGAGGTGGCCCGCATCCTAGCAAGGGAGGCGCGTGGGAGCGCCGACAGGACGTTCGTGCCCGACCGCACCCTGACGTCATTCCCGCGAAGGCGGGAACCCAGGGACTCTGCGATTGAAACCGGCACCAAGTCGCTGGGTCCCCGCCTTCGCGGGGACGACGGTTTCAGGAAACGCGCAGGCCCATGGCAGGAACGCGCAGGGTTGCTCCCTACGGTGTCGGCGCCCCATACCCGGGCCCCGGCCCGATGGTCGTGCGCACCTCGAACAGCTCCGGGAAGAACGTCAGCTCCAGCGCCTGCTTGAGGAAGCCCACGCCCGACGAACCACCGGTGCCGCGCTTGAAGCCGATGATGCGCATCACCGTGCGCATGTGGCGGAAGCGCCACAGCTGGAACTGCGTTTCCAGGTCGACCAGGTCCTCGCACAGGTGGTAGGCCGCCCAGTGCGCGTCGACGTCCTCGTAGATGCGCTCGAACACCGGCAGCAGCGCCGGCTCGGACACGTGCGGGCGCGACCAGTCGCGCTCGACCAGGTGCGCCGGCACGGGATGCCCGCGCCGCGCCAGGTGCCGCAGGGCCTCGTCGTACAGGCTGGGCGCCTCCAGCACTTCGCGCAGGCCGGCGTGCGCGGCCTCGTCGTGGGCGAACACCTTCAGCATCGAGGCGTTCTTGTTGCCCAGCAGGAATTCAATGGTGCGGTACTGCAGCGACTGGAAGCCCGACGACGGCCCGAGGATCTCGCGGAACTCCATGTATTCGGACGGCGTCAGCGTCTCCAGCACCGACCACATCTCGGTGAGCTGGCGCAGGATCGCCTTGCAGCGCGCGAAGATCTTCTGGCAGCCGCCCAGTTCGTCGGCGCGCAGCAGCGCGATGGCGGCCTTGAGCTCGTGGATCATCAGCTTCATCCACAGCTCCGAGACCTGGTGCTGCACGATGAACAGCATCTCGTCGTGGTGCGGCGGGTTCGACAGCCGCTCCTGCGCCGACAGCAGGCGGTCCAGGTGCAGGTAGCCGGCATAGCTCATCCGCCCCGACAGGTCGGTGTGGATTTCCGATTCCAGCGCGCGCTCGTTCTTCTCGACACTCATGTCCGCTCCGTGCGGGTCGTGGCCGGGAGACGCCTCCCGCCCGGGCCGCGCCGCTCCGGACGTTCCGGAAGCCGCCAAGGGTAGCGTACGGCCCACGCCCGTCCGTCGCCCGGTCATACCGCTGACATGCGGCACGCCCACGATCCGGGCACACTCTTGCCCGCCTGCGACAAGGCACTCCATGCCCGCGATGGGCACGGGGCGGCGGGCGACCACAACGGGGATCCAGGGATGAATCGAACGACGGGCCGCCTCGCGGCATGGGCGCTGGTGCTGTGCACCGGCTGGGGCGCTGCCGGCGCGGCCGCGGCGCAGGTGGTGGTCAGCCAGGTGTACGGGGGCGGCGGCAATTCCGGCGCGACCCTGCGCAGCGACTTCATCGAACTGCGCAACACGGGCGACACCGCGGTGTCGCTGGACGGCTGGAGCGTGCAGTACGCCTCCTCGGCCGGTTCGTCCTGGCAACGCACGCCGCTGGCGGGCACCATCGCGCCGGGCGGCTACTACCTGGTCAAGCAGGCCGACGGCGCCGGCGGCACGGTCGACCTGCCCACGCCCGACGCCACCGGCACCATCGCCATGGCGGCAACCAACGGCAAGGTCGCGCTGGTCAACGGCGGCGGTGTCCTGTCGGGCACCTGCCCGCTGGATGCGGTGACGCTGGTGGACTTCGTCGGCTTCGGTTCCAGCGCCAACTGCTTCGAGGGCGCCGGCGCCACCGCCACGCTCAGCAACACCACCGCCGCGCTGCGCAACGGCGACGGCAGCGTCGACACCGACGACAACGCCGCCGACTTCACCCGCGGCACGCCGGACCCGCGCAACAGCGGTGCCGAGCCGCCGGAACCGCCTGAGCCGCCGGTCGCGCTGTCGATCGCGCAGATCCAGGGCGACGGCCTGGCGTCCCCGTACAACGGGCGCGTCGTGGTCACCGAGGGCGTGGTCACCGCGATCAAGTTCAACAACGGTTTCTTCCTGCAGAGTGCCAACGACGACGGCAACCCGGCCACGTCCGACGGCATCTTCGTGTTCACCGGCAGCGCGCCGCCGGCATCGGCCGCGGTGGGCAACCGCGTGCGCGTTACGGCGACCGTCGAGGAGTACGTGCCCTCGTCCAACGTCAACCAGCTGGCGATCACCGAGCTGGTCACGCCGACCATCGAGCTGCTGGCCTCCGGCGTGGCCCTGCCCGCGGCGGTCGAACTGACGGCCGCCGACCTCGCCCCCGATGCCCTGCCCGGCACGCTCGAGCGACTGGAAGGCATGCGCGTGAGCGTGGCCGAGTCCGTGGTCGTGGCGCCTTCGGGCGGCAGCATCGACGAGAACGACGCGCGCGCCTTCAGCGATGGCGTGTTCCACGTGGTGCTGCCGGGCGTGGCGCGCCCGTTCCGTGAAGCGGGCATCGGCGTCATGGACCGCGCACTGGCGACCCTGCCGGCCGACAAGGACCCGCCACTGTTCGACACCAACCAGGAACGGTTGATGGTGCGCAGCCGGGGCCAGGTCGGCGCCGCGCCGCTGTCGGTCGACGTCGATGCGACGGTGGCCGGGCTGCTGGGCGTGCTGGACTACTTCGCCGGCACGTGGGCGCTGCTGCCGGACGTGGCGACGCCGCCGACGGTCGCAGGCGGCCGCCTGCCCGCGGCGGTCAACGATGCCGACTACGACCAGGTGACCATCGCCGGCTTCAACCTGCTGCGCCTGTTCGACGAGGTCGCCGACGGCAACGGCGCCGTGACGCTGACGCCCGAGGCGCTCGACAAGCGCCTGGCCAAGGCCTCGGCCGCGATCTGCGACTACCTGAAGACGCCCGACATCCTCGGCGCGGTCGAGGTCGAGAACCTGCGCGTGCTGCAGCTGCTGTCCGACCGCCTGGCCGCCACCTGCCCGACCGCGCCGGCCTACGTGCCGTACCTGGAGCCGGGCAATGACGTGGGCGGCATCAACGTCGGCTTCCTGGTGAACACGCGCGATGCCGGTGACGGCCGGCCGCGGGTCGAGGTGCTGGGCGTGACCCAGTTCGGCAAGGACGCGACGATCGCCAATCCCAACGGCAGCACCAGCGTGCTCAACGACCGGCCGCCGCTGGCGTTGCGCGCGGTGGTGCACGACGGCCGCGGCGGCGCCTATCCGGCGACCGTGATCAACAACCACCTGCGCTCGCTCAACGGCATCGACGACGTCTCGCCGGGCAGCAGCGGCTGGGCGACCACCAGCGAGCGCGTGCGGGTCAAGCGCGGCGCGCAGGCGGCCTACCTGGCCGGCCTGGTCGAGCAGATGCAACAGGACGACCCGGCCGCGCACATCGTGCTGGTCGGCGACTTCAACGCCTTCGAGGTCAACGACGGCTACGTCGACGTGATGGGCATCGTCCGCGGCGACGAGGCTGCGCCGGACCGCGTGCTGACCCATGTCGACAGCCCGCTGACCTCGCTGCTGGTGGACGGCTCGCAGCTGATCGCCGACAACGACGAGCGCTACTCCTACGTCTTCGCCGGCAACGCGCAGACGCTGGACCACGTGCTGGTCAACGAGGCGGTCGTCGATGGCGTCGCCGGCCTTGCGGTCGAACACGCGCGCATCAACGCCGACTTCGGCGTGGACAACTTCGACGACGCCGGCATCGCGCTGCGCTCGTCCGACCACGACCCGGTGCGGCTGTCGATCCGCGTGCCGGCGTTCGCGGCGGCCGATCTCGCCGTGACCGTCGGTGCCGATGTCCAGGCGGCGCGGGCGGGCGAGGCGGTCACGTTCGACGCGCGAGTGTCCAATGCCGGCCCCGGCGATGCGGCCTTCGCCAGCGTGGCCTTCGTGTTCGATGCCGCGGTGGCACCGACGCTCACCGCGGTCGAAGGCGGCTGGACGTGCGCGGCGCCGGTGCAGGATGACGCGACGACCACAGTGACCTGCACCACGCCGTCGCTGGAGTCAGGTGCGGATGCCAACTTCGCGCTGCAGGCGGCAATGCCGGAGACCGCGGACCTCGCGCCGCTGACCCTGGCCGTCGCAACGCAGTCGACCACCCGCGATCCGGCCAACGCCTA
>Ga0156347_1031_pt2 | contig 25658 bp, 24 predicted proteins | sample RifOxyA1_FD_107994 | JGI IMG/M metagenome (GOLD analysis project Ga0156347, IMG submission 107994) | Xanthomonadales bacterium RIFOXYA1_FULL_69_10 | reverse complement strand
GCCGCATCCGTGGCGAGTGCATTGGCGAGCCGCACGAAGTCGGCCACGGGCAGTTGCTCGGCGCGCAGCTCGGGACGGATGCCGGCCGCAGTGATCGCCGCGGCGTCGCAGACCTGCGAGAGCGCATTGCGCAGCGTCTTGCGTCGCTGGCCGAAGGCGTCGCGCACCACGCGCGCGAACAGCGCGGGGTCGTCGATGCCGACGTCGGACGGGTCGCGTGGCACCAGGCGCACGACGGCGGAGTCGACCTTCGGTGGCGGCCGGAATGCCCCCGGTGGCACGATGAAAAGCGCCTCGACGTGGCAGTAGGCCTGCAACATCACGCTCAGCCGCCCGTAGACCTTGCTGCCGGGGGGCGCGGCCATGCGGTCGACCACCTCCTTCTGCAGCATGAACACCATGTCCCTGACCACCGGCGCGTGGTCCAGCACATGGAACAGGATCGGCGAGGACAGGTTGTAGGGCAGGTTGCCGACCAGCCGGATCCGGTTCGTTACGCCGTCGGCCAGTTCGGTGAAGTCGACCTTCAGCACGTCGCGATGGATGACGTTCAACTCGCCATGCGCGCGGGCGGCTTCCGTCAACGGCGCGATCAGGTCGCGGTCGAACTCGATCACCGTCAGCGCGCCGTGCCGCTTTAGCAGCGGGAACGTGATCGCACCCTGGCCCGGCCCGATCTCGACCAGGCGTTCGCCCGACTGCGGATCGAGCACGGGTCCGACGGCCTGGACGATGCGGTCGACGTAGCTGCGGTCATGCAGGAAGTGCTGGCCGAGGTGTTTCTTGGCCGGCTCGGTGAAGGGTGTGGCGGGCATGGGTGGGAGTCCGGGTCGGTCGGTATGGCGCGGCTCAGCCTGCACGCGCCGGACCGAACGCCGCGCGCGCGTGGACGATGCGCGCGCACGTATCGGCCGCGGCGAACAGGCTGGACGGATCGGCGGTGCCCTGGCCAGCGAGCTCGAGCGCCGTGCCGTGGTCGACGGCCACGCGTGGGTAGGGCAGGCCGAGCGTGACGTTGACGGCCTCCTCGAAGCCGCTGAACTTCAGCACCGGCAGGCCCTGGTCGTGGTACATCGCGAGCACCGCATCGAAGCCGCGCAGCTTGGCGGGCAGGAAAGCTGTGTCGGCCGGCAGCGGGCCGACGAGGTGCATGCCCTCCGCACGAAGGCGCGCGAGCACCGGTTCAATGACGTCGATCTCCTCGCGCCCGAGATGGCCGGCCTCGCCCGAATGCGGGTTCAGGCCAAGCACCGCGATCGTCGGTGTCCGAACGCCGAAGTCGCGCAGCAGCGCGTGGTGGAGGATGCGGAGCGTGCGCTCCAGCGGGGCGTCGGCAATCGCGTCGGCGACGTCGCGCAGGGGCAGGTGGGTCGTCGCCAGCGCCACGCGGACGGTGGCGTTGGCCAGCATCATGACCACGTCGCAACCGGCGCGATCGGCCAGCAGCTCGGTGGTGCCCGTGTAGGCGATGCCGCCGAGGTTGATGGTGGCCTTGTGTACCGGGCCGGTCACGACACCATCGAAGGTGCCGCGCTGGCATGCGTCGGCTGCGGCATGCAGGGCGCGCACGACGCTGGCGGCGTTGGCGGGGTCGGGACGTCCGGGCTCGGCCGGCTGCGCAAGCGGGATGGCGACGCAGGCCAGCGTGCCCGGGCGTGTGCCGGCTGCGGCCGCGTCGGGTTCGACCAGCTCCAATGGAAGGTCGAGCCAGCCGGCGGCGTCACGCAGGGTGGCCGGGTCGGCGAACGCGGTCAGGCTGTAATCGCGCGGCCGCTGTGCCAGCCGCACGCAGAGTTCGGGACCGACGCCGGCCGGCTCGCCAGGGACCAGCGCGAGCCGTGGCAACGGGCCGGATCCCACGTCAGCCGCCCGTTGCGGGCGCCTGGGTCTCCTCGGCGGCCGCCTGGCCCACGCGTACGTCGACGAAGGCTTCGCCGCGGATCTCGCGCAGGAACCGGTTCCACTCGTCTTCCAGCTTGCGACGGCCGATGGTCTCGCTGACCTGGGCGCGTCGGTTGCTGTCGCCGATGTCGGCCTGTCGGCTTTCCTGGCGCTGGATGATGTGCCAGCCGGCCTCGGTACGAAGCGGCTGCGACACTTCGCCATCGGCCAGCGCGGCAACGGCGGTGCCGAACTCCGGGCCGAACTGGTCGCGGGTGAACCAGCCCAGGTCGCCACCGCGCGCCTGCGAGCTGGTGTCCTGCGAACTTTCGCGCGCGACTTCGGCGAAGTCCGCGCCACCGGCGATACGGGCGCGCAGGGTGTCGGCGGAGGCCTTGGCCTCGGCGTCTTCGACGCCGTTACCGACGCGCACCAGGATGTGGCTGGCGCGGTACTGCGTCACCATGCTCGGCTCGCCCTGGCTGGCGTCGCGCACCTCGACCAGCTGCAGCAGCTGGAAACCGCTCGGCCCGCGCAGCGGCGCACTGACCTGCCCGGGCTGGAGCCCGCGGACCAGTTGTGCAAACGCGGTCGGGATCTCGTCCAGGCTGCGCCAGCCCAGCTCGCCGCCTTCCAGCGCGTTGGGGCTGTCGGAGTAGCGCACCGCCGCGGCCGCGAAATCCATCTCGCCGCGATCCAGCAGGCTCTTCACGCCCTCGATCTTTTCCTGAGCGGTCTGCAGCTGCTCGGGCGTGGCCGCTTCCGGCACCGCCACCAGGATATGCGCCAGCCGGTACTGCTGGCCGGTGCCCTGCTGTGCCTCCATGGCCGCGTCGATCTCCGCCTCGCTGACCGACACGCGACTCTGCGCAAAACGCTGGCGCAGGCGCTGGATGGTCAGCTCGTCGCGGATCGAACTGCGGAACTCCGCGAACGTGCTGCCGTCGCGCGCGAGCTGCTGCGAAAGTTGCTCGACGCTCAAGCCGTTCTGTCCGGCGATGCCTGCGACGGCCTGGTCGACTTCCTGGTCGCTCACCCGAACGCCGGTGGCGTTGGCGCGGGCCACCTGCAGCTTGACCAGCACCAGCCGCTCGATGACCTGGCGCTCGAGTACCTCACGCGGCGGCAACTGGTTTTCGCGACCGGCGTACTGGGACAGGATGTTGGCCATGGCGCGATCGAGCTCGCTGCGCAGGACGACGTCCTCGTCCACCACCGCGACGATGCCTTCGATCGGCTGCACGGCCGGAGCCTGTGCGTGGGCGTGGAACGGAACCAGGACGGGCGACGCCATCAGCGTCGCGGCGAGGACGCACGCGAGGGATATCTTCATAGGATCGGATCGGGGGTGTGTTCGACGTTGCCGGTCGGCAGGGAGGACGGCGGGACGAGGTAGAGGTCGTCGCGGTCGTAGCCGAGAATAGCACGCCGCAATACGCCCTCCGTCTTCTGGCCGGCCGAGCCCAGGCCCTTGAGTTCGATCTCCAGCCGGAGCGAATCGTCCAGGTCGCCGTCGCGGTCGCGGATGTAGCGTCGGGCGACGAGGCGGGCGGCCAGGCAGCAGCTTTCCCACTGGATACCGGCAATGGATTCGAGCAGCTTGTCGTCTTCCAGCGAGTAGTAATAGCGGCCGACGAGGCTCCAGTTCTGGTTGATCGGGTAGAGGAAAGAGAAATCCACCTGCTCGACCAGGTCGCGCCGGTAGCGATAGCCCAGGTTGACCACCCCGTAGTCGCCCACGAGGTAGCGGGCGCGGATGCTGGCGAGGTCCTCCTGGCGGAACTTGGGGTCCCACTGGTAGGCCGCATTGATGGTCCAGCGGTTGGTCGGCGAGAAGCCGACATCCGCCACCCAGGCGGACTTGCCTTTTTCGACCGGTGTTTCGCCGGGCACGACCACCAGGCTGTCCTCGAAGTACTGGATCTGGCCGACGCTCGCCGACAGGCGCTCGCGGCCGTCCTCCTCGCTGATCAGGCGGGTGGTCAGGGCTGTGGTGAGCTGGTTGGCGTCGATCTGCCGGTCGGGACCGGTGTAGCGGTTGTCGCGGAACAGCTGGCCCCAGCTGAACGTCATCGGCCGCGTGTCGAACAACGGCAGGCCGCCCTGGTCGCGGTACGGCGCATTCAGATAGAACACGCGAGGCTCCAGGGTCTGCAGGTAACGCTCACCGAACAGGCTGGTTTCGCGGTCGAAGAACAGGCCTGCATCCACGGACGTGATCGGCAGGCTGCGGGTCGGCGCGTCGTCGCCCGCGTCTTCGGCCAACGCGTCGTCCAGCTGGTAGGCGGTGTAGCGCCATGCCACCTTGGGCGTGATGAACCAACTGGCGCCTTCCAGGGGCATGGCCAGGTACGGCTTGATGTCGAGCCGGCTGCCCTCGTCGCGCACCGAGTGCTGGAAGCGCACGGCTTCGGCGTTCACGCCAGCCTGGAACCAGCGGCCCACGGGCTGCGCCCAGTTCAGATAGGCGCGTGGCAGGCGGTCGTAGCGCAGCTGCCGCTCGGTGAGCGTGTAGTCGGCCAGTTGCTGGCGGTCGCCCATGAGTCCGGCGTCCCAGTACCGCCCGCGGCCGTAAAGCCCTGCGGTACTGGTGATGGAATAGCGCGAGACCGCATAGAGGCTGTTGCTGAAGTCTTCCAGGTAATGCGGGTCGCTGACCCAGCCCAGGTTGGCCCGCGCATACCAGGTCTGGTCGAGGTCATGGTTGGCGGTCAGCCGGAACAGGCCACGCTCGTCGGGCAGCTCGCCCATCGATTGCAGGTAACGGTCCGGCTCGCGCTCGGGCAGTCGGTCGTCAGCCATCCACTCGCCCGACACCGTGCCGCCGCCGTCCGGATAGAGCCAGCGGAACTCCCCGCCGAGTTGCACGCCGCGGTCGGTCATCAGGCGCGGGGTCAGCGTGGCGTCGTAGTTGGGCGCCAGGTTGAGGTAGATCGGCTGCTTCCAGTCCAGACCGTTGCGGCCCGACAGCGAGATCGACGGATACAGCAGGCCCGTGCGGCGACGGTCGTCGACGGGGAACATGAACCACGGCACGTACAGCACGGGCACCTTGCCGATCCGCAGGGTGGCATTGCGGGCGACACCCATGCCCTCTTCGGTGTCGATGTCGATGCGGCCGGCGCGCAGTTGCCAGCCCGGCTCGTTGGGGTCGCACGTGGTGTAGGTCGAACCGACCAGCGAGCCGTAGCGGCCACGCAGCTCGATACGCTCGGCGCCACCATTGCCGCGTCGCTCCGTCAGTTGGTACTGCAGGTCCTCGATGCGGTGCGTGTCGGCGTTCTGGTCGCCCTCGGCGCGCTCGGCCACGATCCGCATGCCGGCGTCTTGGTAGCGGATGCTGCCTTCGGCCGTATAGCGCCCGGTGTCGGCGTTGTAGACGAGCTGGTCCGTGCCCAGGAACTGGTCGCCGCGGCTCAGTCGGACATTGTCCTGGACGATGATGTTCTCGTTGTCCGACGCCCGCTCCAGGCTGCCGCCTTCGATGTCGGTCGGTGCCTGCGCCCGGGCCTCGGGTGTGCTCGCGCTGTCCAAGGGGGCGGGTGCATCGCCAAAGGCCGGCACCACGTCCGTGACGCGGCACAGGCCCCAGTCCTCGCCGTCGTCCTGCGCGTGGGCCGGCAGTGCCAGCGCGATGCAGATCGAGAGCGGCAACAGGCGAGGGGGTTTGCGCACGCGGCGGTCCGGGCTGGAAAATGGCCGCCAAGCTTGCCCCATCGACCGCAGCCCGGCAACGCTGCCGGCCTGCGCCCGGCCAGCGCGTTCATCTTGAGTGTCGACGGGATGGCCCATACCCGGGCTGGTCCGGCCTCGGATGTCAGGCGGTGCCGTCCAGCAGCGCGCCCACGTGGGCCACGCTGCACTCGGCGAGGGCCTGCAGGTCGTAGCCGCCTTCCAGCATCGACACCAGGCGCCCGTGGGCGTGGCGATCGGCAATTGCCACCAGCTCACCGGTCAGCCACGCGTAGTCGCTGGCCTCCAGCTGCAACTGCGCGAGCGGGTCCAGCCGGTGGCCATCGAAACCGGCCGATACCAGGACCAGTTGCGGGCGGAAGCCGTCGAGGGCAGGAAGCAGGACGTCCCGCCACGCCTGCCGGAACACCTCGCCATCCCCTCCTGGCGGCAGCGGCGCGTTGACCACGTTGCCCACGCCGCGCTCGTCGGCATGGCCCGAGTCCGGATACAGCGGCGCCTGGTGCGAGCTCAGGTACATCACCCGAGGGTCGGTATCGAAGATGTCCTGCGTGCCATTGCCGTGGTGGACGTCGAAGTCGATGACGGCCACGCGCGCCAGTCCGTGGCGGTCGCAGGCGTGCGCCGCGGCCACGGCGATGCTGTTGAAGAGGCAGAAACCCATCGCGACCGAGCCGGTCGCGTGGTGGCCGGGTGGGCGCACCGCGCAGAAGACGCGATCCGCATCACCGGCCATGACCGCATCGACCGCCGCCACGCCCGCGCCCGCGGCCCGCAACGCCGCTTCGGCCGAACCCGGTCCAAGGAAGGTGTCGGGATCAAGCGCGATACGCTGTTCGACCGGCGTGTCCAGCACCAGTGCCAGCAACGCATCGTCGTGCACGCGCAGCAGCTGGCCGCGGGTGGCCGGCGGCGCTTCATGCCAGTCGAGCGCGGGCCAGGCGGCGCGCAGGGCATCGGTCACCGCCGCAAGCCGGGCCGGGCGTTCGGCGTGGCCGGGGCCGGGGTCGTGGGTGGCGCAGGCCGGATGCGTGTAGGCCCGCAGCGTGCTCATGCGCGCCGGCGCTCGTGGTTCCAGACCACCTCGCCGTGGCCGCTGTCACGGGCCAGCACGCGTGCCAGCACGAACAGCAGGTCCGAGAGCCGGTTGAGGTAGCGCACGGCCTCCGGGCGGACCTCCTCGAGGCGCGACAACGCCACGGCTTCGCGCTCGGCGCGGCGCACCACGGTGCGGGCAACGTGGCAGCGGGCCGCGGCCTCGCCGCCGCCGGGCAGGATGAAGTCCTTCAGGGCGGGCAGGTCGGCATTGAACTCGTCCAGGCGTTGCTCCAGGCGCTCGATGTCGGCATCGAAAATCGCCGCATGGCCGGGGATGCACAGCTCCCCGCCCAGGTCGAATAGCTGGTGCTGCACCGCGGTCAGCAGCACGCGGACGTCGTCGGGCACCGGCGCCGCCAGCACCAGCCCGATCGTCGAATTGGCCTCGTCGACGGTGCCGTAGGCCTCGACCCGCGCCGAGTCCTTGTCCACCCGCCGGCCGTCACCCAGGCCGGTGGTGCCGTCGTCGCCGGTGCGTGTGTAGATCTTGGAGAGGCGGTTGCCCATGGCGGTCGGCCGCCCCTGCGTCAGGCGGTCTGGGCGCGCAGCGCCGGCACCTGGCGGCGCAGCAGCGCGAAGCCGCCGAACAGCAGCGCCGAGTAGGCCAGCGTCGACAGCACCGTCCACTGGAAGAACGGCACGCCGGCGATGTACGCCGCCGCCAGGCCCGCGGAGGTCTGCTGGTACATCGGGCTGCCGATCCACGCGCCGAAGTTGGTGACGAGGAAGAACAGCACCGAGCCGGCCAGCGAGTAGCCCAGTACGCGCGCACCGTTGACGCGACCGCGCAAGCCCAGGCCCATGGCCGTGGTCAGCGCGATGCAGCCGTACACCAGCCAGATGCCCGTGCCGCCGAACCAGCTGGCATAGAGGCCACCGTGCATCGATGCCAGCACCACGTCCGACAGCGCCAGTGCCGCCAGCGGCACGATGAAGGCCCACTTGCGCGAAGCGAAGTACGCACCGGCGAACAGCGCCACAGCCGCGACCGGCGAGAAGTTCGGCGGATGCGGCAGCACCCGGCTGAGCGCGGCCAGGAGGATCAGGCCGGCGAGTACCAGCGGGCCGGGGGACAGCAGCGAGGCAACGGGACGATTCATCAGCATGCGGATGGGCGAGCGGACAGACCCGGTAGCATAGCGCAATGGCCAGCCCGACCTCCGCGCCACCGCAGCCCGATGCCGCGCGTACCACGACCCCCGATGGCGCCACCCGCGACGCGCGCACGCACGACGTCCTGATCGTCGGTGGCGGCCTGGTTGGCAGCAGCCTGGCGATCGCACTGGCGCGCATCGGCGTGGATGTCGGGCTGGTGGAGGCGACCGCGCCCGGGTCGCTGCCGCCGGTGTTCGACCAGCGCAACCTCAGTTTTGCCGAGGCGTCGGTGAATGCACTGACGGCGTTGGGAGTGATGCAGAAGTTGCGCGCCCCGACCGGCGCGATCCGGCGCATCCATGTATCGCGACAGGGCGATTTCGGGCGGGTCGTGCTGGACGCGGGTCGTCATGGGCGCGAGGAGTTCGGGCGCGTGGTGGTGGCGCGTGACTTCGGAGAGGCGCTGGAAGCACGCGTGGCCGAGCTACCGGGCATCGTCCGCTACCGCCCGATGCGTTTCGAAGCGACATCGGTCGGCTCAAGCGGCGGGTCGTTACTGCGCGACGTGCGGTTGTCCCGAGGGGGCGACGCGCTCCACCTGCGCACGCGCCTGCTGGTCGGGGCCGATGGCGCCGACAGCGGCGTGCGGCGCGCGCTGGGTATCGGCCATGCGCGACACGACTACGGGCAGGTGCTATTCGTCTGCCGGCTGCGGACCGACGGCCAGCCCGACGGCACGGCGTTCGAGCGCCTCGGGCCGGGCGGCCCGACCGCGCTGCTGCCACGCGGCGACCGCCACTACGGGCTGGTGCTGGGCGTACCCGCGGATGAAGCCGCCGCAGTGTCCGCGCTCGACGATGCCGCGTTCCTTGCGCGTGCGCAGGCGACGTTCGGCTGGCGCGCGGGGCGGTTCCTGGAATGCGGTCCCCGCAGCGCGTATCCGGCCGTGAAGGTCGAAGCCGAGGCGCTGGCCGGCGAACGCGCGGTGCTGGTGGGCAACGCCGCGCAGGCGATCCACCCGCTGGGGGCTCAGGGGTTCAACCTCGGCCTGCGCGATGCGATGACGCTGGTCGACCTCATCGAGGCCACCCGTCGTGACGGCGCTGAAGGTGATGTCGGCCACCCGGACCTGTTGCAGGCGTACGTGGCGCGACGCCGCGAAGACCGTGCCGCGACCATCGCGTTCTCCGACGGCCTCGCGCGGATGGGCGCCAATGGGTCGCGGCTGCTGGGGCCACTGCGCAGCCTGGGCCTGTTCGCGGCCGACCGCCTCCCGTCCGTGCAGGCGGGGCTGGTGGGCGGCGCGCTCGGTTACCGCGGCGACGTGCCGAACCTGTGCCGGAGGTCGGCATGAGCCGGCGCGACCCGTTCGACGTGGTGGTCGTGGGCGGCGGCGTCGTCGGTGCCGCGGCGGCGCTGGCGTTTGCACGCGATGGCGCGAGGGTCGCACTGGTCGAAGCGCACGTGCCGCCGGCGTGGCGCGGCACCGATGGAGCCGGTGACAGCGGCCTCGACATCAACCAGCCCGACCTCCGCGTGTACGCCTTTGCACCCGACAACGTCGCGCTGCTGGATCGCCTGGGTGTCTGGCCATCGATCCGCGACGCGCGCATCCAGCGGTACCGCGCGATGCAGGTGTGGGACGCGGCGGGCGGCGGCACGTTGCGCTTCGATGCCGATGCGCTGGCGCGGCCCGAGCTGGGCTGGATCGTCGAACATGGACTGCTGGTCGACCGGCTGTGGTCGGCACTGCCGGCAGCGGGCGTGCAGGTGCGCGCGCCGGACCGCGTAGAGGGCGTCACGCAGGACGAGGCCCTCGCGTCGATCGACCTTGCCGGCGGCGATCGCCTGCATGCGCGCCTGGTACTGGCCGCCGACGGCGCCGAGTCGCACCTGCGCACGTTGGCCGGAATCGAAGCCGATACCCGCGACTACGGCCAGCGCGGCGTGGTGGCCTTCGTCGACAGCGAGCTTCCGCATCAGGCGACGTGCTGGCAGCGGTTCCTGCCGACGGGGCCGCTGGCCTTCCTTCCCTTTGTCGACGGCCATGCACCGTCGCGGCGCAGCTCCATCGTCTGGACCCTGCCCGAAGCCGAAGCCACGCGGGTCATGGCGCTGGATGATGAGGGCTTCCTCGACGTCCTCGGGCGCGCGTTCGACGGGCCGTTGGGCGCGTTGACAGCGGTTTCGCGGCGTGCGGCTTTCCCGCTGCGCCGCCGCCTCGCGCAGCGTTACGTCGCGGGCCGCGTGGTGCTGCTGGGCGATGCCGCGCACGTCGTGCATCCGCTCGCAGGCCAGGGCGTGAACCTGGGCCTGCGCGATGTGTCCGCGCTGCACGATGCCGCGCGGCGTGCACGTGTGTTCGATACCGGGGTGGGATCCACGCACTGGCTGGAACGATGGGCGCGGGTACGGCGCAGCGAGAACGCCATAGCCGCTCACGCATTCGATGGATTGAACCGCCTGTTCTCCAACGACGCGGTGGCGCCCACGTTGCTGCGCGGCACCCTGCTCGGGTGGGCCGGTCGTGTGCCGCCGCTCACGCATGCCCTCTGGAAGCGCGCCGCGGGTCTTTGAGCCGGCGGCCGGAATGAAAAGCGCCCCGCACGGGGCGGGGCGCAAAGGTACATCGGGTTCTTATCGTTGTTCGCCGCGGGACACTTCCAACCGTGCGGCTGCAGGCGGTACGTGCTGTTTTTAGCGGCGGGCCTGCATTTCGGCGGCGCTGAGCTGGCCGTCGCCATCACCGTCGACCATGTCGAACTCGCTCGACAGCGTGGCGTAGGCGGACACCTCGTCGCGGCTCAGATGGCCGTTGCCGTCCAGGTCCAGGGAGGCGAAGTCCACGGTCAGCGTGCCATCAGCATTGACGGTCGCGGTCGTCGCGGTGGCAGCGCCGACCGCACCCGTGACGGTATCGACGACAGGGGCCACCGGAACGACGGGCGCCGGCGTGGGTTCGACCGTCGCCTGGGCCGTTGCCTCGGCGGCCATCTGCGCGCGCGCCGCGGCTGCGGCCGTCGCGTCGGCGGCGGCGTCGGCCTTCATGGCGGCTTCGCGTGCCTGTGCGGCCGCGCCTGCTTTCTGCTCGCCCTTCTCGGCGCCGGCCTCGGCGCCCAGCGCGGCATTGGCGGCGTTGACCGCTTCATTGGCGGCCAGTTGTGCGTCGACCGACGACTCGTGCGCCGTGTGCGCAGTGGCTTCCGCGGTGGCAGCGCCGTGCGCGCTCATCGAACCCGAGTCGCGGACGGCTGCTGCGGCCTGCGCGGCTTCCTGCGCGGCTTCGGCGGCCTCGCGCGCGGCCTTGGCATCCATGACCGCCAGTTCGGCTTCCGCCTCGGCCTGCGCTTCGGCGGATGCCTCCGACAGCTCCTGGGCGAAGGCGATACCGGTCATGCCCATGGCGGCCAGCAGGGCTACGGTGATGCGGGTCTTGCGGAAGTTCGTGTTCATCGTCGTGCTCATCGTTCGGCCCTCTCGGGTCCGGGGTGCGGGGACCCTAGGCCCGCCCCGGTCAACCCGGTGTGTAGGCACGAAACGCCTGCTGAACCGTGCTCGAGAGGTGTCCGGCAGCGCGTTCAGCGCCCGGCCGGACGGGCGAAGACCGTGATCTCCTCGCGGTCGTGATAGAGCTGCCGGGCGCGGATCTCCAGCGTCCGGTGCGCGGCCTGTTCGAACCCTTCCAGGCAGATCCGCGTCTCCTCCCACCTCTTCTTCATCGGCAGCTTCAGGTTGAACACGGTCTGGCGGCACCAGCCCTCGCGCAGCCAGGTCGCCATGCGGTCGGCGACGCGCCGCGGCTGCTCGACCATGTCGCAGACCATCCAGTCGAGCGTGCGCGGCGGTTGCCAGCTGAAGCCATCGGCGCGCAGGTGGTCGACGCGTCCGCTGTCCAGCAGCGCCTGCCGCATCGGGCCGTTGTCGACCGCGGTGACCTTCATGCCGTGGCGCATCAGCACCCAGGTCCAGCCGCCGGGCGCGGCGCCCAGGTCGGCGGCCTGCATGTTGTCGCGCAGCAGCTTGGCGCGCTCGTCGTCGTCCAGCAGCGTCAGCAGTGCTTCCTCAAGCTTGAGTGCGGAACGGCTGGGGGCGTCGGCGTGCATGCGCAGGCGCGGGATGCCCATCGGCCACGGCGCGCTGTCGGCGGGGTCGGACGTGGCCAGCACCAGGTGGGTGCCGCCCAGCAGCACGACGTGCAGGCGCGGCCGACCGGGATCGGGTTGGGCCGTCAGCCAGCCGGACTTGCGCAGCAGCGGTCGCAGCGCGTTGGCGAAGCCGCGCGCCAGGCCGGCCAAGGGCTTGCCCGTCTCAGAGTCGGGGTGCTCGGTCCACAGCTCGCCGAAGACCGGCACGTCCGGTTGGCCACCATAGGCCGACTCCAGCGCGGCCAGCAGCGGCGTGGCGCGGTCCTGCGGGTCGAGCCCCGGGAGGTCTTCGATGCGGCGCAGCTTCTGGCGCGCGAAGATCAGCCGATCGAACGGCAGTGCGCGGTCGAGCGCATCGGGGCGATCGCAGAAGAACGACACGTAACCGTCGCCACGCTGGGTGCGCGCGTAGCCGGGATGTCCCGTGTCGGCGGCGCGGTCCACCAGCTCGGCGGCCAGTTCCGGCTCGAAACCGGCACGGCAATAGAACAGCAATCCATCGACCTTCATCCCGCGTCCCTCCCTGTAATGCAGCGGTCCGGCATGCCGGCGCGTACCGGTACGTGCCGGTCTTCGGGCAGCCTCAGTAGAACGTGCCGCCCAGTTCCCCGTACTGCTTGAGCACCGCGCGCGCGTCGTCGCGGTGGATGTCGCGCACAACCTCGATCCCGCGCCGCTCCAGCTCCCCGACCCAGTCGGCCGGCAGCGGACCCTCGTCGAACTCGGTCAGCGATTCGACGTCCTCGCTGCGTGCGCCGATCAGCAACCGGTCGACACCGGCCCAGAACGTCGCGCCATAGCATTGGCAGCACGGCTGCGCTGACGTCGCCAGCGTGAACGGTCCGACCCGCGTCCCGTCCTCCAGCTCGTTCAGGCGCGAGCGCTGCGTGCGCTGCTGCGCCAGCATGTAGGCCATGGTCTCGGCGTGCGCCAGCGAGCACTGCTGCGGCAGCACGCGGTTCACGCCGACGGCGACGATGCGGTCGTCCGGTCCGAACACCGCCGCGCCGAACGGGCCGCCGCTGCGCGACTCGATATTGAGCCGCGAAAGTTCCACGGCCAGCGCGACCTTGGCTACGTCGCCGGAATAGGTGCGGTCGGCATCCACATGCTCATGCACCCAGGCCGGCAGCGTGAGGTGGACCTGCGCGTACAGCATCAGGCCTTGGCCGCCCAGGTGTCGCGCAGCGTCACGGCGCGGTTGAACACGGGGGCGTCGCTGCGGTGGTCGCGGCGGTCGGCGACGAAGTACCCGGTGCGTTCGAACTGGAATGCCGTCTCCGGAGTCGCCTCGGCAGCGGCCGGCTCGATATAGCCGGTGAGCGTGCGTCGGGAGTCCGGGTTGAGGTGGTCCTGATAGGTCTTGCCGTCAGTGTCGTCGTCGGGGTCGGGCACCGAGAACAGCCGGTCGTACAGCCGGATTTCGGCCTGGACGGCGTGGCGCGCGCTGACCCAGTGGATGGTGCCCTTGACCTTGCGGTTGGCGCCTTCCATGCCGGGGCGGGACTCGGGGTCGAGCGTGCCGCGCAGCTCGACGATCTCACCGGCGTCGCTCTTGATGACCTCGTCGCAGCGCACGATGCCCGCGCCGCGCAGCCGGACCTCGCCGCCCGGCACCAGCCGCTTCCAGCCCTTGGGCGGGACTTCGGCGAAGTCCTCGCGCTCGATCCACAGCGCGTTGGAGAACGGCACCTCGCGGCTGCCGAACGCCTCGTCCTTGGGGTGGTTGGAAAACGTGAGGGTCTCGACGTGGTCGTCGGGCAGGTTGGTGAGCGTGAACTTCAGTGGCTCGACCACCGCCATGCGGCGCGGAGCGCGGGCATCGAGGTCCTCGCGCAGGCAGCCTTCGAGCACCGCGTAGTCGATCAGCGAGTTCTGCTTGCTCACGCCGAGCCGGTCGGCGAACAGCCGCAGGGAGGCGGGCGTGTAGCCGCGCCGGCGGATGCCCTGCAGGGTCGGCATGCGCGGGTCGTCCCAGCCGTCGACCAGGCCCGCCTGCACCAGCGCCATCAACTTGCGCTTGCTCATCACCAGGTACGTGAGGTTGGCGCGCGAAAACTCGATCTGGCGCGGTTTGGCGGCTTCGCTGGGCAGGCCCTTGGACGTCAACGGTTCCAGCAGCTCCGGTGAACCCGCGAGATCGACCTTGTCCACGCACCAGTCGTACAGCGGGCGGTGGTCCTCGAACTCCAGCGTGCACAGCGAATGCGTGATGCCTTCGATCGCGTCCGACAGCGAGTGCGCGTAGTCGTACATCGGGTAGATCGGCCAGGCGTCGCCGGTGTTCTGGTGCGCGACCTTCTTGATGCGGTACAGCGCGGGGTCGCGCAGGTTGATATTGCCGCTGGCCATGTCGATCTTCGCCCGCAGCGTGCGGCTGCCGTCGGCGAACTCGCCCTCGCGCATGCGGCGGAACAGGTCCAGGTTTTCCTCGACGCCGCGGTCGCGGAACGGCGACGGCCGGCCCGGCTCGGTCAACGTGCCGCGGTACTCGCGCACCTGTTCGGCGGTGAGGTCGCACACGAACGCGTCGCCCTGCCGGATCAGCTTCTCGGCGGCGAGGTAGAACACCTCGAAGTAGTCCGAGGCATGGCGCAAGTCGTGCCACTCGAAGCCCAGCCAGCGCACGTCCTCCTGGATGGCGCGCACGTACTCGGGGTCTTCCTTGGCCGGGTTGGTGTCGTCCAGGCGCAGATTGCACACGCCACCGAATTCCGCGGCGATGCCGAAGTCCAGGCAGATCGCCTTCGCGTGGCCGATGTGCAGGTAGCCGTTGGGCTCGGGCGGGAAGCGGGTCTTGATGGCCGCGTGCTTACCGCGGGCGAGGTCCTCGCGCACGATCTGGCGGATGAAGTCGCTCTTCTCCGGCGTGGCGGGGGCGTCGGGTGCGGCAGGCGTTGCGGACATGCGTTGGGGGTCGGCGCGGGGAAAGCGGGCAGTTTAGCCGCTGGGCCGTCCCCACGCCGACGTTGCAGGTGCGGCGCTATGCTCGGCGCGCCGACCTGGAGCCCTGCATGAAAGTCGTCTACGACGCCGCCAACGTGATCGATGCCCACCTCGTGCGTCATGCACTGGAAGCCGAAGACATCCCGGTGTTCCTGAAGGGCGAGGCCCTGGTCGGCGGCATGGGCGAGCTGCCGCTGTTCGGCGTGGTGCAGGTGTGCGTGCCCGAGGCGGCCTGGCCACGGGCGCGGTCGGTCGTGGAGGCGCTGGGGCTCGGGGATGCGGCAGGATCGGTCGACGCCGCCGAAGCGGACGGGCTGGGCGACGGTGTGCCCGGCACCGCTTGAGGGCACGGACGCGGGCGCGTCATCGCCGGCTTGAAGGGCGGGCAGCCGGGCCCGATATCGGTCTACCCCAATCCCGCAGGAGCGCCCCATGCTCGGCATCGGTGCCTACAAACAGCGCATGCCCGCCCGCGAAGACGCCCTGCCCGGGCGTGAAACCGCGCTGCCGCTGCACAACGCCCACCACGTTCACGGTCGCCCACTGAAGGGTTCGTTCGCGGGGCTGGAACAGGTGCACTTCGCGATGGGCTGCTTCTGGGGCGCCGAGCGCCTGTTCTGGAAGAAGCCGGGCGTGGTGACTACCGCGGTCGGCTACGCCGGCGGCTACACCCCCAACCCGACCTACCGCGAAGTGTGCAGCGGCCAGACCGGCCACACCGAGGCGGTGCTGGTGGTGTACGACCCGGCGGCCATGACGTTCGAGGCGCTGCTGCAGGCGTTCTGGGAGGGCCACGACCCGACCCAGGGCATGCGCCAGGGCAACGACGTCGGCAGCCAGTACCGGTCTGCGATCCATTGCACGACCGAGGCGCAGTACCGCGCCGCCCTGGCGTCGCATGACGCGTTCCAGGCGCGGCTGACCGAGGCCGGGTTCGGGCCGGTCACCACCGAGATCGTGTATCCGGCGCCGACGTTCTATTACGCCGAGGACGAGCACCAGCAGTACCTGTCCAAGCACCCCGGCGGCTATTGCGGGCTGGGCGGTACGGGCGTGGCGTGCCCGAGCGGGATCGACGCCGACTTCTAGCGCGTTTCCCCGGCCGCTCCCAGGGTCTTGGGGGGCTGCAGCAACGCGGCCGGCAACTGCCGGAACTCGGCGGCCAGCTGCCGCAGGAAGCCATCCATCGCCGAGCTCTTGCGCCAGATCATCGCGATCTGGCGATGCGGGGCTTCACCCTCGAAGCGCAGCAGCCGCACGTCCGGCGAGGCCGGCACCGGCGGCTGCACGGCCAGCATCGGCAGCAGGGTGATGCCGACGCCGGCGGCGACCATCTGCCGCAGCGTCTCCAGGCTGGTGGCGCGGAAGCCGTCGCGCTCGTCCGCACCCGACAGCCGGCACACGTCCAGCGCTTGGTCGCGCAGGCAGTGGCCCTCTTCCAACAGCAGCAGGTGCTGGTCGTCCAGGTCGTCGACGTCCAGCGACGAGCGCCCGGCCATCGCGTGGTCGTGCGGCACCGCCAGCAGGAACGGCTCGTCGAACAGCGGCTCGACGTGCAATTGGTCGTCGTGGATCGGCAGGGCGAGGATGCCGGCATCCAGCCGGCCGTCGCGCAGGCGCGCCAGGATCTGGTCGGTCTTCTCCTCCACCAGCAGCAGCTCCAGGCGCGGGAAGCGCCGGCGCAGGCCGGGCACGACGTGCGGGAGCAGGTACGGACCCAGCGTCGGAAACAGCCCGAGCCGCACCGTGCCCGCCTCCGGGTCCTGGCTGCGGCGGGCGATCTCCGACATCTGGTCGACGTCGCTGATGATCTTGCGCGCGCGCTCGGCGATGTCGCGCCCCACCGGGGTCAGCATCACCCGGCGCGGCGCGCGCTCGACCAGCGAAACGCCCAGCTCGTCCTCCAGCTTTCGGATCTGCGTCGACAGGGTGGGCTGGCTGACGAAGCACGCACTCGCCGCCCGGCCAAAGTGTTTGTGGTCGGCCAGGGCGACGAGGTACTTCAGGTCGCGCAGGTTCATGTGGACGCACCGGTGGGGACGCGGGGCGAGTATCGCCCCGAACGGAACGCCAGGCCGCGGATGACCCCGGTCGCCACGTGCGCGTCCGGCTTACGCGGCTTCGGCCAGCGCGGCCGGCATGCGGATCAGGTGGTCGAACGCACCCAGCGCTGCCGTGCTGCCCGCGCCCATCGCCACCACGATCTGCTTGTACGGCACCGTGGTGGCATCACCGGCGGCAAACACGCCCGGGACATTTGTCGCGCCGCGCTCGTCGATGACGATCTCGCCGCGCGGGGTCAGCTCCACCGTGCCCTTGAGCCACTCGGTGTTGGGCAGCAGGCCGATCTGCACGAATACGCCTTCCAGTTCGACCGTGCGCGACTCGCCGCTGTTGCGGTCCTTGACCACCAGGCCGTTCACCTTCTTGCCGTCGCCCAGCACCTCGGTGGTCTGGCCGCTGGTGATGACGTCGACGTTCTTCAGGCTGCGCAGCTTGCGCTGCAGCACCTCGTCGGCGCGCAGCTTGGCGTCAAATTCCACCAGCGTGACGTGCTGGACGATGCCGGCCAGGTCGATCGCGGCTTCGACGCCGGAGTTGCCGCCGCCGATCACCGCCACGCGCTTGCCCTTGTACAGCGGGCCGTCGCAGTGCGGGCAGTAGGCCACGCCGCGGTTGCGGTACTGCTCTTCGCCGGGCACGCCCATCTGCCGCCAGCGCGCGCCGGTCGAGAGGATCACCGACTTCGCCTTGAGCGACGCGCCGCTTTCCAGCTGCACCTCGATCAGGCCGCCCGGCTCCTGCGCGGGCACCAGCTTGCTGGCGCGCTGCAGGTTCATCAGGTCGACCTCGTACTCGCGCACGTGCTGTTCCAGCGCGGTGGCAAGCTTCGGGCCCTCGGTGTAGGGCATGGAGATGAAGTTCTCGATGGCCATGGTGTCGAGCACCTGGCCGCCAAAACGCTCCGCCGCGATGCCGGTGCGGATGCCCTTGCGCGAGGCGTAGATGGCCGCGGCAGCGCCGGCCGGGCCGCCGCCCACGACCAGCACGTCGAACGGTGCCTTGGTCTTGATCTGCTCGGCGGCGCGCGAAGCGGAGCCGGTGTCGAGCTTCGCCAGGATCTGCTCCACCTCCATCCGGCCGTTGCCGAACAGCTCGCCGTTGAGGAACACGGTCGGCACGGCCATGACCTCGCGCGCCTCCACTTCCTCCTGGAACAGCGCGCCGTCGATGGCGACGTGGGTGATGTTCGGGTTGATCGCACTCATCGCGTTGAGTGCCTGGATCGTGTCCGGGCAACTCTGGCAGGACAGCGACATGTAGGTCTCGAAGCGGAAGGTGCCCTCCAGGTCGCGGATCTGGTCCTGCACCGCCGCGTCGATCTTTGGCGGGTGGCCGCCGACCTGCAGCAGCGCCAGTACCAGGGAGGTGAACTCGTGGCCCATCGGGATGCCCGCGAACCGGACCTCCACGTCGGTACCCGTCCGCGCGATTGCGAAGGAGGGGCGGCGCGCATCGTCGTCGCGGCGCTCGTAGGTCACCTTGTCCGACAGCGACGCGATGTCCTGCAGCAGGACTTCCAGCTCGCGGGATTTCTCGCCGTCGTCGAGCGAGGCCACGAGCTGGATTGGCTGCTGGAGCTTCTCCAGGTAGGTCGAGAGTTGGGACTTCAGGTTGGCGTCGAGCATGGGGTGGGGCTCCACGAAGGCATGTAGGGGGAAACAAAAACGGTTTGGCGGCCACGAGCCCGGGCGGCAGCGAAGCGCCGTCGGTTCTTGAAGGGCGGGTGGCGAGCCGGTTGCTTGCAGTAGCGGCCTGGGCCGTTGGGGAGGGAGCCCGGGGGAGTCAGGCCGGCCGGTCCAGGCCGCTGATGCAAGCAATCGGATAAACGATCGGACGGAGTACCCGGGCGGCGGACCGCCCGGGCATCCGGATACACGCGTGGGATTTAGATCTTGCCGACCAGGTCCAGCGACGGCGACAGGGTCTTCTCGCCTTCCTTCCACTTGGCCGGGCACACCTCGCCCGGGTGGTTGGCGACGTAACGCGCGGCCTTCAGCTTGCGCAACGCTTCCTTCATGTCGCGGGCGATGGCGTTGTCGTGCACCTCGTAGGCCTTGATGACGCCCTCGGGGTTGACGATGAAGGTGCCGCGCAGGGCCAGGCCCTCTTCGTCGATGTGCACGCCGAACGCCTTGGTCAGCGCGTGGGTCGGGTCACCGACCAGCGGGAACTTCGCCTTGCCCACGGCCGGCGAGGTCTCGTGCCACACCTTGTGCGAGAAGTGGGTGTCGGTGGTGACGATGTAGACCTCGGCGCCGGCCTTCTGGAACTCGTCGTAGTTGTCGGCCGCGTCCTCGACTTCCGTCGGGCAGTTGAAGGTGAAAGCCGCCGGCATGAAGACGATGACGGACCACTCGCCTTTCAGGGACTCGTCGCTGACCTCGACGAACTTGCCGTTGTGGAAGGCCTGGGCCTTGAAGGAGGGCACCTTGGTGTTGATCAAAGACATGCGCAAAAAACTCCTTTGCATATGGAGGGAGGATGGAAAACGAGCGTCATGATAGTCAGCGCCAATCGATACATCAAATTGATGTATGCAATAGAAGCGATATGTGAGAGCTATCACAACGATCGCCCATCCTCCCGGCGGAACCGTTGCTCCACGGTGATCGCGACGTTTCGGAAGCCTTGCGCGCGCGGGTGTCCAGGTCGTTCAAGCTGAATTCGCGGCAACATACCGGACGCTTGCGGGCCGAGGCGGGCGCTCCAGCCTCCCGCGCCGGGCGGTGAGGTGGACGCTACAACCGTGCGCCCTGCGGGAAACCCGCGGGTCCCGCGGGCGTCAGCGGGTGGCGGGGGCTCCGGACGCGTCGCGGTGCTGACCTTCGCCCCGCACGAACCCGAGGATCGCCGGCAGCACCGCGGGCGCGCGCTTCGGGTCGTACAGCCCCAGCACCGGTGCGCTGTGCCCGGCATCGGGCAGCATCACCACCGACGCATCCCCGCCGGCCTCGCGCAGGCGCCGTGCCAGTTGGCGGCTGTCACGCGCCTCCACGACGCGGTCGTTCTCGCCATGGATCAGCAGGAAAGGCGGCTCGTCGCCGGTCACGTGCCGCACCGCCTGTGCCTGCGGCCACTGCGACGGCGGGCCGAACACATCGCGGTAGCGCCCGGTGATCTCGAAGTCGTACGGGCCGGCCAACCCGATGACCCCGGCCAGTTGGGAGGGCGACAGTCCGTGCGCGTCCAGGTACACCGGGTCGGTGCCCAGCAATGCGGCGATCTGCGCCCCGGCCGAGTGCCCGGCAACGAACAGCCGTCGCGCGTCGCCGCCGTAGGCGCCCGCATGCATCGACGCCCACGCAACCGCGCGCGCACCGTCCTCGACGAACGCCGGGAAGACCGCCTCCGGGAACGTGCGGTAATCGGCGACAATCGCCAGCACGCCATGGCGCGCCAGTTGCCGGCCGACGAACTGGTACTGCCCGCGCTCCCCGCGTTGCCATCCGCCCCCGTAGAAGAACACCACCGTGGGCGCGGCCCCGTCGGTGATGCCTTGCGGCCGGTAGATGTCCAGGTGCAGGTCGCGGTCGGGCGCGTACACGACGCTGGCTTCCGGTGGCGGCAGGCCGCGGTTGGCATAGCGGAACAGCAGGCTCTCGCATCCGGTGCTCAGCAGCGTGCCGAGTGCGAGCGCCGGGATGGCAAGGGTGCGGGAAATCGATGTCATGCGGGAAACCGGCGCAGTGATGCGCGCCGGTAGGCCGGCGGGCTGGACCGGAGGTACGACGCAATGGAACGGTTGGATGCGGCGGTGCGCAGGGCGAGGCAGTCGGTCATCGAGGCCGGTGGCGACGCGGGCGACGCCGATCACCTGATGGCGCACGTGGTGGGCCGGAACACCGCGTGGCTGTTCGCGCACGGCGACGAGATGCTCGACGCCGGCACGCTGGCGCGCTTCGACGCGCTGGTTGCGCGCCGGGTGGCCGGCGAACCCGTCGCTTACCTCACCGGCCGGCGCGGGTTCTGGACGATGGACCTGGCGGTGTCACCCGCCACGCTGGTCCCCCGGGCTGATACCGAGCGGCTGGTGGAACTGGCGCTGGAGCGGCTGCCGCCCACGGGCGATGTGCGCGTGCTCGACCTGGGCACGGGCAGCGGCGCGATCGCGCTTGCCATCGCGCTTGAGCGACCGGGCGCGCAGGTGGTGGCGACCGACGCCAGCGAACGTGCACTTGAGGTGGCGCGCGGCAATGCGCAACGCTTGGCCCTCGCCAATGTCGCGTTCCATGTCGGCCACTGGTTCGATGCCATCGACGCCGACGCCTCGTTCGACCTCATCGCCAGCAACCCGCCGTACATCGCCGAAGACGACCCGCACCTGGAGCGCGGCGACCTTTGCCACGAGCCGCGCAGCGCGCTGGCGTCGGGCCGCGACGGCCTCGACGACATCCGCACGATCGTCCCCGGCGCCGGCCGGCACCTCGCGCCCGGTGGATGGCTGCTGCTGGAGCACGGCTGGACGCAGGGCGAGGCCGTGCGCGCGCTGCTGGTCGCGGCCGGTTTCTCGGAAGTGGCGACGGAGCGCGACCTCGAGGGCCGCGACCGGGTGACGCTCGGCCGGTGGCCCGGGTGAGGCGCAACGGGCGCTGAAGCATCGCGCGATAGACTGCCCGCCACCCCGCACCCGAGGCCGCCATGCGCACCCTGTACCCCGAGATCCAGCCCTTTGACACCGGCACGCTCAAGGTCGACGACCGCCACACGCTCTACTACGAGCAGTGCGGCAACCCGGACGGCAAGCCGGTGGTGCTGCTGCACGGTGGGCCGGGCGGCGGGTGCAGCGACAAGATGCGGCGCTTCCACGACCCGGCCAGGTACCGGATCGTGCTGTTCGACCAGCGCGGCAGCGGGCGCTCCACGCCGCACGCGGACCTCGTCGACAACACCACGTGGGACCTGGTGGAGGACATCGAGCGCCTGCGTCGCCACCTGGACGTCGACCGCTGGCAGGTGTTCGGTGGGTCGTGGGGTTCGACCCTGGCGCTTGCCTACGCGCAGAAGCATCCGGACAAGGTGACCGAGCTGGTCCTGCGCGGCATCTTCATGCTGCGTCGTTGGGAGCTGGAGTGGTTCTACCAGGAGGGCGCCTCGCGCCTTTTCCCCGACGCGTGGGAGCATTACCTCAAGCCGATCCCGGAGGTCGAGCGCAAGGACCTGATCGGCGCCTACCACCGCCGGCTGACGTCGGAGGTCGAATCCGAGCGGCTGGAGGCGGCCAAGGCCTGGAGCGTCTGGGAGGGCGCCACCAGCTTCCTGCACGTGGACGAGGACTTCGCCCACAGCCACGAAGACCCGCACTTCGCGCTGGCCTTCGCGCGCATCGAGAACCACTACTTCGTCAACGGCGGCTTCTTCGAGTGCGACGACCAGCTGCTGCGCGATGCCGGCCGAATCGCCGACATCCCCGGCGTGATCGTGCACGGCCGCTACGACGTGGTGTGCCCGGTCGCCAATGCCTGGGACCTGCACAAGGCGTGGCCGAAGGCGGAGCTGGTGATCACCCCGGCGTCGGGCCACTCGGCGTTCGAGGCCGAGAACGTCGACGCACTCGTGCAGGCGACCGACCGCTTCGCGTAAGCACCACCGCCGCCGCTCCCTGTAGGAGTGGCTTCAGCCGCGATCGCCGGAACAAGGGTGTAGGAGCGACGTAAGTCGCGACGCGTCATATCCGGAGCCAACGAATCGCGACTCACGTCGCTCCTACACGGGGTCCGCCTTTCGCGGGTGGCTTGCGGACGCGCCCCTACGCTTAAAAGCGATGGCGGGCCCTACACGGGCTCCGCCCGCGACCCATCCGGGTTGTGCTCGATCATCCACAACCCGGCCCACAGCTTGAGGTCGAGCTCGAACCCCTCGGCCTGCTTGCGCATCAGCCAGGCGGGCGCTTCGGCGCGCGGCACCTCGTGCACGGTGATGTCTTCGCTGCCGACACCGCCACCCTCGCCGACGCGGGTCAGGCCGCGGGCGCGGACGAACGCGATGCGCTCGTTGCTCATGCCCGATGACGTCGGGCCGACCAGCAGCACGTCCACGTGCGCCGGGTGCCAACCGGTTTCCTCGATGAGTTCGCGCCGGGCCGCATCGATCAACGTGTCGTGGGCGTGGTCGTCGCCGACCAGGCCGGCCGGCATCTCGATGGTGCGCGCGCCCAACGGCACGCGGTACTGCTCGACGAACAGCACGGTGTCGGCCGGCGTCACGGCGATCACGATCACCGCCATGCCGTTGCCGTGCGTGCGTTCGGCATACTCCCACTGGCCCCGGCGCAGCATGCGCAGCCAGGCACCTTCATAGAGGAGTTCGGGGGCGGTGTCGGTCGGGTCGTGATCCATGTGGCGATGCTAGCGGCTTGCGATGACGCGTGCCGTTATGCGCTTACGGACGCGACGCCAGGCGGCGCGAAGTCGAGGCCCGCGGCCATGTACAGGCGGCGACGCGTCATCGGACCGAAGCGCAGGTGATCGCACAGGGCACCCAGCGCAGCGGCATCCGCGTTGCCTCGGGCAAAGCGTGCATCCCCCTCAGGCAAGGGCGCATCCAGCGCGATCGTCGCCAGTTGCCGGCACAGCAGCGCCTGCTCGCGATGCAGGCGCAGGCGCTCGGCGCAGGCCTTGGCACCACGCAGGCGCAGGAAGGGGACTTCGTCGATGCGCTCGAGCAGCGCGTCCAGCGTCTGGAAGTGCGCCAACAGCGCCGCGGCGGTCTTGGCGCCGACGCCCGGCACGCCGGGGATGTTGTCGATCGCATCGCCGGTGAGGGCCAGGTAGTCCGCGATCTGGTGCGCATGCACGCCGTGGCGCGCGTGCACGCCGTCCGCGCCCCAGCGCTGGTTGCGCGCGAAATCCCACTGCTCATCGCCGTCGGCCAGCAACTGCGACAGGTCCTTGTCGGCCGAGACAATCACCGCGCGCATCCCGTGGCGCCGAGCGGAGTGCGTCGCGCTGCCGATCAGGTCGTCGGCCTCGTACTCCGGATGCGCCAGCACCGCCAGGCCCAGCGACGCCACCAGCGCCTTGCAGTGGGCGAACTGGCGCCTCAAAGCCTCGGGGGCGGGCTCGCGGTTGGCCTTGTAGGCGGGGTAGATGGCGTTCCGGAAGCACGAATCCAGCGCTTCATCGAACGCCACCGCGACGTGCTGCGGGCGGGCACGGTCCAGCAGCTCCATCAGGAACCGGGCGAACCCCTGCACCGCGTTGCTCGGCCAGCCATCGGCATCGGTGAACTCGTCGGGCATCGAGTGCCACGCGCGGAATACATAAAGACTGGCGTCGACGAGGTAGAGCGTGGGCGCGCCGCTCACGCGCCGGTCCAGGGCTGCAGCAAGGACTGCGCGTCGGGCCGGTCGCGCTCGGGCGCGTCCAGTTTCGGGGTGCCGATGTGGATGAAGCCGGCGACGTGTTCGTCGGCGTCCAGCCCAAGCCAGCCCAGCACTTCGCGGTCATAGGCCGGCCAGCCGGTCAGCCAGCTCGCGCCGAAGCCACAGCCCTGTGCGGCCTGCAGCAGCGCGAAGCACACGCAGCCGGCGGTCAGCATTCGCTCCGACTCGGGGATCTTCTCGTCCGGACCGAGCCTGGCCACGACGACGATCACCAGCGGCGCATGTGTAAAGCGGTGGCGGTCCTTTTCGATCGCCGAGGCGGCCGCGTTCGGATCCCGCGCCAGGGTCAGGCCGGCCAGACGCTCGCCGAGGTCGGCACGGGCGGCATCTTCAATCGACAGGAACCGGAACGGCACCCGCTTGCCGTGGTCGGGCACGCGCACGGCGGACTGCAGCATCCGCAGCAGGGTGTCGGGGTCGGGGCCGGGGTCGGCCAGTTGCTTGGCAGGCACCGACCGGCGGGCGTCCAGCGCGTTGAGCAGGAGGCTGTCGGGGCGGCCGGGGAGAGGAGCGTCGTGGAGTTTTGGCGACATCAGTCACATAATCGAAAACTTGCCTGCTGGCTGACCTATCTTGCCACTATGCTCCCGCGTGTGTCGTAGGCGACGCCCAGCGTCACCTGCCCGCGTCACACCAGTCCCCGGGGGGATCCACCCGTGTCGAACAGCCCGCTTGGCGTGGTCAACGCAACTCCGATGGAGCCGTTGCGCGTACTCGAGGAAATCAAGCGCCTCGCGGTCGAGCAGCTCGGCAGCCTGCCGGGGATGCTGTTTCGTGGCGTCGAGCAGACGCTCGACAATGCCGTGGCCAACGGCATGGCGGGGCCGGGGCATTTCGAGGACCTGGGTTCGCTGCGGATGCTGCGCCAGCAGAACGCCACGTTGTCGATGCGGTTCCGGCAGCAACTGGCGCAGGGGTTCGACGATTTCCGTGGCCTGCGTGTGCGCCACCGCGGCGACCTGCCGCTTGGCCTGATCGAAGACGACCAGCTCGAGTTCCAGTTGCAGGGACAGCGCCTGGCCGAGGCCGTGCTGGCCCGTTACCAGCGTCCGCTGGAAATGCTGCGCGGCCGGCTCACCACGCTCAGCGCGGCCCTGGGGACGACGGGCGAGGTCAACCCGATCGGGCCGGAGCGCCTGGCCGCTGCGTTCGTGGAAACCTTCCGCGAGACCGAACCCACGCAGTCCGTGCGTTCGCTGATGTTCCGCCAGTACGAGCAGGACCTGGCGATGTTGCTGGGCGATTTCTACGGTCGCGTCAACACGTTGCTGGCGTCGGCCGGTTACGGTGTGGCCAGCCCGCAGGCGCAGCCGCGCCAGGCACCGCGCCAGTCGCAGCCGCAGGGCTTCGTCCAC
>Ga0156347_1097_pt3 | contig 25731 bp, 27 predicted proteins | sample RifOxyA1_FD_107994 | JGI IMG/M metagenome (GOLD analysis project Ga0156347, IMG submission 107994) | Xanthomonadales bacterium RIFOXYA1_FULL_69_10 | reverse complement strand
TCGGTCGCCAGGTTCGCGGGAAGGCCGTCCAGCAGCGTGCGTGCCTCGTCGGTGGCGCCGGTCTGCAGCAGGGCCAGCGCCAGGTCGAGCTTGAGTTCTTCGTTGTCCGGCGCGGCGGCGATCCCGGCGCGCAGGCGCTCGACCTCGGCGTGGGGATCGAGCGGCGCGGTCGCCACCTCGGCGGCATCCTCGTCCGCCGGCGCGGCCGCCGGTTCGATGCCGTGCTGCTTGAGGAACTCGCGCAACTGGCCCTCCGGCAGCGCACCGGGGAAGCCGTCAACCAGTTGCCCGTCCTTGACCAGCATCACCGTGGGGATCGAACGGATCTGGAACGCGGCCGCCAGTTGCTGCTCCTTGTCGACATCGACCTTGGCCAGCTCGAACGCGCCGTTGTACTCGGCCGCGAGTTTCTCCAGCACCGGCCCCAGCTGCTTGCACGGCCCGCACCACTCGGCCCAGAAGTCGACCAGCACCGGCACCTGCAGGGACTTCTGCAGCACCTGCGTCTCGAACGCGTCGGCGGTGGCATCGAATACGTGGCGGGGGGCGGTATCTGCGGTCATCGGGGGTGCTCGTTCGGGGTCGTACGGCAGATGGGGGCGGGGCGCGGCCGTCGCAACCGGGCAAGGCCCGCTAGCATGCCGGGATGGAAAGACAGGATCGAGTGCAGGGCGCCCTGCGGCACATGGGCACGGCGGCGGCCGCCGTTTGCGTGGTGGCCGTGGTCGCATTCGCCGCAGCGCTGGACGGCTACTCGCACCTCGGGCGCCCGGTCGGCCTGCTGGGCGCGCACGGCATGCCGGGTGCGACTGCCTTCAACGCGATAGCGTTCGTGCTGCCGGGCGTGGTCGCGGCGGTGGTTGGCGTGCGCCTGCGCGGTCGCATTCCGCAGACTGCCGGCATGTTGGCCGGGATGGGCTGCTGGATGCTGGCGGTATCGGGCGTGGCATTCGCCGCGCAGGGGCTGCTGCCGCTGGACGTGAATTCATTGGATGGCCCCATCAGCCAGCGCCATGCAGCGGCCTGGCTGTTGTGGTGGGTCGCGTTCATCCCGGGCGCGGCTGCGCTGGCCGCCGGCCTGGGCCGACAACAGGGATGGCACCGGTTCGCCCTGGCGCAGGCCGTGCTGGCGGGTGTGGTGCTGGTGATGGTGGTGGTACCGGTGCCGTGGTGGCCGGCGCCGGTATCGCAGCGCATCGCCCTGTGCGCCTGGCTGTTGGCGGTCGTCCTGTCCGGTCGACGCTGACGCCCGGGCACTTCAGCCGCCGCGTGCCATCAGTCGCCCGGCGAGGCGTGGATGGTGCCGTCCTTCATCACGAAGTCCACGCCCAGCACGGCATTGATGTCGTCCACCGGGTTTCCGGGCATGGCGACGATGTCGGCGCGCTTGCCGGCCTCGATCACGCCCTGGTCGTCCACGCCGAGCACCTCGGCGGCCCGCACCGTGGCGGACTGCAGTGCCGTCGCGGCCGGGATGCCGGCCTCCACCATGTAGACGAACTCGCGCGCGTTGTCGCCGTGCGGGCCCACGCCCATGTCGGTGCCGAAGGCGATCTTGACCCCGTTGCGGTAGGCGCGCGCGGCGGTGTCCTGGATCAGCGCGCCGATGCGCTCGGCCTTGGGCCGCACCACCTCGGGGAAGTAGCCGTCGATCTTCGCCTTGTCGGCGACGAAACGGCCGGCGTGGATGGTCGGCACGTACCAGGTGCGGTTGCGCTTCATCAGCGCCATCACCTCGTCGCTCATGTAGGTGCCGTGCTCGATGGTGTCGACACCGGCGGCGACGGCGCGGCGCATGCCTTCCTCGCCGTGCGCGTGGGCGGCCACCTTGTAGCCGTAATCGCGTGCGGTCGACACCACGGCCTCGATCTCGTCCCCGGTGAACTGCGGTGCATCACCCGAGCGTGCGTACGACAGCACGCCGCCAGTGGCGGTGATCTTGATGACGTCGCTGCCTTCCTTGTAGCGCTGGCGCACGGCCTGGCGGGCGTCTTCGGGCGAGTTGATGACGCCCTCGGTCGGTCCGGGCGGGCCCATCAGGTGGGACAGCGCGTCGTTGACGCCGTTGCTGGGGTCGGCGTGGCCGCCGGTGGTGGCGATGGACTTGCCGGCCGCCCAGATGCGCGGCCCCGCGACGAGGCCCTGGTTGATCGCATCGCGCAGGTGCGGGCTGACCTCGCCGCCGAGATCGCGCACGCTGGTGAACCCCGCCAGCAGCGTCTTGCGCGCATACCCGACGGAGCGGAACGCGTAGTCGACCGGATCGAGCCGGAAGCCCTCCGAGTAGCTCTGCGGGCTGGATTGACTGCCCAGGTGCACGTGCAGGTCGGTCCAGCCCGGCGAGCAGCTGTGGCCGGACAGGTCGATGGCCTTGACACCCGGGACATCCACGCGGCCGGCGTCCACGCGCTCGATGCGCCCGTCGCGCACGACCACCGTGTGCGCGTCCAGCATCCGTCCCGCACGCGCGTCGAACAGACGGCCGCACTGCAGCGCGACGGGCTCGGCGGCCGCGGCCGCGCCGGCGACGAAGACGCTGGCGGCAAGCGCAAGGCGGGCAATGCGGATCATGGATGTCTCCCCGGTTCGATGGATGCTGGATTGAACCACAGCGCCGTGGAGGCCGGGCCGCGCGGCCGGATCAGCCCGACACCACCCGGTCGCGGCCCTGCGCCTTGGCGCGGTAGAGCGCGGCGTCGGCGACCTCCAGCAGGCGCGAGGGGGCATCGCCGGCGTTCGGGAAGGTGGCGATGCCGATGGAGGCGGTATTGGGCCCCAGTGTCTTGCGCAGGTGGTTGACCGTGGTGGCACCGATCGCGCTGCGGATTTCCTCGGCGCGGCGGCCGGCGCTGTCGCCGTCGGTTTCGGGCAGCACTATGGTGAACTCCTCGCCGCCGTAGCGGCAGGCGATGTCCTCGTCGCGCGTGAGCTGCTCCAGCGTCTGGCCGATCTTCGCCAGCAGCGCGTCGCCGGCGGCGTGGCCGTGTTCGTCGTTGAAGTGCTTGAAGTGGTCGACATCGACCATCAGCACCGACAGCGGAAGGCCCCGCCGCTCGCAGCGCTGGATCTCGCGATTGAGGTTCTCTTCCAGGTAGCGGCGATTGAACAGGCCCGTCAGCGGGTCGCGCAGGGACTGCACGCGCAGGGTTTCGCGCAGCTGCAGGTTGACCATGGCCAGGCTCAGCTGCTCGCCGATGGCCTCCAGCAGCGCGACGTCGCCGTCATGGCCCTCGCTGGTTTCGGGCGCTGCAACGTGCAGCAGTCCGAGCGACGTGCCCTGCGCCATCAGCGGCACGCAAACCGTCCATGTATCGGCGCGGCCCGGTTCGACCGACAGGTGGCGGCAGTGAACGTGCCCGTGGCCCCTGCCGGTCCGGTGCGGCTGGCCGCGACGCAGCGCCCAGCAATGGTCGGGCTGCAGCAGGTCGTCGCTGGGGATGCGCTCGTCGCCGAAGCGGGCAGTGGTCTCGGCCAGGTTCTGCGAGGCGCGCAGGGTGTAGCAGCGGCCGCCGGTGTGGGGCTGCAGTTCGGCGATCACGTTGGCCGTCATCGCCATCGCCTCGTCCAGGTTCTGGCAGCTCTGCAGCAGGCCGGCGTACACGCCAAGGCTGCGGCGCTGCTCGGACAGGCGGTCGCGCAACACGACGGAGGATTCCAGGTCCCGCATGGCCTGGCGCGCCTCGCGCTCCAGCGATCGGCTGCGTCGGGTCTCCTGGAGCAGGCCCGACAGCAGCAGGCCCAGCAGGGCCAGCGGCAGCACGATACCGAGCACGACGAAGCCGATCAGCAGGTTGGCCCGCAGCAGGGTGTCGTTGCGTCGCGCGTCCAGCAATGCCCGCTCCGCCGAGCGCATCGTGGAGGCAAGCGATGCCAGCCGCGTTGATTCGCCTTGGCCGAGGCCCGCCATCGACGACAGGCGGGCCTGCTCGGCGCCCTGCCTGTTCTGTAGTTCGATCAGGGCGTCCAGCTCGGCCAGCCGCGCTTCGACGCTGGCGCGGAGCTCCTGCGCGCGCTGCAGCTGCGCCGGGTTGTCATGCGTGAGCGCTTCAAGCGTGGCGGCCTGGGATAGCGCGACCGGCACGGCGGCCAGGTACTCGGCCTGCTGCTCGGGGCGATCAGTCAGCCGGTAGCCCCGTGCGGTGGACTCCACCGTCCTCACGGCGTTCTCCACGTCGCCGATACCGGCAATCACCTGGTAGGAGTGCTCCACCCATTCCGCGCCGCGCGCAAATCCTCGGATGCCCCAGACGGTCGCCACGCCAACGGCCACCAGCAGGACGGCCGCGACCATGAAGGCGGCGAAACGCAGCGGTCGAGAGCGTGGCGTGGCGAGCGGCATGGCAGCCTCCATCCCGGTGTACGGGCGAGTCTACCCACCAGGCAACATGCGTGCCGAACCGCTGCGGCGCGTGGGAGAGGCGCGGACGCCGCAGCGGGTATGGGCGGCGAAAGCGGCATCGCCGGCCGCAAAACGAAAAACCCCGCATCGGCTCGAGGCCTTGCGGGGCTTGTGTACCACACGATCCGAAGAATGGTGGCCGGGGAGGGAATCGAACCCCCGACACGGGGATTTTCAATCCCCTGCTCTACCAACTGAGCTACCCGGCCACAACACGGCGGGCCGTGCGAGGAGCGGCATCATACGGACGGGTTGCGGGACTGGCAAGCCGCATCGGGCCTGAATGTCATAACCATGTGGCGATGCGGGTGGAGTGGACGGGCGCATCATGGGGCGGCAGCTTGGTCCCGGGCCGCATCGCGGCTTGTCACGTCGGGCGCGGAACGGGTCGCGCCATTGCGCGGAGAGCTGCGGCCTCGCCCGTCCATCAACACAATAGAGGAGGCATGCCATGGAACGTCCATCGCACGATCGATCGTCCATCCCCGTCATCGCACGGCTCGCCCTCACTGCGACGCTCACGGCTGCCGTGCTCGCCGGGTGCGCTACCGACGCGGGCCTGCGCGACGAGCAGCGCCTTGCGCTGTATCGACAGCACGCAGGCGGCCCGGTCGACAGCTTCCAGTACTTCGGGCGCCTCAATGGCTGGACGCCGCTGGGCGACCGCGCGCTGGCCGTGTGGACACGGCCCAGCCAGGCCTACCTGCTGGAATTGACCGGCAGTTGCATGGACCTTGAGTATGCCCACGCCATCACCGTGACCAACCAGTCCGGGCGGGTGCATGCGCGGTTCGACGACGTGCTGGTGCTGGGGTCCAACACCATGCGCATTCCCTGCCGGATCGAGCAGATCCGACCCGTGGATGGCGCCGCGCTGAAGCAGGCCGAGCGCGAGATGCGCCAGGCGGTGGAGACCGTGGAGCGCGATCAGGCGCCGGGGGGCACGTAACCGGCGGGCTGCTCGGCGTCGCCGCCGAACAGGTACTTCTCCATCTGTTCGGCCAGGAAAGTCCGGTGCTCAGGATTCATGGGCGAGAGGCGGTTCTCGTTGATCAGCATGGTCTGATGCGCCAGCCACTTCGCCCACGCGCCCTTGCCGATGTGCGCGAACACGCGCTGTCCTAGCGGGCCGGGCCAGGGCACGAAGTCCAGGCCTTCGGTCTCGCGCTTCTCGTATTCGCAATAGACGGTGCGGGGCATGTGCAGGTCCTGTGGCTTGGGGGTCAGCGGCGGGCGGTTTCGATCAGGCGTCGCACCGGGGCGGGAATGCCCAGCGTCGCCAGCTCGTCGTAGCGCAGCCAACGCAGTGCGTCATTGTCGCGCAGGCGTGCCGCAGGTTCGACGCCATTCCAGCGCCGTGGGTGCAACTGCAGGCGGTAGTGGCTGAATGTGTGGTCGATCGGGTCCAGCGCGGCGCCCTCGCTGCGTGCGCTACCGATATGCGCCGACCACCAGGCGTCCGCGTCTTGGGCATCGTCGAGCTGGGGCAACGACCACAGCGAGGCCCACACGCCCGTGGGCGGACGCCGCTGCAGCAGCACGCGGCCCTGCGCGTCTTCCAGCCACAGCACGTGTGCGCTGCGTTGCGGGAGCACCTTTGCCGGGCGCGGCGTCGGCAGCTCACCGGTGCGGCCTTCGATGCGTGCGACGCAGTCGGGCTGGAGTGGGCACAGCACGCAAGCCGGCTTCGCGCGCGTGCAGATCGTCGCGCCCAGGTCCATCTGCGCCTGTGTGTAGTCGGGCATGCGCGCGGGTGCCAGGACCGGGTGCGCGACGTGCCGCTCGGCCAGCGTCCACAGCTGGTTCTCGACGGCCGGCCTGCCGGGCCAGCCTTCGACGCCGTGGTAGCGCGCCAGCACCCGTTTGACGTTGCCGTCGAGGATTGCGCACGGCTCGCCCCACGCCTGCGACAGGATCGCCGCGGCGGTACTGCGGCCGATGCCGGGTAGCGCGGTGAGGGCGTCGAGGTCGCGTGGCAGTTCGCCACCGTGGTCCTCCACGCACCGGCAAGCAGCGGCGTGCAGGTTGCGGGCGCGGGCGTAGTACCCCAGCCCCGACCACAGCGCGAGCACGTCGTCGAGTGGCGCGGCGGCCAGTGCCGGCAGATCGGGCAGGGCGGCGACGAAGCGCTCGAAATAGCCGGTCGCCGTCTTCACCTGCGTCTGCTGCAGCATTATTTCCGACAGCCAGACCCGGTACGGCGTACGCGGGTGTTGCCAGGGTAGGTCGTGGCGGCCGTGGCCGTCGAACCAGGCCAGCAGGCGCCCGGCGAAATCGTCGTCGGCACTCACTGGATGTCGGCCGGCGACGGCTCGTCCTCGAACTCGACCACCACGCCGTGCAGCTGCGCACCGGCGATCTCGATGCGTCGGGCTTCCAGGCGGCCGCGCAACGGCGGCAAGGGGGTGTCTGTTTCGCGCACCTCCAGCCAGGCCAGCACGTCGGGCAGCCGGAAGCTGCCATCGAAGCGGGCACCGTCGCGTTCCAAACGCAGCCCGGCATCGCCCGACAGATCGGGCGCGTCCCGGTAGCGCAGGGCGATCGGGAGGGGTGAATCCGAGGACGCCAGCGGCTCGGGCAGCGCCGGCCATGACGTGGGCCAGTGCGCGAGCGTGCCGTCCAGTTGCAGGGCGAGCGCGTCATCCAGCGACAGGCGGCCACCGGCGTCCAGCTCCGGGATCAGCGTTTGCCCGTCGACTGCGACGCCCAGTGGGCTCAGCGTCAGTAGGCCCTCGCGGTAGCGGAGCCGGCCGGCGATGCCGAGCGCGAAGGCCTCGTCGACCTCGCCGCCGACGTAGCGCGCGTCTGCCGCGTAGCGCAGGCCGTCCAGGCCGAGCCCGTCGGCGCCGTCGTGCAGCCGCCCGCCGGCCGTTGCGGCCATCGGCAGCCGCCAGGTGTCGGCCTGCACCTCGATGCCGCCGGCCAGGCCGAGTCCGGTGCCGCGTGCCGGGCGCGTCAACGCGGCCTGCAGCGTGAATGGCACCGCCAGTCGGGCGGTGCGGTACCGGCCCGACACCGTCCCGGCCACGGCGCGGTCCGGATGGAAGGACGGCAAGTCGATGTCGACGCCATCGATCGACCAACTGCCGCCTTCAATGCGCCCGTCACTGACCCGCAGACCGTCGGTCAACGTGGGCAGGCGCGGTGGTGCCGGCGGGCGCGTCGCCTGCCATGCCTGGTACGCGGCCAGGTCGAACTGCGGCGCGTCCAGCTCCACCCGGCGCACCACCAGCTCGGCCCCGGCCGCGCGAAGGGTCGACCAGGGCAGCGACAGCAGGATGCGCTCGGCGCGCAGCAGCGGTGTCTCCGCCCCCGGCTGGCGCACCACGACATCGCGCAGCACCAGCGTGGGCTCGTTGCGCAGCCGGTACTCGCTGGCGCCTGCGGCGGTGATCTCAAGCCCCAGTGCCGCTTCCACGCGCGACAGCACCACTGTCGACACGCGCGCCGGCCGGGTGGCCCAGTACGAAAACGCCAGCAGAAGCGCGACCGCGGCCAGGGCCCAGGGCCAACGGCGGCGGCGCGCGGTAGCGGGGTCGGTCGAGGTGGAGGCGTCGCTCATCGAGGGAGGCGAAGCCGGACGGTCAGCGGCCGAGCGCGTCGGGCAGCAGGGCGTCCACGAATGCCTGCGCATCGAATACCCGCAGGTCCTCGGGCCGCTCGCCGATACCGGCGAACCGGATCGGGATGCCGAACTCGCGGGCCAGCGCGAACACCACGCCGCCCTTGGCGGTGCCGTCCAGCTTGGTCACCACCAGGCCGGTCACGCCGACGGCGGCGTGGAACTGCCGCAACTGGCTGAGGGCGTTCTGGCCGGTCGTGCCGTCGATGACCATCAGCACCTCGTGCGGGGCCGACGCATCGAGCTTCTGGATCACGCGCTTGATCTTGCCCAGTTCGGCCATCAGGCCCTGCTGGGTGTGCAGCCGGCCGGCGGTGTCGGCGATCAGCACCTGGGTGCCGCGGGCCTTGGCCGCCTGCAGCGCATCGAAGGCGACCGACGCCGCATCGGCGTTCTGCCCCTGTGCGACGACCGGGACGCCGTTGCGCTCGCCCCATGCCTGCAGCTGCGCAACCGCGGCGGCGCGGAAGGTGTCCCCGGCGGCCAGCATCAGCGGCCGGCCCTCGTCCTTGAAGCGGCGCGCCAGCTTGCCGATGGTGGTGGTCTTGCCGACGCCGTTGACGCCCACGGTCAGCAGCACGAAGGGCCTGGCGGCCTGGTCGATTACCAGCGGGCGCGCAACGGGCGCCAGCAATGCGACGAGGTCCGCGCGCAGCGCATCGAGCAGGGCGCCGGCGTCGGCGAACTCGCGCGCCTTCATGCGCTTGCGCAGGCCCTCGACCAGCTCGGTGGTCGCCGATACGCCGACGTCGGCGGTGATCAGTGCGGTCTCGATCTCGTCGAGCAGGTCGTCGTCCAGGCGCGGATTGCGCGAGAACAGGCCGCCGAAGCTGCGCGCGAAGGCGCTGCCGCGCAGCTTGTCGCGCCAGCCGGCCTTACCGGGTGCGGCAGGCGCGGGTTCGGTTGGTGCGGGTTCGACTGCGGGTTCGGCGGTCGCCGGACGTTCGGCCACAGGCTCCGGCGCGCCGTCCTCCATGGCCGCAGCGATGATTTCCGCAGGTACGGGCGCCGGCTCGATCGGGCGGTGCGCGGATGCGTCCTGCGATGCGGGTGCGGCCGCGGCAGGCGCCACGGCCGGCTCATTGGCATCGGCCGGCGGCAACTCTTCGGACGGTGCCTCGCGCCGCGACTCCGGGAACGCGGCCGCCAGTTCCTCGATGTTGTACTTGCGCTCGGAAGCGGGCGTTTCGGGCTTCTTGCGGCGGAAAAAACTGACCATCGAGCGGGGCTGTCTGCGGATGCGCGAGAATGCCCACATGCTAGCACCCGCCCCCCGCCAAGCCCGATGAACAAAGCCTCTCGCAGCAGGCATGCACGTAGCCCCGCAGCCAACGACCGGGCCCCGGGCGCCGTGCGCATCATCGCCGGCCGCTGGCGGGGCACGCGCCTGCAGGTGCCGGACCTCGCCGGCCTGCGCCCCACCAGCGACCGGGTGCGCGAGACGCTGTTCAACTGGTTGCAGCCGGTGCTGCCGGGGGGGCACGTCGTGGACTTGTTCGCCGGGAGTGGGGCTCTGGGACTGGAAGCGCTGTCGCGTGGCGCCGCCAGCGCCGTGCTGGTCGAGCGCGATCGCGTACTGGCCGATGCGCTGGCCGCCACCTTGGCGCGCCTTCCCGGTGGCGAGGCCGGCCGAGCCGTCAATGCCGACGCGCTGGCTTGGCTGGCCCGGCAGGCCGATGCGCAGTGGGACGTGGCCTTCGTCGATCCACCGTTCGCGGGTGACCTGTGGCAATCGGCGCTGCGGGCCCTGTCACCGCGCATGAAGCCCGATGCGTGGCTGTATGTGGAGTCGCCGGCCGACCTTACCCCGGCATTGCCCGATGGCTGGCGCCTGCACCGCGAGGGCCGCACGCGCGAGGTACGGCATGCGCTGTACCGGCGTGTCGCGCAACCCGCTGATACACTCCCGGCCGACGTCGACGGGGCCGTCCCGGCCGGCGGTTGACCGACTTCCCGCCCGCCCCGGGCCGCTCGCCCGACAACCGGTTCAAGCCTTCCGAATGACCGTGGCCCGTACCCGCATCGCCGTATACCCGGGCACCTTCGACCCGATCACCAACGGCCACATCGACCTGGTCGACCGCGCCGCGCCGCTGTTCGAGCGCCTGATCATCGGCGTTGCCGAGAGCCCGGGCAAAGGTCCGGCGCTGCCGTTGGAGCTGCGGGTACAGCTCGCGCGCGACGCCGTCGCCCACCACGCCCACGTCGAAGTGCGCGGGTTCGACTGCCTGCTGGCGCATTTCGTGGACCAGGTCGGTGCCGGCGTGCTGCTGCGCGGCCTGCGCGCGGTCTCGGACTTCGAGTACGAGTTCCAGCTGGCCAGCATGAACCGCCACCTGATCCCGGAGGTGGAGACGCTGTTCCTCACGCCGGCCGAGCAGTACGGCTTCATTTCCTCTTCGCTGGTACGCGAGATCGCGCGCCTCGGCGGCGACGTTTCCGGCTTCGTGCCGCCAGCCGTGGCCGACGCGTTGCAGGCCGAGTGGAAGCGCACCCGCGAATGAACGTCCATCCACGCACCACGAACCACCACGTTCCACAAACCAAACGGGGATCCCGATGAACACCACCACCCGCATGCTGCTGGTCGCCTGCCTGTCGCTGCCGATGCTGGCCGCCTGCCAGAAAGACGCCGAAGAAACCGCCGTGGTCGAGCAGGCGCCGCTCACCGTGCCTGGCGACAACAACGACGACGCCTGGGGCGAATACCTGATGGAAGTCGTCCGCCGCAACATGGACGACGTCGTCTCCAGCCCGTACCTGTACTACCTGCCGGCCGAAGATGCCGAGGACTTCCAGGGCTTCTACGACCGCCAGTTGGAGAAGGCCCAGAGCGACGTGTCCCGCGGCATCACCGAGGGCAACATGCTGGCCTACGGCTCGCCGGCATCGGGCCGCATGGCCGACATGATCGTGTCCACCTTCGAAGGCGTCGACCCGGGTTCCATGAAGGGCGTCAAGGTGCTCTTCATCGGCAACGCCGCTGACAGCGCCCGCGTCGAAGCCGCCGTCGCCCCGTCCGGCGTCAACTACAAGTTCGTCGAAGCCAAGTGACGCCTTGGCGCGTGGCCGCCTAGCGGCCACGCCTTTGCCAAGGCGTCATCCCGGCGAAAGCAGGGATCCATCGCCGGTAGTGCCGCGCCGCCTAGCGGCCACGCCTTGCCAGGGCGTCATCCTTGCGAAAGCAGGGATCCATCGCCGGTAGTACCGCGCCGCAAAGCGGCCACGCCTTTGCCGGTGCGTCATCCCTGCGAAAGCAGGGATCCAAGGCCAGGACGCCCGGATGGCCGCAAAGCGGCCATGTCTTTGCCAGAGAGTCACCCCACGAAAGCAGGGATCCATCGACCAGGTTGCCGCGCGGCTGCACTGCGTCCACGCCTGCCGGCCGGCCACCCCTGCGAAAGCAGGGATCCAGTTGAATGACGGACATGGCCGCGAATGCGGCCATGTTCTTCATTACCGCATTGGAGTCAGAGGCTTGGGCGAGCCGACCGGAATCCGGACTCCGCATCGGGCCCACGCGCCGTACCGTTCCACCCGCCACGCTTGATCACTGGCCTCGCCCCTCCTACGGTGTCCCCATGTCGCTGAAGATCAACGAGCTGTGCGTCAACTGCGACGTCTGCGAGCCGGCCTGCCCCAACCAGGCCATTTCGCAGGGCGAGGTGATCTACGTGATCGACCCGGCGCGGTGCACCGAGTGCGTCGGCCACTACGACGAGCCGCAATGTGTCGTCGTCTGCCCGGTCGAGTGCATCGATCCCGACCCGGACCACCCCGAGGATCAGGGTCAGCTGCTCGCCAAGCTGGCCCGCCTGCAGGCGGCGTCCTGATCAACACCCCCGAATCGTCGGCCCATCGCCGGGTCTTCCACGGAGAACTGCTGCATGCGTGATGCATTGCGAACCCTCGCGCTGGCCACCGTGCTGTTCATCGGCGCGCCTGCGCTGCATGCGGAGGACCTGCCGCGTGCAGCGCAGGCGCGCCAGGCACCTGTCGCCGACACGCCGCCCGGCACCGCCATCGCCAGCGCCCACTCGCTGGCGACGCAGGCCGGGTTCGAGGCCATCGACGCAGGCGGCAATGCGTTCGATGCGGCCGTGGCGGTTTCAGCCGCGCTGGCGGTAGTGGAGCCGATCAGCTCCGGCCTTGGCGGCGGCGGCTTCTTCCTGCTGCACGACGCGGACACCGGCCGCGATGTCTTCATCGATGCCCGCGAGACCGCACCGGCTGCCAGCGCCGGAGAGGGCGTGTACCTCGACGCGGACGGGAAACTCGACCGCGACCGCGCCACCAACGGGCCGTGGGCCGCCGGCATTCCGGGCCTGCCGGCCGCGCTGGTGCACATCGCACAGGAGTACGGCCGCCTGCCGTTGCAGCGCGCCCTGGCCCCGGCCATCCGCCTGGCGCGCGATGGCTTTCCCGTCTACGAGCGGCTGGAACGCGGCTACCGGGCGCGCGCCAAGGTGATGGAGCGCTACGCCGGCACCCGCGCCGTGTACCTGGCCGACGGCGACCCGCCCGAGGTGGGCGAGACACTGAAGCAGCCCGAGCTGGCGCGCACGCTGGAATCGATCGCGCGCGACGGCTTCGACGGCTTCTATCGCGGCGAAATCGCACAGCGCCTGCTGGCCGGCGTCGAAGCCGAAGGCGGGCAATGGACGGCCGAGGAATTGGCCGGTTACCGCGTGCGCGAGCGCGAGCCGCTGCAGTTCGACTACAACGGCTGGCAGGTCGTCACCGCGCCGCCGCCGTCGTCCGGTGGCGTGGCGCTGGCGCAGATGCTGCAGATCCTGTCGGCGTGGGACCTGGACACGTTGCCAGAGGCGCAGCGCGTCCACCTCACGGTCGAGGCGATGCGCCGCGCCTACCGCGACCGCACCTTCTACTTGGGCGATCCCGATTTCGTGGACATGCCGCTCGCGCTGTTGACCGACCGGGACTACGCCGCCGGCCTGCGGGCGACCATCCACCCCGACAAGGCCACGCCCAGCGACCTGCTGTCGGGCCAGCCCACGCCGCTGGAGGACGAGGAGACCACGCACTTCTCCATCATCGACGCCGAGGGCAACCGTGTTGCGGTCACGCAGACGGTCAACCTGCTGTTCGGCTCGGGGCTGGTGCCGCCGGGCACGGGCGTGCTGCTCAACAACGAGATGGACGATTTCGCCCTCAAGCCCGGCACGCCCAACGCATTCGGTGTGATGGGCTTCGATGCCAACGCGGTGGAGCCGGGCAAGCGCATGCTCAGTTCGATGACGCCCAGCTTCATGGTGTCGGACGACCAGGTCGCCGTGCTCGGCACGCCGGGCGGCAGCCGGATCATCACCATGGTGTTGCTGGGCGTGCTCGGCTACGCGGACGGACTGGACGCGGCCAACGTGGCGGCACTGCCGCGCTACCACCACCAGTGGATGCCCGATGAGATCTCCGCCGAAACCGGCGCGCTGTCGCTGGACGTGGCCGCGGCGCTGGAGGCGATGGGTCACACCGTCAAGCGGCCCCCGGACGAGGTCACCGGCGGCGCGTCCAGCCACACCTGGGGCAACCTGCAGACGGTGTCGTGGGATCGCGTCGAAAACACGCTCGAGGCCGCCAGCGACCCGCGCAACCCGGTGGGCGAGGCCCGCGTGCGTCGCGCGGAGTAGAGTCGGTACCGATCCGGTGGGAAGCGGCCGCTGCGCGTCAACGACGCGCTAATGCCGTCCGCAGTACCGTATCGCCCCCAGCCAACAAATCGATACCTCAGGAGCCGGCCGTGAAACTCTGGTCGTTGATGGGCAATTCGCAGAAGCTCGATGGCGGCGCCATGTTCGGCAATGCGCCTCGCGCGCTGTGGGGACGCTGGGCCGCGCCGGACGACGAGAACCGCATCGACTTGGCCTGCCGCGCGCTGCTGGCCACGCCGCTCAACGGAAAAACGGTTCTGTTCGAGGCCGGCATCGGCGCGTTCTTCGACCCGAAGCTGCGCGAGCGCTACGGCGTGGTCGAGGAGCGGCACGTATTGCTGGAATCGTTGGCGGCCGCCGGCTTCAAGCCCTCGGACATCGATGTCGTGGTGCTCTCGCACCTGCATTTCGACCACGCCGGGGGCCTGCTGCAGCCATACGAAGAAGGTCAGCCGCCGAAGCTGGCCTTCCCCGACGCGACCTATGTCGTCAGTCGCGAGCACTGGGAACGCGCCACGCAGCCGCACCCGCGCGACCGCGCCAGCTTCATTCCCGAATTGCCTGCATTGCTGGAAGCCACCGGCCGGCTGGAGTTGGTCGACGGCCCGCATTCGAAAACGCTGGGCGACGCCGTGCGCTTCCACTTCAGCCACGGCCACACGCCGGGGCTGATGCTGGCGGAGATCGTCGGCCCCGAACGCGTCGACGGACAGCCGCATGGTGGCGTCGTGTTCTGCGCCGACCTGATTCCGGGCCGTCCGTGGGTGCACGTGCCGATCACCATGGGCTACGACCGCAACGCCGAGCTGCTGATCGACGAGAAGCAGGCATTCCTCGCCGACATGCAGGCGCGCAACGTCCATCTGTTCTTCACCCATGACCCCGGCTGCGCGCTGGCGCAGGTCACGCGCGACGAACGTGGCCGCTACGGCACCACGCACGAAGTGGCCGAACTGCACGCGCGGGCGCTGGCTGCATGAGGTTCAAGCGCGCTTGGCGCGCGGCGGGATTTGCGTGGGCATTCGGCACGGCCGCGTGCATGGGCGTGGCGATCGCTGCGCCGACGGCACCTTCGGTGCCGCCGTTGCCCGACGATGCCATTCCGAGCCCGGGTGCCGTGCTGGTGGACGCCGACTTCGGCGTGTCCACGCGCGAGTTCGGCCTGGACCGGCAGGTGCAGATGTACCAGTGGCGCCGCAGCGGCGATCAACTTGAACGCGTGTGGAGCGCGGGTCGCATCGAGTCGGCCGACTTCGGTGCAGAGCACCAGAACCCGGCGTTGCCGATCGACAGCCAGCGCTGGTGGGCGAGCGATGCGACGCTCGACGGGCATCCCATCGACGAAGCCGTGCTGCAGGGGCTGGGTGAGTGGCGTCCGTTCCGCCCGGCCTTCAGCGAACTGCCTTTGAACATGGCGGCCACCTTCCAGCCCGAGGGCGACGGTCTGGGTAGCGCCGAGAACCCGCTGGCGCCCGTCGTCGGCGATCTACGCATTACCTGGCGCGAACTGCACCTGCCGCCACTGACGGGCCGGTTGGAGCTGCGCGATGGCCGTTGGCAGCTGTCGCCACGCACTGCCGCGGCGGCGCTCAATGCTGCCCCGTTGCCGCCGGTGGTGGACGAACGGCCGGCAGTACTCGACACCGCTGCGGATGTCGTCGCTCCACCCTCCGGCACAGGCAGCCGCTGGTGGTGGGTGCTCGGCATTGCGGCGGTGGCCGCCGCACTGGCCGTCGGTGTGGCGATACGGCGTCGCGGCTGAGCGGTGGCGCTACCGCGGCTGCAACGGCCGCCGTGCAATGCGTCGGGATCAGCCGTGCCGGGTCCCGAAGATCTTGTCGCCCGCATCGCCCAGGCCGGGCAGGATGTACCCCACCTCGTTGAGCCGCTCGTCGATGGACGCGGTGTAGACCTCCACGTCCGGATGCCGGGCTTCCAGTGCGCGCAGTCCCTCGGGCGCGGCCACCAGGAACAAGCCCTTGATGCGCGCGCAGCCGGCGGCCTTCAGCAGGTCGACCGTCGCCACCAGGCTGCCGCCGGTGGCCAGCATCGGGTCCAGGATGATCGCCGTGCGCTCGTCCATGCGGCCAGTGAGCTTCTCGTAGTAGCCGACGGGCTGCAGCGTCTGCTCGTCGCGCTGCAGGCCCACCACGCCGACCTTCGCCGCCGGGATCAGTTCCAGCACGCCGGGCAGCATGCCCAGCCCGGCGCGCAGGATCGGCACCAGCGTGACCTTCGCGCCCTTTATGCGACGGGTTTCGACCGGCCCGGCCCAGCCCTCCACCGTCACCGGCTCGGTCTCCATGTCGGCCGTCGCCTCGTAGGTGAGCAGCATCGCCACCTCCGACGCCAGCTCGCGGAAACTCTTGGTGCTGTTGTCGGCGCGACGCATCAGGCCGAGCTTGTGCTGCACCAGCGGATGTAGGACTTCTCTGATTTTCATGTAGGAATTCCGGAAGGAGGCAGGTAGGGCGCGGTGCGAAAACCAGCGCCCTCATTGTGTCGCAAGGTTCCGGCGGCTTTCACGCCCGGTTGACCGGTACTGCGGGTGTCCGTAGCGTGCGCGCCCTTGCAAACCCGTCACCAAGGAAAGGTGAGCCGATGAACCGCGCAAGGATGCCGCGCGCCCTCCTCTTCGTACCTGTGTCTGCCGCGATGATGCTCGCAGGTTGTGCTGCGCGTTCGGCGCCGGACTTCAAGGGGACGTGGCAACCGGTCAACCGGTATTCCGAGCAGACGCAGGCCATTCCCCTGCGCAGCCAGTACCGCTTCCAGCCCTCGCCCATGGACGGGACGCTGCGGCGCATGTTGTCGCGCTGGGCACGCGATGCGGGCGTGGGCCTGTCGTATCGGCACCACTCGGACTTCACCCTCCACCTCCCGGTGGAAACGCTGTCGACCACCGATCTCGGTGATGCGGCCACGCAGCTGAGCCAGCTGTACGCCGCCCAGGGGATCGTCGTGGCGGTCGAGGAGGGTGGTCTGGTCGTGCGTTCCAGTGCCCTGCCACCGGCCGACCTCGAAGGTGGCGGTAGCGAAGCGCCCGAGGTGGCCTCGCCCTGACGGCGATATTCGCCGCGCTTCGTTTCCCACCCCGGTTTTCACCAAGAACGGCCCGCGCTGGCGGGCAGCAACGGATTGCACGCATGTCAGGCAAGCAGGTCAGTACCCCCGCCGTCGACGCCGCTGTCGGCCGCGCGGTGAACTACGAACTCTCCATCGCCGACCTCGCCCGCAGGAGCGAGCGCCGTGCGTGGATGGTCGCGTTCGCCGCGGTCACGATGGCCGTGCTGCTGGCCGCCGGCTGCTTCGCGCTGCTTCCGCTGAAGGAGAAGGTGCCGTTCCTGGTGATGGCCGATGCGCACACCGGCAACGCGGCCGTGGCTCGAGTGGACAGCGATTTCGGGCAGCGTTGGGTGACCGCGAGTGAAGCGGTCAACCGCAGCCACGTCGCGCGCTTCGTCACGATGCGCGAGGCCTTCGACGATGCATTGATGCAGCTGCGGGACTGGCGTGCGGTGCACAGCATGTCGTCCCCGCAGGTGGCCGCTGCGTTCAGTGCATTGCACTCGCCACGCAACCCGGACCGGCCGTTCTCGATCTACGGGCGCGGAAAGGCGGTGCGGGTTCGCATCCTCAGCATCGTGTTCATGGGCGGTGGGGTCGACACGCCGCCCGAGGGTGCCACCGTGCGCTTCCAGCGCAGCGTCTACGACAAGGGCAGCGGCGTGACCGAGCCCCTCGACAGCAAGATCGCCACGCTCGGCTTCACCTACAAGCCCGGCCTGAAGATGGACGAGCAGGACCGGATCGAGAATCCGCTCGGATTCCAGGTGACCAGCTACCGCGTCGACAGCGACTACGCCGCGATGCCACCGCTGGAGCGGCCTCGGGGCCATCCGGAGGCGTTGGTGCCGACGGAGGATCCGAATGGTGTGCCCGTCGTGGAGGAGGCGGATGTGGCCGGTGACGCGAACCCGGCCGTGACGACGACAGGCGAACAGGGGGCTGCCGAATGAGCCGTTACCTGCAAACCGCTGCCCTGATGCTGGTCGTCGCGATGGCGGGGTGCCTGCCGCGACCCGCGCAGGCCCAGTCCATCGACGAATACGAGTACGTTCCGGACCGGATCTACCCGGTGCGCACGGGCCTGGGGATCACCACGCAGATCGAGCTCAGCGCGGACGAAGAGATCCTCGACTACAGCAGTGGCTTCAGCAGTGGCTGGGACCTGGTGCGGCGTGGGCACGTGTTCTATCTGAAGCCACGGAACGTCGACGTTGACACCAACCTGATGGTGCGCACGAAGGCACACGCTTACATCTTCGAGCTCAAGGTGGTCGCCACCGACTGGACCGAGCTCGAACAGGCCAAGCGTGCCGGCGTGCAGTACCGGATCAGGTTCCGCTATCCCCCAGATACGCGCTTCAGCGCAAGCGTGGCCGCGACGGACATGTCGCCCGAGCTGGATACCGGCCTGGACAAGGATCGCAACTACCACTTCGGCTACGACTATTCGACGCGGAGCGACGATGCGTGGCTGGTGCCGGCCAACGTCTACGACGACGGGCGCTTCACCTACATCCGCATGAACCCCTCGGCGCGGCTGCCGACCGGCAACTTCCCGGCCGTATTCGGTCGCGAGGACGCGGATGGCGAGGACTTCGTGGTGAACACCACCGTCGAGGCGAGCACGCTCGTGGTCCACGGCACCTATCCCTACCTGGTAATCCGCCATGGCAGGAACGTGGTCGGGTTGAGGAGGCGATTCCCATGAGCAACGACGCACCCGCCCACGCGCACGAGCCGGCACCCGATGCACAGTCCCGGCATGGCGCAACCGCCAACCCGTACTACGCGGGCGAGGCGTCCACGCCCGACCTGGATGCTGGCGCTCCCGTGCTCAGGAGCAGCGACGTGCAGCGCCTCAACCGCAAGGCGCTGTTGTTCCTCGCAGGTATCGTGTTTGCCCTGCTGGCGGCGGCGTTCTGGTTACTCGGCAATGCAGGCGACGATGCATCGTCGCAGCCTCGCCAGCGGCAGGAGGCGGTGGTCATTCCGGCGTTGCCGGATGCGCCGCCGTTGCCACAACCGGCACCCGCGGCGGTCGCGCCGGTCGCACTGGTGGAACCCCCGCCGGAACTGCCACCGCTGCCGCCTGCAGGGGAGCCCTTCGGCACGGGGTATGGCGCCGAGACGCCCGCGAGGGCCCTGACGCTGCTGGAGCGACGGATGCGCGATGGCGGGGATCCGGCTGCGGTCGAATCCTCACCGGCAGGTCCCTGGGCCGGCATGCTGCCGCCGGGGACCGTCCCGACGGCCGCCACGGCGGACACGCAGGCGACCGATGCCGCCTCCGCCAGCGCCGCGCGCCCCATCCGCCGGCCCGACACACTGCTCGTGCGCGGCACCTACATCCGTTGCGTGCTGGAGACCCGGATCGTGACGGATGTTGCCGGCTTCACCTCCTGCATCGTCACCGAGCCGGTGTACTCCATCAACGGCCGTCGCCTGTTGATTCCCAAGGGGTCCAAGGTGCTGGGTCGCTACAGCACCCGGCCGACCGGCCCACGGGTCGAAGTGGTGTGGGACCGGATCACGACGCCTACTGGCCTGGACGTTGCCATGTCCAGCCCAGGCGTGGACAACCTCGGCTCGGCCGGACATTCCGGGCATTACAGCGCCCACTGGGGCCAACGCATCGCGTCGGCCCTCCTCATCAGCCTGATCAGCGACGCCTTCAAGTACGCAGCCGCGGAAGAGGGTCCGCGTTCGTCGGAGATCGGCGCCGGTGGCGTGGTCGTGCAGTCGCCGTACGAGAGCACCACGGCGCGCACCATGGAACGGCTGGCCAACCAGGCGCTGGAAACCAGCCGGCCGCCGACCGTCACCATCCATCAGGGCACGGTGGTGAACGTCTATGTCGCCCGGGATGTCGACTTCTCCGGCGTGGTGGCGGCATTCCAATGACGCCCCAGGCCGCCACCGCGATCCGCACGCCCGAAGCATCGGTCAGCCCGTTGTCGGGTGGCTTCCTCGACTACCAGTACGACGTGCTGGGCATCGGGCCTTACTTCGCCATGCCGGGTGTCACCGAGATTTGCATCAACCGACCCGGCGAGCTGTATCTGGAAACCCGCGAGGGCTGGCAGCGGGTGGACGTACCGTCGCTGACGTTCGATCGCGCGCGGCAGTTCTGCACGGCGGTGGTCAACGAAAGCAACACCGGCCAGCGCATTACCGATGCCGACCCTGTGGTTTCCTTGACCTTTCCAACGGGCCAGCGCGCCCAGTTCGTGATCCCGCCTGCGTGCGAGGCCGGCAACGTGTCGATCACGATCCGGCTGCCATCGCGCGACAGCCGGACGCTGCAGGACTACCGGGCCGACGGATTCTTCGACCGGATCCTGGAGCAGGGACGGGTGCTGGACGACCACGACCGCGAGCTGCTGGAGCTGCGCAACGCGCGTGACTACGCAACGTTCTTCAGGCAGGCCGTGCTGTACCGCAAGAACATCGTCGTCGCCGGCGCCACGGGAAGCGGCAAGACCACCTTCATGAAGGCGCTGGTCAACCACATTCCCGCGCACGAGCGGCTGGTCACCATCGAGGACGCTCGCGAGCTGTTCATCAGCCAGCCCAACGCCGTCCACCTGCTGTATTCGAAGGGCGGGCAGAGCGCCAGCAACGTCACTGCCAAGAGCTGCATGGAGGCGTGCCTGCGGATGAAGCCGGACCGCATCATCCTCGCCGAGCTGCGCGGTGATGAGGCGTTCTATTTCATCCGCAACTGCGCGTCGGGGCACCCGGGATCGATCACGAGCTGCCACGCGGGCAGCACGGCCCAGACCTGGGACCAGCTCGCGCTGATGGTGAAGGCCTCGGCCGAAGGCAGTGGGCTGGAGTTCGACGTCATCCGCCGCCTGCTGATGTCGACCATCGACATCCTCGTCCACATCAAGGCGCACGCCGGGCGGCGCTACATCACCGGCATCGATTTCGACCCGGAGCGGCATCTCGACGGATGACGCAGGGATGCGCATGGCGGGCGCAGGGGTGATGCATGCAGGACACACGGAAGGGTGCCGCCCGGACAGGACGGACAGCTACAGGGAGAAGACCGGTGTTGCCAGGAATCGAACAGTTCGGATGCGGTGAGCTCGCAGTGCCCATCGCGGTGATGCAGCGCGTGGTGGCGGTGGAGTCGTCGTACAACCCGTTCGCCATCGGCGTGGTGGGCGGGCGGCTGGCGCGTCAGCCGCGCAGCCTTGACGAGGCCGTGGCCACCGCACGCATGCTCGAGGCGAAGGGCCGCAACTTCTCGGTCGGCCTTGCGCAGGTCAACCGGCACAACCTGGAAGCGCAGGGTCTGGCCGGGTACGCGCAGGCGTTCAGCGCCTGCAGCAACCTCGCAGCCGGTGCACGCATCCTCGCCGACTGCCGCCAACGCGCACGGGGCGACTGGAACAAGGCGTTCAGTTGCTACTACTCGGGCAACTTCGTGACCGGCTTCCGGCACGGATACGTACAGAAGATCCACGCGTCCATGCGCGCCGCGGATGACAGGCAGGTGGAAGAGGGCGCCCCTGTCATTCCGCTGGCACGAACGCAGGATGCCGCCAGCCGGCGCTCGACAGCGGTTCACCGCACGGCTCCGGTCGCGGCGGCCCCCGGTTCCTCCGGCCAGGCGATGGGTCGACCGGCTCCATCCCTATCGGAGCCGGTGGCATGGCCGGCGGAGCCCAGCACCGCCCCGCAGGCCATGGCAGTAGCCACCGTTACCAACCCCGTGCCTCCGGTCGCGGGGATCGCCCCACTGTCGGCAGGCGCGCCCGACGCCGCCGACGCCGCGTTCGTCTTCTGAAACCCGGGGTGGGCACTGCCTGCCTCGTCCGCTCCAACACCACTACCAAGGGGAATCGATCCATGAATGCATCCAGTCGCAACACCCACCGCTCCGCACGTCGCATCGACCTGCGCCATCTCGCTGCCATTGGCGGCTCGCTCTACGCCACGGCCGGCGCTGCGCTGGCTCAGGCGGGCAGCTACGGCGGGACCGACACCAAGGTCACCAGCTTCCTCAACAACATCAATGGCCTGCTCAACCTGGCGTCAATCGCAGTGGTCACGATCGCCATCATTTTCGCCGGCTATCAGATCGCGTTCGCCCACAAGCGCATTTCGGACGTGGCACCGATCCTGATCGGTGGCCTGCTCATCGGTGCGGCGGCCCAGATCGCCAAGATGCTGATCGGCGACCCCGATGCACCCGTGGCGATGCTGCACCTGCTGCCGATGGCGATCGCCTGAGGCCGGACCCGGGGCCATGCAGAAGAACGTGCTCTTTCGTGGGTGCACCCGCCCGGCGATGTTCATGGGCGTGCCGTACGTGCCCTTCTTCATCGGTGCGGGCGGGTGCCTGCTGCTGGCGATGTACATCAACCTGCTGCTCCTGCTGCTGATGCCGTGCGTGATCTTCGTAATGCGCCAGATGGCGCGCCGCGACGAGATGATCTTCCGGTTGCTCGGGCTGCACTGGATGCATCGGCTGCGGGTGCGCAATGCCCGGCAGCACGAGGGGCTCTGGGTGTTCTCGCCACACGGCCACCGGTCGCCCGCGGGCGATCGGATTCCCCGATGACAGGCGCGCAAGGTTGCCGGCACCTCGGTGCCGGCCTGGCCCCGGCCTGGTGTCGCAGTGCCGTCCCCGTTTCTCCGCACAGTTACCGGTAGCCCGTGACCATGTTCAACCCTGATACCCCGATCAGCGAGTTCGTCCCGCTGTCCACCCATGTATCGCCGACGGTGATGAAGACCACCGGTGGCGACTACCTGCTGGCGTGGCGGTTGGGTGGCCTGCCGTTCGTTGGTCGCGAGCAGTGGGAGATCGAGCACCGCCACAACACCTTCAACCGGATGCTGCAGACGCTGCGTGCACCTGATTTCGTCAACGTGGCGTTCTGGGTCCACGACGTCCGCCGGCGTGGCCGGATCAGGGGCGGTGGACAGTTCGGCCAGTCGTTCAACCAGCAGCTGTCGGACGCGTACTTCGACTCGCTGTCGTCCCAGAAGGTCATGCAGAACGAGTTGTACCTGACCATGCTGTACCGGCCGATCGTGTCCGGCAAGCGCTTCGTGGAGAAGTCCGCCGACCCCGTCCGGCTGCAGTCCGAACAGGACCAGGCCATCGCCAAGGTGCTCGAGCTGGCCGGCAACGTCGAAGCCGTCCTTAAGGACTACGCGCCCAATCGCCTGGGCATGTACGAAGCCCCCAACGGCGTTGTGTTCTCCGAGGTGCTGGAGTTCTACGGCTACCTGCTCAACCGCGTGGACGAACCCGTACCGGTACTGCAGGCGCCGGTCGCCGGCTACCTGCCCGTCAGCCGGCACATGTTCTCGGCCAAGACCGGCGACTTCGTCATACGCACGCCCGACGGCCGCAACCATTTCGGTGCGATGCTCAACATCAAGGAGTACTCGGACGCTACGTATCCGGGCATCCTCAATGGGCTGAAGTACCTGGACCTCGAGTACGTCATCACGCACTCCTTCAGCCCGGTCGGGCGCCAGGATGCGCTCAAGGTACTGGATCGCACCAAGGGCATGATGATCTCCTCCGGCGACAAGGCCGTCAGCCAGATCGTCGAGCTGGACCACGCGATGGACCAGCTGGCCTCGGGCAACTTCGTCCTCGGCGAATACCATCTCAGCCTCGCCCTGTACGCCGAGCAGCAGGACCGGCTGGCTCACCACATCGCCACCGCCCGGGCTGAGCTGTCCAACGCCGGGTTCGTATCCGCACGCGAGGACCTTGCCGTGGCGGCGGCGTTCTACGCGCAGCTGCCAGGCAACTGGAAGTACCGGACGCGGCTCGCCAACGTCAGCTCGCTGAACTTCCTGGGGTTGTCGCCGCTGCACAACTTCGCGACCGGCAAGAAGGCCGGCAATCCGTGGGGCGGGTGCGTGACGGTCCTGCAGACCACCAACGGCCAGCCGTACTACTTCAACTTCCACGCCACGCACCCGACCGAGGACTCGGTCGGTGAGAAGGCCATCGCCAACACGATGGTCATTGGCAAGTCCGGCACCGGCAAGACGGCGCTGATCAACTTCCTGCTCAGCCAGGTGCAGAAGCTTGAGCCGGCGCCGACGGTGTTCTTTTTCGACAAGGACCGGGGTGCGGAGATCTTCGTCCGTGCCTGCGGTGGCAACTACATGGCGCTGGACAACGGCCAGCCGACCGGCTTCAACCCGTTCCAGTGCGAGCGCAGCGAGCGCAACGTCCAGTTCCTGGCCGACCTGGTGAAGGTGCTGGCAGGCAAGCTCGAGTACGCGGCGCGCGAGGAGTCCGACATCTTCCGCGCCGTGGAGGCCATGCTCGACACGCCGCGCCACCTCCGCAGCATGACCAACTTTCAGAAAAGCCTGCCCAACATGGGCGACGACGGGCTGTACGCACGGCTACGAAAATGGACCGCCGGCCATTCGCTGGGCTGGGTGTTCGACAACCCCGACGACACGATCGACCTGTCCGGGGCCAACATCATCGGCTTCGACTACACCGACATTCTCGACAACCCCGAGGTCCGCGTGCCGGTCATCAACTACCTGCTGCACAGGCTGGAGGTGTTGATCGATGGCCGGCCGCTGATCTACGTAATGGACGAGTTCTGGAAGATCCTCGACGGGCAGGGCGGACTGAAGGAGTTCGCCAAGAACAAGCAGAAGACCATCCGCAAACAGAACGGCCTGGGCATCTTTGCCACACAGAGCCCGGAGGATGCACTGGCCAGCGATATCGCCGCGGCACTGATCGAGCAGACCGCTACGCTGATCCTGCTCCCCAATCCGAATGCCAGCCGGGACGACTACGTCGACGGGTTGAAGTTGACCGACGCGGAGTACCAGGTAGTGGTGAACCTGGACGAGCGTTCCCGCTGCTTCCTCGTCAAGCAGGGCCATGCGTCCAGCGTCTGCCAGCTCAACCTGCGCGGCATGGACGATGCGCTGTCGGTGATCTCCGCGTCCACCGACAACATCGAGGTCATGCATAGGGTGCTGGCGGAGGAGGCGCTGCGTCACGGCACATCCGCGAACGCATTGCGACCCGAACAGTGGCTCGAACGCTTCTACGCCGAGCGCAAGGGGTCAGGCAGGCGTCCTGCGAAGTCGGGCGCCGCGCCGCGCACGCTTGCCGCCGCAATAGACGCCACGCCCGCCTGACGGGTACCGACCCATGCAAATCCAGACCCCGCAGCTTCGAGGCCGCCAATGACGTCCCATGCCCATCCTTCCCTGATGCGCCGCTGCCCCGTTGTATGGGCCGTGGCATTGCTCGCGTGTGCGTGGACCGGGCAGGCGGCCGCGCAGTGGCACGTGATCGACCGTGACCTGATCCGCGAGAGCCAGCGGCAGTGGAAGGAAGAGAACAAGTTGCGGGAGAAGGCCAACGAGCGCCTCGACAATCTGCAGACACTCGGAAAGCACGAAACGGCGGGCGAGGAGGCCGACGAGCCGGGGGTGAAGCTGGACGCCAACAATCCGGGGGGAACCGTCAGCATCAGACAGGACAAGCGCTGCCCCGGGCCGCCGGGAAAGGGCGCGGTCCTCAAGCAGCAGCACCAGCTATGCCAGGAGATCGTCAAGACGGAGCTGGCGCGATACACCTACGCGCTGAAGATGCATGAACTCACCCGGACACGCTACGAGCGCTTCGAAGCGATCCAGGAAGAACGCGAAGGGCTGAAGGACGAGGAGCAGGGCCGGCTGCAGGACAACAGCAACAAGCTGCTCGCCCTGATGTCATTGATGGAGATCGACCGGCAGCAGTACCGGACTTACATGGATGCATACGAAGCGCGGCTGACCTACCTGTCTGCAGCCCGCGACCGGCTGACCCAGGATGCGTTGCAGGGAAAGAAGGAGGGAGGCCCGGATGCAGGTGGCATCGTCGGCGGCATTGTCGGCGGCGCGGCGCTCAAGGCCGCGCTCGAACTGGCCAAAACGCGCCAGCGGCACGAGTTCTGAAAGCCGCCACCACG
>Ga0156347_1101_pt2 | contig 25964 bp, 25 predicted proteins | sample RifOxyA1_FD_107994 | JGI IMG/M metagenome (GOLD analysis project Ga0156347, IMG submission 107994) | Xanthomonadales bacterium RIFOXYA1_FULL_69_10 | reverse complement strand
TTGTGGTGGCGCTTCTTGTGCCAGGGGTCGGGGAAGTAGATGCGGATCTCGTCGAGGCTGCCGTCGGCGACCTCGTTTGTCAGCACCTCGACCGCATCGTGGTGGAACACCCGCACGTTGCGCGCATCGTCGTCGGCCAGCGCGTTGAGGAGACGGCCGACCCCGGGCGCATGCACTTCGATGCCGACGTGGTCGCGCGCGGGGTCGCGCGCGGCCGAATACCGCAGCGCCTCGCCGTTGCCGAACCCGATCTCGACGATGCGCGGCGCGCTGCGGCCGAAGGCGGCGTCGAAGTCGCGCGGCTTGCCGGCGTAGTCCAGCCCGAACCGCGGCCACTGCTCGTCGAACGCGCGCTGCTGCGCCGGCGTGAACCGGCCCTGCCGCAACACGAAGCTGCGCACCTGGCGGTGGCCTTCGGTGACGGTGAAGGGCTTGGGCGGCGCCTTGCCCGGCCTGGAATCGTCTGTGGCGTCGTCGCTCATCGTGGAAGCCAGCCTGTCAGCCGATCAGCCCATCGACCGGGCTGGACGCACTCGCATAGCGCTTGCGCGGGATGCGGCCGGCCTTGAACGCCGCGCGACCGGCCTCGACCGCCAGCTTCATCGCATGCGCCATCAGCACCGGGTCCTTCGCCCCGGCAATGGCGGTGTTCATCAGCACGCCATCGCAGCCCAGCTCCATCGCGATGGCGGCATCGGACGCGGTGCCCACGCCGGCGTCGACGATGATCGGCACCTTGGCGTTCTCGACGATCTCGATCAGGTTGTACTTGTTCTGCACGCCCAGCCCCGAGCCGATTGGCGCGGCCAGCGGCATGACCGCCACGCAGCCGATCTCCTCCAGCCGCTTGGCCAGGATCGGGTCGTCGGAGGTGTAGACCATCACGTCGAAGCCGTCCTTCACCAGCGTTTCGGCCGCGGCGAGGGTGGCGACGACGTCGGGAAACAGCGTTTTCTGGTCGCCGAGCACTTCGAGCTTGACCAGCGTATGGCCGTCGAGCAGTTCGCGTGCCAGGCGGCAGGTGCGCACGGCATCGTCGGCGGTGTAGCAGCCGGCGGTGTTGGGCAGGATGGTGAAGCGGGCCGGCGGCAGCACGTCGAGCAGGTTGGGCTCGCCCGGGTTCTGGCCGATGTTCGTGCGGCGGATGGCGACGGTGACGATCTCGGCGCCGGCGGCCTCGGTGGCGCGGCGGGTTTCGTCCAGGTCCTTGAACTTGCCGGTGCCGGTGAGCAGGCGCGAGGCGTAGGGCTTGCCGGCGATGACGAGCGGTTCGGAAGTGTGGGGCGTGGTCATCGCGGCATTATCGCATCGCGATGTGGCGCGTGGGCTGCGGCCATCTCCGACATTGTCCCCTAGGGCGCAGCGAGGGATGACGTCGCGGGGCCGGCGGGTGTCCCGCGCCTCAACCGCCACCCAGTGCGTGCACGATCTCCACCCGATCGCCATTGGCCAGGCGGTGGTCACCGTGTCGGCCGCGCGGGACGATTTCGCCGTTGACCTCCACCGCGACGCGGCGCTGCGCCAAGCCTTCGTTCTCAAGCAGGGCGGCGATGGTGGACGCGGTGTCCAGTGTGCGGGCTTCGCCATTGAGCGTGATGTCCATGCCCGTATTGTCCCGGTGCAGGCCCGCTGGTGCCAGTCGCCGCATGCGGCGGTGCGCCTTGTCCGCATGCGCCGGGCGTGGTTCGATGCGCGCCATCCGCGGGCGTATGCCCGCCGGACCGACTTCTCCCATCGCTCATCGCAAGGACGATCCATGAACCGACCCGTTCGCACCGCGCTGGCCGCGGCCCTCGCGCTCGCCGCCGCCCCCGCGTTCGCGCAGACGTATTCGCAGACCGTGTTCTTCGGCGACAGCCTCACCGACTCCGGCCACTTCCGGCCGGTGCTGGTGCAGATGGGCGGCCCGCAGGCCGCCATCCTGGGCCGCTTCACCACCAACCCGGGCCTGGTGTGGTCCGAGCAGCTGGCCGACTTCTATGCCGCGGCCGCAGTCAGCGCCAACCAGGGTGGCAGCAACTACGCCGTCGGCGGCGCACGTACCGGCACCGATACCGCCAGTCAGCTGGGTCCGGTGCCGTCGGTGCAGACGCAGGTTGCCAGCTATCTCGCCGCCACCGGCGGGCAGGCCGACGCCGATGCGCTGTACGCGGTATGGGGCGGTGCCAACGACGTGTTCGCGGCCATCGGCACCGCGGGCGCGGGTGGCGACCCGGCGCCGGTGATCGGCCAGGCCGTGGCCGCGCAGGTCGGGGCGATCGGCACGCTGCAGGCGGCCGGCGCGCGCTACGTGCTGGTACCCACCGTGCCCGATATTGGCCTGACGCCGGGCTTCCGCGCGCAGGGCCCGGCCGCGCAGGCCGGCGGCACGCAGCTGTCGATGGCCTACAACGACGCGCTGTTCGGCGGCTTGGCGCAGGCCGGCCTGCGGGTCATCCCGCTCGATACCTTCAGCCTGTTCCAGGAGGTCGTGGCGAACCCGGGCGAGTTCGGTTTCAGCAATATCACCGGCACCGCGTGCCAGCCGCAGATCACCGCGCAGTCGGTGACCTGCAACCCGGGCACGTACGTGACGCCTACCGCGGCCGACGACTACGCCTTCGCGGACGCCGTGCACCCCACCGCCAATGCCCACACCATCATTGCCGACTACGCCGCCTCGGTTCTTGAGGGTCCGCGCCAGGTGGCGATGCTCCCGCACGCCCAGCAGTTGGCCGGCCGCACCCGCAGCGACCGCGTCGCGGCGCAGTGGCGCGGCGGTCCCGTGGGCGAGCCGGGCCTGCGCGCGTGGGCGGACCTGCGCGGCGACTACCAGAAGTTCGACGAGGGCACCGGCGCGATGGTCGACGGCGAGGGCGGCGGTGCCGGCCTGCTCGCCGGCCTGGGTTGGAGCAGCGGCAACGTCCACGTCGGCGGCTTCCTGGGCGCCGGCTCGCAGACGCTGAAGTGGGGCCAGCGGAGCGGCGAGTTCTCGTTCGACGACACCACGCTGGGTGCCTACGCCGGCTGGCGTGGCGGCAACGGCTGGGTGGGCGTGCAGGCCAGCACCAGCCAGGGCGACTACGACACCGAGCGCCGCGTCGACCTCGGCCCGGCCACGCGCGTGCACCGTGCCTCGGCCGACGGCGACAACCTGACGGTCGCGTTGGATGCCGGCTGGCGCTTCGACCACAGCGCGCTCAGCCACGGCCCGGTGGTGTCTGTGGTGTCGCAGCGCATCGACATCGACGCGATGTCCGAAGACCAGGCCGACCTGTCGACCTCGCTGGCGTATCCGCGGCGCGAGATCGACTCGCTGGTCGGCAGCGTCGGCTGGCAGTTCGCCCTGCAGATGGGCGAGCACTTCTCGCCCTACGCGCGCCTGACGTGGGACCGCGAGTTCGAGGATCACGACGAGGAGGCCTTCGCGCAGCTGCAGTCGATGCCGGGCACCGCGCCGTACGCGGTGCCGGGTCTGGAGCTGGACGAGGACTACGGCACCGTGATGCTGGGTGCGCGCACCACGTTGTTCGGGCTGGACGCCGATGCCGGCCTGGCCGGTTCGGTAGCGCGCAACGGCACCGACAGCGTCGGCGTGTTCCTCAATGTCGGCCGCGGCTTCTGACATCGGCCATGGCCCGTGCCGGCGCGTTGCCAGTAGGGGCGCGCCGGCATAGACTTCCGGTCGCGCGGGTGTAGTTCAATGGTAGAACTTCAGCTTCCCAAGCTGATAGCGTGGGTTCGATTCCCATCACCCGCTCCAACTTGCACGGCGGCTCCGTCCCTCGGGACCGGGCCGCCGTTTTCGTTGGGCCTCCGCTCCGGTGCGCACATGGCGCCACCCAACCTCGCTCCACGCACACAGGCCACCGCCGCATGACGCAGGGTGCACCCCCCGATCGGATCGTCCTGGGTTGGCGCGAATGGGTCGCGCTGCCCGGCCTGGGCCTGCCGTGGGTCCGCGCAAAGGTCGACAGTGGCGCCCGCAGTTGTGCCTTGCACGTGGACGCGCACTGGCGTTTCACCGAAGGGGGCGCGCCGTGGGTCGGGTTCCGGGTGGCACCGGGCACCGGTACGCCCATCGAGTCGAGCGCGCCAGTGCTGGAGGAGCGCGAGGTGACCGACTCGGGCGGCCATCGCAGCCGCCGGGTCTTCCTGCGCACCACGATGCGCCTGGCCGGCATGGAGCGGGAGGTCGACATCAACCTGTCGGACCGCCGTGGTATGCGGTTCCCGATGCTGCTTGGCCGCACCGCGATGGCCGGTGCGTTCACTGTCGACCCGTCACGCTCGTTCCTCCACGGCCGCCCGCCCGGCGGCGCCGTTCCCTCCCTGAAGAAGCCCCGATGAAGCTCGCGATCCTGTCGCGCAACACCAAGCTGTATTCGACCCGCCGACTGGTGGAGGCCGCGCGCGAGCGTCGCCACACCGTGCGCGTGCTGGACCCGCTGCGCTGCTACATGCGCATCGATTCGGACGGCTTCGAGATGCACTACAAGGGCACCGAGATCGCCGGGTACCACGCCGTCATCCCGCGCGTGGGTGCGTCGATCACGCGCTATGGCTCGGCCGTACTGCGGCAGTTCGAGTTGATGGGCACGTTCACGCCCAATCCGTCCGACGCCGTGCTGCGCGCGCGCGACAAGCTCCGCAGCCACCAGATGCTGGCCGCCCAGGGCATCGGCCTGCCGGCCACGGTGTTCGGCGACAACCCAGACGACACCGCCGACCTGCTGTCGATGCTCGGCCCGCCGCCGCACGTCATCAAGCTCAACGAAGGCACCCAGGGTGCGGGCGTGATGCTGACTGAAAAGCTGTCGGCGTCGCGGGGCGTGATCGAGGCGCTGCGTGGCCTGTACGCGCAGTTCCTGGTGCAGGAGTTCGTGGCCGAGGCCAAGGGCGCGGACCTGCGCTGCTTCGTGGTGGGCGGCAAGGTGGTGGCGGCGATGAAGCGGCAGGCGCCGAAGGGCGACTTCCGTTCCAACCTCCACCGCGGCGGTCGCGCGAAGGGTGTGAAGGCGACGGCCGCCGAGCAGGACGTGGCCATACGGGCCGCGCGCGTGCTGGGGCTGGGCGTGGCCGGTGTCGACCTGATCCGGTCCGCGCGCGGGCCACTCGTGCTGGAAGTGAATGCCTCCCCGGGCCTGGAGGGCATCGAGGATGCCACCGGGGTCGACGTAGCGGGGGAGATCGTCGATTACGTCGCCTTGCGCTACAAGCGCATCGCGGCCAAGCGCGCGGCGACCAAGGCCTGACAGGCGCCGATCACGCAACGATGAAATAAAACGCAATCCGATCAGTGGGTTACACCCAGCGCTCGACGAATAGCGTTTCCTTAACGCGCCACTTAACGGCGGTTTAATCGCCCCCGGCGTAGCGTTGGCCGGACCGCAGCACTGCAGGGCTTGCCCGGGGACTCCCGGGGTCCGGCAGTTTCGGTATCGGGGCAACACCCTTTTGGCCCAGGCGCGCGGCCCGCGCCTGGGTTTTTTGTGGGTGGCGGTCGGCGTCCATCATTCGCGGTCATCGCTCGCGGTGGGTGGGCCGGTCAGCGGATGCGTCCGGGACGCTTGGGGCGTGCCGCTCTGGCAGAATCCGGGCGTTGGACGGTCCGCACGCCACGTCGACCCGAACCTTGCCACGCTGCCGCGGTCGAATCCCCCCATCCAGGAACCCCCAATGCGCATCCTCGTCATCGAAGACAACCAGGACATCGCCGCCAACCTCGGGGATTTCCTCGAAGACCGCGGCCACACCGTCGACTTCGCCGCCGACGGCATCACCGGCCTGCACCTGGCGGTGGTCCATGACTTCGACGCGATCGTGCTCGACCTCAACCTGCCCGGGCTGGACGGTCTGGAGGTCTGCCGCAAGCTGCGCAACGAGGCCCGCAAGCAGACGCCGGTGCTGATGCTGACCGCGCGCGATTCGCTGGACAACAAGCTGGCGGGGTTCGACTCGGGCGCCGACGACTACCTGATCAAGCCGTTCGCGCTGCAGGAGGTCGAAGTCCGGCTCAACGCGCTGTCGCGCCGCGGCAAGGGCGTACAGACGCGCGTGCTCAACGCCGCCGACCTCGAATACAACCTCGACACGCTGGAAGTGCGCCGGCAGGGCAAGCTGCTGCAGCTCAACCCGACCGCGCTGAAGATCCTGCAGGCGCTTATGGAAGCCAGCCCGGCCGTGGTCACCCGGCAGGAGCTGGAGACGCGCGTCTGGGGTGAAGAGCTGCCCGACTCCGACAGCCTGCGCGTGCACATCCACGGCCTGCGCGCGGTGGTCGACAAGCCCTTCGAGACCCCGTTGATCCAGACGCGCCACGGCATCGGATACCGCATTGCCGAAATCGAAAATGCCGGAAGCTGAAGGCGCGCCCGGCGTAGCCGTCCACCCTTCGGGGCGGCGCCGTCCGCGTTACCGGCGGCAGCTGCGCAGCCGCATCATCCTGGCCTTCGTGCTGCTGGGCTTCGGCCTGACGGCGCTGTTCGCGTTCGCCACCAACTGGACCCGCAACCGGGTCGAGACGCAGTTGGTGGAGGACGTGATGAACAAGAACATCGACGAGTACGCGCGCCAGTACTACTCGGCGCCGGACCGCAATCCCGAGATCCAGGTGCAGCAGATGTTCGCACGGCACGTGCGGCGCGAGCGCTTCGAGGAATTGCGACTGGAGGAGCCGGACTGGTACGAGCTGTCCGACGGCATCCACAACATCAGCGGAACCGACGAGAACGGCGAGACGTTCGCCTACAAGCTGGCCGTACGCAAGACACCGGACGAGTGGTTCTTCCTTGCATACGACATGACGCAGGCCCGCCGCGGCGAGGAGCAGTTCAACCGCGCCATCTTCAGCTCGGTGGTGGTGTTCACCCTGCTATCCCTGCTGGTGGGCTGGTGGGCGGCGTCGCGCGTGATGAGCCCGGTATCGGAACTGGCGCGGCGGCTGAAGCTGTCGGGGCGCAGCGCCCAACCCGAAGCCCTGGCCGCCCACTTCCCGGACGACGAGGTCGGCCAGTTGGCCGAGGCGCTGGACGATTACGCCGAGCGCCTGACCGATGTCGTACAGCGCGACCGCGAGTTCAATGCCGACGTCAGCCATGAGCTGCGCACGCCGCTGGCGGTGATCAAGGGTGCGGTGGAGCTGTTGCTGTCGCGCCCCGACATCGATGACAAAACCCGTAGCCGGTTGCTGCGCATCCAGCGCGCCGAGCAGCAGTGCACCGACCTGATCAGCGCTTTGCTGTTGCTGTCGCGCAACGAGCGCGGGCACGGTGCGTCCGACGTGGCCAAGGTGGCCGAGCAACTGCTCGACGTGCACCGCGCACAGGTCGTTGGCAAGACGCTGGAGCTGCGGATGGAAGGCGAGCGCGGCCTGGTGGTCGACGCACCGGATGCCGCGGTGGCCGTCGCGCTGGGCAACCTGATCGGCAACGCGGTGAAGTACACCAAGTCGGGCGAGGTGATCGTGCGGTTGCATCCGGACCAGGTGGAGGTCATCGACTCCGGCCCCGGCCTAAGCGCCGAGGATGCCGCCAAGCTGTTCGAGCGCGGCTACCGGGGTACCCATGCCGGCCACTCGCAGGGCGGCGGCATCGGCCTGTCGATCGTGCGCCGGCTGTGCGACCTGTACGGATGGAACGTCCGGGTGGCACCGGGCAAGGTGCAGGGCGTGGTGGCGACGCTGACGTTCTCGGCCGCCGACCGCGCGTCGTAGGGCCTCGCACCCAGCCGCAGCAACGCTCCGTTGTGCGTGGTGCAAGCTGGCCGCCGCCGTGGTCGCGACGTGCCTTACTTCTGACGTGCCTTACTTCTGCAGCGTTGGCTTCAGGTTGCGGCCGGAGGTCGTTGCGGTGCGCAGCAGTGACGCAGGCCGCGTCCCCTCCTGCCTCAGGATTCCAGCGGTTCCAGCCAGCCGCGCCGATCCGGCGTGGTGCCATCGAACAGGCCGAAGAACAGGTCCTGGATGCGACGGGTGACCGGACCGGGCTTGCCCGCACCGACCGCGCGGCCGTCGACCGACCGGATCGGCGTGATCTCCGCGGCCGTGCCGCACATGAACAGCTCGTCGCACAGGTACAGGTATTCGCGCGGCAGGTCGCGTTCGACCACGTCGATCCCCGCGTCGCGGGCCAGGTGGATGATCGAGTTGCGCGTGATGCCGTTGAGCAGCGCCGCGCTGACCGGCGTGGTGTGCAGTGCGCCGTCGATGACCAGGAACAGGTTCTCGCCGGCCCCTTCGCTCAACAGGCCGGTGGAGGCGAGTGCGATGCCCTCGCCGAAGCCCAGGCGCCGCGCCTCGCGCGCGACCAGTTGGCCCGACAGGTAGTTGCCGCCCGCCTTGGCACCGGCCGGGATGGTGTTGGGCGCGAAGCGTTGCCAGCTGGACACGCAGGCGTCGATGCCGTCGTCCAGCACGCCCTCGCCGAGGTAGGGGCCCATATGCCAGGCCGCCACCGCCATGTCCGTCGGCGTGTCGGCCGAAAGCCCGAACCCGCCCAGGCCGCGGAACGCCACCGGGCGCAAGTAGGCCTGCGACAGGCCGTTGCGCAGCACCACTTCGCGGCAGGCGGCGTTGATCTCATCCAGCGAATACGGCATCGCCATTTCGTAGATGCGGGCCGACGCCAGCAGCCGCCGGTTGTGGTCGGTCAACCGGAAGATCGCCGGACCCGACGGGGTCTGGTAGCAGCGGATGCCCTCGAACACGGATGAGCCATAGTGCAGCGCGTGCGCCATGACGTGCGTGGTGGCTTCGGCCCAGCGCTTGATCGCACCGTTGTGCCAGATCCATTCGGGGTATTGCATTCGGGCGTTTCCGTGGGTCGTCGGCCGCGTATTGTGCCTGCGCGGCGGTGCGGGTGGATGTGCCTTGCGGGAGCCCCTTTTTCCGCTGCGGGTGTAGGGCGATCAGCCCTTGATCCACCAGCAACCCAGGTGTCGCTGCAGTCCGAACGTGGTGCTCGATGGCGTGCTGCCGTTGGCGAGGGTCTGCTCGACGCGCAGGCCGATGGGCTGCTGGCGCACGCTGGCCTGCGGGTAATAGAAGCCGTCCAGTCCCTCGGGCGTCATCGGCATCACCGGGACGATGTCCACCAGTGGCCGTTGCGTGATCGCATCCAGCCGCTCGAGGATCGAGTAGCCGGTGCGGCCCGACATGCCCGCCCAGTGGTAGACGGCGGCGAGCCGGTTCGCGTCCTGGCCGTCGATGGCCGTGGTCATCTCGAAGACGAGGTCCTGCAGGTTGCGCGCGCAACCGCCCTGGTGCAGGCGGACCGAGGGCGACGACCGCCGGGCGGTGCCCTTCTGCTCCACGGCGCCTATGTCGCTGCACTGCCGGTCCGTGAAGACGGATGTGCCGCCGGGATCAACACACTCGCGCACTTGCGCCGACGCGGGCGGGACGCCGCCGCTGGCGACGATCATTCCTGCCAATGCGAGGAAGGTGGCGCACGTGACGGAGGGGGGATATCGAAATGCAGCAGCCATCGGCGCAGCCTAATGGCGTGATTGCGCCGTGAAAAGTGCAGGGGTCACCGACCGCGCTCAACGGTTCACGAAGCCCGGTCCGCGTCGCAGCGTGCTAGCGGAGATGGCTGATTCGAACCCTCGATGCGTCAGAACCGGACGAAGTAACAGCCCTGGTGCCGATGAACGTCGAAGTCAACGATGGTTCGCGCCGTGCCGTGGCCGAAGCTGAGCTGCATGATTCCCGCGGCGCCGCTGCTCGAAAGCGGGGCGCTGGCGTCTGCGAACGAATCGAAACCGCCGATCTGCGCATTGAAGTACTGCGCGTGAACCAGGGGTTGCGTGGTCAGGCGATCGAGCCGCTCCATCGTGGCCTGGCCCTGGGCGTTACTCATGCCGGTCCAGTGGTAGCTCTCCGCGACGCGATTGACGTCGGCCAGTGCCAACGCACCCTGCAGGTCCATGGAAAGCTGCGTGGCGGAGCGGGCGCACCCACTGGCCGCGGAGCGGCGGCCCACGGCAGTGCTGGTCGCGATGGAGGTGTCGGCATAGGTCGCATCGTCGCCGGCCGAGACGTCCTCGCGGGCCAGCCGCGTCAGCAACTCGCCCGACATCGGGGTCGCCTGGGCGCCGAACATGCCGCACGGCTTGTCGGTGTACACCGTGGTCCCGTCCGGTGCCTGGCAGCGCTGGATACCGTTGGCCGACGCATTGACCGCAGGGGCGACAGGCAATGCGGCCAGTGACAGGAGGAGGGCGGAGGCGAGGACGGAGCGCGTGTTCATGGCGGGGGACTGCGCATTCGGGGGGTGTGCGCATGGTTCCCGCGGAACCGTCAAAAGCTTGTGGGAAAAGGGCTCCGTGACTGAACCCCGCTACAACTCAGCGCAAACGGTCAAGCACGTTTAGCGTCGGTTTGGCCAGGTTGAGCGTGTAGAAGTGCAGGCCCGGCGCGCCGCCATCCACCAGCCGCCGGCACAGCTGGGCGACCACCTCGGCACCAAAGGCGCGGATGCTCTGGGCATCGTCGGCGTAGGCGAGCATGCGCTGCGCGACCCAGCGCGGGATCTCGGCGCCGCACAGCTCTGAGAAGCGGCGGATCTGGCTGAAGTTCGCGATCGGCATGATGCCCGGCACGATCGGGATTTCGATGCCGGCAGCGCGCACGTCGTCGACGAAGCGGAAATACGCATCGGCGTTGTAGAAGTATTGCGTGATCGCGCCGTTTGCACCGGCCTCGACCTTGCGCTTGAAGTGGGCAAGGTCGGCGTGCGCGTCGCGCGCCTGCGGGTGCATTTCCGGATACGCGGCGACCTCGATGTGGAAGTGGTCGCCGGTTTCGTTCCGGATGAACTCCACCAGCTCGTTGGCGTAGCGCAGGTCGCCCGGGCTGACCATGCCCGAGGGCAGGTCTCCGCGCAGGGTGACCAGCCGCTTGGCGCCCAATGCCCGGTACAGCTTCAGCAACCCACGGATCTCCTCGCGCGAGCCGCCCATGCAGGTGATGTGCGGCGCGGCGGGCAGTTCGTACTCGCGCCTGAGGCGCTGGATGGTTTCGGGGGTATGGCTGAGGGTGGAGCCACCGGCGCCGAAGGTGACGCTGACGTACTCGGGTGCCTCGCGCTTGAGCCGGGCCACGGTCCTGTCCAGCTGCGTGCGCTGCTCATCGGTCTTGGGCGGGTAGAACTCGAAGCTGATCGGGGTCATTCGTGGCACGCAACGGGTGGGCTGCGTGCAATGTATCGCTTCATCGGGATGAATGGAAATGATTCGTCATGCCGAACCTGCCTTGTGTAGGAGCGGCTTCAGCCGCGATGCTCGATCCCGCGCTTCGCCCAGCCCCCTTTGCGGCTGAAGCCGCTCCTACACGGACCGGTCAGCGCCTACCAAAGAGAAACGGGCGCCGAAGCGCCCGTTTCCTTGCAGCCAAACCCTGCCACCGATCAGTAGCGGTAATGCTCCGGCTTGTACGGCCCCTCGACCGGCACGCCGAGGTAGTCGGCCTGGTCCTTGGTGAGCTTCGTCAGCTTCACGCCGATCTTCTCCAGGTGCAGGCGCGCGACCTCCTCGTCGAGCTTCTTGGGCAGCAGGTAGACCTGCTTGCCGTAGTCGTCCTTGTTGGCCCACAGGTCGATCTGCGCCAGCGTCTGGTTGGCGAAGGAGTTGGACATCACGAAGCTGGGGTGGCCGGTGGCGCAGCCCAGGTTCACCAGACGACCTTCGGCCAGCAGGAAGATGCTGTTGCCATTGGCGAAGGTGAACTTGTCCACCTGCGGCTTGATGTTGGTCTTCTGCACGCCCTTGAGCGCGTACAGCGCATCGACCTGGATCTCGTTGTCGAAGTGGCCGATGTTGCACACGATCGCCTGGTCCTTCATCGCCTGCATGTGCTCGACGGTGATGATGTCCTTGTTGCCGGTGGTGGTGACGTAGATGTCGCCACGGCCCAGCGTGCTCTCGATGGTGTTGACCTCGAAGCCTTCCATCGATGCCTGCAGGGCGCAGATCGGATCGATCTCGGTCACCACGACGCGCGCGCCGTAGGCCCGCAGCGAGTGCGCCGAGCCCTTGCCGACGTCGCCGTAGCCGCACACCACGGCCACCTTGCCGGCCAGCATCACGTCCATCGCGCGCTTGAGGCCGTCGGCCAGCGACTCGCGGCAGCCGTAGAGGTTGTCGAACTTGCTCTTGGTGACCGAGTCGTTGACGTTGATCGCCGGCACCAGCAGCTTGCCGGCTTCGGCCAGCTGGTAGAGGCGGTGCACGCCGGTGGTGGTTTCCTCGGACACGCCCTTCCAGTCGCGCACGACGGTGGTCCAGAAGCCCGGGCGCTCGGCATGCACGCGCTTGAGCAGGTCCTTGATGACCTGCTCCTCGTGGCTGCCCGACGCCGAATTGACCCAGCTCTCGTCGCCCTTCTCGAGTTCAAAGCCCTTGTGGATCAGCAGCGTCACGTCGCCGCCGTCATCGACCACCAGTTGCGGACCGAGGAAGCCGCCCTTGCCGTCGGGGAAGCTCAGCGCTTCGAGCGTGCAGTCCCAGTACTCCTCCAGCGTCTCGCCCTTCCAGGCGAACACCGGGGTGCCGGTGGCGGCGATCGCCGCGGCGGCATGGTCCTGGGTGGAGAAGATGTTGCACGAGGCCCAGCGCACGTCGCCGCCGATGTCCTTCAGCGTCTCGATCAGCACCGCGGTCTGGATCGTCATGTGCAGCGAACCGGTCACGCGCACGCCCTTGAGCGGTGCCTCGGACGCGTACTTGCGGCGGATGGACATCAGGCCGGGCATCTCGTGCTCGGCGATATCGATTTCCTTGCGGCCCCAGTCGGCCAGCGAGATGTCGGCGATCTTGTAGTCGCCGTCCTGGGAGAAGGTCTTGGGTACTGCGTTCATTGGAAAGCTCCGGTCATGGCCGGCCCGATGCGGGCGGGCGTGAAAGCAACCGGGCGCCGTTGGTGCGTGGAACCTCGCCGAGCCTGGCCGTCGCCTGACGGTCGCAGCGCCCCTCGGCGGGGCAGGGTCGTGATTTTACGTCCGCCGGCCGCGCGGTGGCAGGCCGGAAACGTGAACGGGCCGTCTCGCCGGCCCGTCCACCATCAACCGTTGGTCGCGACGAACGTCGCGATTACAGCTTGGCCGCCTTGCGCAGCTCGTCGGCGCGGTCGGTCTTTTCCCAGGAGAAGGCCGTGGCCTTCTGGGTCACGCCGGCGCCGTCGATGTAGCTGACGTCCTGCGGCTTGCGGCCGAAGTGGCCGTAAGCCGCGGTCGAGCGGTAGATCGGGTGGATCAGGTCGAGCATCTTGACGATGCCGTACGGGCGCAGGTCGAAGTGCTTGCGGATCAGCTTCTCGATCTTGTCGTCGCTGATCTTGCCGGTGCCGAAGGTGGTGACCGAGATCGAGGTCGGCTCGGCGACGCCGATGGCGTAGCTCAACTGCACCTCGCACTTGTCAGCCAGTCCCGCGGCGACCACGTTCTTGGCGACGTAGCGCGCGGCGTAGGCGGCCGAACGGTCGACCTTGGACGGATCCTTGCCCGAGAACGCCCCGCCACCGTGGCGGGCCATGCCGCCGTAGGTGTCGACGATGATCTTGCGGCCGGTCAGGCCGCAGTCGCCGACCGGGCCGCCGATCACGAAGATGCCGGTCGGGTTGATGTGGATCTTGTTCTTGGGCAGCGATTCCATCCACTTCTTCGGCAGCACCGGCTTGAGGATGTGCTCGCGCACCGCTTCGACCAGGTCCTTCTGCTTGATGCCCGGGTCGTGCTGCGTCGACAGCACCACCGCGTCGAGGCCGACGATCTGGTTGGCGTTGTCGTAGCGCAGGGTGACCTGGCTCTTGGCGTCAGGGCGCAGCCACGGCAGCGGCGAGTTCTTCTTCTTGCGGACCTTGGCCTGCTGCTCGACCAGCCGGTGGCTGTAGTAGATCGGCGCAGGCATGAACTCGGGCGCCTCGTTGCAGGCGTAGCCGAACATCAGGCCCTGGTCGCCCGCACCCTGTTCCTCGGGCTTCTTCTGCTTCTTCTGGCTGCCGTCCACGCCGGCGGCGATGTCCGGCGACTGCTTGCCGAGCATGTTGATGATCGCGCACGTGTGGCCGTCGAAGCCGACGTCGGAGTTGTCATAGCCGATCTCGTTGATCACGCCACGCGCCAGCGACTCGATGTCGACCCACGCCGAGGTGGTCACCTCGCCGGCGACGATCGCCGCACCCGTCTTCACCAGCGTCTCGCAGGCCACGCGTGCGCGCTTGTCCTGGGTCAGGATCGCGTCGAGCACGGCGTCGGAGATCTGGTCGGCGATCTTGTCCGGGTGGCCTTCGGAAACGGATTCGGAGGTGAACAGGTAGCTGGACATCGGCGTCTATATCCTTGCATCGGGATAAAAGGATGGGCGCGCATGATACAGGTTCGGCCCGCGTGTCGCATGGAGGGGCGATTCTGGGGGACGCGGGGTTTGCACGCGGTTAAGGCCTCGAGACCGGGGGCAGGTGTCATGGCGGCTGGGTAGCATGCGCCGATGGACTCCATCACCCAGATCCTGCTCGGCGCCGCCGTCACCGCCGCCATCGCGCCCCCCGGGCACCGCCGCGCCGCGCTGCTGGCGGGCGCCGCCCTGGGCACGCTGCCCGACCTGGACGTGCTGCCCATCGCGCTGCTGACGGACAACCCCGTCGAGCGGATGACCTGGCACCGCGGGGCCACCCACTCGTTGCTGGTGCTGCCGCTCATCGCCTGGGCCATCTGGGCGTGGTTCCGGTCACGCGCCGGCCGGGTCGCCCAGGCGCCGCGGCGCTGGTTCTGGGCGATGCAGCTGGCGCTGCTGACGCACCCGCTGCTGGACGCGTTCACCGTGTATGGCACCCAGCTGCTGTGGCCCCTGCCGGTGCGGCCGGTGATGTGGTCGAGCATCTTCATCATCGACCCGCTGTACACCGTGTGGCTGCTGCTGGCCTGCGCGGTGGCGTGCTGGGCCGGCCCGCGCCGGGTGGCGGGACAGGCACTGGCGGCGGGACTGGCACTGAGTTCGCTCTACCTGGCCGCCTCGCTGGGCGCCAAGGCAGTGGTCGAGCGGGAGGCATCGCGGTCGCTGGCCTGGCAGGGGCTGGCCGATGCGCCACGCTTCAGCGTGCCGATGCCGTTCAACATCCTGCTGTGGCGCGTGGTGGCGATGACGCCCGACGGTTTCGTCGAAGGCGAACGCTCGCTGGTGGCCGACCATGGCTCCATGGCGTTCCGACGCTACCGTTCGGACGTGGACGCGCTGCGCGATGTCCAGGCCCTGCCGGCCGTACGCGAACTGACCTGGTTCAACCACGGCTTCATGAAGGCCGAGCGGCGCGAAGGGCAGCTGGTGCTGTCGGATCTGCGGATGGGGGCGGAGCCGGACTACACGTTCCGTTTCGCCGTGGCCATGGGCGGGCCCGACGGCTGGCGTGAGATCCATCCCGGGCAGGTCGAGTGGCCGTGGGAGGCGCGACAGCGCCTGGTGGGGGTGTGGCAGCGGATATGGCGCGAGCCGGCATCCCCCGGCGCCGCGACGGGCTCCGCCGCGGCGCCGCGTCGGTAGCGCCGCCTACAGCACGCCGGTGACGTCGCCGGTGGCGTGCACGACAACCCGGTCCAGCGGAAGCTGCAGTGGCAGCCCCACTACCATCCGCTCGAATTGCTCGTCGCCGATGGCCTCGCGGATTCGTGCTGCGCTGCGGGCGTAGGTGTAACGGTATTCGGCATACGGGGTGCGGTTGCCGAGCACCATGCGCACCTTGCGCTCGCTCAGGCCGCTTTCCCGGGCCACGTATTCGATCTGTGCCTCGCTGGCCAGGGCCGGGGCCGTGGCGAGAAGGGCGGCGGTGCACAGACTGGTTGCCGCGATTGCAATCCTGCCTTTCATCGGAGCCTCCCGATCGTTTGCCGGGGCGGGGGCGGCCCGTTGTCGCCCCGTGGGGGCGCCCCGGCATAGCCGATGTTCCGCCCGCGCGTGCACAGGCGCATCGGCCGAAGGCCGGGGTGACTTCCGACGCCGTTTCCGGGCACGCTATTTGCCGGCCCGGGTTGGCCGGCCGTTGGTCAGTACACGACCGCGCGCGCCTGCACGAACGAATAGAAGAACACCGCATCCGGATCGTTTTGGACCTGGCGCATTTCCGCGCGCACGCCGTCGACGGTGGCCTGGTCGACCTTGCCTTCAGCCACCAGCGGGTCGGCGGCCGAGAGCAGCAGTTCCTCCCAGAAGGCGATCATCGCCTTGCGCCGCGCGGGCTCGCGGTTGTCGAAGTGGAAGGTCTTGATTTCGGTGGTGACGTCGCGGTAGCCGCCGGCCAGCAGCAGGTTGCCGAGCTTGGCGCCCACGAACGGATCGCCGCCGCTGTCGATCTGGAAATCGTTGAACGCCATCCAGTAGCGCCAGACGTTGGGCGAGTACGGGTCGAGCAGGAACGAGGCGTTCATCACCTCGGTCACGTAGACCACCGAGCCGGGCGCCAGCACGCGGCGCACTTCGCTGAGCACGCGCGCCGGCGACGGCACGTGTTCGAGCACCCAGCACAGGAACGCGGCGTCGAAGCTGCGCGGCTCGAACGGCAGGTCGGAGGCGTCGGCCTGCTGGATGGCGTAGCGCCCCTCCAGCCATGGCATGGCACCGAGGTTGGCGCGCGCCGCCTCGATCTGTGCCTCGTTGAGGTCGACGCAGGTGGCGTGCAGGTCGGGGAAGCGCCGCAGCAGGATCTCGGTCTGCGCGCCCACGCCGCTGCCGACCTCCAGCAGGCGTCGGGCACCGGTGTAGTCGATGTTTCGGAAGATCGTCGACTCGGCCAGCCGCGCCTGTTTGACCAGGCGCGCCTGCTCGGTCGCCGAAAAGCCGTGCAGGTAGGGGAAGTCGGTGGCGGAGCGGGTCGGGTCGCTCATGGCGCGTGCTCGGAGGGAGTTTGATTCAGGCGGCGACCGGGAGGTCGGGCGCGACGCCGGCGATCAGCGCGTCGAAGTAGTCGCGGGTGAGCCGCAGCTGTGCTTCGGCGGTTTCCGCCCGGTTGACGACGGCGCGGAATGACGCCCGCTGTTCTTCGGAATGTTCGGGGCGGTCCTTCGCGTACCAGCCCAGGTGCTTGCGGGCGATTCGTACGCCGGAGATCTCGCCATAGAACACGTGCAGATGTTGCAGGTGGCCGAGCAGGATGTCGCGGACCTCCGACAGCGTCGGCGGCTGCAGTGCCTCACCCGTGGCCAGGTAGTGGGCGATCTCGCGGAAGATCCACGGCCGCCCCTGCGCCGCGCGCCCGACCAGCACCGCGTCGCAGCCGGTATGCGCCAGAACGGCCTCGGCCTTGCGCGGGGAGTCGATGTCGCCGTTGGCCATGACCGGGATCGACAGCGCGGCCTTGACCTGCGCGATCGTGTCGTACTCGGCGGTGCCCGTGTACTGCTGGTCGCGGGTCCGGCCGTGCACGGCGAGTGCGGCGATGCCGGCGTCCTCGGCGATGCGCGCGATCTCCAGTGCGTTGCGCTGGCCGGCCGCCCAGCCGGTGCGGATCTTCAACGTCACCGGGACGTCCACTGCCTCGACGACCGCGCGCAGGATGTCGGCCACCAGCGCCGGCTCGCGCATCAGCGCCGAGCCCGCCCAGGCGGTGCAGACCTTCTTGGCCGGGCAGCCCATGTTGATGTCGATGATCTGCGCGCCCTGGTCGACATTGTGGCGCGCGGCGTCGGCCATCACCGACGGCACGGTGCCGGCGATCTGCACGCTGATCGGGTCCGGCTCGCCGTCATGGTCCATGCGGTGGCGCGACTTCGATGTGTTCCAGAAGCGCGGATCGGACGTGGTCATCTCCGACACCGCCAGCCCTGCCCCCAGTTGCTTGCATAGCTGCCGGAACGGCTTGTCGGTGACCCCTGCCATCGGCGCCAGGACCACGCGGGGCTCGATCAGGTAGGGGCCGATGCGCATGGAGCGGATTCTACCGGGGCGGGCAGCATCCGGCCGTCCGGGACGACAGTGTGGGGGCGACGCGGCGGAGGTCAGCGGTCCCCGAAGCGCGCCTGCACCGCTTCCAGCCGCGGCATCGACGCGGCCGCGCCGGGCAACTCCACTGACAGGGCCGCATAGCGGTTGGCGAACCGCACGTGATCCGAGAACGGACGGGTATCGCCCATTGCCAGCCGCGCGGCGAGCGCGCCATTGAACGCATCGCCCGCACCGGTGGTGTCGACGGCCTTCACGCGCTCGCTGGCGACGCGGTAGAACGCAGCGACGTCGTGGTGCCGGGCCGCGTCAGCGTGGGACACGAATGCCCCCGCCTGCCCCAACGTCACCACGACGGTGCCGTGCGGCAACAGGGCGCGGCAGGCCTCGTGGAGCGCTGCATCCTCGAGCGGACCAACGGCCTCCGGATCCAGGCGCCGGTCGGTATGCGCCGCCAGGAGCGCGGCGAACTCGGTTTCGTTGGGCGTGACCAGGTCGCACGCCGCCAGCAGGGTGGCGTCGACCTCGGCATTGGCGGGCGCGGGGTTGAGCATGGCGATCGCGCCTGCGGCGCGACCGCCCAGGAGGGCCTCGAACACGGCCTCGCGCGGCGATTCGAGCTGCGTCAGCACGACGGCGGCGTTGCCCAGCACGTCGGTCTGCCCGCGCACGAACTCGGCCGTCAGCGATGCGTTGGCCCCCGGGCCGATCACGATGCTGTTGCGGCCTGTCGCGTCGATATAGATGCCGGCGGTGCCCGTCGGCTCGGGGCTCTCCTGCACGCGCAGTGCGATGCCGTCGGCCTTGGCCAGCGCACGAGCCAGCAGTGTGCCTGAGTCATCGCCCAGCGCGCAGACGAACACGGTGCCGGCGCCGGCACGCCGGGCGGCGACGGCCTGGTTGAAGCCCTTGCCGCCTGGCCCGGTCGTGTAGATGCCGGCCAGCGTCTCGCCGGGGCGGGGCAGGCGCTCGCTGTGCCAGACGTGGTCGACGTTGAACGACCCGACCACCGCGACCGTGCCCGTCATCGCGCCGGCCTCAGGCGTAGTGGCTGAGCACGCCGGCGATCGTCGCCGTCATCAACGTGGCGATCGAACCGCCCAGCACCGCGCGCAGGCCGAAGCGCGCCAGGTCGGCGCGGCGCTCGGGGGCCAGTCCGCCGATGCCGCCGATCTGGATGGCGATCGAGCTGAAATTGGCGAAGCCACACAGCGCGTAGGTGGCGATCAGGCGGCCCTGGTCGGTCAGGGTGACGCCGTCCACACCGCCGCGCAGGATCTCGCCCAGCTGCACGTAGGCGACGAACTCGTTGAGCACGACCTTGGTGCCGATCAGGCCGCCGACGGTGTTGGCGTCCTGCCACGGAACACCTATTGCCCACGCCAAAGGCGAAAGCAGATAGCCCAGCAGCGACGACAGGTCGGTCGGCCGGCCCAGTGCGGCCTCCAGTCCGGTCACCTCGCCCAGCCACACCAGCGGCGCGTTGAGCAGCGCGATCAGGGCGATGAAGGCCAGCAACATCGCGCCGACGTTGAGCGCCAGCTTGAGGCCATCGCCGGCGCCGGCGGCGGCCGCGTCGATCACGTTGGTGGTGGTCTTCTCCACGTCCATGCGCACCGTGCCCAGCGTCAGCGGCTCGCGGGTTTCGGGGACGAGAATCTTGGCGATGACCAGCGTTGCCGGCGCCGCCATGATGCTGGCGGTGATCAGGTGCTTGGCATAGAACGCCTGCTGCGCGGGGTCGCCGCCGCCCAGCAACATCACGTATGCGCCCAACACGCCACCGGCGATGGTCGCCATGCCGCCGACCATCAGCGTCAGCAGTTCGGACTCGGTCATTTTGGCGATATACGGGCGCACCACCAGCGGCGACTCGGTCTGGCCGATGAAGGCGTTCGCGCACACGCTCAGGGTTTCGGCGCCGGACACGCGCATCACCTTGGTGATCACCCAGGCCATGCCCTGGACGATCTTCTGCATCACGCCCAGGTGGTAGAGCACGCTCATGAAGCTGGCGAAGAAGATGATCGTCGGCAGCACCTGGAAGGCGAACACGAAGCCGAACTTCGCCGGGTCGGTGAAGTCGCCGAAGATGAACTTCGCACCTTCGGTAGTGAAGCCCAGCAGCTTCACGAAGCCGCTCGACAGTGCATCGAACACGCTGGCGCCCCACGGCGTCAGCAGCACGAACGCGGCGATCACCAGCTGCAGCGCCAGGCCGATGCCGACCAGCTTCCAGTCGACGCCGCGGCGGTTGTTGGAGAACAGCCAGGCAAGCCCGATCAGCACGGCCAGGCCGAACAGGCCGAAGGCCATCCGGGTGATCAATTCCACGTCGTTGTCCCCTCGAGGCCGGATCCGGCCGGAAAATCAGGTCTGGGCCTGCAAAATATCGGCGCAGCCTAGTGCCGCGGCGCCCGCGCAGCAAGCAGAACCGGGCGGTTCACGTGTTCAGGTTTCCCTCGCCACGACGCGGTCGCGGCCTTCGCGCTTGGCCGTCTGCAGGCGCCGGTCGGCGTTGCGCAGCAGGGCCGACAGGTCGTGGCCATCGTTGGGATAGCCGACGATGCCGGCGCTGAAGGTCAGGTGCACCGGGTCGGCACCGCGTTCGGGTTCGAAGGGTGCCGCCGACACCAGCCGGCGCAATGCATCGACCCGTTCCCATGCGGTGCCCACCGGCTTGCGCAGGACCATCACGAATTCCTCGCCGCGCAGCCGCACCAGCCACTCGCGCTCGTCGGTGATCCGCGTGATCGTGCCGACCACGTGGCGCAGCGCGCGGTCGCCAGCGCGGTGGCCGATTTCGTCGTTGATCCGGCGGAAGTGGTCCATGTTGAGCAGCGCCAGCGTCAGGCTGCCGCCCTCGTGCTCGACCGCGTCCACCAGGTGCGGCATGCGGTGCACCAGCCAGGTCCGGTTGGGCAGGCCGGTCAGCCCGTCGGTACCGGACATCTCCACCAGCCGCTGCAGGCGGTAGACCACCATCGCGGTGATGACGGTGACGATCGCCAGCAGGATCAGGCGTTGCACCTGGTTGCCGACGGTCGGGGTCCCGTAGTCGCTGGAGATCAGGCGTTCGGGCGATTCCGCGCCCAGCAGCAGCACGGCCACGATCACGCTGTACTGCAGTACCGCCAGTCCACCCGCGAACAGCGTTGTGCGGCCGTCGTTGCGTAGTGCGGTCAGCAGGATGGCCAGCACGTAGCCGCACCAGACGACCACGCTGTTGAGGCCGGCCGGCAGGTGGTGGTTGGCCAGCGTCAGCAGGATCAGGCTGGTGGCGGTGACATCGAACGCCGCGGTGGCGAACGGCAGCCACAGGAACCGGCGACGTCGGCGCGCCAGCACCAGCCAGGTCTGCGCGAAGAGGTTGATGAACACCACGCCGGCCAGGCCGATCAGCGTCTCGTCGATCGATCCGCCGCCCAGCGCGTTGGACAGCGGAAGCAACAGCAGCAGGCCGGCGATGACCGCGCGCAGCCGCGCCACCAGCAGTTCGCCGCCGGCGCCGACCTCCAGCATGATCTCGTCGGGTCGCGCCAGCAGCGCCGCCACGACCTCGCCCGGCGTGCGCCGGTGTGCCTGCCTCTCGCCGAGCATCCGCCCCCTCCCGCGTGACCGCGCAGAGAGTAGCGCAGCCACGCCGCCGGGGTCCGACATCCCGTCCCGCGCGTCAGCCCGCCCCGTTGAGCGCCACCCAGACCGCCAGTGCCATGAACACCGCCGCCGCCACCCGGCGCGCGGCCTTGAGCGGCAGGCGCCGGGCGAACCGGCTGCCCAACATCACCACCGGGACGTTGGCCAGCAGCATGCCCACGGTGGTGCCGGCCACGACTTCCCACAGCGGTTCGTAGCGGGTGGCCAGCAGCACCGTGGCCACCTGCGTCTTGTCGCCGATCTCGGCCAGGAAGAACGCAATGAGCGTGGCGACGAACGCACCGCGCGCCGGCAGGGTCTCGCCATCGTCGAGCGTGTCGGGCTTGAGCGACCACAGCGCGACCGCCGCGAAGCTGGCCGCCACCAGCCACTTCAAAACCTCCGGCCGCAGCCAGGCCGCGACCCACGCGCCGAGCCAGGCGGCCAGCGCGTGGTTGAGCAGGGTGGCGACGAGGATGCCGGCGATGATCGTGCCGGGCCGACGGAAGCGCGCGGCCAGCATCAGTGCGAGCAGCTGCGTCTTGTCGCCGATCTCCGCCAGCGCGACCACGCCCGTGGAAACCAGTGCGGCAGCCATGGGCCAGGATTCGACCGGGGCGAACAAGGTGGCGTCGAATACGCCGGTACCAGCGATGGGGTGCATCGTGAAGCTCCGGGGGGCCAGGCAGTCGCGTTGCACGCGAAGGCCGACGCCGCGCGGCCTGGCCCCGGCTCTCGCCAGTTGGTCGCGCAACGCCTGCCTTCGGTCTTGCCCGGCGGATGTCCGGCCACGAAGGCCCGGGCATTCCGCTCGCGCGCCATGGCCGGCCGGCCAAGTGTGTTGACGCGCGGACCCGCGTGTACCGGTGCGGCCCGGTCTGGGCCGTACGCTGCGGGTGGGCTACTCCCCGGAGGAAGAGTGCGCGCATTGTAGCGACGCAGGCGCCCCGGTGCAGCGCCTCGCTACACTCCCGCGCAACGTCACCTAGGAGTCCCGACCATGCAGTACCGCCGCCTCGGAGGCTCCGGCCTGCAACTCTCCGCGCTGTCGTTCGGCGCATGGGTCACGTTCGGCTCGCAGATCGGTCGCTCGACGGCGCGCGAGCTCGTCGCCACCGCCTGGGACCACGGCATCAACTTCTTCGACAACGCCGAGGGCTACGCCAATGGCGAGGCCGAGCGCGTGATGGGCGACGTGATCGCCGACCTGCGCCTGCCGCGCGACGGCTTCTGCGTGTCCAGCAAGGTGATGTTCGGCTCGGCCAGCGATCCGCGGCCCACCCAGAAGGGGCTGTCGCGCAAGCACGTGACCGATGCCTGCCACGCCGCGCTCAGGCGGCTGCGCGTGGACTGCCGGGACCTGTACTACTGCCACCGGCCCGACCCCGACACGCCGGTGGCTGAAACGGTCTGGGCGATGGACGCGCTGATCCGGCAGGGCAAGGTGCTGTACTGGGGCACCTCGGAGTGGCCGGCCGCCCTGATCCGCGAGGCGCACAAGGTCGCCCGCACGCACCACCTGCATGCGCCGACCATGGAGCAGCCGCAGTACAACCTGCTGCACCGCGAGCGCGTCGAACTCGAATACGCGCCGCTCTACGCCGAGCTCGGCCTGGGCACCACCACGTTCTCACCGCTCGCGTCGGGACTGCTGACCGGCAAGTACAACGAAGGCGTGCCGGACGATGCCCGGCTGGGACGCGAGGGCTGGCTGCAGCGGATCGTCTTCGGCAGCAGCGATGAGCGCCGGCTCGAGCGCGCGCAGGCGTTCACCGCGCTGGCCGCGGAGCTGGGTGCGCCACCCGCGACGCTGGCGATCGCCTGGTGCCTGCGCAACCCGCATGTCTCGTCGGTGATCCTTGGGGCCAGCCGGCCCGAACAGCTGCTGCAGAACCTGTCCGCGCTGGAGTGGGTCGACCGGCTGGGCGAAGCGGACTGGCGCCGGCTCGAAGCGGCGGCGGAGTAGCCGGCGCAAACCACCCTGCAGGGCCGGCTTCAGCCACGGTGCGCTCCCCTTGCGATCCAGGGCAGGAGCGCGGTGGCCAGCGACCCGTTGGTTGGCCGTACCGGGCCAAGCGCGACCCACGTTGGCTCTGCAGATGAAGTGCCGGTCGGTGGACCCCGGGGACCGCAATCGCGGCTGAAGCCGCTCCTGCGGTTTTCGAACGGCCGGCTGGCGACCTGGTGACAGGGCGACTTGCGCGGCTAATGAGAATCATTATCATCAGCTGCGAGTCCAGACCGAGCCACGTCCATGCCCATGCGTCCGACCCTCGTACTCCGGCACCCGGCCAACCCCATCTCACGCGCCCCGTCCCTGTCCGCAATGCCGTCCATGCCCGGGCAGGTCGACAGCGGTGCGCTGCTGCGCGGCAGCCGCGAGATCCTCATCCGCCACGGCGGTGAGACCTACCGGCTGCGCCACACCCGCAACGACAAGCTGATCCTTACGAAGTAATCGGACCGCGTTGCGCAGGCGTACCCGGGAACGTTGCCTTCAGGCATCCCGCCGGGTCTCGGGCGCCGCGCAACGATGCCCATGCTCTTACTTTCCCTCTGGACGGCCAGCTCGTCGACGTGAAGTGCGTCACCTCCGCAAACGCAGGGGTGACGATTGTGATTCACGACGCTCCGGGCGCCAGCAACAGACCGGTCAGTTCACGCCCACCGGTAACGGCGGTGCCGGCGGTGCTTCGGGGGCCGCCGGAGGCGGCGGGGGTGCATCAGGTGCGGTGGGTCTGGGCGGCTGCGGCGGCCTGGGCGGGCGCGGTGGCGGCGGTGGAGCCGCGGGCAGCGCCAGTGCACGGGCGGCGTCGGGCACGATGATGCGTGCGCTGGCTTCGCGGCGGTCACGCAGGTAGTCGATTTCGACCTCGCTTCCGGCGGCCTTGCCGCGCAGTGCGGCCATCGCTTCGCGCGGGGACGCCACCGGCGTGCCGTCGACCTGGCGGATCACGTCGCCCGGCTGCAGGCCCTTGAGTTCGGGGCCGCTGCTGAGCACCAGCACGCCGCGGTCGGTGCCGAAGTAGCGGCCCAGCTGCGGATCGACCGAAGCGAGGTTCAGCCCGCTCCAGCGGAACGCCTCCCACACCATCGGTGCACGGCAATCGTCGCCTTCGCAGGGTTCCGACAGCCGGATGATCTCCTGGCGGATCTGCGGTGCCACGGCCGCGTGCGCGGCTTCGACCGCCCGGCGCACCTGCGCGTGGTCGAACTCGAATTCGAACTCCTTTCCGTCGCCGTGGAACATCGCCAGCGGCGCGCTCAACCTCGGGGTGACGTCGACGCGCGCGGTCTTTCCGTCGCGCTCGTATCCGACCTGCACGGCACGGTCGACCGAGAGGCCCGACAGCGCTTCCCGGACGGACGCCAGCCGCTGCTCGGCATCGGTGCCGGTCACGGCCCGGCCGTTGAGGCTGACCACCCGATCGCCCGTGCGCAGGCGGGCGTCGGCCGCCGCGCTGCCCGGCGTCACGGCGGCCAGGCGCACCCCGCGGGTGTCATCGGGCGACAGCACGACCCCGAGCACCGGCCGACGTTCAAGCCGACGCTCCATCACGCGCTTCATCTCGTGCTGCATCTCGCCGGACAGCTCGGCGACGCGGCGTGCGGCGCGCTCAAGTTCTTCGCGCGCGAGTTGGAGTTCGCGCTCATCGGCCGGCGGTGCCGGGGTGTCGGCCTGGGCGACGCCGGCCAGCGCCGTGGCGAGGGCAGCGGCCAGCAGCGTGGCGTGGATGCGGGGACGTTTCATGTGCAGCTCCGGGTAGAAGTGACGTGCGACTTGATGAAAAAAAGTGGCGGGATAGGGATCGGCGATGCCGTCGCGGCTCAGTGCACCTGCACCAGCGCGGTGTCGTAGGCGCGACCCTCCGCGGCAAACCAGCGTTCGGTCGCCTCCAGCCCGGTCAGGTCGCGCAGCGTGTCCACACGCGCGTCCCACAGGGCCAGGCGTTCGTCGTCGTTGATGGCGCCGCTCGCCAGCACGCTGTCGATCTGCGACAGGCGCGACTGCATCTGCGCCGCCAGCATGGCACCCGTACCGGACCCGACGCGTTCGTCATGGGCCAGTGCAAGCAGCGCCTCCAGCCTTGCCGACTCCTGCTGGAGTACAGCCAGCTGCATCTGTGGCCGGTTGTCGGTCACGGTGTCGAGATGGACCTCGTCGGCCACCGTGGACGGCGCCGGCGCGCGTCCGTCCAGCGACGGCACCTCGGTCGGGTCGACGGACGCCACCCGTGACTGCGGTTGCGGGTCGGAACCTGCCGGGTCGCGCTCGACAGCGACCGGTGACGGCATCGGAACCGATTCCTCCACTGTCGTCGGCGCCGGTACCGTCGACGTGCGGGCCACGGATTCCGTCGCCGGCAGGGAGGCGGAGGGGGGCGGCGTGGAATCGGCCGCGCCGTCCATCAGCACGAGCGGCA
>Ga0156347_1046_pt1 | contig 26594 bp, 24 predicted proteins | sample RifOxyA1_FD_107994 | JGI IMG/M metagenome (GOLD analysis project Ga0156347, IMG submission 107994) | Xanthomonadales bacterium RIFOXYA1_FULL_69_10 | reverse complement strand
CTCAGCCGCCCCATGAAGTAGCGGTAGTGGCGCAACTCGGCGATGGAGTCGTGCACGTCGCTGAGTGCGGTGTGCTTGGCTTCCTTGCCGACGCCGGCCATGACGTCCGGCGCCCAGCGACGGGCCAGTTCCTTGATCGTGCTGACGTCGAGGTTGCGGTAATGGAAGTAGCGCTCCAGCTCAGGCATTTCACGATGCAGGAATCGCCGGTCCTGGCAGATGGAGTTGCCGCACATCGGCGAGGCGTTGGCCGGGACCCAGTCGTTGAGGAAGGCGAGCGTGCGGGTTTCGGCCTCGTCCATCGCCACGCCTTCTTCCAGCACCCGGTTCCACAGCCCGGACTTGCGGTGCTGGTTGCGGTTCCACTCGTCCATGGCCTCGAGCCGCTGCAGCGAGTGGCGGATCGCCAGCTCGGGGCCTTCGGCCAGCACATTGAGGTCGGCGTCGGTCACCACGGTGGCGATCTCAAGGATCGAGTCGTTGACCGTATCCAGCCCGGTCATCTCCAGGTCGATCCAGATCAGCCTGTGGTCGTTTCCATTCTTCGCCGCCATGGGCTCCCCGCCGTGTCCGTGTCGCGGCATGATAGCCGAGCCCCCGGAGCAATAGAGCAGGCAGCGGATGTTCCAGAACACGCACTATGCGATCCTGACGGCCATGCTGGCACCGGCGTTCTTCCTGACCGCCACGGCATCGCTGCTGATGTCGGCCAACAACCGCCTGGCGCGCGTCGTGGACCGGCTGCGCAACCTGTTGCGCGAGCTGGACGAAGGCGACCTGGATGCCGCCCAGACCGAGCGGATGGATCGATTGATCGACGTGCAGCGTCGCCGGTCCAACCTGGTGCTGCGTGGCAGCCAACTCTTGTATGCGGCCATCAGCTTCTTCGTCGGCACCAGCCTCTCGGTGGCCATTGATGCGTTCCTCGACTACCGGCTGGGCAGCCTGCCCACGATCCTGGCAGTGCTCGGCGTATTGGCGATGTTCGCCGCCAGCATCAACCTCTCGCGCGAATCGGCGATGGCGGTGTCCGCACTCAACGAGGAGATGGACCACGCACACGGGCGGGCGCGTGCAAAGCGCCGGGGCACAGGGGAATAAGCGCTGTAGGAGCGGCTTCAGCCGCGATCATCGGGCGGTGTGCGAACGCACGCCGCGTTCGAGGCTGAGCCGCTCCTGCAGCACGACTCGCCGGCTCAGGCTAGATGCTGCCCTGCCCCGCTACAGGCTTCCCGCGCTTGCGACGGAAGTACGCCGTGAGCCTGCTGCCGGCCTCCTCGCCCAGAACCCCGCCGGTCACTTCGACGCGATGGTTGTGGCGCGGATCAGCCAGCAGGTCGAAGACGCTGCCGGCGGCACCGGTTTTCGGATCGAAAGCGCCAAACACGACGCGGACGATGCGCGCATGGACCATCGCCATGGCGCACATCGCGCACGGCTCCAGGGTGATGTAGAGCGTGCTGCCCAGGAGGCGATGGTTGCCGAGCCGACGACCGGCCTGGCGCATGGCGACGATCTCGGCGTGCGCGGTCGGGTCGTGCTCTGTGATGTTGCGGTTCCAGCCCTCGCCGAGGATTTCGCCAGCGGCCGACACCAGCACGGCGCCGACCGGGATCTCGTCGTCCTCGTGCTCGGCACGGTCGGCCAGCGCGAGCGCGTGGCGCATCCAGTGGTTGTCGGCAGCCACGACCGCTTCTGGATTCGACACGCTCACTCCCGAGGCTTGATCAAGTTCGGAACGGCCGTCCCTGGCGCTGCACTTCCATCTTCGGATCGTCCGGCCCGGCCATCCATGGCCGGTCAGTAGTCAGCCTGCGAGCCTGTGGCTCGCGAGCAGGCCGACTACTCCCACTCGATCGTGGCAGGCGGCTTGCCGCTGATGTCATAAACGACGCGAGAAACACCGCGCAACTCATTGATGATTCGGTTTGAAACGCGCCCGAGGAACTCGTACGGCAGGTGCGCCCAGTGGGCGGTCATGAAGTCGATCGTCTCCACCGCCCGCAGCGCAATGACCCACTCGTAGGCGCGTGCGTCGCCCACAACGCCGACCGAGCGCACCGGCAGGAACACCGCGAACGCCTGGCTGGTCTTGTCGTACAACCCGGCCCGCCGGAGTTCCTCGATGAAGATGTTGTCGGCCTTGGCCAGCAGTTCAGCGTACTCGCGCTTGACCTCGCCCAGGATGCGCACGCCCAGTCCCGGGCCCGGGAACGGATGGCGATAGACCATCGACTCGGGCAGGCCGAGCTCCACTCCCAACCGGCGCACCTCGTCCTTGAACAGTTCGCGCAGCGGCTCTACCAGGCCCATCTTCATGTGCTCGGGCAGGCCGCCGACGTTGTGATGGCTCTTGATGACGTGGGCCTTGCCGGTCTTGCTGCCGGCCGACTCGATCACATCCGGGTAGATGGTGCCCTGCGCCAGCCACTTGGCGTTGCGCAGCCTGCCGGCCTCTTCGTCGAAGATCTCCACGAACAGGTTGCCGATGATCTTGCGCTTGGCCTCGGGGTCGCTGACCCCTTCCAGCGCATTGAAGTAGCGGTCGGCCGCGTCCACGCGGATGACGCGTACGCCCATGTGCTCGGCGAACATCGCCATCACCTGGTCGCCTTCCTTCCAGCGCAGCAGGCCGGTATCCACGAAGACGCAGGTCAGTTGGTCGCCGATGGCCTTGTGCAGCAGTGCGGCCACCACCGACGAGTCCACGCCGCCGGACAGGCCGAGGATTACCTCGTCCTCGCCGACCTGCTCGCGCACGCGGGCGATCTGGTCTTCGATGATGTGCGCGGCCGTCCACAGCGTCTGGCAGCCGCAGATCTCGGTGACGAAACGGCGCAGCAGCGTTTGCCCCTGCAGGGTGTGGGTGACCTCGGGGTGGAACTGCACGCCGTACCAGCGCTTGTCCTCGTTGGCCATCGCGGCCACGGGAATACGGTCGGTCTTCGCCGTGACCGTGAAGCCCGGCGGCGCGGTGGCGACGTGGTCGCCGTGGCTCATCCAGACGTTGAGCCGCGGGTCGCCGCCGTGGTCGCTCAGGCCACCCAGCAGCGCGTCATGGGCAACCAGCTCGACTTCGGCGTGGCCGAACTCGCGCGCGTCGGCAGCTTCTGTCGAACCGCCCAGCTGCGCGGCGAGCGTCTGCATGCCGTAGCAGATGCCCAGGATCGGCAGGCCGCTGTCGAACACCTCCTGCGGCGCGCGCGGCGCGCCATCGACGGTCGTCGACTCGGGGCCACCCGACAGGATGATGCCCTTGGCGCCATAGGCGGCGATTTCGGACGGATCGTGGTCCCAGGCCCAGATCTCGCAGTAGACCCCGATCTCGCGCACCCGGCGCGCGATCAGCTGGGTGTACTGCGCGCCGAAGTCGAGGATGAGGATCTTGTCGGAATGGATGTCGGTCATGGAGCAGAAGGCCCGCGGTTCCTGTTGTTACCCGTCATTCCCGCGAATGCGGGAATCCAGTGGCTTACTTCTTCCCGCCCACTGCGTGGTTTCCCGAGGTGCCAAGTCGCTGGGTTCCCGCATTCGCGGGAATGACGGCAAAAGGCGGTGTCGGAAAACAGCGGGGCGCCTCAACCCGCCCGGTAGTTCGGCGGCTCTTTCGTGATCTGCACGTCGTGCACGTGGCTCTCGCGCGAGCCGGCGCCCGTGATGCGCACGAAGCTAGGCTTCTTGCGCATGTCCTCGATCGACGCGCAGCCCACGTAGCCCATCGTGGCGCGCAGGCCGCCGGCCAGCTGGTGCACCACATTGCGCAGCGGGCCGCGGTACGGCACGCGACCTTCGATGCCTTCCGGCACCAGCTTGTCGGCGTCGGACGCGTCCTGGAAGTAGCGGTCCTTGGAGCCCTGCTCCATTGCACCCAGGCTGCCCATCCCGCGGTAGCTCTTGTAGCTGCGGCCCTGGAACAGCTCGACTTCGCCCGGCGCTTCCTCGGTTCCGGCGAACAGGCCGCCCACCATCACCGTCGATGCGCCGGCGACGAGCGCCTTGCCGATGTCGCCCGAATAGCGGATGCCGCCATCGGCGATCAGCGGAATGCGATCCTGCAGCGCTTCGGCCACCATCGCCACCGCGGTGACCTGCGGCACGCCGACGCCTGCCACCACGCGCGTGGTGCAGATCGAACCCGGGCCGACGCCGACCTTCACGGCGTCCGCGCCGTGGTCCATCAATGCCAGCGCGGCATCGCCGGTGACGATATTGCCGCCGATGACCTGCAACTGCGGGAAGCGCGTCTTGACCCATTTCACCCGGTCCAGCACGCCCTGCGAATGGCCGTGCGCGGTGTCGACCACCACCACGTCCACGCCGGCCGCAGCCAGTGCTTCGATGCGCGCCTCGGTGTCGCCGCCCACGCCCACCGCCGCGCCCACCAGCAGGCGTTCGCTGCTGTCGTAGGCAGCGTTGGGGTTGTCGGACTTCTTCTGGATGTCCTTGACGGTGATCAGGCCGCGCAGCTCGAAGCCGTCGTTGACCACCAGCACCTTCTCGATGCGGTGCTTGTGCAGCAGCTGGACGACTTCCTCGTCGCTGGCGCCTTCGCGCACCGTCACCAGGCGGTCGCGCTTGGTCATGATGTGGCGGACCGGGTCGTCGAGCTTCTTCTCGAAGCGCATGTCGCGGCTGGTGACGATGCCGACCAGCTGGCCGCCGTCGACCACCGGCACGCCGGAGATGTTACGTGCGCGGGTGAGCTTGAGCACTTCGGCAATGGTGGTCTCGGGGCCGACGGTGAACGGCTCCTTGATCACGCCGGCCTCGAACTTCTTGACCTGCGCCACGTGCGCGGCCTGCTGCTCCAGGCTCATGTTCTTGTGGATGATGCTCAGGCCGCCGAGCTGGGCCAGTGCGATGGCCAGGCGTGCCTCGCTGACGGTGTCCATTGCCGCCGACAGGATCGGCAGGCGGATAGTGAGGTCGCGGGTGATGCGGGTTTCGAGCGAGACGTCCTTGGGCAGGACGGTGGAATGCGCGGGGACGAGCGATACGTCGTCGTAGGTCAGCGCTTCAGCCTGGATGCGCAGCATGGGGCGGCCCGGGGAGATGAAGCGCGTCATTGTACCGCGCTTTTTGCTCTTGACCTGGTTACTTCTCCTCCCGAGAGAAGGTTCCCGCAGGACGGATCAGGGCTCGGGGGCTCGCCATGCGACCGGATGCCGAGCTGCTTTTGATTCAGCCCCTGCCGTTCCCCCCGAAGCCTCACGCCACCCCCTCTCTCGCGAGGACAGGGGCTACCGGTCCGCCGCCTCGGCCGCTTCCAGGGTGTTTTGCATGAGGGTGGCCACCGTCATCGGCCCCACCCCACCGGGGACCGGCGTGATCCAACTGGCCCGTTCGGCGGCGGCCGCGTAGCCCACGTCACCCACCAGGCGGCCATCGTCCAGCCGGTTGATGCCCACGTCGATGACGACCGCACCCGGTTTCACCCATTCGCCCGGGATGAGCTGCGGCCGGCCGACCGCCACCACCAGGATGTCGGCGCCGCGCACGGCCGCCTCCAGCACGTCCGGCGGCGTGAATTTGTGGCAGCTGGTGGTGGTGCAGCCGGCGATCAGCAGCTCCAGCGCCATTGGGCGGCCGACGTGGTTGGACACGCCGACGATGGTGGCGCTCTGCCCGCGTACCGGGCGGTCGGTGTAGCCCAGCAGCGTGGTGATGCCGCGCGGCGTGCAGGGCCGCAGGCCGAACTGGCGCAGCGCCAGGTGTCCCACGTTCTCCGGGTGGAAGCCGTCCACGTCCTTGCGCGGGTCGATGCGGTGGATCAGCGCGGTGGCGTCGCGGCGGTCGGGCAGCGGCAACTGCACCAGGATGCCGTGGACTTCCGGGTCGGCGTTCAGGCGGTCGATCAGGGCCAGCAGCTCGGCGTCGCTGGTGTCGGCGGGCAGGTCGTGGTCGATCGCGCGAATGCCGACCTTCTCGGCCGCCCGCCGCTTGTTGCGCACGTACACGGCCGAGGCCGGGTCGTTGCCCACCAGCACCACCGCCAGGCCCGGCGCGGACTTGCCGGCCGCCAGGCGCGCGTCGACCTGCGCCTTGAGGTTGTCGAGCAGATCCTCGGCGATGCGTTTGCCGTCGAGGATGCGGGCCTTGCTGGACTTGCTGGTTTGGGTCATGCCGGGATGCAGGTGCGCGCTTGAGCGGAGCCGCGCATTATCGCTGATCGACATCGCCCTTTCCGGAGACCGGCCATGACCGACCACGACCACGAAACCACCGCCATCGAAGCCGCCGTCTTCAGGCGGCTGCGCCAGCACCTGCTGGAGGCGCGGCCGGACGTCCAGAACATCGACCTGATGATCCTGGCCGGCTTCTGCCGCAACTGCCTGGCCGACTGGTACCGCGAGGCGGCCGAGGCCCGCGGCATCACCATGACGCGGGACGAAGCGCGGGAGGCGGTCTACGGCGAGTCCTTCGCGCAGTGGAAGGCCACGCACCAGCGCGAGGCAACGCCGGAGCAGCTGGCCGCATTCGAAGCGGCGAAGCGCTCGCACGCCAACTGAATCGACCCGCCATGGCACGCCGGACGTGGCCGCGCACCCTGCTGTGCACCCTGGTGCTGCTTGCCATGGGCTACTTGGCGGTGTGCGTGCTGGTCGCAGTGCGGCAGCGCGACCTGATGTATTTCCCGGGGTTCACCCGCACTTCGGCCGCGGACGTCGACCTCACGCTGGTCGTGGACGACGTGCGGCTGCGGGCCTGGGTGGTCAACCCCGATCGCGCGCACGCGCTGGTGTACTTCGGCGGCAACGCCGAGGCCGTCGAGGTGCACCGGGAGACATTTGCGCACTGGTTTCCCGACCACACGGTGTACCTGCCGGCCTACCGCGGCTACGGCGCCAGCGAGGGATCGCCCTCGGAAGACGCACTCAAGCGGGACGCGCTGGCGTTCTTCGACCACGCCACGGGTCGCCACACATCGGTCGACGTGATCGGTCGCAGCCTGGGCAGCGGGGTGGCGGCCCACGTCGCCTCCCGGCGCCCGGTGCAGCGTTTGGCGCTGGTAACGCCGTTCGACAGCATGGTCACGGTGGCCCGCCACCACTACCCGTGGCTGCCGGTGGACTGGCTGCTCCGGGACCGGTTCGATTCCGCGCTCGCACTGGGCCGATTCGAGGGCGAGGTGCAGGTCGTGCGCGCCGAACAGGATGAGGTCGTGCCCGCCCACAGCACCCGCGGGCTGATTGATGCGCTGCCCTTCGCGTCCACGTCCGAGGTGACGTTGGCCGGCGCCGGCCACAACACGGTGGATGCCAATCCCGCCTACGGTGCGGCACTGCAGGCGTTCATGCGCCGCGACGCGACGGAGCGCTAGTCACCGGCCGCCGGCGTCGCGCAGCGCGGCACGCCCGAGCCGACGACGCAGTGCACGCAGCAGGCCTGCTGCGGAGGTGCCTGCGGCGTCATCGACGGCATGGCCCGCATCGGCAGGCCCGGTTTCAGCTTGAGCAGGGCCGCCCAATGCTGGCGATTGAAGCTGCACGCCTGCGGGTTTACCGGCGAGCAGTTGGCAGTGTCGCCCTGGGGCAGGCCCCAGAACTGTCCGCTGCGGTTGAGCGGCAGGATGCGCATCGTCACGGACTGCAGCACATTGCCTCCGATCAGGTAGGCATGGCCGTCACTGACGGCGTCAATTACCACGTCGCAGTGCATGGCCAGTTCCGCGCCTGGATTGCGGCTGAACCACGCCGCGAGGGACGGATGGCTGTCCACGCCAGCCCCGTCGCCCCGGACGTAGCACAGCAGGTCGCCCTTCGCCGGCCGGCCCGTACGAGGGTCCTGCGCGGTATACGGGCTTGAGTCGGGCCGTTGGTAGGCATCGCGGACGTAATCGACGTGTGCGGGCGATGCCCGGAAACCCGGAACGCCGGACTGCGCCATCACGTAGGACATGAACGCAGCCGACCAGGGTTTGTCCACGACGAACGTCCTGCAGCCGGGTACCGGCCCGCCGCCACGGCGCGCGTACGCGCAGGTGGTGGCACCCGGCGCGAACGCCATCGCGCCCATCAACCCACTGCCCTGCCAGTAATCGACCACGCGCAGCCAGGCGGGCGTAACGCGATCACTGAGGCGCGTCTCCTCGGCCTCGTAGACCGCGGTGCTGACCAGGCGGCCATCCGCATCGATAAAGGGCTGATACCAGAGCGCATGCTCGCGGCAGGCAACAGCCGCGATGCGCGAGGGCAGATCACGGGCCTGCGCAGGATCAGTGGAAATGCAGCGAGCCTGGGCGACGCTTGGCCACACAGCGATCAGCGCCAAAACCGCCGCCACACCCCACAACGCTGCTCGTCGCATCGCCTGATCCTCGCATCGCCCACCGGGAATGGCCTGCAGGCCGATGGACGCGGGGCGTCACGGGCCGGCGCAGAACCGCGCGTAGTCGATATAGCCGGGGAACGGTGTACCGGGCGTGCATACCGGGCACTGCGGATCCGCGCCCAGCCGGGTTTCGCGGAATCGCATGGATAGCGCATCGAAATGGAGCAGGCGCCCGCGCAGCGGCTCGCCCAGTCCGAGGATCAGCTTGATCGCCTCGGTCGCCTGCAACAGGCCGATCACGCCGGGAAGCACGCCGAGCACGCCCGCCTCGGCGCAATTGGGTGCGGCCTCCGGCGGCGGAGGTTCGGGGAACAGGCATCGATAGCAGGGCGCGTCGCCCCGGTGGCGCCCGGCATCGAACACGCTGACCTGGCCCTCGAAGCGGTGGACCGCGCCGTAGACCAGCGGCTTGCCCAGCTTCACGCAGGCATCGTTGAGCAGGTACCGCGCGGGGAAGTTGTCGGCGCCGTCGATCACCACGTCGGCATCCGCGATCAGCCGCTCGACGTTGCCGGAACCGATGCGCTCGCCGAACGGCTCGATGCCGACCGTCGGGTTCAGGGCCGTCAGCGCGATCCGTGCAGACTCCACCTTCGGCATGCCCACGCGCGCATCGCTGTGGAGGATCTGACGCTGCAGGTTGCTGCGGTCCACGACATCGTCATCGGCCAGCACGATCGTGCCGACGCCGGCAGCGGCCAGGTAGAAGGCAGCGGGCGACCCCAGCCCGCCGGCGCCGACCATCGCCACGCGGGCCGCCTGCAACCGGCGCTGGCCTGCCTCGCCGACCTCGGGCAGGCGCAGGTGACGCGAGTAGCGCTCGTAGAAGTCGCCCTCGCCTTCCGGGCGCTCGACCGGCAGCCCCTCCGCCATCCAGCGTTCGGTGCCGCCTTCGACCGTCGCCACGGCGGTATAGCCGGCGGATGCCAGCGCCTCGGCGGCCTTCAGCGAGCGACCGCCGACCTGGCAGATCAGCATGACCGGGGTCGACTGCCGCGGCACGGCGGCGGTCGGGTTCGCCTCGAGGTCGCCGCGGGCGACGCCGGCCGCGCCGGCGGCGAAACCGAGCATGCGCTCGTGTTGCTCGCGCACGTCGATCAGCAGGACGCCACGCGCCTGGCGCTCGCGGGCCTCGGCGGGGCTGACGCGCTGGATGGCGTGTGGGGGCGTCGGGGTGTCCATGGCGGGATTATCGCGCGCCGGGCTCAGCGATACGGCAGCACCTCGACCACCGCTCCGATCCGCAGTGACTGCACGCCCTCCGGGACGACGATCAGCGCGTCCGAATCGGCCGCGACGCGCAGCCGATGCGACCCGGTGGCGCTGCTGGGCGTGGCGCTGAGATGGCCGGCGTCATCGAACCCGACGGTGGCGCGGATGAACTCCCGGCGCGGGTGGCGCTTGTCGATCGGCGCTGCCAATCGGGCTTTCCAGGTGGGGCGCGGCTCGCTTCGGCCCTGCAGGCCATCCACCAGTGAACGCCCCAGCGTCAGCCATGTCGCCAGCACGGACACCGGGTTGCCCGGAAGCGCCAGGATTCGGGCCTGGTCGATGCTGCCCAGCAGCGCCGGCATGCCCGGTTTCATCAGCACCTTCCAGAAGTGCACTTCACCGAAGCGCTCGACCACCGCCGGGATGTGGTCCTTCTCGCCCGCGGACACCGCGCCACAGGTCAGGACCAGGTCGAAGGCACACGCAGCGTCGCGCAACGCGATCTCGACCCGCCGCGCGTCATCGGGCAGCCGTGGCCACGCCGTCGGCTCCAGGCCTTCAGCGCGCAGCAGGCCCATCAGTAATTCGCGGTTGCTGTCGTGGATCTGGCCCGGTGCCAGGGGCAGGCCGGGCTCGATCAACTCGTCGCCGCTGGTGAAGACAGCGACGGTCGGACGGCGGCTGACGGCCAGCGATGGCAGGCCCAGCGAGGCGGCGAGCGAGACGCGGGCGGGCGTCAGAACCCGACCTGCCTGGAGCACCCGCTCGCCTTCGCGGACATCCTCGCCTGCGCGTCGCACGTTGGCACCGGCAATCTCGCCCGCTGGCACGTGGACGCAATCGCCCTCGACGTCCACGCGTTCCTTGATCACGACGGTATCGGCGCCGGCGGGTAGCGGCGCACCCGTGGTGATGCGCCAGCACTCGCCGGCCGCGAGGGAACCGGGTTCGGCGGCGCCGGCGAACTGCTCGCCCGAGAGCCGGAGCCGGGTCGGCCCGTCCGTGAGATCGGCATGCCGGTAGGCGAATCCGTCCATGGCGCTGTTGTCGAACGGCGGCAACGGCATCGGCGCGATGACGTCCTGCGCCAGTACGCGGCCGTGCGTACGCCCGAGCGCCAGAGACTCGCTGTCCAGCCGGTGCCGTGTGGCGACCTCCGCAATGATGCCGAGCGCCTCGGCGTGGAGGATCGAAGTCGGGAACGGTGCCGCGGTCATCGGAGTCCTCCATCGGGCAGCGTCACGCGGGCTGCAGCCAGGTCGTCGAGTGTGTTGAGGTTTCCCAGGCGCACGCCGCGCAGCCGGACCGTCCGTAGCCCCGCGGTTGCGACCAGTGCGTGAACGGCCAGCCGGCCGGCCGCCAGTGCTGCCGGGGCGTGGACGGCCAGGACATCCGTTGCCCAGAGTGCCGTCAGCGGCTGCAGTCCCTCGTCGTCCTGGACGACCGCGCCGACTGGGCTGCCACCGGCCTCGACCGCGCCCAGCAGCCGCTCCACCAGATCCGCGGGAGGGTCCAGCGTGTCGACCGGCAACGTCAGCAGCCACGGGGTTCCGCAGGCGTTGGCGAGCGCCGCCAGGCCGGCGACCGGTCCAAGGCCGGGGGTGGCATCGGCGACGACACGCAGGCCCAGCGACGCGTAACGCGGATCGGATCCGTTGCTGCTGACCAGCACGTCCGACACGGTCAGGAACTTGGCGACCAGACGCACCACCTGGGCTTGGTCGTCGCGTACCAGCCACGCCTTGTCGACGACACCCAGGCGCGTGCCCTGCCCGCCCGCCAGCAATCCGAGCGTGACCGGAAGCGCGGAAGGCGCCGCCCGGCTCACCTGCGCTTGACGTGCCTGATCAGGCGGCGCTTCTTGGCGACCTGCTTGTCGGTCAGCACGTTCTTCTTGCCTTCGTACGGGTTGGTGCCTTCCTTGAACAGGAAGCGCACCGGCGTGCCGACCAGCTTGAAGCGCTTGCGGAAGAAGTTCTCCAGATAGCGCTTGTAACTGTCGGTCAGCGTGCGCAGACGGGTGCCGTGCACGGTGAACGTGGGCGGATTGGTGCCGCTGGGATGGGCGAAGCGCAGCTTGGCGACGTGCCCGCGTACGACCGGCGGCGGGTTGGTCTCATAGGCGATCTCGACCGCCTTGGTGACCTCGGTGGTGCCGAACTCGCGGGTCGCCGACGTGTGCGCGCGGTGGATGGCATTGAACAGTTCGCGCAGGCCAGAGCCGTGCTTGGCGCTGATGCGCACCGCCTCGGCCCACTCCACGAACGCGAGCTTTCGGGCCAGCAACGCTTCGGTCTGCTGGCGCTGGTAGTCGGTCTGCCCGTCCCACTTGTTGACCGCCACCACCAGGGCACGGCCAGCATCCAGTGCGTAACCGAGGACGCTGGCGTCCTGGTCGGTCACGCCTTCGCCCGCGTCCAGCATCACCACGGCGACCTGGCACTGCTCGATCGCCTGCAGCGTCTTGATGATGGAGAACTTCTCCACCGCATCATCCACGCGCGACTTGCGGCGCACGCCGGCGGTGTCGATCAGGCGGTAAAGCCGGCCGTCGCGTTCCATGTCGACCGACACCGAGTCGCGCGTGGTGCCCGGCACGTCGGAGGCGATCATCCGCTCCTCGCCCAGCAGGCGGTTGACCAGGGTCGACTTGCCGACGTTCGGGCGGCCGATGAAGGCCACGCGGATGCGCGACGGATCGGTGTCCAGCTGCGCCGTCGCACCCTCTTCGGGCAGCTTCTCGATGATCTCGTCGATCAGGTCGTCGATGCCCTGCCGGTGCGCGGATGAGATCGCCAGCATCTCGGCGAAGCCGTACCGGGCGAAGTCGGCGCGCACGGCGTTCGACTCCAGCCCCTCGGTCTTGTTGATGACCAGCATCGTGGGCCGCGAGGCCTTGCGCAGCCAGCGCAGGATGTCGTCATCGAGCGCCGATGCGCCTTCGCGGCCATCGACGATGAACAGCACGAGGTCGGCTTCTTCGGCCGCGGCCCGGGCCTGCCGTGCGGTGGCGCCGGCCAGTCCCTCGTCTTCGCCAGCGATGCCGCCGGTGTCGACCACGGCGAACGCCCGCTGGCCTTCCGGTCGGCATACACCGTAGTGGCGGTCACGGGTTACGCCCGGCTCGTCATGGACGAGCGCGTCGCGGGTGCGCGTAAGCGCGTTGAACAACGTGGACTTGCCAACGTTGGGGCGGCCGACGAGGGCGACGAGGGGCAGCATGGTTCGACCTTGAAGCGGGAACGGAGGCGTGGGAAGTTCTGGGTCGCCCAGGATCGTCCCGGTCACCCGCGTTCAGCGCTCGATGCCCGCGATGGGCACCCAAGCATCGGCGGCGCGGACAGGCCGCGCCGCCGCAATATCACTGCCCGAGGCGGTATGCGCTCAGGCGGCCGTCGGTGTCCTGGGCCAGCAGGATGCCATCGGCCACAACGGGCGCGGCGCGCAGCGCGTTGCCCGACACCCGCGTGCGGGCGGCGAATTCGCCGTTCTGCAGGTTCAACCAGTGCAGGTAGCCATCAAAGTCGCCGACTACGGCGTACTCACCTTGCACCGCCGGTGCGGTGAGGTTGCGCCGCGCCAGGCCCGGCTGCTGCCAGAAGGCGCTGCCACCGGCCTTGTCCAAGGCATACACGGTGCCGTCGGGGGCGGACACGACCAGGCGGTCCGGTGCGAGGCCAATGCGACCCGCGCCGCCCTGCTGGCTCGCCCACATCGGGCGACCGGTCGGGCCGTCGATCGCGATCGTCTGTTCCTGGAAGCTGGTGGCATAGATCGCGGCGCCGTCGAGCACGGGCGTGCCGTCGACATCGGCCATGCGGTCCAGTTCCGTGCGGCCTTCCTGTGCGCCGACCACCTGCTCCCAGAGCGGCGCACCGTCGGTGGCGCTGAGCGCGGCGATGGTGCCGTCGTCGTTGCCGACGAACACGTAACCCGGGCCAAGCAGGACCGCATCGTTGCCGCGGACCGACAGCGAAGGCACGTCGCGGTTCCAGAACCAGCGGCGCTCACCGCTGGCGGCGTCGAACGCGGTCACCCGGCCGTCGTTGGAGCGGACGAACACCAGGCCCACGCCGACCGCAGGCGCGGCGATCACCTCATTGTTGACCTTGGCTTCCCAGCGCCGCGTGCCGGTCGCGGCATCCAGCGCGATGACTTCACCGTCCAGGCCGCCGACCACCACAAGCCCGTCGCCGGCACCGGGGCCGCCGCTGATGCGGACGTCGGAGGGGTAATGCCAGGCGGCAGCACCGGTCTGGAGGTCGAACGCACGCACGCCGCCCTCCACCGCCGCGGCGTACACACGGCCATCCACGACAACGGGACCCTGGCGGGCACCGAGGCGACCTTCGCCCTTGCCGACATTGGCCGACCAGACTTCCGACACCGTCGCCGAAGGCGCGAACTCCGTCAGCGCAGCGGGTTCGCCCGCCTCGTCATCATCGCCATCGAACCACCCACGCACGGTCGTGCAACCGGAAACGACGGCGAGGCACGCCACGGCGGCGGCCGTGCGCAGGAGAAAGCGGTGCGGATACAGTGCGGACTTCATCAAGACTGGGCCTCGGTACGGTCGACGGACCCACCGGCATCGGTGAGCTTCAATTCAAGGATGCCCCGCTGCGGCGAGGCGACGTCCATGCCCGCGAGCGCTTGGGTGTAGGCCTCTCGCGCCAGTTCGGGCTTGCCGAGCGCGAGCTGCGCATCGCCACGGATCTCCAGCGCGGCCGGGCTGTCGGCCGAAGCCAGCAACTCGAGCGCCTGCGCGGGCTCGCCGGTGTCGATCATCAGGCGTGCCAGCCGGCGTGCAATGACATCCTGCATCGCAGGATCGTCGCTTCGGATGGCGCGCAGCGTCGTGATCGCGGCGTCGGCCTGCCCCGCTTCGACCTGCGCGGCGGCAAGCTGCAACGACGCGAGGACCTGGAACGTGCCGGGCTGCAACCCGGCCACTTGATCGGCCCCTGCGGCGGCATCGGCCTCGATGCTGTCGACCGCCTGCTGGTACCGGTCGGCGGCGGCCAGCTGGCGCGCATCCTGCTCGCGCTGCCACCACTGCCACCCCCCGATCGCGGCCAGACCCAGCACCACGCCTCCGATGAGGCCGGCGCCGTTGCGCCGCAGCCAGTCCTGTACGCGTTCGCTTTGTTCGTGTTCGTCGAGCAGATCGTCTAGCGCCATGCCGGGCTGCCATGCAGGGGGCCCGCCAGTCGGCGGGCCAGGGATAGAAATGCAATCGGCCGGACTACGCCGGCCGATGCGAGGGGCGTGAGCCGCGGCGCCTGGTCAGTCGCGAACCGGCGCCAGCGAGCCGTCAGAGGATAGCGTAAAGCGCGCCACGTTCGCTCGGATGAACGGCTCGAGGTCGATCGCTTCGCCCCCACGGCGGGCGTCCACGGCAGCAGAATTGCCGAGCACCACGCGCCCGACTTGGCCCTTGTCGTAGCTCAGCCGCTGCCCCGGTTTCATCATGCCTTGCTCCAGTGCCTCGCCATCGCGCGAGAACACCTGCACCCAGCTGGCCTCGTTGAACTCCAGCGACAGCCCCGATGCCGGCGACGGCTCGACCCGCTTGCGCTGGGGCAGCGCCGCCATGGACGCAATGATGGGCGTGCGCTCCGACGCGGGACGCGATTGTTGGGCGTTGCCATTGTGGTCGGCACCGGCCGGGGTGGTCGTCGGAAGGTCCAGCGACTCCACCGCCAATCCGTTGGACAGGTGCGGGCGCGTGGCAAGCCAGACCGGCAGCGCGATCGCGACCGTCAGCACCACGTACACCGCCCGTCGGGCCAGTTGCTCGGCCACCACGCGGTATCGCGGAACATGCGTGTGGCTGATGAGCTCGGGGGGCACGACCGGCTTGATCGGCGACTCCAGAAGCTCGTGCTCGATATCGACCTTCAGCAGTCGTGCGTAACTGCGCAGCTGGCCCCGGACGAAGACCGGGGCGCCCAGCGGGCTCCAGTCGTCGGCCTCGAGCGCACGCACGACGCGCACCGGCATCTTCAGCCGGGAGGCGACGTCTTCATGGGTGAGCCCGGCCGCCACGCGTGCCGCCTGGAGGCGCGCACCGCAGCCGTCGCAACCGGGTGCGACATCATCGGTCTGCTTCATCACCTGCTTTCTTCCCCCGTACCGGAGCCCGATGTGTTCGGGAACTCCGCCCTCATTCGCTGAACGTATCTAGCTGCCGCGGCCGTGTCGCCGAGCATTTCCTCAATCTGTGACGCAAGCAGCAAGGATGCAGCATCCGGCGGCGCCGCAGTCAGCCGCCGTTCAGAAAAAGCCCGGGCCTGCATCCCGTCGCCCCGCCTGTAGGCCCGCTCGGCCAGGGTCGACAACGCGAGAGGATTTTTCGGATCCAGCTCGATGGCGGTCCGCAGGTAGGCGGTCGCTCGTTCGTCCAGACCGGCACGGTCGGCGCATCGGCCCGCGTTCGCCAGGGCGCCGGCGCGAGTCGGATACCCCGGGCTGGCGACGGCCCGTTCGAACCACGCCAGAGACTCCTGTTCCCGGCCGTTTGAACACAGCCACGTCCCGTAGTTGTTGAGCGGGCCGCCCCGGGTGGGCGCGAGCTCGGTGGCCTTGCGGTAGTACTCCCCGGCCCGGGCGGACTGCCCTCGACGGGTGTGGACGACCGCCAGCAGGGTGTAGCCACCTTCCGATGAGCCGTCGAGTTTGATGGCGCTTCGTGCCTCGTCTTCGGCCTTGTCCAACTCGTTCCGCGCCAGATGGGCCTGCCCGCGCCGCAAGTGGGTATCGGCCTTGCGCGCCGCGACGCGATCACTGGACTCGCGCACGGTGACATCCCGCGCGACCTTGTCGAAATCCCCACGCTCCAGGCTGGGTCGGACGAAGGTCAGCCGGCTGCAACCAGCGGCAGCCAGGACGGCCAGCAATGCGAAGGCCAAGGGCAAGCGGCTACGCCCCCACGTGTCACGCCGCATCGCTGACTCCGCCGCTCTCGAGCGATTTGCGGAACTCCGCCTGCCGCCGGGTCCGGTCCATCACCTGCCCCTTGAGCTGGCCGCAGGCTGCGTCGATGTCATCGCCGCGGGTACGCCGCACCGTGGTCAGGACGCGCGCATCCTGCAGCAGCTTCTGGAAGGTGCGGATGTCGGCCTCGGGCGATCGCTCGAATCGCGTGCCCGGGAACGGGTTGAACGGGATCAGGTTGACCTTCGCCGCATCCTTCATCTGGACCGCGTTCTCGAACTGCCGCATCAGGCGGGCCAGTTCGCGCGCGTGCTGCGGCTGGTCGTTGACGCCCTTCATCAGGGTGTATTCGAACGTGATCGACGAGCGCGGCTTGCGGCGCACGTAGCGCTGGCACGCGGCCATCAACTCGACGATCGGATACTTCTTGTTGAGCGGCACCAGCTCGGTGCGCAGCTCATCGTTGGGCGCATGCAGCGAAACAGCCAGCGAGACATCACTGACCTCGCCGAGCTTGTCGATCATCGGCACCATGCCCGCCGTGGACAACGTCACCCGCTTGTTGGCCAGGCCGTAGCCGAGATCGTCGCGCATGATGCTCATCGCGCGCACGACATTGTCGAAATTGGCCAGCGGCTCGCCCATGCCCATCATCACGACGTTGGTCAGCTTGCGCTGCTGGTGCGGCACGTTGCCCAGGTGGCGAGCAGCCACCCAGACCTGCCCGATGATCTCGGCCGTCGAAAGGTTCCGGTTGAACCCCTGGGTTGCCGTCGAGCAGAACTGGCAGTTCAGCGCACAGCCCACCTGGCTGGACACGCACAGCGTGCCGCGGCCCTTGTCTGGGATGTAGACGGTCTCGATGGCGTTCTTCGGGTCCATGCCGAGCAGCCACTTGTGCGTGCCGTCGGACGAGGGCTGGTCATGCAGCACCATCGGCGCACGCACTTCGGCGTGCTCATACAGCTTGGCGCGCAAGGCCTTGCCCAGATCGGTCATGCCGTCGAAGTCGGTGACATGCCGGTGGTGGATCCACTTCATGACCTGGTGGGCGCGGTAGCGCTTCTCGCCCAGCGTCTGCTCGAAGAAATTCTCGAGCGAAACGCGGTCGAGGTCGAAGATGTTGCGCTTCGACCCCGACCCGCTGGTGTCCGCGCGCCCCGCAGGCACCGAGCTTGCGCCGGAGTCCGGAGCGAGCGTGATATCGATGCGTGCGTCTGAGGGGCTCATGGAAACCTGTAGTGCTTGTGTTTGAAATCGATCAGCGTGCGTAGACGTCGGTCGCCGGGAAGAAGTACGCGATCTCGATCGCCGCGTTTTCCAGGCTGTCCGAGCCGTGCACGGCATTGGCGTCGATGCTGTCGGCGAAATCCGCGCGGATGGTGCCGGCGGCGGCATCCTTCGGATTGGTCGCGCCCATCAGGTCACGGTTCTTCAGCACCGCGCCCTCGCCTTCCAGGACCTGGATCATCACCGGGCCGGAAATCATGAACTCCACCAGCGCGCCGAAGAACGGACGCTCGCGGTGGACGGCGTAGAAGCCCTCCGCCTCGCTGCGGGACAGGTGCTTCATCTTCGAGGCCGCGACCTTGAGGCCGGCCTTCTCGAAACGGGTGTAGATCTCGCCGATCACGTTCTTGGCAACGGCATCGGGCTTGATGATCGAAAGGGTGCGCTCCAGCGCCATGGGATGTCTCCAGGTAGGCGGGCCGCGGACCCTGCTTGAAAGGAGTCTCGCGCCCGAGGATAACAGAAAAACCCGCGCCGGGACGCGGGTTTAGCCGATATGGCTACGGTAATGCTATCGGATTGCGACGCGCTTTTGCAGGCCCGACGACCGGTTGCCCGCGAAAACATGGCGACCCGTACGTTGGGGTTCAACGTTGACGCTGGCAGTCGCGCCCCGTAGCATCAAACAAGCGTTTGATTCACCCTTTCCCGCCCTCGCTGATCGTCCATGGCCACCTCTGCCCATTTCTCCACAAAGGACCGCATCCTTGGCGCCGCCGAGGAACTGTTCGCCCAGTTCGGCTTTTCCGGCACGTCGCTGCGTCAGGTGACCAGCCGCGCGGATGTGAACATCGCGGCCGTCAACTACCACTTCGGCAGCAAGGAGAACCTCGTCAACGAGGTGTTCCGGCGGCGCATGGACGGCATGAGCGCCGACCGGCTGACTGCGCTGAAGGCCGCCGTCGAGCAGTCTCCGGGCGAGCTGGAGCCGATCCTTGCCGCGTTCGTGGAGCCTGCCCTGGCGCTGGCGCAGGACCGCCACGGTGGTGGCGCCTTCGTGCGCGTCGTGGCGCGGGCCTATGCCGAAAAGAACGACAGCCTGCGCAAGTTCCTGTCCGACCACTACGGCCACGTGCTGCGCGAGTTCGCCAAGGCGATCGCCACCTGCGTGCCGTCGCTGAGCAAAGAGGAGCTCTACTGGCGCCTGGACTTCCTCGCCGGTGCACTTACCTACGCCATGGCGGACTTCGGCTTGATCAAGCGACCGACGGGCGTCAGCGAGAAGGCGCACCGTGAGCGGGCCGCACGTGAACTGATCCGCTTCGCGGCGGCAGGTTTCAAGAGCTGATCTTTGCCACTGCGGAGGCGCGTAGGCGCGGAATCAGCAGGGCTGATTCGCAAAAGAACCGCGATCAATATTATTTGTTTTCAAGGAGTTGCATAAAATGGCTGACAAATTGCTTGTACGGCGTGCAGCGGTGCTTGGCGCCGGCGTCATGGGCGCGCAGATCGCAGCGCACCTGACCAATGCCGGCGTGGACACGGTGCTGTTCGACCTGCCCGCGAAGGACGGCGACCCCAACGGCATCGTCAACAAGGCCATCGCCAACCTGGCCAAGCTCAGCCCCGCCCCGCTGGCCGACAAGGTGCTCGCCGAGCGGATCGTGCCGGCCAACTACGAGACCGGGCTGGAGTTGCTTGAGGGCTGCGACCTGGTGATCGAGGCCATCGCCGAGCGGATGGATTGGAAACAGGACCTTTACCGCAAGATCGCGCCGCATGTCGCCGACCACGCCGTCCTTGCCAGCAACACGTCGGGCCTGGGCATCAACGCGCTGGCCGACGTGCTGCCCGAAACCATGCGCGCCCGGTTCCTGGGCGTGCACTTCTTCAACCCGCCCCGCTACATGCACCTGGCTGAGCTGATTCCGGCGAAGTCGACCGATCCGGACGTGCTGGCGAAGCTCGAAGCGTTCCTCACCACCACGCTCGGCAAGGGCGTGGTGATCGCCAAGGACACACCGAACTTCATCGGCAACCGCATTGGCGTTTTCTCGATGCTGGCGGCGATGCACCACACCGAGCAGCTGGGCCTTGGCTTCGATACCGTGGACGCGCTCACCGGCCCGGCCATCGGTCGGCCCAAGTCCGCCACCTACCGCACGGCCGACGTCGTGGGCCTGGACACGATGGCCCACGTCATCAAGACCATGGCCGATACGCTGCCCGACGACCCGTGGCACAAGTACTTCAAGGCGCCCAAGTGGCTGGCTGCCCTGGTCGAGAAAGGCGCGCTGGGGCAGAAGACCGGCGCCGGCTTCTACACCAAGAAGGGCAAGGACATCCTGGTGCTGGACCTGAAGGCCCAGGACTACCGGCCCGTGGCATCGGATCTTGATCCCGAGGTCGCCGCCCTGTTGAAGGAGCGCGATCCTTCGAAGAAGTTCGCGGCACTTCGCGCCAGTGACCACCCGCAGGCCAAGTTCCTTTGGGCCTGCTTCCGCGACACCTTCCATTACACGGCCTACCACCTCGAAAGCATCGCCGACACCGCGCGTGACGTGGACCTGGCGATCCGCTGGGGCTATGGCTGGTCGATGGGTCCGTTCGAGACCTGGCAGGCCGCAGGCTGGAAGCAGGTTGCCGAATGGATTGCCGAGGACATCGTGTCGGGTGACGCCATGAGCAGCGCCGCCCTCCCCGACTGGGTGTTCGACGGGCGCGAGGGCGTGCACGTGACCGAGGGCAGCTACAGCCCGTCGCGTGAGGCCAAGGTGCCGCGCTCGGCAAACCCCGTGTACGGCCGCCAGCGGTTCCCGGACCCGCTGCTCGGCGAGCGGTTCCCGGAAGGCCGCACCGTATTCGAGAACGACGGCGTGCGGATGTGGGCCGACGAGGGCGACGACATCGCCGTGGTCGGCTTCAAGACCAAGATGCACACGGTCAACAACCATGTTCTGGACGGGCTGCAGGAGGCCATTGGCGTTGCCGAGCGTGATTTCGCCGGCCTGGTGATCTGGCAGCAGAAGGAGCCGTTCTCCGCGGGCGCGGACCTGGCGGGTGCCCTTGGCCTGTTGCAGGCCGGCGACGTTGCCGGATTCGAGGCGATGGTCGCCAACTTCCAGGCGACCAGCCAGCGCATCAAGTACGCGCTGGTGCCGGTGGTCGCCGCGGTCCGCGGCCTCGCCCTGGGCGGTGGCTGCGAGTTCCAGATGCATGCCGCGCGCAGCGTGTTCGGGCTGGAGAGCTACGTCGGGCTTGTCGAAGCCGGTGTCGGCCTGCTGCCGGCCGGCGGTGGCCTCAAGGAGTTTGCCGTCCGCGCCTCCGAAAAGGCGGGGCCGAACGGGGACGTGTTCGCGGAGCTGAAGGTCGCGTTCGAGAGCGTCGCGATGGGCAAGGTGTCCACCTCCGCGATGGAGGCCCGCAACCTCAAGCTGGCGCGCGACACGGATCGCATCGTGTTCAATGCCCATGAGCTTCTGCATGTCGCCAAGGCCGAGGCCCGCGCACTCGCCGAAGGCGGCTACCGCCCGCCCATGCCCGCGCGCCGCATCCAGGTGGCCGGCGACGTGGGTATTGCGACCTTCAAGATGCTGCTGGTCAACATGCTCGAGGGCCGCTTCATTTCGCCGCACGACTACGAGATCGCAAGCCGGATCGCCGCCGTCATGTGCGGCGGCGAAGTCGATCGAGGTGCGCTCGTGGACGAAGAGTGGCTGCTGAGGCTGGAGCGCGAACACTTCGTCGCGCTGGCGCAGATGCCGAAGACGCAGGAGCGCATCGCCCACATGCTCAAGACGGGCAAGCCGCTCAGGAATTGAGCGACGGCGCCCAGCAGCGAGACTTCCCCAATTTCGCAGGGTCACAGTGAACCGGGCCAGCCAAGGTCCATCGGCCGCCCCCCAACTGTCAGGCCCCGCCTCCGGAGAGACACCATGAAGCAGATCCAGGACGCCTACATCGTCGCCGCCACCCGCACCCCGGTAGGCAAGGCGCCTCGCGGCTTGTTCCGCAACACCCGTCCCGACGACATGCTGGCGCACGTGCTCAAGGCCGTGGTCGCCCAGGCGCCGGGCATCGACGTCAACCGCATCGACGACGCGATCATCGGCTGCGCGATGCCCGAGGGCGAGCAAGGCATGAACGTTGCGCGCATCGGCGTGCTGCTGGCAGGCCTGCCCGACACCGTCGCCGCGCAGACCATCAACCGGTTCTGCTCGTCGGGCCTTCAGGCCGTCGCGCTGGCGGCCGACCAGATCCGCCTTGGAAATGCGGACCTGATGCTGGCCGGTGGCACCGAGTCGATGTCGATGGTGCCGATGATGGGCAACAAGGTCGCGCTCTCCCCGTCCGTGTTCAAGGACGACCACGTCGCGATCGCCTACGGCATGGGCATCACCGCCGAGAAGGTGGCCGAGGAGTGGAAGGTCTCGCGCGAAGACCAGGATGCGTTCGCCCTCGCCTCCCACCAGAAGGCCATCGCCGCCATCGAGGCGGGCGACTTCAAGGACGAGATCAGTCCCTACGAGGTCGTTTCGGGCGTGCCGGACCTGGGCGCTAACACCGTTCGGATCAGGCAGCGCATCGTGGACACCGATGAGGGGCCGCGCCCGGACAGTTCGATTGAGGGGCTGGCCAAGCTCCGTCCCGTGTTCCGCAACGGCCAGTTCGGTGGCACGGTCACCGCCGGCAACAGCTCACAGATGAGCGACGGTGCGGGTGCGGTGCTGCTGGCGTCCGAACAGGCCATCAAGGACTACGGGCTGACGCCGCTGGCGCGCTTTGTCAGCTTCTCGGTGGCGGGTGTACGGCCCGAAGTCATGGGCATCGGCCCGATCGCCGCGATCCCGAAGGCGCTCAAGCAAGCCGGACTGACCAAGGACCAGATGGACTGGATCGAACTCAACGAGGCGTTCGCCGCGCAGGCGCTGGCGGTGATCCGTGATTCGGACCTCGACCCGGCCAAGGTGAATCCGCTGGGCGGCGCCATCGCGCTGGGCCACCCGCTCGGTGCCACGGGCGCGGTGCGTACGGCAACGATCGTCCACGGCCTGCGTCGCCGCCAGCAGAAGTACGGCATGGTGACCATGTGCATAGGCACCGGCATGGGCGCAGCGGGCATTTTCGAGTCGCTCTAGACAGGGACTCGCGCCGCCGGGCTGTCAACTGGCAAGCCCGCCGAAATACGGGCGCTCGTTAACCCGAGCGCTCCCGTCCGGCTTTCCAAGCATCACGCGCTTGGTGCCACCAGTACGTCAACTGCGCGCCGATGAAGCCGGCTGGCTTGAGAGCCGACACCAGGCCGTAGTCGGAAAATTCCCGCCACCGCGTGTCGTTCTCCGCGATCGCGGCGGCCACCAGCTCACCCGCGAACGTGGTCGGCGCTACGCCATGGCCGCCAAAGGCCTGTGCCAGCCACAACCCGTCTTCGATACGGCCGATCTGTGGCATCTGGTGGCGGGCATAGCTCATCAGGCCTGACCACGCGTACTCGATGCCGACGTCGTGCAGCTGCTGGTAGACCTTGAGCAGGTCGCGTCGTAGCAGACGCTCGACGTCCGCGGGTGATCGGTCCAAGACCGAGATGCGCCCGCCCCACAGCAACCGGGTGTCGGGCAGCGGCCGGTAGTAGTCGAACGCGAAGCGGGTGTCGTAGACCGCCGCGCGCGTGTTCATCACCGACCCCAGGCGCGCGCCCAAGGGGTCGGTCACCATCACGTAGGTCGCAATCGGCATCACCGCGGCGTCCACGACCCGACGCAAACCCGCGAGGTATCCGCCACAGGCGAGCACGACCTCGTCGGCCACGACGCATCCATCCGGCGTATCCACCTGCCAGCGGGAGCCCACGCGCTTCAGCGACAGCGCCGGGCAGTACTCGTGCACGTGCCCGCCCTGCCCGGCTATCTGGTCCGCCAACCCTTGGACGTAACGGAGCGGGTGGAAATGGAATCCGCGTCCCTCCATCAGGCCACCGTGGTAGCGGTCGGTGCGCAACTGCTCGCGCAGTTCATCGCGCGCGATCCAGTCCCACTGGACGCCGAAGGAGTCTGCGAGCAGTTGCTGCCGCTCGCGCAAGACGCGCTCGTCTTGAAACCAGTTCGCCCAGATCACCCCGGCTTCCACCGGTTGGCAGTCGATGCGATGGGTATGGATGCGGCGTCGAATCAGCTCGACGGCCTGCAGCGTGCCGCCGTACAAGTCACGCGCGCGGTCGGGCCCGAGCTCACGCAGCAGCGCATCTTCCCCGCGCGAAAAACCGCCGAAGACGAAGCCGCCGTTGCGGCCCGACGCACCGTGCCCGACGCGGCCCGCTTCCAGTACGACGATGTCCCGCATGCCCCGTTCGAGCAGGCCCAGCGCGGTGTTGAGTCCAGCCAGCCCGCCGCCGATCACACACACGCGGGCATCGACAGGACCGCTCAGCGCCGCTTGGGCGGCATGGTCGGACGCGGTTTCAAGATAGTAGGAACGCATGGCGCCACCAAAACGGGATCCCGCATGGTGGCCCGCCCCTTTCGACGCGGCAAGCCGCGGCGCCTGATTATTCCAGCTCGGTGACGCCCAGTTCCTTCAGGGCGTCCTGCATCAGCTGCTGGGCGGCGTCACTCAGCTTCTCGTGGTCCAGCGCATACCGGATGGTCGCCTCGATCAGCCCGATATGGGTACCGCAGTCGAACCGGGTGCCCCGGAACCGGTACGCATCGACCGCCTCTTCCTTCAGCAGGGCGGAAATTGCATCGGTAAGCTGGATTTCTCCACCAGCGCCGGGCCGGGTCGACTCGAGGAAGTCGAAGATGCGTGGGTTCAGAACGTACCGGCCGACGACCGCCAGGGTACTGGGGGCCACTTCGGGCTTCGGCTTCTCCACCATAGCGGTGATGCGGCCCCGGCGATTGGCGAAGTCGTCCGTGGCTACGATGCCGTAGCTGCCTGTCTTCTCACGCGGAACGTCCTGCACGGCGATCACGCTGGAACCGCTGGCCTCGGCCGCGTCTGCCATCTGCTTCAGCGCCCCGTCGCCGCGATTCCAGATCACGTCGTCGGGCAGGATCACCGCGAACGGCTCGTTGCCGACCACCGATTTGGCGCACAGAACCGCATGCCCAAGTCCCAAAGCCTCGGCCTGCGTAACGAAGATGGCGCGCACGCCTTCGGGTAGCACGTTACGGACGAGTTCCAGTTGCTCGGTCTTGCCCGCCCGCTCGAGCTTCTGTTCGAGCTCGTAGGCCTTGTCGAAGTAATCTGCCACCGCGTGCTTGTAGCGGTTGGTGATGAAGATCAGCGTGTCGCAACCCGCCTCGATAGCCTCGTCGACCGCATACTGGATCAGCGGCCGGTCGATGATCGGCAGCATTTCCTTCGGGACAGTCTTCGTGGCGGGGAGGAACCTCGTACCCAGGCCGGCGACGGGAAAGACTGCCTTGCGGATACGGGGGTGGGCGTGCGACTGCGTTGAACTCGATGACATCAAACCTTCCTGGCGTTGCGGGCGGGGAATGCAACGACGGTGGTCGAATCCTGTGCCACGGCAACCTGCTCGGTCATCGGATTGAAATCCGGCACCGTCGAGCGCAACAGGCTAGCAAGGGTAGCGCGGTCGTAGCGTGCAGAGGCGTCTCGCATCAACGCGAGCGCCGATTCGATCTCCGAGGCCGCGATCTGGCGCGGCTCGGCCTGGAGGATCTTGGGATGTCCGGTCGCGCGGTAGCGCTCGTCGGCATGGAACAACGTTTCGTGCAGCTTTTCCCCAGGGCGCAGGCCGGTGTACACAACCGCAATGTCGCGGCCCGGCTGCTTGCCGGCCAGTCGGATCATCTGTTCGGCCAGGATGCGGATCGGCACGGCCTCGCCCATGTCGAGGGTGTAGATCGCCTCGTGGGTGCCGATCGCCGACGCCTGCAGGATCAGCTGGCACGCCTCTGGAATCGTCATGAAGTAACGGGTGACGTCCGGGTCGGTCACCGTGACCGGGCCACCATTCCGGATCTGTTCGCGGAACAGCGGTACGACACTGCCGGCCGAGTCGAGCACATTGCCGAAGCGCACGGTCACGAACCGGGTCGAACTGTGCTCGGCAAGTGACTGGCACGCCATCTCGGCGAGCCGCTTGGTCGCGCCCAGCACGTTGACCGGATCGACCGCCTTGTCGGTGGAGATCAGCACGAAGGTACCGACGTCCGCCTCGAGGCAGGCACGGGCGACGGTCTCGGTCGAAAGCACGTTGTTACGCACCGCCTCACGCAACTGCGCTTCCAGGAGCGGCACCTGCTTATAGGCGGCGGCATGGAACACCGCCTCGGGTTGCGACTCCGAAAGCGCATGCCCGATGACCGCAGGATCGCCGCAGTCGCCCAAGACCTGGATGAACTCCACATCGGGAAAGTCGCGTCGCAACAGCGACTCGGTGGTCGTTAATGCCAGCTCGTCGATTTCGACCAGCGCAATGCGCCGAGCACCATGCCGCGCGCACTGGCGGCAGAGCTCGGAACCAATGGAACCGCCAGCGCCCGTGACCAGCACCGAACGCGCACCCAACCAATCGCGAATCGACTTCCAGTCCGGTAGGACGGGCTTGCGGCCCAGGAGGTCCTCGATCGCGACTTCCTTCAGCTCGCCCGGGAGAGAGCGGCCCTCCAGCACGTCCGCCAGTCTCGGCACCATGCGGAACGGCAGCCCGGTGCGCTCACAGGCCACCACCACACGCTGCAACGCGGTGGCATTGGCCGACGGCATTGCAATGACGAGAAGGCCTGCGGCGGATTCGCGCGCCACCTCGGTAACGTCCGAAACGCGGCCCAGTACCGGAACGCCTTGGACCTTGGTTCCACGCAGGCGACCGGCATCATCGAGGAAGCCCACCGGCTGGTATGTACCGAGCCGGC
>Ga0156347_1094_pt2 | contig 27186 bp, 21 predicted proteins | sample RifOxyA1_FD_107994 | JGI IMG/M metagenome (GOLD analysis project Ga0156347, IMG submission 107994) | Xanthomonadales bacterium RIFOXYA1_FULL_69_10 | reverse complement strand
GATTGCCGCGACGTGATGCAGGACGACCCGGGTGCGCTGCGCTTACCCGGGCTACGACTCTCCCCAACCCTCCCCTGCAAGCAGGGGAGGGAGCTGAAGCCATGACCTGCACCACGTCGAAAAACCACGGCACGCACCGTGCATCCCCTCAAGAAATCCCCCACTGCAACCGTTAATTCCGGACATGGACAGACTCAGCGTGATCGGCGTGGTGCTGGCACTCGTCGCCCTGGTGGGCGGCAGCGTGCTCAAGGGCTCGGGCCTGTCCGGGCTCTGGAACCCGGCCGCCTTCGTGATCGTGATCGTGGGCACCGTCGCCGCCATCCTGTTGCAGACGCCGCTGGCGACGTTCCGGCGCGCGCTCAAGATCGTGCGCTGGGTGTTCCAGCCGCCGGCGCAGGACCGTGCCACCGTCATCGCCAAGATCGTCGAGTGGAGCACCACCGCGCGCAAGCAGGGCCTGCTGGGGCTTGAGGCCGAGGTGCAGGCACTGGAGGATCCGTTCCTGCGCAAGGGCCTGCAGATGGTGGTCGACGGCGTGGAGCCCGACGCGATCCGGCAGATGCTGGAGATCGAACTGCACGGCCAGTCCGACCGCGACATGTCGGCGGCCAAGGTGTTCGAGGGCATGGGCATCTACTCGCCCACGCTGGGCATCATCGGCGCGGTGCTGGGCCTGATGGCGGTGATGAAGAACCTCGCCGACCCCAGCAAGCTCGGCCCGGGCATCGCCGCCGCGTTCACCGCCACCATCTACGGCATCGGCGCGGCCAACCTGATGCTCTTGCCGATGGCCGCCAAGCTCAAGGGCCTGGTCAACCACCAGACCCAGGAGCGCGAGATGATCGTCGAGGGGCTGATCGCCATCGCCCAGGGCGAGAACCCGCGCAACATCGAGGCGCGGCTCAACGGGTTCGTGCACTGACCCATGGCAGGCCGTCGCCACAAGCATGAAGAGCACGCCAACCACGAAGCCTGGGCGATCCCCTACGGCGACCTGGTGACGCTGCTGCTCGCCTTCTTCGTGGTGATGTACGCCATTTCCTCGGTGAACGAGGGCAAGTACCGCGTGCTGGCCGACGCCCTGTCGTCGGCGTTCGGTGGCCCGCCGCGCACGGTGGCGCCGATCCAGCTGGGCGCGACGCAGATCCGAGGCTCGGCGTTCGACCGCCCCTCGATGCAGACGCCCGATTCCAAGTCCGGCCCGTCCTCGGCCACCCCGGTCAGCAGCCCGGCGATGCGCCAGGTGCTGGACATGCCGACGTTCGGCGCGATCTCGCGCAAGACCGCCAACGGCAAAGGTGACGGCGACGGCGGCGCGAACGGCAACGACAGCGCCAAGGTCGAGAACACCGAACTGCTGGCGGAGGTGGAAGGCCGCAACCGCCAGTTGCACTCGCTGGGCCGCCGCATCCAGCAGGCGCTGTCGGAACTGGTCAAGCAGAAGCTGGTGACGGTGCGCCGCGGTGACAGCTTCCTGGAAGTCGAGATCCAGAGCGACATCCTGTTCGCCAGCGGCTCGGCCGCGCCCAGCCCGGTCGCGTTGTCGACGGTGCACAAGCTGGCCGACATCCTGCGCGCCGAGCCCAACGCCGTGCGCGTGGAGGGCTACACCGACAACGTGCCGATCAACACCGTGGCGTTCCGCTCCAACTGGGAGCTGTCCTCGGCGCGCGCCGCCGGCGTGGTGCACGAGCTGGTCGACTCCGGCGTGTCAGCGCAGCGACTGGCCGTGGTCGGTTTCGGCGAGCACCAGCCGGTGGCCGACAACGCCACCATCGACGGCCGCAACGCCAACCGCCGCGTGCTGCTGGTGATCCTCGCATCGCCGCAGGGCGACGATGCAGTCGGCAATGACGCGCCAGCCGTGGTCGACGCGACGCAGCGCAGTACGTCGGTCAACGCCGACACCCGCGTGACGCAGGCGCGTGCACGCCCGCCCGCCGCACCGGCCGACACGCCCAAGCCGACGCCGGCACCCGCGCACCGCGGACCCGTACCGCCGGAGCGGCTGCTGCCGATCCTGGCGATCAATCCCGCGTCCCGCGACCCGGAGGCCGGCTGATGCTGATCTGGGCGATCGCCAACCAGAAGGGCGGGGTCGGCAAGACGACCACGTCGCTGTGCCTGGCCCGCAACCTGGCCGAGTCCGGCTCGCGCGTGCTGCTGGTCGACCTGGACCCGCACTCGTCCCTGACGCGTGCCTTCGGCGTGCCCTCGCATCCGCCGCCGGCCGGCACGCACGACATCTTCAACGGCCCCGACGCGCCGCTGGGCTCATTGGCGCGCAGCACCGCCATCGACGGCCTGCGCCTTGTCGCCGCGCAGCCGGCGCTGGCCACGCTCGAGCGCCGCGGTGCCACCCAGCCCGGCCTCGGCCTGGCACTGGGCCGCGCCCTGCATGGCGTGCGGGAGCTCTACGACTACGCGCTGCTCGACTGTCCGCCCACGCTCGGCCTGTTGATGGTCAACGCGCTGGCGGCCGCCGACCGGCTGGTGATCCCGACGCAGACGGACCCGCTGGCGATGCACGGCCTCAACGACATGGTGCGCACCGCCGACATGGTCGAGCGCTCGCGCCGCCGCCCGCTGGCGCGCCACATCATCCCGACGCTGTACGACCGCCGCACGCGTTCGGGCGTCAAGAGCCTGGAGCTGCTGCAGGACTGCCACCCGTCGCACTGCTGGCACAAGGCCGTGCCGATGGATACGCGCCTGCGCGACCCGTCGGTGCTCACCGCCGAAGAACCCCCGACCGGGCGAGGCGCCGATGCATACCGCTCGGCACTGGCCTGGTTGCTCGACAAGGCCGACGTCCGCAAGGAGGCCGCATGAGCCAACACGCCATCGATGCATACCTGGACGACCTGCTGTGCGAGGTCGAACCCGCCGCCCTGCCGCCGCACCCGGCCACGGTGCTGAACGCCGTGCCCGACGTGGTCGTGCCGCCGCCGCCCGCACCGGAGGCGCGCGCACCCGAGCCACCCATGGCCCGCGCGATTCCGGCGCCGGTGGCACTGCCACCGCGTGAGTCCGCTCCGGCACCCGCATCGGCCATCCCCGAACCGCGCCACCGCCGCGCCAGCGACACCGCGCCGGTCAGCGGCGAACACGTGCCGACGGCCTCGCGCAGCAGCCGCTGGCTGCGCATGGGCATCGGCCGCGACAGCTATGCCTTCGAACTGCTGCGTGTGCAGGAAGTGGTGCGCGTTGCGCCGATCCTGGCCGTCCGCGGCGCCGCGATGTCGGTGCTGGGCGTGATGAACCTGCGCGGCCGCATCGTGCCGGTGTTCGACCTGGGCCGCTGGTTGGGCTCGGCCGCCATCGAAGTCACCGAAGGTGCGCGCATCGTGGTGGTCGAGCGCGACGACGAACTGATCGGCGTGCTGGTCACGCAGGTTGAGGACGTGGTCAGCCTGTCGCGCGAACACATTGAACCGCCCCTGGCGAACGGCAACCCCGGCGCCATCGTCGGCATCGCCCGCACCGGGCAAGCGCCCACGGTTTTGTTGGACGCGAACTCGCTGTTTGATTGAGGGCGGATCTCCGTAGCCCGGATAAGGCCGAAGGCCGCATCCGGGAAGACGCCTCTATGACCTGCCTCGACCCCGGGTGCGCTGCGCTTACCCGGGCTACGTGCTCCGGATCGGCTTCCAAAGCTCTCCTCAAGTCCCCGCCGCCACCGCCGATAACCTTTTCGAACCCCCGACGGCGCACGCCCATGACCCCGCTGGCCCTGCAATCGGATCTCGGCATCGAACACGTGGCGGCACTGCACGCCACCCTGCTGCCGCACCTGGACGACGAGGACGCGATCGAGCTGGTCGGTGACCGGGTCGGCCGCGTGCATGCGGCGGGGCTGCAGCTGCTGCACGCCTTCGTGCGCGACCGCGCCCACGCCGGGCGCCAGACCGCCGTCACCCTCGCCTCGCCCGCCCTGGCCGACGCCGCACGCGCACTCGCGCTGGCCGTCAGCCTCGGCGTGGACGCGCCGACGCCCGCGCAGGACTGATGCGCACCGCTCGTCCCACTTCCCACACCCCCGCCCAGCGCCGCACGCCGGCACTGGGGCAGACCCGCGCGCGCCGTTGCGGTGCGCGCCGCAATTCCGATGGAGACCGCTCGTGAGTGCCCAACTGCTGATCGTCGACGATTCCACCTCCATGCGGCAGATGGTCGCCTTCGCGCTGTCCTCGGGCGGCTACAACGTGCGCGAGGCCGAAGACGGCCAAGCCGCGCTGGACATCGCGAAGACCGCGAAGTTCGATGCGGTCGTCACCGACGTCAACATGCCGCGCATGGACGGCATCGAGCTGATCCGCCAGCTGCGCACGCTGCCCGACTACAAGTTCACCCCGCTGCTGATGCTCACCACCGAATCCGGTGGGGACAAGAAGCAGGAAGGCCGCGCTGCCGGCGCCACCGGCTGGCTGGTCAAGCCGTTCGACCCCGACCAGCTGCTGGCCACGGTACGCAAGGTCCTGGGCTGAGGCTGCACGCGCAATGGATATCACCCAGTTCCACGCCGCGTTCTTCGAGGAAAGCCGTGAAGGGCTGGACGCGATGGAAGCCGGCCTGCTGGGGCTGGAGGAATCCGGCCGCGCCGACGCCGAAACCGTCAACACCATCTTCCGCGCCGCGCACTCCATCAAGGGCGGCGCGGCGACGTTCGGCTTCAGCGTCGTCACCGACCTGACCCACGTCCTGGAAACGCTGCTCGACCAGGCCCGCAGCGGCGGGCGCGTGCTCGACAGCGAAGCCACCGGCGCGCTGCTGGCGTCGGTCGACGTGCTGCGCGACCTGCTGGCGGTCTACGAACAGGGCGGCCCCGACATCGAGGGCCGTATCGATCACGCAGCGCTCGCGCAGGCGCGCGCCGGCCTGGACCGGATGCTGGCAGGAGCCGCTGGCGCTGCGACCACCTCGAACACGGCACAAGCCGCGGCCGATACCGGCCCCGACCACTGGCGCATCGCCTTCCACCCGCTGCCCTCGTTGTTCATGAGCGGCAACGACCCGCTGCGCATCCTGCGCGAGCTGGCCGGGCTGGGCGAGATGACGGTGGAGTGCCACGACCGCGAGCTGCCCGCGTTCGCCTCGCTCGACCCGCATGAGGCGCATCTGGGCTGGTCGCTGACGCTGCCGGGCACGGTCAAGCGTGGCGACATCGACGAGGCATTCGCTTGGGTCGAGGACCAGTGCGAGCTGGAGATCGAGGCCGTCGCCAAGGTCGAAGCCGCGCCGGTCGAATCGGCCGCCAACACCAATGCGCCCGCCGCCAACGCGCCCGCGCGCGGCGCCGTTGAGGCCGACACGTCCATCCGCGTGGCGGTCAACAAGGTCGACGCGCTGATCAACCTGGTCGGCGAGCTGGTGATTACCCAGGCGATGCTGCGCCAGCGCGCGCAATCGCTCGACCCGGTCGCCAACGAAGCCCTGCTGTCGGGTCTGGAGCAGCTGGACCGCAACACCCGCGACCTGCAGGAAGCGGTGATGGGCGTGCGCATGCTGCCCGTCGAGTTCGCCTTCAGCCGCTTCCCGCGCATGGTGCGCGACGTCGCCTCGCGACTGAACAAGAAGGTGCGCCTGAAGACGTCCGGTGAGGCCACCGAGCTGGACAAGGGCGTGATCGAAAAGATCGTCGACCCGCTGGTGCACCTGATGCGCAACGCGATCGACCACGGCCTGGAGTCGCCGGAGGAACGGCGCGCGGCGGGCAAGGACGAGACCGGCACCATCAGCATGAGCGCCGCCCACCAGGGCGGGCACATCATCATCGAGGTCGGCGACGACGGCCGCGGCCTGGACCGCGAGCGCATCCTGCGCAAGGCCGCCGAACGCAACCTGCCTGTGCCCGACGAGCCCACCGACGCGCAGGTGTGGGACCTGGTGTTCCACCCCGGCTTCTCCACCGCCGATGCGCTGACCGACCTGTCGGGCCGCGGCGTCGGCATGGACGTGGTCAAGAGCAACATCGTCGCGCTGGGCGGCAACGTCGAGATCCGCAGCGCGCGCGGCCAGGGCAGCACGATCTCCATCCGCCTGCCGCTCACCCTCGCGATCATGGACGGCATGTCCGTGGCCGTGGGGGACGAGGTCTTCATCATCCCGCTCAACATGGTGGTGGAGTCGCTGCAACCCGGCGCCGGGGACGTGCGCACGGTGACCAACGAAGGCCGCGTGCTGCGCGTGCGCGACGAGTTCCTGCCGCTGCTCAACCTGGCCGCCACATACGGTTTGCCCGCCGAACGCCGCGACGACACAAGTCCACCAATCGCCGTGGTGGTGGAGTGCGACGGCCGCAAGCTGGCGCTGGAGGTCGACGAGCTGGTCGGCCAGCAGCAGGTCGTGGTCAAGAACCTTGAAGCCAACTACCGCCGCATCGACGGCGTCTCCGGCGCCACGATCATGGGCGACGGCCGCGTCGCGCTGATCGTCGACGCCGGCGGCCTGGGCCAGGCCGCGCGCCTGCCCGCCGCCGCCTGACACGCCAACACCGTTTACGAAGGACCCGCCATGAGCACCGCCCCCACCAAGAACGACGCCAACGCCGCCGATGCCGTGGTCGAGGAGTACCTGACCTTCACCCTGGCGGACGAGGAATACGGCGTCGACATCCTGAAAGTGCAGGAGATCCGCGGCTACGACGCGGTCACCCGCCTGCCCGATTCGCCGGACTTCATCAAGGGCGTGGTCAACCTGCGCGGCACCATCGTCCCGGTGGTCGACCTGCGCCTGAAGCTCAAGATGAAGGACGTCGGCTACGGCCCGACCACGGTGATGATCGTGCTCAACGTCGCCGACCGGGTCGTCGGCATGGTGGTGGACGCGGTGTCAGACGTGATCCGCCTCACCCCCGACCAGGTCCGCCCCGTGCCGGAGATCGTCTGCACGATCGACCGCAAGTTCCTCACCGGTATCGGCACCGCCGAGGACCGCATGCTGGTGCTGCTGGACATCGAACACCTGATGACCAGCGCCGAGATGGGCCTGGTGGCCGAGGCGCTGGCTGCGTAAGGCGCGCACCCCTGGCCGCGCAAACAGAAAAGGCCCGCATCACGCGGGCCTTTTTCGTTACACCGTAGCCCGGGTAAGGCCACCGGCCGCACCCGGGATTGCCGCGAGGTGATGCATGACAACCCCGGGTGCGCTGCGCTTACCCGGGCTACGGCACTGACCCCGATTGTTACCCTTATGACCACACGCTCGCACGAAGCTCTTGCGGTGGCGCGCAGCACGTGACCCCCACCCCGATTGTTGAACTAGACAAGGAGCGTTAAATGACATTCGCAAATGAATTCGTGTCCGAGGACGACATAAAAAAGTATGGGCTTGATGAACTTCTATCAGAGTTCAATTCGTTTGGTTGGAAGCATGGCCGTCCTGCTGGCTTCAGGCATACGTGGACTATTGATAGATGTAGAAATGCGTATCTGGTACACGTCCAGCAGCAACAGATTGCAGGTCCCAGCGGAAGGCACGAGCCAGGGGCAGAGCACATCTTCGCGCTTTTCGTGGACGGAGTGCGATGGCTTATCCGCGTCGACAAGACGGGCACTTCGTCATCCATCCGCGAAAGCCCGTTCTTCATCAAATACAATCTCTTAGAGATCTCGCGCGCGGAGGGTGCCGCCCACGGACGGCCTGCCGTGCTGTCGATGCTCAAGCAGGCGCTGACAACATATGGCTTCTTGAGCGCGTGGAAGCAGGTCGAGAACACTATCGTTCAGTTCTCCTCCTGGGAGATACCGGGGTCGGGTTCACGTCCTGTCTGACTTCTATAGTCACCGGGAAGTCTCGCGGCGACCATCAGGCGAAAAGCGATGGACACCGCCTGCTCAACCCACCCGACGGCGCGCGCTCCAGCGCAAAAAAAAACCGCGCCCGAAGGCGCGGTTCACTGAAGTCCCAGGGGAGTGGGTCTGTCAGAGGTTGAAGTCCAGGCGCACCTTGCCGCGGCCGCCGCCGGGGGCGAACTGCCACTGCTTGACCGCGCGGACGGCGGCCTGCTCGAAGGTGCGCGAGGGCTTTGCATTCAATACGGAGACGCTTTCGACCTTGCCGTCGGCGGTGACCGAGAACTCCACCTCGACGAAACCGGTCTTGCCGGCGCGGGCGGCTTCGGGCGGGTACTGCGGCTCGACGCGCTTGGTGGGGACCAGGTTGGCGTGGGCCGGCATCGCAAACGCCATGGCCAGCAACGCGGCGGCGACAACGGACGGACGGGTCATGGACGGCTCCTCGTAGGACAGGACTCAAGGCATGCGCCTTGCTCCCCCGGCAACGGCCGCCGGCCGGGTTTCTTGAGGGGCCATCGCGGCGACCGGCCCGGCACGCGGCGGAACTGCCAAGCGCGTCACAAGATGGCGCCGCACTGGGCCGTGGATGGCGTTGCCCGCAGCCCGCTGCGATGTCCGACACACCCGCTTCAACGCGCGTGCAGCAGTGCCGCCCATGGCACCGGGCGGGTCGACGCGGCGTGAACCCGGCTAAAGATTTGCCCGCCGCCGCCGATGCACGGTGTGTCGACCCACTCCGGGTCAACCACCCTGCCGAGGCTGTGACATGTCCAACCCCCTTCCCTCCAACCTTCTGGATCGCGCGCTGGCTCCGTCCACGCGCCTGATGGCGCGCCTGCGCTTCGGCCAGAAGGCCATGGTGATCGGTGCCGCCTTCGCCCTGACGTGCGCGGTGCTGGCCGGCATCGTGCTGGTGCGCGCCAACGAGGAGATCGGCCAAGCGCAGATGCAGCTGACCGCCAACGACGGCGTCGGCAAGCTGCACGACGCGATGCTCGCGATGCAGGCGCACCGGCAGATGGTGACGCGCCTGGCCGCAAAGGATGGCGTGGCGCCGGCAGAAATGGCCACCGCCGCTACGCAGGCCAATGCCGCGCTGGCCGACTTCGGCCGCTGGCAGGCCGGGGAAATCCCGGACGCGCCCGTCGCCGATGCCTTGAAGGCCGCGCAGGCCGCATGGGCCAAGGCCACCGCCGCCAACGACGACCTGTTCGCGCAGGCCGAGCTGCACAACGACGCGCTGTTCCACGTGCGCGGGATGATGCGCGAGGTCTCCGAGTACACCGGCCTGACCCAGGCCAACGACCCGGCGGTGTTCTACACCGGCCGTGCCGCCACCGAGTGGCTGCCGTCGCTTGCCGAATACACCACTCAGCAGGGCGCGGTGGCGATCCGCGTGCTGGGCGAAGGCTCGATCTGGGTGGAGGACCGCACGGGCCTTGCGATCTCCAGGAACATGCAGGAGTTCGTGCGCAGCCGCATCGAGCTGGAGCTGGCCAACGCCGAAGCCGCCGACCCGGCCCTGGCCGAGACGCTGGGCGGCCCGGTCCGCCGCGCGCTCGAGGCGATGGACAAGCAGAACGCCGCGATCCAGGAGCACATCCTGGATGCGGACATGATTGAAATGCCGGTGGCGTCGATGGCTGCCCGCGAGAACGCGACGCGCCTGGCCATGGCCGTGGCGCTCAACGGCACGCAGGCCGCGCTCGACGAGGCCGCCAGCAACGAGATCGGCGCCCTGAAGGCCGCGCGCGCATCGACGATGCTGATCTGCCTGCTGGTGCTGCTGCTGTCGGGCTACCTGTTCCTGGGCTTCAGCCGCAGCACGCGCACCTCGCTGCGCGAGATCCAGACCGCGGCCGAATCGCTGGCCGCCGGCCAGTTCCCGGAAAAGGTGAAGGTCGCCAGCCGCGACGAACTGCGCGTGATCGCCGACAGCCTGGAGCAGGCGGTGGGCAGCCTGCGCCGGTTCTCCGACGCGCAGGGCCGCGTGTTCGACGCCCACCAGGCCGGCAACGTCAACGAGCGCCTGGACGCCGAGTCGTTCCCGGGTTCGTTCGGCGTCATGGCCGACGAGATCAACACGCTGGTGACCTCGCACATCGACCTGCAGACGCGCGTCATCGAGCTGGTGGATGCCTACGGCCGCGGTGACCTGTCGCAGGACATCGAGCGCCTGCCGGGCGAGAAGGCCCGCATCACCGAGGCCGTGGACGCGGTGAAGTCGCGCATGCTGGACGTCAACGGCGAGATCAAGCGCCTGGTGGACGCGGCGGTGGAAGGCGACTTCAGCCAGCGCGGCAATGCCGACCGCTTCGAGTTCGTCTACCACGACATGGTGCAGGGCCTGAACGCGCTGATGGACAGCGCCGACCGTGGCGTCAGCGAGATCGGCGCCCTGCTGCGCGCGGTGGCCGACGGCGACCTCACGCAGGAAGTCGACGCCAATCTGCCCGGCCAGTTCGGCGAGCTGGCGGCCAATGCCAACGGCACCGTGCGCCAGCTGGCAACGGTGGTCGGCCAGATCCGCGCCGGCAGCGACTCGATAAACGCCGCCGCCGGCGAGATTTCCTCGGGCAACAACGACCTGTCGCAGCGCACCGAGCAGCAGGCGGCCTCGCTCGAGGAGACCGCCTCGTCGATGGAGGAATTGACCTCGACGGTGCGCCAGAACGCCGACAACGCGCGCCAGGCCAACCAGCTTGCGATCGGCGCGGCCGATGTCGCCGAGCAGGGCGGCCAGGTGGTGGGCAAGGTCGTGCAGACGATGAGTGCGATCAACGAGTCCTCGCGCAAGATCAACGACATCATCGGCGTCATCGACGGCATCGCGTTCCAGACCAACATCCTGGCGCTCAACGCGGCCGTTGAAGCCGCCCGTGCCGGCGAGCAGGGCCGCGGGTTCGCGGTGGTCGCCGCCGAGGTGCGTTCGCTGGCGCAGCGCTCGGCCAACGCCGCCAAGGAGATCAAGCAGCTCATCACCGACTCGGTCGACAAGGTCGACGACGGCACGCGCCTGGTCGACCAGGCCGGCAAGACGATGGGCGAGATCGTGACCAGCGTGAAGCGCGTCAGCGACATCATCGCCGACATCAGCGCCGCCTCGCAGGAGCAGACCACCGGCATCGAGCAGATCAACCAGGCGATCCTGCAGATGGACGAGGGCACCCAGCAGAACGCCGCGCTGGTCGAGGAGGCCTCGGCCGCCGCGCGCAGCATGGAGCAGCAGTCGGTGCAGCTGGCGCAGATGGTGGCCTCGTTCCACCTGGCGGGCCACGAGGACGGCGACGCCAAGGTCGCGCCGCGTGCGGCCGGCAACATCGAGGTCAACCACGGCCACCACGGCGCGCGCCATGCGCGCACGCCGGCACCGCCGCGTCCGCGTCCGCCGGCCCGCAAGCGCGGCGCCAACGGCGGCGGCAACGAGCAGCACTGGCAGGAGTTCTGAGGCGTGCCGCACTTCGCGTGCGGAGGGTGGGGTCACGGCGCGGGGGTGCCGTGGCCCCGCCCGTTTTCAGCCTCGCGGTCATGCGATGAATCCCCCCGCGTCCCTTGCCGCCCTGCGCCACGCGGGCGCGGCTGACCCCCGGTTCCGATGACCGACCTTCAATGATCAGCGACGACCTGCCCCCCGACGTCGACACCGATACCGGCACCACCGGTGGCGCGGAGTTCGACGACCTGATCGCGCTGGCGGCCGACTTGCTCGGCGTGCACGGGGCGGGCATCGCCGTGGGCCGTGGCACCCGCGCCCGCTGGATCGCCGCGCTGCGGATGCCGGCGGCCACGGGGCTGGAAGGCGAGTTCGCGGCCATCGATGCCACCGCCGGCGCGCTGCACGTGGGCGCGCTGGAGGCCGGCACGAGCGCGGCACCGGGCTTGTCGCTCGCCGGCATCGCCCTGTCCGACCACACCGGCCAGCCACTGGGCACGCTGTGCGTGGTCGGCGATGCGCTCCCCCCGGCCGACGCGCTGGAACGCGGGTTGCGCCGCCTGGGCCGGCTCGCGACGCGCCTGCTGGAGCGCCACCAGCTGCAGCGTCGCAACCGCATCGCCTCGCAGATCATGCAGGCCGACTTCAGCGCGGTGGTCGTGACCGACGACGACGGACGTATCGCGTTCGCCAACCGCGCCGCGCAGCGGATGTTCGGCCGCGGCGCGCGCGCCATGCGCGGCATGCCGCTGGACGTGCTGTTCCCCGCGCACCTGCAGCCCGATGCCGGCATCGCGGCGCGCTTCCTGCAGTCGCACACCGATGCGAGCGCTGCGGCCATTGAATCCGTGAACCTGCGCATCCCGGGCGATGACGACGGTTACCGCACGCTCGAGGCCGCGCGCTGCAGCTGGCGACTGGCCCGCGGCCAGGGCATCGCACTGATCCTGCGCGACATCACCGACCGCCTGCAGCAGGAAGATCGCCTGCGCCGCATCGCATTGTTCGACCCGCTCACCGGTTTGCCCAACCGCAACGGTTTGACCGAAGCGCTGGACCGGCTGCAGGCCGGCGGCGAGTCGCGCATCGGCTTGGCGCTGGTGGACCTGGACCACTTCAAGGCGATCAACGACACGCTCGGCCATGCCATCGGCGATCGCGTGCTGCGCCGCGCCGCCGCACGCCTGCGCCGCGCCCTGCCCGCCGGCGCGATTGCCGCGCGGCTGGGCGGCGACGAGTTCGCGCTGGCCTTCGCCGGGCTGGACGTCGAGCAGGCCGGCGTCGCGCTGGCACGGGCGCTGGATGCACTGGCGCGCCCACTGTTGCTGGACGGCCACCACGTGCACCTGGAGGCCAGTGCCGGGCTGGCGATGAGCCGCCGCGACCACGCCGACGAGGCGCTGCACGACCTGCTCGCACGCGCCGACCTGGCGCTGTACAAGGCCAAGGGCGACGGCCACCGGCAGGTTGCAGTGTTCGAGCCGGCCATGCGCGATGAGGTCATCGCCCGCCGCCAGCTGGACCTGGAGCTGCGCCAGGCCTGCGCGCGTGGCGAGTTCGAGCTGCACTACCAGCCGCAGGTGGACCTGGCGACGGGTCGCACCGTGGGCGCCGAAGCGCTGCTGCGCTGGCGGCATCCGCGTCGCGGGTTGCTGGCCCCGGTGGACTTCATCGATGCGCTGGCGGCCAGCCCGGCCGCGGCCGAGGTCGGCGGCTGGATCCTGCGCCAAGCCTGCAGCGACGCGGCGCGCTGGCCGCAGGTGGACGGCTGCGACGTCGCCATCAGCATCAACCTGTTCCCGGTGCAGGTGAACGACGGCCGCCTGCAGGCCGAGGTCGATCGCGCGCTCATCGACAGCGGGCTGGCGCCGCACCGGCTCGAGCTCGAGATCACCGAATCCATCGCGCTGCGCCCCGACGACCATGCCGCGCTGGCGCTGGCGGCGTTGCGCGCGCGCGGGATTGGCCTGGCGTTCGACGACTTCGGTACCGGCTTCGCGTCGCTGTCGCTGCTGCAGCGCTTCCCGATCGACCGGATCAAGATCGACCGCTCGTTCGTGCGCGACATGCTGGCCAACCGCGACGATGCGGCCATCGTGCGCTCGATCGTGCTGATCTCGCGCAACCTGGACCTGCGCGTGGTGGCCGAGGGCGTGGAGCACGACGACCAGGCGCAACTGCTGCGCGGGCTGGGCTGCCACGGCGCGCAGGGCTTCCTGTACGCCCCGGCGCTGGATGCCGCGGCGTTCGACCTTTGGCTGGCACGCCATTTCCGCAACCCGGCCGATGCGCCGGTAGCCGCGCCCGGTATTGCGATGCCCGACGCGCAGGTGAACGACCATGGCTGACGGCCGCGCGCCCCGCCCCACTACGACCCGGCACGCCCGGGAAGAGCGCGACTTCGAGTTCACCGAGCGCGACTTCCGCCGCATCGCGCGGCTGATCCATGCGCGCGCCGGCATCCATCTCAACGACCACAAGCGCGACATGGTGTACGGCCGCCTGGCGCGGCGCCTGCGCGTGCACGGCCACACGCGCTTCTGCGATTACCTGGACGCGCTGGAAGCCGACGACGGGCCCGAGTGGCAGGACTTCGTCAACGCGCTGACCACCAACCTGACCTCGTTCTTCCGCGAGGCCTACCACTTCGACATGCTGGTCGAGCACCTGCGCGCCTCCGGCCCGGGGCCGCACACCATCTGGTGCTGCGCCGCCTCCACCGGCGAGGAGCCGTACTCGATCGCGATCGCCGCGTGCGAGGCGTTCGGCACCGATACCCCGCCGGTGCGCATCCTGGCCACCGACATCGACACCGCGGTGCTGGAGACCGCGCGCGAGGGCGTCTACCCGATCGAGCGCATCGGCCTGCTGTCGCCGGAGCGCAAGCGCGCGTTCTTCCAGCGCGGCAGTGGCCCCAATGCCGACCTGTGCCGGGTGCGCCCGGCGCTGCAGCAGATGGTGACGTTCCGCCCGCTCAACCTGCTGGGCGAAGGCTACGGCCTGCGCGGCGGGTTCACCGCGGTGTTCTGCCGCAACGTGATGATCTATTTCGACAAGCCGACGCAGTACCGCGTGCTGCAGCGGATCGTGCCGTTGATGGCACCGGGCGGCGTGCTGTTCGCCGGGCACTCGGAAAGCTTCACCCACGCGCACGACATCGTCGAGCCGTGCGGGCGCACGACGTACCGCGCCGCCGGCCGCACGCGCGGGGCCGCGCCGTGAACGCCGTCGTCCGCAGCGTGCGCCGTCCGTTGCCGCCGGTACCGGCCGAGCCGGCGACGTACTACGACAGCGCCATCGAAAGCGACGCGATCAAGCTGCTGCCGGCCGACTACGTGGTCACCGACCGCCCGGTCGCGCTGGTGACGTTACTTGGCTCCTGCGTGGCCGCCTGTCTGTACGACCCGACCATGGCCGTGGGCGGGATGAACCACTTCATGCTGCCCGACGGCGGGGCGGCCGACGGCGACGGGCGGGCGGCGGCCACGGGCGACAACGTCAGCGCGCGCTACGGCATGCATGCGATGGAGCTGCTGATCAACGACCTGCTCAAGCGCGGCGCGCGACGCCAGCGCCTGCTGGCCAAGGTGTTCGGCGGCGGGAACGTACTCAGCGGCTTCCAGACCGACCCCATCGGCACGCGCAACGCACGCTTCGTGCTGGAGTACCTGCGAGCCGAGCGCATCCCGGTGCTGGCCGAGGACCTGGGCGACATCCATCCGCGCAAGGTGTGCTTCTTCGCCCAGACCGGCCGCGCGCTGGTGCGGCGCCTGCCGGCTACGCGCGAGGCCGAGATCGCCAAGCTCGAGCGCGCCTACTACGGCCAGCTCACGCAGGCGCCCGTCGCCGGCAGCGTGGAGTTGTTCTGATGGCTGCCGTGACGCCCGCCGCACCGCGCGGCGCCGCGCCCGCGCGCGGGTTGTCCGAACGCCCGGTGCGCGTGCTGGTGATCGACGACTCCGCGCTGATCCGCAAGCTGCTGGCCGAGCTGCTGTCGCAGGATCCGGGCATCGTCGTGGTCGGCACCGCGTCGGACCCGTTCATCGCGCGCGAGAAGATCAAGCAGCTCAACCCCGACGTGCTGACGCTGGACGTCGAGATGCCGCGCATGGACGGGCTGACGTTCCTGCAGAACCTGATGCGGCTGCGGCCGATGCCGGTGGTGATGCTGTCCTCGCTGACCGAACGCGGCGCGCAGGTCACGCTGGACGCGCTGGCGCTGGGCGCGGTGGACTTCGTCGCCAAGCCCAAGCTCGACATCGCCCGCGGCCTGCGCGACTACGCGCAACTGCTGGCGGAAAAGGTGAAGCTGGCGGCGCAGGCACGCGTGACCGCGATGAGTCCGGTGCCACAGGACCTGCGCGATGCCTCCGCGCCACGCGCGATCGGCTACCGCACCACCGACCGGCTGCTGGCCATCGGCGCATCGGCAGGCGGCACCGAGGCCATCCGCCACGTGCTGGCCTCGATGCCGGCCGACGCGCCCGCCACGGTGATCAGCCAGCACATCCCGGCCGCCTTCAGCACAGCCTTCGCCGAGCGCCTGGACCGGCACAGCCGAATGACGGTGATCGAAGCCACCTGCGACCAGCCGCTGCTGCCGGGCCACGCCTACGTCGCGCCCGGCGGCCGCCACCTGCGCGTGTTCCGCAGCGGCGCGCGCTGGCACTGCCTGCTGGGCGACGACGACCCGGTGCGCGGCCACCGGCCGAGTGTCGACGTGATGTTCGAATCCCTCGCCCGCTGCGCGGGTGCCAACGTCAGCGCCGCACTGCTGACCGGCATGGGCGACGACGGTGCACGCGGCCTGCTCGCACTGCGCCAGGCCGGCGCCCTGACGCTGGCCCAGGACCAGGAAACCAGCGTGATCTGGGGCATGCCCGGCGCCGCGGTGGCGATGGGCGCTGCGCAGTCGGTAGTGCCGCTGTCGGACGTGGCCGATCGATTGCTGGCCGAGGTGTCGGTCGCTGGTGGGTGAAATGGCGGCACGGTGGAGTTGTTTCCTCGCGTAGCCGGAGCCGACGTGAAGCCCGAGCCCGCCTTCGCGGGAATGACGGGAAATGGAGGGTCGACGGAGGCGAGCCAACTCGTTGAACGACCCACCGCCCCTCCCAAACCGCGACGTCCATCGCACCCGTTCACGAAGCTGCATCTAAAGCACGGCCGCGCGGTGCCGTTATCACCCATGAAGTCCCCGACGAGAACTGCGATGGACCCCCGCGTACTGATCCGACTTGCAGCGCCGCTTGCGCTCACCCTGATCCTCACCATCGCCGAGATCCTCGGTTGGCCGCTGGCTGTCCGCCTCGGCACGATGGCGGCGATGACCCTGGCCTGGCTGGCGTTTGCCTGGAGTGCCTACCGCCCGGCGGAAGCCAATGCGCTGTCGCGCGAGCAGACGCGCCTTCTGGAGGAGCTGCGCAACTTCGTCGGTTCGGAAGTGTCCGGCTCCAAGCAGGAGATCGAGCGCACCCGCGAGCTGATCCGCGAATCCGTCGCCAAGCTCGGCTCCAGTTTCGACGCGGTCAACCGCAAGTCGCGCCAGCAGGGCGAGGTCGTCGCCCGCATCATCGACCGCACCGGCGATGACGGCGCGGGGGTGGACGTGCAGCAGTTCGCGCTGCAGGCCAGCCAGAAGATGGAGCAGCTGGTGGAGGCGCTGGAAGCCGTCGCCGGCCAGAGCGGCACCACCGTGACCCACATCGACGCGATGGCCGAGCACCTGGACGGCATCTTCGCGCTGCTGGAGGACGTCAAGTCGATCGCCGACCAGACCAACCTGCTTGCACTCAACGCCGCCATCGAGGCCGCGCGTGCCGGCGAAGCGGGCCGCGGCTTCGCGGTGGTCGCCGACGAGGTGCGCAACCTGTCGGAGCGCTCCACCGCCTTCAACGAACAGATCCGCAAGCTGGCGCACAGCTCGAAGGAATCCATCGCCAAGGTGCGCGACACCGTCACCACCATGGCCTCGCGCGACCTGGACCGCTCGCGCGGTGCACGTGTCGAAGCGGCCGCCATGCTGGAGCGCGTGGACGGCATCAACCGCGGCCTGGGCAACGGTATGCGCGAGATCGCCGAGTGCGGCCGCGCGATCGACGGCTCGGTGGCCGAGGCCGTGCGCTCGCTGCAGTTCGAGGATATCGCCACGCAGGCCCTGGGCGCCGCCAACCTGCACCTGGAGCGCCTGAGCGCGATTAACCAGGAAGCCACCGCCCTGCACGACCTTCTGCACCGCAGCCACCACGATTCCGAGGTCAAGCAGGCACTGGGCAAGCTGGTGCAGCGCATCGGCCAGATGCGCAGCGAGTGGGAGCGCCCGCCGCACAAGCCGGTGATGCAGCAGTCGATGGATGCCGGCAGCGTCGAGCTCTTCTGACGCCACCTGAGCGGTTCAGCTTCATAACGACGCCGGTCCATCGACCGGCGTCACTTTTTTTCGCGGTTGTCGTGGACCCGTCACCCCGCGCGCGGCAGACTGGCCGCATGACCCCCCGCGTGGCCGACACCGAATCCCGCGCACCCGATGCGCGGTCCGCGCCTTTCCTTGTCGTCGCGATGCTGAGCGTGGTGGCCCTGTGCTTCGCCTGGCAGGCGCTGGCGGCACCGGTCCTGCACACATCCCTGCCTGCGGCCGCGTTCTGGGCGGTCCAACTTGTCGCCCTGCTGGTGGCCACGGCCACGGCGGTCGCGTTCGCGCGGCAGGCCGCCCGTCCGACCGCCTCCACGGACCTGATCGACGCCAGCGAATGCGAGCGCCAGCTGCGCACGCTGGCCGATGGCCTGCCGCTGGGCGTGCTGCTGGTCGAGGACGGACGCGTGCGCCACGCCAACCCGCTGGCGCTCGACCAGCTCGGCCACGCCGGCCATGAGGCCCGCGACGGGTTCGATGCACGTGCGTTGTTCGACGACGATGCCACCGCACGCGCCGCACTCGATGGCGACACGCCGTTCGATGCCTGCGTCCAGCTGCGCCGCGGCGATGGCGCCGTGCTGCGCGCGCAGGTCAGCGCCAGCACGATCGCGCTGGGCCGGACGCGACGCCGCGTCGTGCTGCTGGCCGACCTCACCGAGGGCGACCGGCTGGCGGCCGACCTGGCGCGCCAGCGCGGCGAACTGCAGGCGATGGGCCACCGGTTGATGACCGTGCAGGAAGACGAGCGGCGCTCGCTGTCGCGAGAACTGCACGACGACATCGGCCAGTCGATCACCGCCATCAAGATGTGCGCGATGGCGCTGGCCGACGAGGACGAAGTGCGGCGGCTGGAGACGATCGGCGAGATCACCGGCATTGCCGACGACACCGTCGCCAAGCTGCGCAACCTGTCGCTGCTGCTGCGTCCGCCGCAGCTCGATGCTTTGGGGCTGGAAGCGGCCTTGCGCTGGCAGGCCGGCGCGATGTTCCGCAACGGCCGGCCCAAGGTCGAACTGGACCTGGACCGCCTGGAATCGCGACCGGCCCACGACGTCGAACAGGCCTGCTTCCGCATCGCTCAGGAGGCGATGACCAACGCCCTGCGCCATGCCGATGCCGGCACGGTGACGCTGCGCCTGCGCAACGGCGACGGCACCCTGAAGCTGGACATCCAGGACGACGGGCGCGGTTTCGATCCGCTGGCCGCGCGCGGGCTGGGCCTGGTGACGATGCGCGAACGCGCCCAGCAACTGGGCGGCGATGTCTGGATCGAACCCGCCCCGGACGGCGGCACGCGCGTGCGCGCGCAACTGCCGCTGCGCACGGCCGGCGATTCGGGTACATCGGTGGGTGACAGCTACTGATCTCCTCGAGGGCGTTGGACGCCCGGACCGGGACGAGATCAGGCCGACAGGTTCAGCGCCTGGCGGACCACGCCGCCAGCAGCACCGCCGTGGCGGCGGCGACGTTGAGGCTTTCCACCGCGCCTGTGCCGGGGATCGACACGCGGAGGTCGCAGTCGCCGGCAAGCGTACGGTCCATGCCTTCGCCTTCCGCGCCCATCACGTAGACGAGGCGTTGGGGCAACGGCGTGGCGAAGACGTCCTCGCCGCCTCCCACAAGCGTCGCCGCCAGGGTGAAGCCCGCCGCGCGCAGTGCGTCCATCGACGCGGGGGTGCTGTCCAGCCGCACCAGCGGCACCGCCTCCGCACCGCCTTCGGCCACGCGCGCCGCGGCGCCCGACACGTCCAGGCGGGCGTGTTCGGGCAGCAGGATGGCCGCGACACCGAAGTGTGCGGCCGAGCGCAGGATCGCGCCGAAATTGTGCGGGTTGCCGACGCCGTCCAGCCAGATCGCCAGTTGCGGGCCCTCGGGCAGCGCATCCAGCCACGCCTGCACGCCGGGCATTGGCGCGCGCAGCACGTCGGCCACCACGCCTTCGTGGTGCTGGCTGGCGGCGAGCTTCTGCAGGTCGCCGTCCTCGACGATGCGGTAGCCGACGCGGTGCGCCGCGCACCAGGCCAGCAGCGGCTTGAGGTCGGCCACGCGCGCCTGCGACAGGTACAGCTTGCGGATGGCATCGGGCCGGCGCGCGTGCACCGCGCGCACGGCGTTGAGGCCGTGGATGCGGACCTCGCGGCCACCCGCGCGCGGCTCGGCCGGCACGCTGGGCGAAGGCGGCGCCGACGCACGCGAGCGCGCCGGTGGCCGGCCGGAACGGTCCCAGGGATTGCGCGGTGCGCTCATGCCGCGTCCGTCAGGGCCGCTCGGACGGCGGCGGTGGCGGCGGTGCAGCCACTTCGCCGGTATCCACGCGGCGCTGCCAGAAGGTGGCGTTGCGGATGCCCAGCGCCTCGGGCTCGAACACCGGGTCCAGCCCGGCCTTCTTCTGGCGCTCGTAATCGCGCAGCGCCTGGAACGCCGGCTTCTGCAGGATCAGGATGGCGATCAGGTTGAGCCACGCCATCATGCCCACGCCGATGTCGCCCAGGCCCCATGCCAGCGACGCCGATCGCACCGAACCGTAGGCCACCGCGGCCATGATGCCGACGCGCAGCGCCAGCGTCAGCCACGGGCGGTGCACCTTGCGGTTGATGTAGGCGATGTTCGTCTCCGCCATGTAGTAGTAGGCGACGATGGTGGTGAAGGCGAAGAACAGCAGCGCGATCGCCACGAACGGTGCGCCGAAGCCCGGCAGCACCGACTCCACCGACGCCTGCGCGAAGCCCGGGCCGGCCTCGATGCCCGGCAGCGCGTTGACGATCATCGTGCCGTCCGGGCCCTGCACGTTGTACATGCCGGTCGACAGGATCAGGAACGCGGTGGCCGAGCACACCAGCAGCGTGTCGACGTACACCGAAAAGGCCTGCACGTAGCCCTGCTTGGCCGGGTGCGTGACCTCGGCGGCGGCCGCCGCGTGCGGGCCGGTGCCCTGCCCGGCCTCGTTGGAGTAGATGCCGCGCTTGACGCCCCATTCGATGGCCAGGCCCAGCACGGCGCCGAAGCCCGCGTTCCAGCCGAATGCGCTGTCGATGATCAGCATGAACATCGCCGGCACGCGATCGAGGTTGAGCGCCAGGATGCCGATCGCGATCAGCATGTACGCCAGTGCCATAAACGGCACGGCGATCTGCGCGAAGTGGGCGATGCGCTTGACGCCGCCGAAGATGATGAAGCCCAGTGCCACCACGACCACCGCGGCGGTGATCGCCGGGTTGATGTCCCAGGCATTGGTCATGCCCTGGGCAATGGAGTTGGCCTGCACGCCCGGCAACAGCAGGCCGGTGGCGATGACGGTGACCAGCGCGAACAGCCACGCGTACCAGCGCACGCCCATGGCCTTTTCGATGTAGTACGCCGGGCCACCGCGGTACTGGCCGTTGTCGTCCTTTTCCTTGTAGATCTGCGCCAGCGTCGACTCGACGTACGCCGTGGAGGCGCCCAGGAACGCCACCACCCACATCCAGAACACCGCGCCGGGGCCGCCGAAGGCAATGGCCGTGGCGACGCCCGCGATGTTGCCGGTGCCGACGCGCCCGGACAGCGACATCGCCAGCGCCTGGAACGAGGACACACCGGCCTGCGAGGACTGGCCGCGGAAGATCAGGCGGATCATCTCGCCGAAGCCACGCACCTGCAGGAAGCGCGTGCGGATCGAGAAGTACAGACCGGCGCCCAGGCACAGGAAGATCAGTGCAGGGCTCCAGATGATGGCGTTGAGCGAGTTGACCAGGGCTTCCACGTGTCGATGTCCCCCATTGCAGTACGGATCGGGCTGCGCGCACCGCCCGGGTGCGCACGCAAGCGGCCACGATACCTGCAATCGGCGTGGGCGACGACGCGGGGTTCACCGACACGACGCGCTACGCGTTGCCGGGTTCCCACGGCCAATCCCGGGTGCGCTTCGCTTACCCGGGCTACACAAACCGCTTCAGCGCGCGGGCGTCAGGCCAGCCCACCCGCGTCCGGCGTCTCGGCTTCCAGCTTCTCCAGCTTCTGCGCCACCGCGTTGGGCGAGCGCGTGTACGGCGCGAGCAGGGTGTAGAACACCGGCACGACGAACAGCGACAACAGCGTGGAGAACGCCACGCCGGCGATCACCACCACGCCGATGGTGGCGCGGCTGGCCGAGCCGGGACCGCCGGCCAGCACCAGCGGCAGCGCGCCGGCGATGGTGGCGATCGATGTCATCAGGATCGGGCGCAGGCGCACGCCCGCGGACTCGACGATGGCCTGGTGGACGCTCCGTCCCTCGTCGCGCAGCTGGTTGGCGAACTCCACGATCAGGATGCCGTTCTTGGCCGCCAGGCCCACCAGCATCACGATGCCGATCTGGCTGAACAGGTTGAGCGTGCCGCCGGTCACCGCCAGGCCGATGAGCGCGCCGAGCACGCCCAGCGGCACCGTCAGCATGATCACCAGCGGGTGGATGAAGCTCTCGAACTGCGCGGCCAGCACCAGGTAGACCACCAGCAACGCCAGGGTGAAGGTCAGCAGCACCGCGCCGCCGGCCTTCTGGTACTCGCGCGACTCGCCCTTCCAGTCGATCTGCGCGTACTCGGGCAGCTCCTGCTCGACCGTGCTGTTGAGGAACTCCAGCGCCTCACCCATCGTGTAGCCGGGTGCCAGGCCGGCGCTGATGGTGATCGCGCGCAGGCGGTTGAAGCGGTTGAGGCTGCCGGCCTCGGCCAGTTCGGTGAGCGTGACCAGGTTGGACAGCGGCACCAGCGCGCCATCGCGCGAGCGCACCTCGATCGCCGAGAGGTCGGCGGGGCTGGCGCGGCCGTCGCGGCCGGCCTGCACGATGACGTCGTACTCCTCGCCGTCCTGCACGAACGTCGTGACCTGCCGGCTGCCCATCATCGTTTCCAGCGCGCGGCCGATCTCGGTCACGCTGACGCCCAGGTCGGCGGCGCGCTGGCGGTCGATCTGCACGCGCATCTGCGGACGGGTTTCCTTGTAGTCCGAGTCCACCGAGAAGAACCCGGGGTTGTCCTCCATGCGCGCCATCATCGTGTCGCGCCACTGCGCGATCTCGGCGTACTCGGGGCCGCCCAGCACGATCTGGATCGGCTGGCCGCGGCTGCCGACCAGGCCACCGCCCACGCGCGGCTGCGCCTGCACGCCGGTCAGCTGGCCCAGGTCGGCGCGCAACGAATCGGCCACCTCGGCGGTGCTCTGCTCGCGCTCGTTCCAGTCCTGCAGGAACACGATCACGTTGCCGGTGTGCATTTCCTCGCTGGCGCCCCAGCCACCGGGCGCGCGCGTGTTGTAGCGTCGGATCGCCCTGCCCTCGCCTGCGTGCTGCGCCATGATCCGCTCGACCTGCTGGACCTGGCCGACGGTGTAGTCGAAGCCCGCGCCTTCCGGCCCGAGGATCGAGATGAAGAACGCGCCGCGGTCTTCGGCCGGCGCCAGTTCCGACGGCACCCACTTCACCAGGCCCCACGTCGCGGCGACGGCCGCCAGCATCAACACCGCGAACAGCCAGTGCCGCTCGACGTTGCGCTCCAGCAGGCCGCGGTAGCGGCGGGTGACGCCATCCAGGCGTGCATTGACCCAGCGGTTGACGCGGGTCGACTTCTCCTCGCTGTGCGGGCGCACCAGCTTGGACGCCATCATCGGCGTCAGCGTCAGCGCGACGAACGCCGACAGCGCGACCGCGCCGGCCAGCGCGACCGACAGCTCGCGGAACAGGCGGCCGGTGTTGCCTTCCATGAAGCCCACCGGCAGGAACACCGCGACCAGCACGGTGGTGGTGGCGATCACGGCGAACGCCACCTGGCGGGTGCCGCGGCGCGCGGCCACCAGGCGCGGCTCGCCCAGGTCGGCGCGGCGCTGGATGTTCTCCAGCACCACGATGGCGTCGTCCACCACCAGGCCGATCGACAGCACCAGCGCCAGCAGGGTCAGCAGGTTGATCGAGTAGTCGAACAGGTACAGCGGAATGAAGGCGGCGATCAGGCACACCGGCACCGTCAGCGCCGGGATCATCGCGGCGCGGAAGCTGCCCAGGAACAGCCAGATCACGATCAGCACCAGCGCGATCGCCTCGGCCAGCGTCCAGTAGACGCGCTGGATCGACGCCTCGATGAACAGCGTGTCGTCGAAGGCCACGAAGATGTCGGTGCCTTCCGGCAGCGTCTTCTGGATCTCCTCTGCCTGCGCGCGGGCGGCGCGGGTCACGTCCAGTGCGTTGGCCGTGGACGTCTTGATGATGCCCAGGCCGATGTTGGGCTCGCCGTTGCTCTTGTAGTACGCGCGGCGCTCGGCCGACGCCAGCTCGACCTGGGCGATGTCGCCGACACGCACCACGTACCCATCTGCGCCGGTGCGGATCGGGATCTGCGCGAAGTCCTCGGGCTCGACGTAGTCGCGCGCCACGCGCAGGGTGAAATCGCGGTTGGCCGATTCGATGCGGCCGGCCGGCAACTCGACGTTCTCGGCGCGCAACGCGGCCTCGACGTCGCTGGCGGTGATGCCGCGCGCGGCCATCGCCGCGCTGTCGAGCCAGATGCGCATGGCGTAGCGCTGCTGGCCGCCGATCTGCACGCGCGCCACGCCGTCCAGGCTGGACAGGCGGTCGACGATGTAGCGCTCGGCGTAGTCGGATAGCTGCAGGCTGTCCATGTTGGTCGAGCTCATGTTGAGCCAGATGACCGTGTCCGAATCGCTGTCGGCCTTCTCCACCTCCGGCGGGTCGGCCTCCTGCGGAAGGCGGTCGGCGATGCCGCTGATGGCGTCGCGCACGTCGTTGGCGGCGGCCTCGATATCGCGTTCCAGCGTGAACTCCAGCGTGACACCGGAGCGCCCGTTGCGGCTGTTGGACTGGATCGTCTCGATGCCCTCGATTCCCGACAGCGCATCCTCCAGCACCTGCGTGATGCGCGTCTCCACCACCGCGGCGGACGCGCCGGGGTAGTTGACGTCGACCGACACGATCGGCGGGTCGATCGCCGGCAGCTCGCGCAGCGTCAGGCGGCTGAACGCCATGATGCCCAGGACGATGAGCAGCAGGCTCATCACCGTGGCGAACACGGGGCGGCGGATGGAGAGGTCGGAGACGTTCATGGGTCAGTCCCGGTCTGCGGCTTCGGGCTGCGCAGGTGCCTGCGGCGCAGCGGCATCCTCGTCAGGCTGTTCGCCATCGCTGTTCGATGCGCCTGCCGCCGGAGGCGTCGCCGGGATGGCCCGGCCCGGGCCGCTGTCGCGACCGTCGGCCGGGGACACGGGCGACGCCGCGGGCGGCTCGGCCTGCGAGACGGTGCCTTCCTCGATCAGGGCGCCGGGGCGCAGCTTGCCGGTGCCGTCGACCACGATGCGGTCGCCCGGGACCAGCCCTTCGGTCACCTCGGCCAGGCCTTCGCGGCGCGCGCCCACGACCACCGTTGCCTGGGTCGCCGTGTCGTCCTCGCCCACGCGCCAGACATACGACCGGCTGCCGACCTGGACGATGGCGATCTCCGGGATCACCAGCGCCTCGCGCTCGGGCCGGCTGAGCACGATCTGCACCAGCATGCCGGGCCGCAGCAGGTTCTCGGCATTGGCGAAATCGCCGCGCACCGTCACTGCGCGGGTGGCGGGGTCCACCCGCGAGTCGATCGTGCTGACCACACCCTCGAAGGTGCGGCCCGGATAGGCGGCGGCGGTGCCGCGCAGCGACTGGCCCTCGCCCAGCACGGCCAGCGCCGTCTCGGGAACGGGGAAATCCACGTACACGCGGTCGATGTCGTCCAGCGTGGCGATCGCCGTGCCCGGCGTCACCAGTGCGCCCGGGCTGACCTGGCGCAGGCCCAGCACGCCGGAGAACGGCGCGCGCACGACGCGGTCGGCGAGCTGCGCGCGGATCTGCGCGACACGGGCGTTGGCGGCATCGCGCGCGGCGCGCTGCGCGTCCAGCGAGGAGCGGGCAATCAGCTGCTGGGCTGCAAGCTCGTCCTGCCGGCGGAACAACTGGGTGGCCTCGTTGGCGGCCGTCTGCGCCTCGCGCAGCTGGGCCTGCTGGGCCTGGCCGCTCAGCGTCACCAGCGGGTCGCCCGCACGGACCCGGTCGCCGCTGTCGAAGTGCACGTCCGTCACCGTCTCGCTGACCTTGGCGGTGACCGTGACCGACTCGCGCGCGGTCACCGTGCCCAGCGCCTGCACCGTATCGTTCCACGGCCGCATGCGCACCTGCTCGGTCGTCACCGGAACCGCCCGGTCACCCCCGCCGCCCTGCGCCGCTTCATTGTTGCCACAGGCCGCCAGGGCCAAAGAAAGTACAAGGGCGCCGATGGCACCAAAACGGAAGTGGGGTCGCATGCCTCTCTCTGAACGGGAGTGGTGGGGGGACAGCAAGCGCGGCAGTGTAGCCAAGCGGGTGTAACGCCCGCGTGGGCCAAAGGTTGACAGCCGATCGCGCAAAGCCCGAAGGGGCAAAGTCGATGCCGGCATCGCATGAACGGCGCCGTCCCGGGTGGCCGGGCGCGGCGTGGATGCCTGCCTGCATCCATGGCCCCCGCCCGCCGGGCGTGCCGTTCGCCATGCAGGTACGCTGGAGCGGCCGTTCCGGATTCAGAACCCCGCTTCGCTCCCCCTCCCCACGCGAGCCTCCGCCATGATCCACGACAGCATCCTCGACACCATCGGCCGCACCCCGGTCGTGCGCCTGCATCGCCTCGCCCCTTCGAACGTGACGCTTTACGCGAAGGTCGAATCGTTCAATCCCGGCGGCTCGGTCAAGGACCGGCTGGCGCTGGCGATCATCCTCGATGCCGAGGCGCGCGGGCAGCTCAAACCGGGCGACACCGTTGTGGAAGCCACGTCCGGCAATACCGGCGTCGCGCTGGCGATGGTGTGTGCGGCGCGTGGCTACAAGTTCGTGGCGACCATGAGCGAGACGTTCTCGATCGAGCGACGCAAGCTGATGCGGGCCTACGGCGCGCGCGTCATCCTGACCCCGGCGGCCGAGCGCGGCAGCGGCATGGTCCGCCGCGCCGAGGAACTGGCCAAGAAGCACGGGTGGTTCCTGGCCCGGCAGTTCCAGAACCCCGCCAACCCGGCCTTCCACCGCAACACGACGGCGGCGGAAATCCTGCAGGACTTCGCCGGCCGCCGGCTCGACCACTTCGTCACCGGCTGGGGCACGGGCGGGACGCTGACCGGCGTGGGCGAGATGCTCAAGCTGGCACGGCCCGAGGTGCGCATCACCACCAGCGAACCGGCCGGCGCGGCGCTGCTGTCGGGCAAGGAGTGGCAGCCGCACAAGATCCAGGGCTGGACACCGGACTTCGTGCCCGAGGTGCTCAACCGCGACGTGGCCGACGCGATCGTCCCCATCGACGACACCACCGCGCGCGACACCGCGCGCCGGCTGGCGCAGGAGGAAGGCCTGTTCGTCGGCGTGTCGGCCGGGGCCACCGCAGCGGCCGCGCTCGAGGTCGCACGCAATGCCGAGGACGGCGCGGTGATCCTGACGATGCTGCCCGACACCGGCGAGCGCTACCTGAGCACGTTCCTGTTCGAGGACGTCAACGAGGGCAGCGACGACGAGTGGCTGGCGG
>Ga0156347_1066_pt1 | contig 28412 bp, 26 predicted proteins | sample RifOxyA1_FD_107994 | JGI IMG/M metagenome (GOLD analysis project Ga0156347, IMG submission 107994) | Xanthomonadales bacterium RIFOXYA1_FULL_69_10 | reverse complement strand
AGTCCATGCTCAAGGGCATGGAGGACGCGGGCGTCAAGGTCGAGCGCTACCGTCCGCTGCACTGGTACAACATCGGACGGCTCAACAACCGCACCCACCGCAAGATCCTGGTAATCGACGGCCGCGTGGGCTTCACCGGCGGCGTCGGCATCGCCGACCAGTGGATGGGCAACGCCGAGGACCCCGACCACTGGCGCGAGGAACACTTCCGAATCGAAGGCCCCGCCGTAGCGCAGCTGCAGGCGGCCTTCAACGACAACTGGATCAAGACCACCGGAGAGGTGCTCAACGGCCCCGACTACTTCCCGCCACTGGAAGAGGTCGGCGAGAGCCCCGCGCACGTGTTCATCGCCTCGCCCGCCAGTGGCAGCGAGAGCATGCACCTGATGTACCTGCTGGCGATTGCCGCGGCCGAGCAGACGATCGACCTGGCGGCGTCCTATTTCGTGCCCGACGACCTGATCATGGAAGCGATCATCGCCGCACGCCATCGCGGCGTCCGGGTCCGGCTGCTGTTGCCGGGCAAGCACATCGATTCGGAAACCGTCCGCCTGGCGTCCAAGGCCGAATGGGGCGAGCTGCTGCTGGCTGGCGTTGAGATCCACGAGTACCAGCCCACGATGATCCACGTGAAGCTGCTGGTGATCGATGGCGAGATGGTGTCGGTGGGGTCGACGAATTTCGACATCCGCTCGTTCCGCCTCAACGACGAGGCCAGCCTCAACATCTACGACCGAGAGTTCGCCGCGCGCATGACCGACGTGTTCGAGTCGGACCTGAAGCACACCAAGGAATACACCTACGACCTGTGGCAGGCGCGCCCGTGGAAGGACAAGTTCGCCGAAAAGTTCATCCTCCCGATCAAGTCGCAGCTGTGATCCGGGGCGCATCCGCGGTGCTCCTGGCCGCGCTCGCGCCGGTCGCGTTCGCCCAGGACGCGCCGGTGTCCGCGGCCGATGCATGCCGCGCAGTGGAGGCCGACTCCGAACGGCTGGCCTGTTACGACGCGGTGTTCGGACGCGACCGGGCCAGTGCGGCGCGGGCCGATGAGGACGCCGAGCAGGCGCGCCAGGCCAAGCAGGAAATCGAAGCCTACGAGCGCTTCCGCCGCCAGGCGCTGCCCCCGGCGGAACGTGCGCGCGAGGCGCTGGGCGAGTTGTTCCAGGCCGAGGAAGGACCGGAAGCGCTGGAGGCGCGCATCGCCAACGCGGGCAAGGGCAGCCTGCTCGACAGCCGCTGGGAGCTGGCGCGGGACTCCAAGCTGGGCGTGTTCAATTTCCGCGCCTACAAGCCGGTGTACCTGCTCCCCGCCTTCTTCACGACCCAGGTCAACGCCACCCCGCAGTCGCCCAACCCCGACAACACCGTCACCGAGCCGCTGGAGCTGGACGACGTCGAAACCAAGTTCCAGATCAGTTTCAAGACCAAGGCGCTGGAGAACCTGTTCGGCGACAACGGCGATGTCTGGATGGCCTACACCCAGAGCTCCCGCTGGCAGGTCTACAACGGCGACAACTCGCGCCCCTTCCGCGAGACCAACTACGAGCCTGAGGTCCTGCTCGTCTTCCGCAACGGCTACCGGCTGGGCGGCTGGCACGGACGCATGGCGTCCATCGGCATCAACCACCAGTCCAACGGCCGCTCCGACCCGTTCTCCCGCAGCTGGAACCGGGTCATCGGCACGGTCGCCCTGGATCGCGACAACTGGGCGCTGACGCTGCGCCCATGGTGGCGGCTACCGGACGGCAGCGACGACGACAACCCGGATATCGAGGACTACATGGGCCGCGGCGACCTGACGCTGGTGCACACGCGTGGCGGCCACGAACTCGCGCTGATGGCGCGGCACACGCTTCGCGGCGGCGAGGACTCGCGCGGGGCGCTGCAGTTCGACTGGGGCTTCCCCATCAACCGCACCCTGCGCGGCCATGTGCAGGTGTTCGACGGCTATGGAGAAAGCCTGATCGACTACAACCACCGGGCGACCTACATCGGGCTGGGCATCTCGCTGATGGAGTGGTTCTAGCGAGCGTCGGCTCGCCCCCGACACCCATCGGCCGTACTCTGGCCGCCCCGGCATCGGAAGACTGCGCATGAAGATGCAACGCATCCTGTCGCTGGACGGCGGCGGCATCCGCGGACTGGTCACCAGCCTGTGGCTGGGCGGCGTGGAAGACGCGCTGACGCGTGCGGGCAAGACCGGCGGATTGCTGAAGCATTTCGACCTGTTGGCCGGCAGTTCCACCGGCGCGCTGGTTGCCTGCGGGCTGGGCATCGGCCTGTCGCCGGCGCAGTTGGCCGACCTGTATCGCGATGAGCGGCACACCATCTTCCCGGGGCTGGCCAGCCGCCTGTGGTCACGCGCCGGCCGGCTGTTCACGCAGGGCCCTTCGGCACCCCGCTATGACGGCGCGGGCCTGGAGAAGGTGCTCAAGAAAGTGTTCGGCAAGACGACGCTCGGACAGCTCAAGGTGCCGACGCTGGTCACCGCTTACGACACTGTCACCCGCACGCCGGTGGTGTTCAAGAGCTTCAAGGCCCAGCACAAGACCCTGCCCGTCTGGGAGGTCTGCCGGGCCTCGGCCGCCGCGCCCACCTATTTCCCCGCCCACCCGATGACGGTCGAGGGCTACCGCTGCGCATTGATTGATGGCGGCGTGGTGGCGAACAATCCCACCGCCTGCGCCATCGCCGAAGCCATGCGCAAGGACGCGCGCGTCGACAACAGCCACGACCTGACCGTGCTGTCGGTGGGCACCGGCGAGCGCAACCGCCCCATCGACCTGAAGTCCGCCCGCGAATGGGGCGCGCTGGAGTGGGCCATCCCGATCATCGACGTGCTGTTCGACGGCAACACCGACTCGGTCGACTACATCGCCCGGCATCTGGTCGGCGACGGCTACTTCCGCATGCAGACCGACCTGGTGGTGGGCATGGATGACCTGGACGACACCAGTTCCACCAACCTGTTCGCGCTTGAGAAGCTGGCGACGGACTACCTGCAGGCGGCGGCGACGCGGAAGCGGCTGAAGGAGCTCGTAGCACGGCTGTAGGAGCGGCTTCAGCCGCGAAAGCCCGCAGCCTGAGTGTAGGAGCGACGTGAGTCGCGACCGCGAAGGGGCGGAGGGTTGCGCGGTCGCGACTCACGTCGCTCCTACAGGAGGCGATCGCGGCTGAAGCCGCTCCTACAAAGGGAGTGCGAGAGAAGGAGCCGACTCAGGCCGGCTCGACCACCACCGGGATCTTTCCGATACGCGCCTGCCATTCGCGCGGGCCGGTCTTGTGGACCGATTCGCCTTGGCTGTCGACCGCCACGGTTACCGGCATGTCCTGCACGGTGAACTCGTAGATCGCCTCCATGCCCAGGTCTTCGAACGCGACGACGCGCGCAGCCTTGATCGCCTTGGACACCAGATACGCCGCGCCACCAACCGCCATCAGGTACGCGGAGCGATGCTTGCGAATGGCTTCGAGCGCCACCGGGCCACGCTCGGCCTTGCCGACCATGCCCAGCAGGCCGGTCTGGTCCAGCACCTGTTCGGTGAACTTGTCCATGCGGGTGGCCGTGGTCGGGCCCGCGGGGCCGACGACCTCGTCGCGGACCGGGTCGACCGGGCCCACGTAGTAGATGAAACGCCCACGCAGGTCGACCGGCAGCGGCTCGCCTGCGTCCAGCATGCCGACGATGCGCTTGTGCGCGGCATCGCGGCCCGTGAGCAGCTTGCCGTTGAGCAGCAACACCTCGCCCGGCTTCCACGACGCCACGTCCTCGCGGGTGACCGTGTCCAGATCGACGCGCCGGCCCTTGCTGGCGTCGTAGGTCAGTTCCGGCCAGTCGGCCAGGGACGGCGGCTCCAGCGTCACCGGGCCGCTGCCGTCCAGCGTGAAATGCGCATGTCGGGTGGCGGCGCAGTTGGGGATCATCGCCACCGGCAGGTTCGCCGCGTGGGTCGGGTAGTCCTTGACCTTGATGTCGAGCACCGTGGTCAGGCCGCCCAGGCCCTGCGCGCCAATGCCCAGCGCATTGACCTTCTCATACAGCTCCAGCCGAAGTTCCTCGGCGCGATTGGACGGGCCGCGGGCCTGCAGGTCGGTGATGTCGATCGGCTCCATCAGCGATTCCTTGGCCAGCAGCATCGCCTTCTCGGCGGTGCCGCCGATGCCGATGCCGAGCATCCCCGGCGGGCACCAGCCCGCGCCCATGGTCGGCACGGTCCTCAGCACCCAGTCGACGATCGAGTCGGACGGGTTGAGCATCGCGAACTTGCTCTTGGCCTCGCTGCCGCCGCCCTTGGCCGCGACGATGACGTCGACCGTGTCGCCGGGCACGACCTTCATGTTGACCACGGCCGGCGTGTTGTCCTTCGTGTTCGCGCGCCTGCCGGCCGGGTCGGCCAGCACGCTCGCGCGCAGCTTGTTGTCGGGGTGGTTGTAGGCGCGGCGCACGCCCTCGTTGACCATGTCCTCCACGCCCATCGTCGCGTCGGCCCAGCGCACGTCCATGCCGATCTCGAGGAACACCGTGACGATGCCGGTGTCCTGGCAGATCGGGCGGTGGCCCTCCGCGCACATGCGCGAGTTGATCAGGATCTGCGCGATCGCATCCTTCGCCGCCGGCGACTCCTCGCGCTCGTACGCTGCCGCCAGGTTCCGGATGTAATCCACCGGATGGTAGTAGCTGATGTACTGCAGCGCGTCGGCCACGGACTGGATGAAGTCCTCCTGGCGGATGGGCTGGGCGGCGGTGGTGCGGGGCGCGGCTGGGCTCACGGCGGGCAATGGGCTGGCGGTGGGGCCGCATAGTCTACCGGGCGTCCCGCGCCGGGACCCCGTGCCTACCCGCCGCCGGACGCTACTCGTCCAGCTCTCGTACCCGCGGGCGTGGTGTGCGCGTCACCAGGTGTGGCGCCTGCTGCAGCAACCACCACAGCGACTCGGGCGGAAGCGCAACCCCATCCGCGCAGGGCACCTGCGGTGTCGTTGCAACCGGGAGGTGGGGTTGCGGATCGGTACGCGTCGGAAGCAACTGCTCCATGGACGGTCTCCAAGGGGTTCGGCCGGCACCTTTCTACCGGACGTCATTGACGATGCCGCTACCGCCCGATGACAGCCACGCGGCGAACTGCATGCGCAAAGATCACCGACTCGCACGGCGCATCCGCGCCCGGGACACGCCGGAACCCGCAGGCCACGGCAAACGTCGCATACGGGTGATCGGTGACCGATACGACACCACGCCGAGCTGAAACCGGACGCCCCGGCGGACCGCCGGGGCGCGTGCCTGTGTCACCTGTGTCTCTGGGCGCGAGACGTGGATTTACCGGTCGCGATCCTGCCCCGGGCTCTGCTTGCCCTGCCCCTGCGGGCTCTGCTGGCCCTGGCTGCGGGTCTGCTGCTGGCCGCCGGTCTTCTGGTCTTTTGCGTGCTGCCCTTGGCCGGGTTGGTTCTGTCCCGGGGCTTGGCGCTGGTTGTCCTGGTTCTGACGTTCTTTCACTGTCGCTCTCCTGGGGGATGCCGGCGTACCGGCGGATGGAGCGTTAGCCACGCTAGATAACCACCGGTGCAGTTACGTGCCGGTGAGCTGAAAGGCACGAAAACATTGGCTTTCATGCATTCATCAAGTTGACTGGGCAGAATCGCGCCATGCCCTCTTCCCCGCACGCGTCGCAAGGCGCGCCCCGAGCCAGGCCGAGCCTGCGCGAACGCATGAACGCGCTGCACAACCTGCGGCCGTTCCTGAAACAGATCTGGGCCACCAGCCCGGCGCTCACGCTGATGAGCCTGGGTCTGCGCGTGATCCGCGCACTGCTGCCGGTGGTCATGCTCTACGTCGGCAAGCTGATCATCGACGAGGCGGTGCGGCTGGTGGCCGCGGACATGGCCTTCGACACCCTCGGCACGGCGTGGGCCAGCGGCGCGCTCGACACCCTGCTGTGGCTGCTGGCGATCGAGTTCGGCCTGGCGATCGTGTCCGACCTGCTGGGCCGGCTGGTCAGCTACGGCGACGGACTGCTCTCGGAGCTGTTCACCAACGCCACCAGCATCCGGCTCATGGAGCACGCCGCCACGCTGGACCTGGAGGACTTCGAAGACCCGGACCTGCAGGACAAGCTCGACCGCGCCCGTCGCCAGACGATGGGGCGGATGAACCTGATGAGCATGCTGTTCGGGCAGGTGCAGGACAGCATCACCGTGGTGAGCTTCGCCATTGGCCTGCTGGTGTACGCGCCGTGGCTGATCGTGCTGCTCGCGGTCGCGCTGATCCCCGCCTTCATCGGCGAGTCGCACTTCAACGCGCTGGGCTATTCGCTCAACTTCGCGTGGACGCCCGAGCGCCGGCAGCTGGAGTACGTGCGGCAGATGGGCGCCAGCGTCGAGACCGCCAAGGAGGTGAAGATCTTCAACCTCCACACCTTCCTGATCGCGCGCTACCGCGAGCTGGCCGACGGCTTCTTCCGCGCCAACCGCGACCTCGCCCGGCGTCGTGCGTTCTGGGGCACGCTGCTGGCCGCGCTGGGTACCGCCGGTTATTACGTCGCCTACGGCTACATCGCCTGGCGCACGGTGCGCGGCGACTTCACCATCGGCGACCTTACGTTCCTGGCCGGCAGCTTCCGCCGCCTGCGCCAGTTGCTGGAGGGTCTGCTGGTCGGCTTCTCGCAGGTGGCCGGCCAGGCGCTGTACCTGGAGGACCTGTTCTCGTTTTTCGAGATCGAGCCGGAAATCGCCACGCCCGAAAACGCCCTGGCCGTGCCGCGGCCGATCGCACGCGGCTTCGCGTTCGAGAACGTCGGCTTCCGCTATCCGGATGCCGAAAAGTGGGCGCTGCGCGGGCTGGAGTTCGAACTGCGCGCCGGCGAGGTGCTGGCGCTGGTCGGCGAGAACGGCGCGGGCAAGACCACGCTGGTCAAGCTGCTGGCACGGCTGTACGACCCCGACGAAGGCCGCATCCTGCTGGATGGACGCGACCTGCGCGAGTACGACCTGGACGACCTGCGCGCCAACATCGGCGTGATTTTCCAGGACTTCGTGCGCTACCACCTGACGGCGGGCGAGAACATCGGTGTCGGCCAGATCGACGCGATGCACGACACCACCCGTATCCGCGAGGCCGCGCGCCGGGCGATGGCAGACGAGGTCGTGGCGGGCCTGCCGATGGGTTACGACCAGCTGATCGGCCGGCGCTTCAAGACCGGCGTGGACCTGTCAGGGGGGCAGTGGCAGAAGATCGCGATCGCCCGTGCCTACATGCGCGATGCGCAGGTGATGATCCTGGACGAGCCCACCGCGGCGCTGGACGCGCGCAGCGAATTCGAGGTGTTCCAGCGATTCAAGGAGCTGTCGGACCAGCGCACCGCCGTGCTGATCTCGCACCGGTTCTCCAGCGTGCGCATGGCCGACCGCATCCTGGTGCTGGCCGAGGGCCGGCTGGAGGCCAGCGGCACCCACGAGGAACTGATGGATGCCGGCGGGCGGTATGCCGAGCTGTTCGAGTTGCAGGCGGCGGGCTATCGCTGAGGCCGGCGCAACGGGCCCGGGCCGCTCCGCTCAATCGAACAACCCACCCTGCGCCGCCGGCGGCGCCGAGTACACCAGGCGCCCCTCTTCCAGCCGCGCAGCGCTCGTGTAGGGATGCTCGTCGGTGCGGCCGGAGCCCATGAGGTGAATCACCTCCCAGCCGTCGGCCTTGAAGGCATCGGCGATCAACCCGCGGTGGCACTGCCACCACAACGCCTCCGCGCACATGACGGCCGCGCGTCGCTCCTGCGCCAGTGTGGCCAGCCGCTGCCTCGCCTGCCGGAACGGCGGCGTGGCCATGTAGTCGGCGTAGCCCCGGAAGCTGGCGTTGCGCCAGGCGTCGTTGGGTGAGTCCGGCGAGGCCTGCCGGCGCCCGCCCAGGTCAGGCATGGGTACGTACTGGACGCCTGCACGCGGCAGTTCCTCTGCCATCGCCTGACCGCTGAAATGCGGGTGGCGCCGCGAACCCGCGAACCGCCGCACATCCACCACCGCCTCGATCCCGGCGCTGCGCAGGAGGTCGAGGAACTCGTCCCAGCTCCGGTTGGAATGCCCCACCGTCCACAACGTCGCCATCGTTCCACCTCCTTCGTCGCTTGCCCGCCCGGGGCACCGGCCCACATGAAACGGCGTTGACGCCGCTCCCCGTAGGCTGCCGCCAACCACGGAGCCACCCCCATGACCGACACCACCCGCGGGCTCGCCCGCAGCGCGCAGATCCTGCGCTTCCTCGTCAAATATCGCAGTGCCGGTGTGTTCACCGGGTTGGATCTGGATGCCGCGTCGATGGAGGCGATGGAGGACGACGCCACCGAGGGCCAGCCGGAGGCCTTCGTCGACGACCTCGAGGCGCTGGGCCCCACCTTCATCAAGATCGGCCAGGCGCTTTCGACCCGCCCGGACATGGTGCCGCCGCCCTACCTGCTGGCGCTGGAGCGCATGCAGGACGACTGCGAGCCGATCCCGTTCGAGACGGTACGCGAGGCGGTCGAGGATGCGCTGGGCACGCGGCTCAGCAAGGTCTTCGACCAGTTCGACGAAGAACCGCTGGGCAGCGCATCGCTGGCACAGGTGCACCGCGCCACGCTGCGCGACGGCCGCATGGTGGCGGTCAAGGTGCAACGGCCGGGCATCGTCGACACGATCCGCGACGACTTGGAAACCCTGGCGAAACTGGCCACCCGGGTCGACGGCATGACCGACCTCGGCCGGCGCATGCGCTTCGCCGACTGGGTGCACGAGTTCCGCAAGACGCTGCTGGCCGAGCTCGACTACCGCACCGAGGCCGAGAACCTCGACCGGTTCAACACCCACTTCGCCGGCTACCCGGAACTGTTCGTGCCCACCCCGGTGTGGGACCTCACGCGTCCCCGCCTGTTGACCATGGAACTTGTCACCGGCACCAAGGCGACCGACATCACCGGCCTGCAGCGCACCGAGCGCGACCTGGGGCCGCTGGCCACCGCGCTGATGCGTGGCTACCTGGACCAGGTGTTCGTGCACGGCGAGATCCATGCCGACCCGCATCCGGGCAACCTGCTGGTCACCGACGATGGCCGGCTGGCGCTGCTCGACCTGGGCATGGTCGCGCACGTACCGCCCAAGCAGCGCGAGCGCCTGCTCAAGCTGCTGTTCGCCGCCGTCGACGGTCGTGGCGAACAGGTGGCCGCCGAGGCCGTGGCCATGGGCACGCGACTGGAGGATTTCGACGAGGAGCGCTACTACCGCGACGTCGGGCAGATGGTGTCGCGCTACGCGGCCCGCTCCGGGGCGCAGGCCCAGTCCGAAGGCCGCCTGATGCTGGAACTGGTGCGGCTGGCCACCGCATGCGGGCTGCGCACGCCGCCGGAGATGAGCCTGTTGGGCAAGACGCTGCTCAACCTGGAGTCCGTCGCCCACGCGCTGGACCCGGAGATGGACATGAAGCGCGTGGTCGAGGAACACCTGGACCACGTCATGCGACAGCGCCTGCGCAAGTCGCTGTCGCCGGCCAACCTCGCCAGCGAGCTGATGGACGTGCAGGAGCTGGTGCGCGAGGCGCCGCGCAAGGTGTCCGACGTGCTGTCGCTGCTGGCCGACAACCGCATGCAGGTGCGCGTCACCGGGCTCGAGGAGTCGCACCTTCTGGAAAGCCTGCACAAGATCGCCAACCGGATCAGCGCCGGCGTGGTGACGGCCGCGCTCATCCTGGCCTCGGCGATGATGATGGACAACGATGGCGGACCGCGCCTGGCCGGCTACCCGGCCATCGCCCTGCTGCTGTTCCTGACCGGCGCGGGCCTGGGCATCGCGATCGTGGTCAGCGCCCTGGTGGGCGACCGACGCGTCAAGCCGCGCGAGGAGCGCGGGCCACGATGAGCGGAGCGGCACCCGCCCCCAGCGGCTTGCACACCGTCGCGCGCCAGCAGTTGCAGGAGGCGGCGATCGACCTGGACGAACACATCGATGCCGCCAAGCGTCGCTTCAACGACCGGTTCGGGTTCGGGCAGCCACGCCACATCGCGGCCTACCGCGGTTTCGCCGACGCGCGCGGCGTCGAGCTGATCGGCCGGTTGCTCAACGACGCGCCCGAGACCGGACCGAAGGAGGCCGACCCGTGGTGGGACAACCTGCTCGACACCTACCGCCGCTTCGCCAGCGACGAGGTGCCCGACGAAGCGCTCAAACTGCGCTTCCGGGATGTCGAGCTGGACGTGCGCACCGACCACGAGGGCTACTACCGCGCGTCCTTCGAGACGCACGTGACGCCCAGCGATTGCGCCTGGGACAACGCGATGGTCTCGCTGGCCGACGGCACGCTGGCCACGCCGCAACCGGTGCTGCAGGTCTCGCCCACCGCGGAGTTCGGCATCATTTCCGACATCGACGACACCGTGCTGCACAGCTCCATCGTCGACTGGAAGACCGCCGCGCAACTCACCTTCCTGCACAACGCGCGCACCCGCAAACCCCTCGACGGCGTGGCAGCGCTGTACACCGCGCTGCAGCGTGGAGCCGATGGCACGGGCCGCCACCCGGTGTTCTACGTGTCAAGCTCCCCCTGGAACCTCTACGACCTGCTGGAGGACTTCATGGAGCTCAATGCCATTCCGTGCGGGCCGATCTTCCTGCGCGACCTTGGCCTTGAGCCAGGGCAGTTCATCAAGGGCGAGGGCCACGGCCACAAACTGGAGAAAGCCATCGCGCTGATCGAGCGCTTCCCTGAGATGAAGTGGGTGCTGCTCGGCGACTCGGGCCAGGCCGACGCCGAACTCTATGCCGAAGCGGCCCGCGCCTTCCCCGACCGGATCGCGGCGATCTACATCCGCGACGTCGACCCCGACGTGGACAGCCCGCTGGATACCGGCGTTGACCGGCATATCGAAAGCGTTGCCGGCACGTCCGTGCCGATGCTGCGTGCCCGCGACAGCCGTGCGATCGCCGATCATGCGGCCCAGCTTCGGCTGATCAAATCGGCCGACCTGGGCGGCATCGGGCGCGAGGTGGACCGCGACCGGCAGCGTCCCACACTGGGCCAGGCGGCTGCCGACGGGGCGGTTCCGGGGGAGCCGCAAGTCGCCTGAGCAGAACGCTTCGGACGTCTGCCTGGCTCATGCCGAACCGGAATCCGACCCACCCTTCATCGACTACATCGCTTCAGAAGCCCCCTCCCCAGCCCTCCCCTGTACGCAGGGGACGGAGTGGACTTCGACTTGCTGCCTTTCGGCGCCGTCCGAAGGCCCCACTGCCTCGTCGTTTAGAATGCCCGGCCCCACGCATTGCCCACCACCCGACGCATGTCTGCTGCCTTCGGCACCGAAACCGTGCTGGACGTCCGCCATTGGACGGACGACTACTTCAGCTTCACCACCACGCGCGACGACGGCTTCCGTTTCGACAACGGCCAGTTCGTGATGATCGGCCTGCCGGTCGAGCAGCCGGGCGGCGGCACGCGGCCGCTGCTGCGCGCGTACTCCATCGCCAGCGCCAACTGGGAGGAGCAGCTGGAGTTCTTCAGCATCAAGGTGCCCGACGGCCCGCTCACCTCGCGGCTGAAGGACATCAAGCCCGGCGACAGCATCCTGATCGGCCGCAAGCCGACCGGCACCCTGCTGATCCACGACCTGCACCCGGGTCGCAACCTGTACCTGCTGGGCACCGGCACCGGCTTCGCGCCCTGGCTGTCGATCGTCAAGGACCCGGAAACCTACGAGCGCTTCGAGCGCGTGATCCTCTGCCACGGCGTGCGCCACGCGCGGGACCTGGCCTACCGCGACTACATCGAGAACGAACTGCCGCGGCACGAGTTCCTGGGCGAGACCATCGCCGACAGGCTGCACTACTACCCGGCGGTGACCCGTGAGCCGTTCGAGCACCGCGGCCACGACCACCGCGGCCGCATGACCGACCTGATGGCGACCGGCCGGATGATGCAGCAGCTGGGCATCGAAGCACTGGACCCGGAGCACGACCGCGCCATGATCTGCGGCAGCCCGCAGATGCTGGCCGACTTCCGCGCGTTGCTGGACGGCCGCGGCTTTACTGCTGCGCCGCGCATCGGCACGCCCGGGCAGTACGTGTTCGAGCGTGCGTTCGTCGAGAAGTAGGCGCTCAGCGCTCGCCGTGACGCAGCCACACGGCGGCGTCCATGCGGTTGGCGAACACGCGTACGGTGAAGCCGCGCTCGCGCGCCAGGATCTCCGCCAGTTCCACCTTTGGCAGGCGCTCGGGAATCGCCTCCACGTACGCGATGCGCACGTCGTCCAGGCCCTGCCCATCCAGCGCCTGCAGGAACCCGGGAAGCGCCTCGGGCGGCACCGGCGGGCCGTCCATGTCGTCTTCCACCAGCAACGTGACCGCGCCGGTGCGCCGCACCTCGGCGGCGATCTCCATCCAGCACGCGATCGTGGTGGCGAGGTCGTCCTTGTGGCCCACCACCCGCACGTGCAGGTGGCGCCCCTCCAGCGTGAACCGCATGCGGTAGCGGTTGCGCTCGGCCACCGGCGTCACGCGAGTGCCGCCTCGATGTCGCCCGCCAGCGACGCAGGGGTTTCGGTAGGCGCGTAGCGCTTGATGACGTGGCCGTCGCGGCCGACCAGGAACTTGGTGAAGTTCCACTTGATCGCGTCGATCCCCAGGAACCCGCCCTTCTCGTCCTTCAGCCAGGTCCACAGCGGATGCGCGTCGCTGCCGTTGACATCGACCTTGGAGAACATCGGGAACGTGACGTCGTAGCGCAGCGAGCAGAAGTCCTTGATCTGCGCCTCGTCGCCCGGCTCCTGGTGGCCGAACTGGTCGCACGGAAAGCCCAGGACCACCAGGCCACGCGGGCCGTAGTCGCGGGCGAGCTTCTCCAGCCCCGCGTACTGCGGCGTGAACCCGCACTGGGACGCGACATTGACGATGAGCAGGACCTTGCCGCGGTACTGGTCCAGCGGGCGCGTCGAGCCGTCGATGTCGGTGGCGGTGAAGTCGTAGGCGGTGGGCATGGTGGAACCTCCGTGTCGTGCTGCAACTATGTAGGAGCCGTTCAGGCCGCGAGGAAGCTGGAACTCGTTGCAGGAGCGACGTCAGTCGCGATCGCATGGTGCGGCCTCGACCTGTTTGGCTCCTGCAGGAAGCGCGATCGCGGCTGAAGCCACTCCTACAGAACTTTTACCGCGCCTGCGGCTTGACGGGCTCGGCGAACGGCTTGATGCCCAGCGCCCGGTGGATCTCGCTGGGGTAGTACACCGTGTCGCCCTTGAGCACCACCGCCACCTGTCGGATGGCGGCGATATCGGCCGTCGGGTCGCCGTCGACCAGGATCAGGTCGGCGCGCTTGCCCGGCTCGATGGTGCCGCGGTCGTCCAGCACGCCGGCGACCTTGGCGGCGTTCCACGTAGCCGTCTGCAGCGACTCGCCCGGGGTGAGGCCTGCCTGCACGTAGAGCTCCAGCTCGCGCTGCAGGGTGAAGCCGGGCATTTCGTCGGTGCCGGCCACGATCGGGATGCCGGCCTCGTGCATCAGGCCCACGAACTGCACCAGCTTCTCGTAGCTCTTCTCGTAGGTCGCGGCCGTCGCATCGTCCGGGATCTTCATCTGCCCCACGCGCAGGTTGCGCTGCAGGTCCGGCGGCAGATGGTCGGCGACGGCCGCGAACGCCTGCGACATGTCGCCCGCGCGGTGACGGATGAAGTCGAACGTCGCCAGCGTCGGGTCGACCACCACGTCCTCGCGTGCCAGCTGGTTGATGAAATCCCGCACCGGCTGGCTGTCGAAGTCGAGGCCGGCGGTCCTGTCCGCCACCAGATAGAAGCGCGTCAGCGTACGGGTGTCGGTGGTGTCGTCGACGAAGAAGTTCAGCAGCAGCTGGTTGATGTGCTGGATTTCGTCATAGCCCTGCTCGACGACCTCGCTGGCCCGCATGAACGCCGGCACGTGGCCGCTGACGCGCAGGCCCTTCTCATGGGCGTAGGCGGCCGTGTCGCGCAGCAGGTCCTTCGGGAACGAGTTGTAGATCTTGACCTGCGGGTAGCCGTTGGCGGCGTACCAGTCCACGGCCTCCTTCGCCTCGTCCAGCGTCTTGACGACGAAGCCATTCCGGGCGGAAAACTCGCTCTCGCCCTCGATGAAGCCCGCCGCCACGACGCGTGGCGACATCAGGGTGCCGGCCTTCTCGTCGGCGATGAGCTGCTGCAGCGTCGTGTTGTCGTTGCCCATGTCGCGCACGGTGGTGACGCCCGCGGCCAGGTGCAGGCCGCCGCCCCAGCGGTCGATATGGCCATGGCTGTCGAACAGGCCCGGTAAAAGCGTGCGGCCCGCGGCATCGATGACCTGGTCGGCGGCCGCCTGCTCGCTGCCAGCGCCGGCCACCGACACGATCCGCCCGTCGTGCACCAGGACGTCGCTGGCCGGGCCGAGCGTGCCGGCCTGGCTGTCGAACACGCGCGCGTTGCGGATCAGGGTGGTGCCCTTGATGCGATGCCCCAGCCGCTGCTGCAACGCGACCAGCGCTTCGGCCTCCGCCGCCTTCTGGCGGATCTCGAGCGCGGCCGCATCGGCCTCGTACCCCTCCTCCACCAACTGCACGAAGCCGGGGTAGATGAAGGCGAACAGCCGCGGCGAATCACCCGTGGTCGTCCAGGCGAAGGTCGGGGTCAACCCGACGCCGGTCAGGGCGACCAGCTGCACGTCCCGAGCGCGATCACCCTCGCCCACCTGCGCGTCGGCCACCATGCGCATTGTCAGCGTGCCGCCAGGAATCAGGGGAAGTCGCCCATCCTCGCGCGCCGCCAGCGCCGCGATCGCCACGGCGAACGCCTGCGGCGTGCCGCCCAGCGGGGTGTACATCGCGGTGCCGTCCAGCTCCGCCCGGCCTTCGTCGGAGGTGGACTTCCAGCGTGCGGTGTCGCCGTCGCGGCTGAACGACTCGGCGACCGGCGCGCCGAACGTCGATTCCCCTTCGACCTCATAGGTCTGGAAGGTGCCGTCCCCGGCCAGCGTGTAACGCTCGCTCAGCTCCGGGCCGCGACCGTTGTCCTTGAAGATGAACTCCACCCGCGTCTCGCCGTCGTCGCCCCGGGTGACGGTCTGGTGGCCGGCCTGCTTGCCGCCGTCCACCAGCGCGACATAGCGAAGGGTCTCCTCGGCCAGCGCCGTGGTGGCCAGCAATCCCAGCACGATCCCGAACGCGACGCTCGACCACACCTGCTTTGACGGCTTCATGGCAGTCCCCTGTCGATGGATGCGGGTGCAGGTGCACCCGGCGACCGCGCGAGTCTAGCGCCGGCGCACGACCGCAAACGCGTGTTGCAGCGCAGCATCCGCCATGCCTTTCGTCATGGGCTGGTTCAAGCGGCATCCGGTAGGCTTGACGGTTCCTTACGACGAGGTTCCAGTCTCATGAAGCATCCGCTTGCCCTGGCGCTGGCCCTGGCCATTGCCGCCACCGCCGCGCCCGCCTTCGCACAGACCGCCGCCGCCGAGACGTCCGTGACCGCCGAAGCCAGCAATCCGTTCTTCGCCGAAAGCAGCCTGCCGTTGAAGTACCCGCACTTCGACAAGATCAAGGACAGCCACTTCGCGCCGGCCTTCGATCGCGGCATGGCCGAGCACCTGGCCGAGGTCGAGGCGATCGCCAACAACCCCGAGCCGGCGACCTTCGACAACACCATCCTGGCCCTTGAGCAGGCCGGCGACGTGCTCAACCGCACCGCCACCGTGTTCTTCTCGCTGCTGGGCGCCGACACCAACGACACCCGCCAGAAGCTGCAGGCCGAGTACGCGCCCAAGCTGTCGGCCCACAGCGATGCCATCACGCTGAACCCCGAGCTGTTCGCGCGCATCCAGTCGCTGTACGACCAGCGCGACTCGCTGGGCCTGGACGCGCAGGGCGTACGCCTGGTCGAGCGTTACTACACCGATTTCGTCCGCGCCGGCGCCCAGCTCGATGAGACGCAGAAGGCGCGCCTTCGCGAGATCAACGGCGAGCTGGCCAAGCTGGGCACCCAGTTCAGCCAGAACGTGCTGAAGGAAGTGAACGCTTCGGCGATCACCGTCGACACTCTGGAAGAACTCGATGGCCTGTCCGATGGCGCCATCGCCGCCGCCCAGGAAGCCGCCAAGTCGCGCGGCCTGGACGGCAAGTACGTGATCACCCTGCAGAACACCACCGGCCAGCCGCCCAACACCTACCTGACCAACCGCGCCCTGCGCCAGAAGCTGCACGAGGCGTCCGTCGCCCGCGGCAGCCGCGGCAACGAGTTCGACAACACCGGCATCGTCTCGCAGGTCCTCAAGCTGCGGGCCGAGCGCTCGAAGATGCTGGGCTACGACACCCACGCCGAGTACGTGCTGGCGGACGAAACCGCCAAGAACCCGGAAGCCGTCAACGCGATGCTGCAGCGCCTGGCCCCGGCCGCGGTCGCCAATGCGCGCCGCGAGGGTGCCCTGCTGCAGGCCATGATCGACAAGGAGCAGGCCGCCAAGGGCGAGCCGAGCTTCGAGCTGCAGCCGTGGGACTGGGCGTACTACGCCGAGAAGGTCCGCCAGGAGCAGTACGCGTTCGACGAGTCCGAGCTCAAGCCGTACTTCGAGATGATGAACGTGCTGGAGAACGGCGTGTTCCATGCCGCCACCCAGCTCTACGGCATCACCTTCAAGCAGCGCACCGACCTGCCCAAGTACCACCCGGACACCTGGACGTACGACGTCTTCGACAAGGACGGCAGCCAGCTGGCGATCTTCATCTTCGACCCGTACGCGCGTGACTCCAAGCGCGGCGGTGCGTGGATGAATTCCTACGTCTCGCAGTCGGAGCTGGAAGGCACCAAGCCGGTCGTGGCCAACCACCAGAACATTCCCAAGCCGTCGGAAGGCAAGCCGACGCTGCTGACCTGGGACGAGGTGACCACGATGTTCCACGAGTTCGGCCATGGCCTGCACGGCATGTTCTCGGACGTGAAGTACCCGATGTTCTCGGGCACCAGCGTGCCGCGCGACTTCGTGGAGTTCCCGTCCCAGGTCAACGAGATGTGGGCCGACTGGCCGAGCGTGCTGGCCAATTACGCCAAGCACCACGAGACCGGCGAGCCGATGCCGCAGGAGCTGCTCGACAAGGTCGTGGCCGCCGCGAAGTTCAACCAGGGCTTCGCCACTACCGAGTACCTGGGTGCGGCGATGATCGACCAGGAGTACCACCAGCTCACCGCCGACCAGCTGCCCGACGCCGACGAGGTCATGGACTTCGAAGCCGCCGCGCTCAAGAAGGTCGGCCTGGACTACGCACCGGTGCCGCCGCGCTACCGCACGCCGTACTTCAGCCACATCATGGGCGGCTACTCGGCCGGCTACTACGCCTATATCTGGTCGGAGGTGCTGGACGCCAACACCGTCGCCTGGATCGAGGAGAACGGTGGCCTGACCACGGCCAACGGTGACCGCTTCCGCAGCGCGCTGCTGTCGCAGGGTGGCAGCAAGGATGCCCTGCAGCTGTTCAGCGACTTCACCGGTGGCGGCCAGCCGCGCATCGAGCCGCTGCTGGAGCGTCGTGGCCTGGCCACGCCGGTGGTCGACGACGGTGCGGCGCCGAACGCCGAGGCCGTGACCCCGGGCGCGCCTGCGGGGACCAACTGACGCCACGCGTCAACTCCCCGCAACACGCAACGATGTAGCCCACGCCGCCCGGTTCCGACCGGGCGGCGTTTTTCATGGCCCCACCCTCCTTTCGCCGCGCACCCGTGAAAGGTGAACGGCTCACTTCCCAATCAGCTGCCGACCCGTATAGTCGCCGCCTTCCCAAGGGCGCGAGGGCGCGATGCAGGCAGTGGTTCCGGTGATAGCAGGCCTCGTGGCCGCCGCTCTGGCAGGCATGGGCCTGTCGTTCTACCTGCAGAAAGTCCGTGTACCCCGGCTCGAGACCGAGGGCGGCATTGCCGCGTTGGCCGCCATGCGCTGGCGCGAGTTCTCGCACTTCGTTATCGAGGCACTGCAAGCGCAGGGCTTCGAAGTCAGCCGCACCACGCCGCTGGCCGAGCGCGGCAAGCACGCCGACCTGCTGCTGCACCGCGACGGCCGCGACTGGCTGCTCAGCTGCAAGCAGGGCGCCAACTACCGCATCGGCCGCAAGCAGGTCGACGAACTGGCCGACGCGGTTCGGTTCGACAACGCGGCCGGCGGCGTACTGGCGACGCTGGGTCGCATCGACCCGGAGGCCTACCGCAACCCGCGCGGCATTGAACTGATCGACGGCCACACCCTGTGGGGCCTGATCGACCCGCTGATCCCGCCCAGCCTCCACCAGGACCTGGCGGAGAAAGCGCGCGTGCAGGTAGCGCGCGAGCAGCGCCTGGGCTGGGGCCTGGCGCTGGCCGTCGGCCTGGCGGTCGGCGTGCTCACCGCGATGCTCATCCCGGGAGAATCGGCGCGCGCACCGCGTACCCCACCGGCCGCCGCACAGTCCAACCCGGCGCCGCCTGCTCCCGCCTCCGCCGCGCCCGCGTCGACCCGCCCTGCGGCACCCTCGATCGACGCTGCCCCGGCGGCCCCCGCTGCATTGGATGAGGAAGCCCAGCGCCAGGCCGTGGCCGAAGGCGTCTCCACCGTAGCGGGCGTCGATCGCGCCGTCTGGTCCACGCCGTCCACGCTGGTGGTCTACCAGTCCGGCGAGGACATCGACGCGCACGTGCCGGCGATCTGCGCGGTGCTCGAGCAGTACCCCGACGTGCGTGCGTCGCGCCTGCAGTTGCAGCCGCCGCCCGGTAGCCGCAACACGGTCCGTTTCCGGCAGTGCCGCGCGTTCTGAGGCGCCCAGGTCGCGGAAGAACCGTCCCCGGTCCATCATTCCCGCGCAGGCGGGAATCCACGGACTCTGTTCTTTGACGGAAAGCGGGCGTCGCCCGAGAGCAGAGCAACGTCCCTGGATTCCCGCCTGCGCGGGAATGACGACCTGTGGTCATGGCGGAAGTTGAGCCGTCACGGGATGACACACACGAAAGCCCGGTTCCGTAACGATTCCAGCCTGCGCGCGGCGCGCGCGACTCCAACCTGACCGTACGCCCGCCACACCCGGCCTTGATTCACCCGCACCCACGTGCTGTCATGCCGCCTCGCTCGCCAGGCGCCATTCCGGAGGCCGCCGTGACCGATCTCGAAGAACGTTTCCAGCAGGCATCGCGCGACGTGCAGGTGCTGCCCGAGCGCCCGGACAACGACACCCTGCTGCGGCTGTATGCCTGCTACAAGCAGGCCACCGAGGGCGACGTCCACGGCGAGAAGCCGGGCTTCTTCGACTTCGTCGGCTCGGCCAAGTACGAGGCGTGGACCCGCATGAAGGGCGTGGACCGCGAAGAGGCGAAGCAGCGCTATATCGACCTGGTCGCGCAGCTCCGCGGCTGAGCCGCGCGTCGATGGCCCGGCAGACGCGACAGCGCATCCTCGACTGCAGCCTGGCGATGTTCAACGCCCAGGGCGAGCCGCACGTCACCACCAACCACATCGCCGACGAGCTGGAGATCAGCCCGGGCAACCTGTACTACCACTTCCGCAACAAGGACGACATCATCGAGCACCTGTTCGCGGACTTCGAGTCGCGGATGGATGCCGCCCTGTCCGCCCCGGAAGACCGCCTGCCCGGCCTGGAGGACGTCTGGCTTCAGTTGCACCGGGTGTTCGAATGCATCTGGGACTACCGCTTCCTGCACCGCGACCTGGTCGAGATCCTCAGCCGCAACCGCACCCTGCGGCTGCGCTTCGCACGCATCCTCAAACGAGCCGACGGGCAGGCCCACGGCGTGCTGCACGGGCTGCTGCAGGCCGGCGTGATCCGCGCCTCGGCCGATGAGCTGGCCGCCACCGCCACCAACGTGCTGGTCGTCGCCACGTTCTGGCTCAACTACGCCGCCGCGCGCGGCGACCGTGACGAACACGCCGCCATCCGCGACGGCATCGTGCAGGTGATGATGCTGGTCGCCCCGTTCCTGCGCGATGCCGAGCGCCTGCACCTGCATACGCTGACCGGCGCCTACCGGCAGGCGTGACGCCCCGGCGAGGGCATGCCCGGCGCCCGCCTTGCCCCGCGGCACCGGCGCGCGCATTCTTCGTCCCGCACTGCCTATGAGCACGCACCCGCCCGGACGTCCCCCTGAGGGAGGGGTTTCTCCCCTCGTGCTTGTCGTCGACGACGACGACGGGATCGCCGGAGTCGTGTCGCGATTCCTTCGCGACCACGGCCTGCGGACCGCCCACGCGCGCGACGCGCGCGCCACCCGCGACAGCCTGGAGCGCATGTCTCCCGACCTCGTGCTGCTCGACCTGGGCCTGCCCGACGAAGACGGGCTGGGCCTGCTGCGCCACCTGGAGCAACGCGGCGGGCCGCCGGCCATCGTGGTCAGCGGCCGGGGCGCGGCCAGCGAGCGCGTCCTCGGCCTGGAGCTGGGCGCGCATGACTACATCGCCAAGCCCTTCGACCTGCACGAACTTCTGGCCCGCGTGCGCGGAGTGCTGCGTCGGCAGTCCCGCGCCCCCGCGGCGCAGGCCCGGCTTCTGGAGTTCGACGGGTTCGCCCTCGACCTGCCGGCACGCGTACTCAGGCGCGGCGATGGCGAACCCGTGGCACTGACCTCGGGCGAGTTCACCCTGCTGCGCACGCTGCTGGAGCACGCCCACGAGGTGCTGAGCCGCGATGCACTGATGTCGGCACTGCACGGCCGCAACGCGGGGCCGTTCGACCGTGCCATCGATGTCGGCGTCGGGCGGCTGCGGCGCAAGCTCGAAGCTGCGGGCGCCGCCCCGGGCCTCGTGCAGGGCGTGCGTGGCGTCGGCTACGTGCTGACCACCGACGTGCTGCGGCGCTGAGGCGATGGACCCGCACCTGTTCGAGGCGGTGCCCGACGCGCTGGTGATCGTCGACCCCGACGGGCGCATCGTGCGCGCCAACGCCAAGGCCCACGCCATGTTCGGCAGCGCCCCCGACACGCTCGAAGGCCAGGGCGTCGAATCCCTGCTGCCGGCCGACCTGCGGCATCGGCACCGCGGCCATCGCGCACGCTACCTGCAGGATCCGCACGTGCGGCCCATGGGCACGTCCGACCAGGTGCTGGTCGGCCAGCGTGGCGACGGCACCTGCTTCCCGGTGGAGATCGCGCTGAGTCCGCTGGTGCACGGCGGCACGCCGCACGTCCTTGCGTCCATCCGCGACATCACCGACACCCAGCGCCAACGCCAGGCGCTGGCCCGCGCGCACTACGACGCGATCGCCGCGCAGGTCGGCCAGCTGGCCATCGAGTTAACCGGTCCCAGCCTGTTTGATGCATTGGCGAGCCTGCTGGCCAACGCATTGGGCGCCAAAGGCGTCGCCATTGCGCTGCGCCCGCCGGGCAGCGAGCACGTGCGCATCCAGGCGGTGGCAGGCCATGGCTGGCGCATCGGTGGCGGTGAGGCCCGCGGCCTGGTCCTGCCCGGCTCGGCGTCCGCAAGTACCCCGGTTGTCTACGCACCCGGCGATTGCCCGTCCACCCTGCTGGTCGATACCGATCCGGGCTGGCCCGGCGATGCCTGCGTGGTCATGGTGCCGCTGCAGGCCACCGAACGCGTCGCCGGCGCACTGCTGGTCGCCGCCTCCGCTGACCGCGTGGATGCCGACGCCCTGCATCTGCTGCACTCCACCGGCAGCCTGCTGTCCACCCTGCTCCGGCAGCGCCGCGCCGAGGAAGCGCTCGGCCATGCGCAGCGCCTGGATGCGCTCGGTCAACTCACCGGGGGGATCGCGCACGATTTCAACAACCTGCTGACGGTGCTGTCGGGCAGCCTCCAGTTGCTGCGCCCGCAGGTGCATACCGAGGACGCCGCCGACCTGATCGAGAGCGCGATGCGCTCCGTCGACCGTGGCAGCCAACTCACGCGCAAGCTGCTGGCCTTCGCGCGCCGCCAGCGCCTGCTGCCGCGCGCAGTGGACGTGGGCGAGTTGCTGGATGACCTGCAGCGCATGCTCGCGCGCACGCTCGGCGAGCGCATCGTGCTGCAGGTGTCCTCACCCGATGGCGTACCGCCCCTGTTCGTCGACCCCGGCCAGGTGGAGGCGGCGCTGCTCAACCTCGTGTTCAATGCGCGCGACGCCATGGCCATGGGCGGCACCATCGAAATCGCGGCCTCGGCGCTGGACGTCCCGCGTGAACACGCCGACGGCGACCTGTCGCCCGGCCGGTACGTGCGCATCACCGTCGCCGACACCGGCGTGGGCATGCCCCCGGCCACCCTGGCACGCGCGATGGAGCCGTTCTTCACCACCAAGGACGCCGGACGCGGCAGCGGGCTAGGCTTGAGCATGGTGTACGGCTTCGCACGGCAGAGCGGCGGCGGGCTACGGATCGACAGCACCCCCGGCCGCGGCACGCGGGTGTCGCTGTACCTGCCGGTGGCGCGCGACGAGGTCGAGCTGCCGGCCCGGCCGGCCACGCCGATCGCCGCGACGCGGGGCGAACGCGTGCTGGTGGTGGAAGACGACGCCGACGTGCGCCGCATCGCCATCGCCTTCCTGCGCTCGGGTGGCTACGACGTGCGCGCCGTTCCCGACGGCGAAACCGCGCTCGCCATGCTGCAGGCCGAGCGGTTCGACCTGCTTTTCAGCGACGTCATGCTCGGCCCGGGGATGGACGGCCAGGCGATGGCACTGGCCGCACGGGCCACGCACCCGCGCATCGCGGTGCTGCTGGCCACCGGCTACGAGGCCCCGCTGGGCGAAGCGCCCGGCCCATTCGAGCTGATCAGCAAACCGTACGAGCGCGACGACCTGCTCGCCCGCGTCCGCGGCCTGCTCGATGCCATACCCCCGCCCTGCCGCTCCCTGTAGGAGCGGCTTCAGCCGCGATCCGGAATCGGTCAGGCCAACGCCCCTCGCCGGCCCTGTACACACCACCTGTAGGAGCGACGTAAGTCGCGACCGTCACCTCGTTCGGCCGCGATGGTCACGACTTGCGGGAGCCTCGACCCAATAGCCTTTGCCCGTCATTCCGGCGAAGGCGGGTACTTGGGGACGCTGCTGTTCAAAGGTTCGATGTCCATGGATTCCCGCCTTCGCGGAAATGACGATGAGAATTTGAGGCTATCGGAGGTTCGCTTGCGTCGCTCGTCCAACGGGTCGCTGAGATGCAACACCCCTTGTAGGAGCGGCTTCAGCCGCGAACGGAAACCGGTCGCCCGTCCGATTACGGATCGCGGCTGAAGCCGCTCCTACCGGGGAACGTGCACCCGGCGAGGCATTGCCACGGCGCAAGACTCCAACGTCCCGCGCATTCAATGACAGACCGGCACGGTGTCCTCGGATGCCTGCAACCCACGCAATGCCGCGGGATCGACCAGCTGCAACGCGCGCCCGTCGACCGACACCAGCCCCCGCGCCTGCAACCGTCCCAGTGCGCGCGTCACAGTCTCCAGCGTGAGCCCGAGGAAGCTGCCAATCTCCGCGCGCGTCATACGCAGCATCAGCTGGCGCGCGCTGTAGCCCAGCGCGGCAAGCCGGTCAGACAGGTCGGCCAGGAACAGCGCGACCCGCGCGTCAGCGCTGAGCGTGGACAGGTCCAGCATCCAGTACCAGTCGCGCCGCAGCTCGCGCGCAAGGCAGCGCGTGACGTAGGCCTGCAGCGCCTGCGGGGCCTGGTCCAGGTGGCGACACGGCAGCTCCCAGGCTTCGCCCACGTCCAGCGCGATCGCATCGCACGCGTAGGTGCCCAGGTCCAGCGCCTCCAGACCCAGCATGTCGCCGCGCATCGGGAACCCGGTGATCCGCTCGCGCCCATCGGCGCTGATCACCCGGGTCTTCAGGCACCCGGCGTGCACGTAGTACAGCGCACCCCGGTCCTGTCCGGCCAGGAACAACGGTTGGCGCGGGCGCAGGCGGTGTTTCACCATCGGCCACTGCGAACCCAGCTGCGCCGGAAACACCGGCCCGGTATCGACCGCCCTCAGGGGTGTATGCGTCCCGTCCGAGATCGTCTGTTGCATGCGCGGATCCTCCGTTGACTGTCGGACCCTAAGGCCATGCAGGCCGAGCACGACGTCAATGGTGTAACGGCGTGTAACGGTCTGTAACAACGGAGAAGCGCGACGCTTATCAATGTCCCACCGCCAAGCTCAGTGGCTAAAGAAGACCGGCACCGGGCTGCCGAACAGCAACTCGCGCGTCACGCCGCCCACTGCCCATTCGCGCAGGCGCGAGCGCCCGTAGCCCCCGGCGACGATCAGGTGCGCCGGCATCGCGCCGGCGTGCTCCATCAGCAACGCACTCACCTCACGCCCGTTGGATTCGCGCACCACGACGTTCGCACGCACGCCGTGCCGCGCCAAGTGGGTGGCGATGTCGCCGCCCGGCTGCGGTCCGTCGCCACGCTCGCCGCCAGTGGGGTCGACGATCACCACGTCGACCCGCTCGGCCTGCATCAGCAGCGGCAACGCGTCGTGCAGCGCACGCGTGGTGCCGCTGGACGGGCGCCACGCCAGCAGCACGTGCCGCGGCGGGCGCGGGGAGCGGTTGCGCGGCGGCACCACCAGCACCGGCCGCCCCGAATGCGCCAGCAGCGCGGCGATCAGGTCGTGCAAGCGTGCCCCCTCGGCCGTGGAGTCGACCGCACCGGCCACGACCGACACGTCGGCGTACTGGGCGCAATGCGCCGCCATGTGCGCCGAATCGGTAAACAGCGATTCCACCACGCGCACCTCGTGCGGCACGCCGGAGTCGGCCAGTTCGCGGCGCCGCTTCTCGGCGTTGACCTCGGCCTGCGCGCGCAGGCGGCGGTACAGCCCGTCCATCGCCACATCCGGGCTCAACCCCCAGGGGCTGGCCGCCGGCAACGGCAGCGCGACGATCTCCAGCAGCGCCAGGTGCGCCTCGAAGTGCGTGGCCATGTCGATGGCCGCACGGATGGCGTCGGCGTCGGCAGGAGTACCCGACAACGGAACGAGCAGGTCCTTGAACATGGCGGCGCGACCGGTGGATGGGGCCTGTAGTGCAACGCACCCAAGCGTCTCCCGGATTGACCTGCGTCAAAGGCGCGTCGCGTAACCGACACGGTGGGCTTTGATCGAGATCAAGCGCGCGACCGCGCCCATGGCCCAGCATGGCCCCATCCCGACCGAGGAGTACGCCGATGAAGATCCTGCTTGCCGTGGACGGCAGCGACATGGCCCTGCGCGCAACGCGACACGTCGTGGCGCTGGCCAAGACAATGTCGAAGCCACCCGCCGTGTTCCTGCTGCATGCCGACCCGCCGCTGCTGCCCGACGCGGCGCGCGCACTCGGCCCCGATGCGACGGCTCGCTACCACCGCGAGAACAGCGAGTACGCGACACGCCGCTCGCGCACCGCACTGAAGCGCGCGGGCCTGGCGTTCGACGAGATCCATGCCGTCGCCGACCCGGCCGAGGCCGTGCTCAAGCACGTGCGCGCGGGCAAGTGCGACCTGATCGTCATGGGTTCGCACGGACGCAGCGCGCTCAAGAGCGCACTGCTGGGATCGGTCACCAGCAAGGTGCTGGCGCACTGCCAGACCCCGGTCACGGTGGTGCGTTGATGGGTGCGGGTGCGGCACGGGCACAGGGGCTCATGGCCGGAATCGCACTGGCGCTGGCCATGGTGCTGGGCAGCGCGGCCGGTGCCGTCGCGGCTGCGGCGCAGGAACCGGCTTTCAGCTGGACACCGGAGGTCGCCCCCCAGGGCCCGGTGCTGATCGTCATCGGCCTGGACGAGCAGCGCGCTGTCGTCTATCGCAACGGCGTGCGCATTGGCAGCTCGCCGGTCAGCACCGGCAAGGAAGGCCACGAGACGCCAACGGGTGTCTTCAACATCCTGCAGAAGCGGCGCGAGCACTACTCCAACCTGTACAACAACGCGCCCATGCCCTTCATGCAGCGCCTGACGTGGGACGGCATCGCGCTGCATGCCGGCCACCTGCCCGGCTACCCGGCATCCCACGGCTGCGTGCGCCTGCCCTATGCGTTCTCCGAAGCCCTGTTCGGTGTCACCGAGCGCGGCATGACGGTGGTGGTCGCGCAGCAGCTGGAGTCGCCCAGCGTGGCCACGCGCGCACCTTTCGAAGGCGGCAACACGGCGGATAGCGAAACGCCGCTGGGCGGCTGGACCTGGCAGCCAGAACGGGCGCCGTCAGGCCCGGTGACCATGGTGCTCAGCACCGCCGACCAGGCGCTGGTGGTGATGCGCGGCGGCATCGAGATCGGCCGCGGCCCGGTGCGCGTCGACAACGCGGGCATGGGCACCCAGGCGTATGCCGTACTCGAGGGCACCGCAGCGGAAAACAGCCGCCTCGCGCCAGGCCAGCCGGCCCTCAACTGGATGCAGATCCCCGTGCGCCTCGACAACGCGTCGGACGGGACGGGTGAAGACATGCGTGCAGCGGTGGCGGCCGGTCGCGTTCACATCGACCCCACATTCGCTGTTCAGGTGCATGCGGTGCTTGCGCCCGGCAGCACCCTGTTGGTCACGCCTGAATCGATCGCCGACGTGAGCACGGAAGGCTTCACGATCCTCGAAGCGGCCGCCCCACCAACCGATGCGCCGAATAGTCAGGAAAGTGAAGAAAAACAAAGGTGAACGACACATTCTTCACGGGTCGACCCATGCGTTTCTATCACGTAGTCTTCACCCATGAGCCGAATCCGCCTGCCGTATCTCGTCCTCGCAGCGACCGTGTCGCTCTCCCTCACCGCATCCCCCGCCGCCGGCGGCCGTGACGCCCCCTCGGGCGCCGCCGCGTCGTCGAGTGCGCCTGCATCGCTCGCACTCACGCAGCCGATGACTGCATCGGCCAGCGCGCAGAGCGCCGCGCCGGCTGCCACGACCACCGCCTCGGCCGGCAGCGCCGCGATCGCCGCACCGATGCTCGCCGCGCTCATGGCGCAGGCACCGACGGTCGATGCCGAAGCCCTCGGCCTCGCGCTGAAGGCACGCAACTGCGCCGTCGCCTCCGGCCAGGCGCGTGCGGAAGCCAACCTCACGCTGATCGACTACTCGCGCCCGTCCACCGAGCCGCGCATGTGGGTGTTCGACCTCAACGACCAGCGCGTGCTGTACACCGAGCACGTCGCGCACGGCCGCAACACCGGCCACAACATGGCGACGAGTTTCTCCAACGTCGAGGGCAGCTACCAGTCCAGCCTCGGCCTGTTCGCCACCGCCGAGTCGTATGTGGGCAGCAACGGCTACTCGATGCGCATGGACGGCCTGGAGCCGGGCATCAACGACGCCGCGCGTGCCCGCGCCATCGTCATCCACGGTGCGCCGTACGTGAATCCCGAACAGGCCCAGCGCCAGGGCCGCCTCGGCCGCAGCCTCGGCTGCCCGGCCCTGCGCCAGGCGGTCTCGCGCGAAGTGATCGACACCATCAAGGACGGCCACCTGGTGTTCGCCTACTACCCGGACCAGAAGTGGCTGGCGTCCTCGCGCTTCCTGGACTGCCCGTCCAACCAGCTGGCCGCGGTGGAGTCGACCACGCGCGGCTGAGTCGTCGGATCCATTCGGCACCACCGCAACGCCCGCCCGTGTCGAACCACGCGCGGGCGTTGTCGTATCCGGCATGCGCGACTTGAACCGGCACGGAATTGACATGGATCAACACCGTGCATGCCGCAACGCGGGAGCGTGGGTGCTCCCCCACCCGTCCAGGCGCCGACATGGAACCGACCCCGACCCCGCCGTCGTCGACATCGACCTACGTCGGTCCCGACTTCCCGTGCTGGACCCATGTGCTGGATGATGGCCGCACGGTCTCCATCCGTCCGCTTCGCAGGAAGGACGCCGAAGCCGACCGTCGCTTCATCAAGGGGCTGTCGTCGGAGTCGCGGCGCGCGCGGTTCCTCGGCAGCATGGTCGAGCCCAGCGACGAGGAAATCGAGGCGCTGACCGACATCGACTACGTCAACGACGTGGCGCTTGCGGCCACCGCACAGGCCGGGGGGCGCGAAGACATCGTCGGTGTTGCCCGCTACGCCACCGACAACGCCGGCGAGCGCTGCGAATGCGCCGTTGTCGTCGCCGATGACTGGCAGGGGCATGGGCTGGCCACCGCGCTGATGAAGCGGCTGATCAAGATCGCGCAGGAGCGCGGCCTACGACTGATGGAGTCCTACGACCTGGCCGGCAACATCGGCATGCACGACCTCGCGCGGTCGCTGGGCTTCCACGTCCGGCGCGACCCCCAGGACGTCCACCAGCTGATCTATGCGCTGCCGCTCAATCCCGAACGTCCCGCCCTGTGAGGCCGGTGCGGTGCATCCGGGCGCTGGCGATCGCGACCACCAGCGCCAGCAGCACGCCACCCGTCGCCAGCAGCCACCAGCGTCCCTCGACCAGGCCATGCCCGATGAGGACGGTGGCCACCGCATACGGCAGTTCCGCGAGCGCCAGCGCAGCGAAGTACACGCGTGGG
>Ga0156347_1092_pt3 | contig 28690 bp, 25 predicted proteins | sample RifOxyA1_FD_107994 | JGI IMG/M metagenome (GOLD analysis project Ga0156347, IMG submission 107994) | Xanthomonadales bacterium RIFOXYA1_FULL_69_10 | reverse complement strand
CCCGCCGATGCCCGGGGAATTCCCGGAGCTGAAGTTCCCGGACCTGCAGCGCGCCACGCTCAGCAACGGCACCAGGGTCATCCTGGCCGAACGCAGCGCAGTGCCGGTCGTCCAGATGAGCCTGTTGCTCGACGGCGGCTACAAGGCCGATGCCCTGGGCGGGCACAAGCTGGGCACCTCGAGCTTCGCGATGAGCATGCTGGACGAGGGCGCGGCGGACTACAGCGCGCTTGAGTTCGCCGGCCGCGCCGAGGCGCTGGGTGCCGAGCTGGGTGCGGGCGCGTCGCTGGATGGCGGCAGCGCGTACCTGTCCGCGCTCAAGGACCAGCTGGACCCCTCCCTGGCCCTGTTCGCCGACATGCTGCGTCGCCCGACGTTCTCCGAGGCGGAGATCGACCGCGTCAAGGCGACCTGGATCGCCGGCATCAAGCAGGAAAAGGCGCGCCCCAATTCCGCCGCGCTGCGGGTGATGCCGCCGCTGCTGTACGGCGAAGGCCACGCCTACGCCATGCCGTTCAGCGGGTCGGGCACGGAGGAGTCGATCGCCTCGCTCACGCGCGACGACCTGCTCGCCTACCACCGCACCTGGGTGCGGCCGGAGAACGCGACGCTGGTCGTGGTCGGCGACACGACGCTGGCCGAGGTCGTGCCGATGCTCGAAAAGCACCTGGGCGACTGGAAGGGCGAAGGCGAGCCGGCGAGCACCGGCGAGGTCGCCGACGTCGAGCGTCCGACGGCTCCGCGCGTGTTCCTGATCGACCAGCCGGGCGCTGTGCAGGCCAACATCTTCGTCGGCCAGCTGGTGCCCTCGACCATGTCGGATGACGCGACGGAATTCGAGTTCGCCAACACCGTGCTCGGCGGCCAGTTCAGCTCGCGCCTCAACATGAACCTGCGCGAGGACAAGCACTGGGCCTACGGCTCCTACAGCTTCGCGCCCGATGCGCTGGGCCAGCGCCCGTGGCTGGCGTTCGCGCCGGTGCAGATCGACAAGACCGCCGAGTCGATGGCCGAGCTCAAGCGCGAGATCACCGAGTACGCCGCGGGCACCACGCCGCCGACGGACGAGGAAGTCGCCAAGGTCCGCGCCAACGAGATCCGCAGCCTGCCCGGTGCGTACGAATCCGGCAGCGCGGTGCGCGGCACGATCAGCAGCATGGTCCGCTACGACCGTCCGGACGACTACGTGGCGCGCCGCAAGGCGGAGATCGAAGCCCTGACGCCGGCACAGGTCGCGCAGGCCGCCACCACAATCGACCCGGATGCGCTGACCTGGGTGGTGGTGGGCGACCTCGACCAGATCGAAGTGCCGGTGCGTTCGCTCGAACTGGGCACGGTGCAGGTGCTCGACGCCGATGGCCGGCCGGTCGCGGCGTCCGCCACGGCCAGCACGGACGGTGGCGACGCCGAGTAAGCAACGCCTCCGCCGGGTGGGCAGCCACCCGGCGGAGTTCGCCTTCAAGGCAATGATCCTCCCGCCTTTGTAGGAGCGGCTTCAGCCGCGATCCGAAATCCGCTCGACGGTGTAGGAGGCGACATAAGTCGCGACCGCAACTGTCGGAGGTCTTGTTCGCAGCGTTCACATCTCCTGCAGACGATCGCGGCTGAAGCCGCTCCTACATTGGCCGGAGCATCGATCATGCGCCGAGTCATTCCGGATTCACCCTGGTCCGCCCCAACCCGCTGCGATGCGGCGACAATCCCGCATCCCGTTCCGAAGGGCACCGCAATGATCCGACCCCTTGCCATCGCCGCCACCACGATGCTGCTCGCCAGCGCCTGCACCTGGGTGCACATGGCCCCCGGCGCCAGCGCCGTGCGGGTGATCCCGGCCGGCAGCGCACCTGCGGGCTGCGAGAAGCGGGGCGAGATCGCCGTGTCGGTCAAGGACAGCGTCGCCTTCTACGAGCGCAACGAACTGCGCGTGCGCGAGGAGCTGGAAACCCTCGCGCGCAACGAGGGCCCGGGCATGGGCGCGGACACGATCCAGCCGCTGGGCCCGCCGGTGCAGGGCGAGCAGCGTTTCGCCGGCTACCGCTGCGGCAACGCCAGTGCGCTGCTGACCCCGGTCCGGCCGGCCCCGCGCGACGGCGCGGAGACCTTCCCGCTGCAAGGCTGAACCCGCAGACCACGCCACGCGGCGAACATGCGGCCAACGTCGCCCAACCGGCGGCGGCCTTGCCGGCAACCCCGGCTAATGCGCCCGGGCCGGCAACGCGGTACCCTTGCGTGTTTTCCGCATTCGGTCCATCGCCCATGCTGTTCCAACACGTCGCCATCGCCGGCCTGGCCCATATCGACGCGCCGCGCCGCTTGAGCTCGGACGACATCAACGCGCGGCTCAAGCCGACACTCGACCGCTTGGGCATCCGCACCGACGTGCTCAAGGACATCGCCGGCATCCACGCGCGCCGCCTGTGGGACGGCCCGATGCTGGCCTCCGACGCGGCCACGCTGGCCGCGCGCAAGGCCATGGATGACGCCGGCATCGACTCATCCAAGGTCGGCCTGCTGGTCAACACGTCCGTCAGCCGCGACTACCTGGAGCCGTCCACGGCCAGCATCGTCAGCGGCAACCTCGGCCTGACCGAGCACTGCCAGAACTTCGACGTCGCGAACGCGTGCCTGGCATTCATCAACGGCATGGACATCGCCGCGCGCATGATCGAGCGCGGCGAGATCGAGTACGCGCTGGTGGTCGACGGCGAGACCGCCGACCTGGCGTACGAGAAGACGCTCGAGCGCCTGACCTCGCCGGACGCCACCGAAGAGCAGTTCCGCAACGAGCTGGCCACGCTGACGCTGGGTTGCGGCGCCGCCGCGATGGTGATGGCGCGCGCCGAGCTGGTGCCGGCTGCCCCGCGCTACCGCGGTGGCGTGACGCGTGCCGCCACCGAGTGGAACGGCCTGTGCCGCGGCAACCTGGACCGCATGGTCACCGACACCCGCCTGTTGCTGATCGAGGGCCTGAAGCTGGCGCAGAAGACCTTCGTCGCCGCCAAGCAGGCGCTGGGCTGGGTGGTGGAGGAACTGGATGAATTCGTCATCCACCAGGTCAGCCAGGTCCACACCCAGGCCTTCGTCAAGGCCTTCGGGATCGACCCGAAGAAGGTGCTGACGATCTTTGCCGAGCACGGCAACATCGGCCCGGCCTCGGTGCCGATCGTGCTGAGCAAGCTGCGCGAGATGGGCCGCCTGAAGAAGGGCGACCGCGTGGCACTGCTGGGCATCGGTTCCGGCCTGAACTGCTCGATGGCCGAGGTGGTCTGGTAACCCGGTTCCACCGACGGCTGCACAAAAAAGCCCGGGGAATCCCGGGCTTTTTTATCGGGTCGGTGGCGGCTCGGTTCACGCCGCGAACAACGCCCGCATCTTCTTGAGCGCGTTGGCCTCGACCTGCCGGATGCGCTCGGCCGATACGCCGTATTCGTCGGCCAGCTCCTGCAGGGTGACCTTGTTGCCGTCGTCCAGCCAGCGGCGCATGACGATGTCGCGCGAGCGCTCGTCCAGCCCGGCCATGCCTTCGCGCAGCAGCGCCAGCTTGCTGTCTTCCTCGTCCTCGCGCTCGTAGGTCTGCGACGGGTCCTCGCTGTCGGCGCGCAGGTAGGCCGCGGGCGACGGCGGGGCGTGGTCGTCGTCCTCGCCGGCCGGCGCGTCGAAGCCGATGTCGCGGCCCGACAGGCGCGACTCCATCTCCAGAACCTCGCGCTCGGACACGTTGAGGTCGCGCGCCACGGTGCGCACTTCCTCGGCGTTCATCCAGCCCAAGCGCTTCTTGCTCCTGCGCAGGTTGAAGAACAGCTTGCGCTGCGCCTTGGTCGTGGCGACCTTGACGATGCGCCAGTTCTTCAGGATGAACTCGTGCATCTCGGCGCGGATCCAGTGCACCGCGAACGACACCAGGCGCACGCCCTGGTCGGGATCAAAGCGCTTGACCGCCTTCATCAGGCCGATGTTGCCTTCCTGGATCAGGTCGCCCAGCGGCAGGCCGTAGCCGTTGTAGCCGCGCGCGACATGCACCACGAAGCGCAGGTGCGAATGCACCAGTTCGCGGGCGGCGTCGAGGTCCTCGTCGGCGTGGAACCGGCGCGCGAGCGCCTGCTCGTCCTCGGCGGTGAGCACGGGGATCTGGTGGACGGCGTTGATGTACGCGTCCAGCGACCCGAGCGGGCTCGGCACCGGCAGGTTGTTGGCGACCAGGGACTGGGAGAGGGCGATCTGGGTCATGGCGTCGAGTTTAGCAGTGGGTCGGTTCGACTGCTAAGGCGCCCGGAAGTTCCGCATTGTTGCATTCATGGGACGGTGGGCCTCGTCGGATCGGCGTGAATCCTCACGTCCCGTGGCCCGTGCGGCCGGCAGGCTGGGGCGCTTGACCGGCCCGGATCGGGCAGAACCAGGAGGCGGAGCGTGGGACGACTGATCGACGGCACGTGGACCCAGCAGGGCTACGACACCGAGTCCACCGGCGGCGCGTTCAGGCGCGAAACCAGCCGGTTCCGGCATTGGGTGACGGCGGACGGGACGCCCGGTCCGACCGGCGAGGGCGGGTTCGAGGCCGAGCCCGGCCGTTACCACCTGTACGTATCCCTGGCCTGCCCGTGGGCGCACCGGACCCTCATATTCCGCCAGCTCAAGGGGCTGGACCGGATGATCGGCCTGTCCGTGGTGCACTGGTTCATGGGCGCGGACGGCTGGACGTTCGCCGAAGCGCCCGGCACCCGGCCCGACACCATCAACGGCGCGCGCTGCCTGCACGAGGTCTATACCCGTGCCGATCCGCACGCGACCGGCCGGGTCACGGTGCCGGTGCTGTGGGACACCCGGCGGGGCACGATCGTCAGCAACGAGTCGGCCGACATCATCCGCATGTTCAACAGCGCCTTCGATGGCGTGGGCGCGTCGCCGGGCGATTACTACCCCGAGGAGCTGCGCGAGGAGGTCGACGGTTACAACGCGCGCATCTACGACACGGTCAACAACGGGGTGTACAAGGCCGGGTTCGCCAGCGCACAGGACAAGTACGAGGCCGCGGTGACGGCACTGTTCGACACGCTCGACTGGCTGGAGTCGCATCTTGGCCGCCGCCGCTACCTGTGCGGCGACCGCGTGACCGAAGCCGACTGGCGGCTGTTCACCACGCTGCTGCGTTTCGATCCGGTCTACCACGGCCACTTCAAGTGCAACCTGCGCAAGCTGGCCGAATACCCGGTGCTGCACGCGTACCTGCGCGACCTCTACCAGCATCCGGGGGTGCGCGAGACGGTGGACTTCGAGCACATCAAGAACCACTACTACCGCAGCCACGACTGGATCAATCCGACCCGGATCGTGCCGGCCGGGCCGGTGCAGGACCTGGATGCGCCGCATGGGCGCGAGGGGCTGGGATAGGCAAGTCGCCGATCACTCCCCGGCCCCTGTAGGAGCGGCTTCAGCCGCGATCACGAAGGTGCGGTGCTTGCATGGGGCGGTGTTCGCGGCTGAAGCCGCTCCTACAATGACTGCCGGCTACCGTGCGCCCGTCATTCGGTCGCGAGGGCACTCTTCGGCGGCAACGACCAGTCGATCGGCTTGAGCCCGCGGCGGACGAGGTACTCGTTGGCCTTGGAAAAATGCCCGCAGCCCAGGAACCCACGGTGCGCCGACAGCGGCGACGGGTGCGGGGCCTTGAGCACGCGATGCCGGCCGGTATCGATGACCGCGCCCTTCTTCTGCGCGTAACTGCCCCACAGTAGGAACACCAGGCCTTCGCGCTCGCGGTTGAGCGTGTCCACGACATGGTCGGTGAAGCCTTCCCAGCCGCGGCCCTGGTGGCTGCCGGCCTGGCCGGCCTCCACCGTCAGCACGCTGTTGAGCAGCAGCACGCCGCGCCGGGCCCAGTCCATCAGGTAGCCGTGGTCCGGGCGCACGAACCCGGTGTCGCGCTCCAGCTCCTTGTAGATGTTGAGCAGCGACGGCGGCACGTCGACGCCGGGATGCACCGAGAAACAGAGCCCGTGGGCCTGCCCGGGGCCGTGATACGGGTCCTGGCCCAGCACCACCACTTTCACCGAATCGAACGGCGTGGCCTCGAACGCGGCGAAGATTTCCGCGCCCGGCGGGTAGATGCGCGCGCCTCCAGCCTTGCGCTCGCGCAGGTAGGCCGCCAGCGCCTGCATGTCGTCGCGCTGCAGGTAGTCGCCGACGTGCGCCTTCCAGGAAGGCTCGAGTTGGATGCGGGCGCTGTCCACCGGGCTCAGGATCCGGGAAGTCCCAGGCACCGGTCGTACCCGTACGCGCACAGCAGGCCTGCGAACGCGCCAATCATGCCGTACATGCCGATGCGCTCGAACACGAGCAGGCCGATGCCGCCTGCGACGAGAAACCCGGCCAGTGCGAACAGCCCGTGCCGACGCTGGGTGCGGGCATGCTCTTCCCGGCGTTGCCTTGCCTGCATTTCGGATTCGCGCGCGTGCAGCTCGGGATCAAGCAGCGCTTGCGCGGCGGTTTCGGCCTGGGTGCGATCCATCGATATGACTCCTTGTCGTTCGGGTTCTTGGCGAGTCGCGAAGGGTGTCGTGCGGCGTCCTGCGCTCAGGGCAGCTTCGAAAGCCGCAGCTGGAACAGCGTCTTGGTTACCAGCAACCGCTCCTCGATCGGTTTCAGTACCAGGTCGTTGGCACCGGCGCGCAGCAGGTTGGACTGGTTGTCGGGGTTGGCGTCGCCGGTCATCACCAGCACGGGCAGGCGCCGCTTGCCGTAGCCGAAATCCTTGCGCAGCCGGTCGAGCAGGTCGCTGCCTTCCAGCTCGCCCTTCAGGTAGACGTCGGTCAGCACCAGGTCGGTGCCGATGTCGTCCTGGCCGCGGTGCTGCTCCAGGTACTCGAGCGCTTCTTCCACGCCGACGAAGTGCAGCACCGTGAGTTGCTGGCGCTCGAGCATGCGCTTGGTCGCCAGTGCGACGACCTTGCTGTCCTCGACATACAGCACGCGCGCGCCGGGGATCGGCTGCGGCTGCACGTAGCCGCGGATGAAGGCGGCCAGCGCGGTATGGCCCAGCGCCTTGTCGAAGTAGTCGGTGACGTCCTCGGTGAAGCGGCGCGACTCCAGGTGCGCCTGTGCATCGGCGGAGATCACGATGATCGGCACGTAGCGCTGCCCCGCCGCCTCGCGCACGCTGCGCGCCAGCGCGATGCCGTCGCCGTCGGGCAGCGACAGCGACGTGGTGACGAGGTCGACCGGTCCGGCGGCCAGCGCCTCGCGCGCCTCGCGGATGCTGCCGCACGACACCACCTCGACATCGGCGACCTCGCGCTGCAGCACGTCGCCGATCAGCTTGCGCACCAGCTTGCTCCCGTCCACCACCATCACCCGCGGGGCGGGCGCGGCGACGTGGCGCAGGGTGGAGGTCTCGTCGGTCACGGCGGTGCTCAGGTGTCGGTGGGGCGGGTCTGGCGGAGGTAATGGCCGGTCACGAGGCCGGCGCCGAGCCACCCCAGCGCGGCCGCCGCGAGCACGATCGCCAGCACGTGCAGCGGCGCGAACCCGCGCAGGGCGAAGTCGCTGCCGTAGCTGGCGGCCAGTTCCGCCAGCGGTGCGCTCAATGCCAGCTGGGTGCCGGTCAGCACCAGCAGTGCGAGTGCACCCGCGGCCAGGCCATACCACGCGCCCAGGTACAGGAACGGCCTGCGGATGAATCCATCGGTGGCGCCCAGCAGCTGCAGCACGCCGATCTCCTCGCGCCGCTGCTGGATGTCCAGTCGCACCGTGTTGCCGACCACCAACGCCGCGCCCAACCCCAGCAGCACGGCGAGCACCGCGGCCAGCCGCAGGCCAAAGCGCAACCAGCCGTCGAGGCGCTCGCGCCACGCGGCATCGTGCTGGATGACATCGGCCTGGGGCAGCGATTGCAGGCGGTCGGCGAGCAGGCGTTCGTCGCCGGACGGCGTCACCAGCAACAGGTAGGGCAGCGGGTTTTCGTCCAGGCCGAGTGAGTCGAGCGCGTCGACCGCCTCGCCGAGGCCGCCGCGCTCATGCAGCTCCGCAAGGCCCTGGTCGGGCGTGCGCAGCTCCACCGCGGCCACGTCGGCATCGCCGCGCAGGGTGTCGGCCAGTGCCGCGGCCTGGCCGCCATCCACCGACGGTTGCAGGAACACGCTCACCTGGCGCGACTGGCGCACATCGCCAGCGAGCCGCTCGACGTTGGACAGCGCGCCCCACAGGCCCAGCGGCAAGGCCAGCGCCACCGCCATGACGCCGACGGTCAGCAGCGTGGCCCACGGCTTGCCGAGCATGCGGCCGATGCTGGCCACGAAGCTGTAGGCGTGGTGGTCGAGCCATGCCCCGATGCGGGAGCGGCTGCGCGGAGTGACCGTGTGGGTGGTCGGTGCGGTCATTCCGCGAGGTCCTCGGGCCGGATGTCGTCCAGCAGGCGGCCGTCGCCCAGCACCAGCACGCGCTTGCGCATGCGCTTGACGAGGCCCAGGTCGTGGCTGGCGACCAGCACGCTGGTGCCGCGCTCGGGCAGCGACTCCAGCAGCGCCATGATTTCGGCCGACAGGGTGGGATCGAGGTTGCCGGTGGGCTCGTCGGCCACCAGCAGCCGGGGTTCGGTCACCAGCGCGCGGGCGATGCCGACGCGTTGCTGTTCACCGGCCGACAGCTGTGTCGGCAGCGCATCGCCGCGGTCGGCCAACGCGACTTTTTCCAGCGCCACACGCACGCGCTTGCCGATATCGCCGCGGGCGGTGCCGCGCAGCAGCAGCGGCAGGCCGACGTTGTCGGCGACGCTGCGGTCGGCCAGCAGGCGGTGGTCCTGGAAGACGACACCGACCTCGCGCCGGTGCATGGCCACCTGGCGGCCGCGAACGTTGCGCAGGTTGCGCTCGTTGAACAGCACCGCGCCGCGGCTGGCGCGCTCGGACAGGTGGATCAGCTTGAGCAGCGTGCTCTTGCCGGCGCCGGAGTGCCCGGTGACGAACAGCATCTCGCCGGCGTCGACCTCGAACGTCACTTCGCTCAGGGCCTGGCGGCCGCCGGCGTAGTGCTTGCTGACGTTGTCGAATCGCAGGACGGGCATGGACAGTGGGCGGTCCGGTGTCGGGGGAGCCGGGAGTATCGCAGAAGGGAAGGCGGGCAGAAGGAAACGGGCAGACGTAAACCAGGCAGATGCAAAAGCGCGTACGGCCGGTCGAGGGATCGACCGGCCGTACGTGGGTGCAATCAGGCGCGGGGGTAATCCCGCCGTGGTCGCGTCAGTGCTGCGAGCGCGGCGCCCGCGTGACCAGCGACTTCAGTCCGCGGCCGATGCGGCCCAGCAGGCCGGGCTTCTCGGCGGCCGGGGTCGATGCGGCCGGTGCACCGGCATTGGCCTTGCGTGCGTTGACCTGGGTCGGGCCGGACCGGCGCGGCGTCGGCGCGGCTGCAGGCGTGGCATTGCCTGCCGCGGCGGGCGCTGCAGCCTCGCCTTCGGCCAGCTTGCGGCCACCGCGGCGGCGACGGCGCTTGCGCGGCGGACGGGCGGCGTCGTCACCTGCAGCAGGCGTGGCATCGGGCGCGGTGGCCGCGGTCTGCGGGCGCGGCGCGCGTGCTTCGGCGACACCCGCCTCTGCGCCGGCACCAGCGTCTGCACCGGCACCGGCACCGGCACCGGTTTCGTCGCGGCGCGGGCGGCGCGGACGCGGTGCGCCGCCTTCACTGCGGCGCTCGCCACTGCGGCTGCGCCCGCCGCCACTGCCGGCCGGACCACGGCGGCCGCCACCACGGCGCTCCTCGTCGGCCGCGCGCTGCTCGCGCGCTTCCTTGAAGATCTCGCCGATGCTCTCGGAGTCGTCGCCCTCGCTGCCCTCGGGCACGGCGCGCGGCGTGCGCGGCAGCGCCGTCAGCAGTTCCGCGGTGACCGGCTCGGACGGGATCTTCTGCTCGATGTACGCCTCGATGTCCGGCAGGCCCTGCGCGTAGCGCTCGCAGGCGAAGCTGATCGCGTCGCCTTCGGCGCCCAGCCGCGCGGTGCGGCCGATGCGGTGCACGTAGTCCTCGGCGTCGAACGGCAGGTCGTAGTTGTAGACGTGGCTGACGCCATCGATGTGCAGGCCGCGCGCGGCCACGTCGGTGGCGACCAGGATCTCCAGCTGGCCGGCCTGGAACTTCTTCAGCAGCGACTCGCGCTTCTTCTGCGGCACGTCGCCGCTCAGCACGCCGACGCGGTAGCCGGCGCGCTCCAGCGACCGCGCCACGCGCTCGACGAAGGCCTTGGTGTTGACGAACACCATGGTGCGCGCGCCCTCGCTGCGCGACAGCAGGCCCAGCAGCAGCGGGAGTTTTTCCTCGTCGGCCGGGTAGTACAGCCGCTGCCGGACGCGCGAGGCGGTGATGGTCTCGGTCTCGACCACCAGCTTCTGCGGCTCGTTCATGTGCTCGTAGGCCAACTCCAGCACGCGGTGGCTGAGCGTGGCGGAAAACAGCAGGGTCTGGCGCGTGGTACGCGCGGGCATGCGGCGCAGCAGGAAGCGGATGTCCTTGATGAAGCCCAGGTCGAACATCCGGTCGGCCTCGTCCAGCACGCACATCTCGCAGGCGTGCAGCGACACGACCTTGTGCTGCTTGACGTAGTCGATCAGGCGGCCGGGCGTGGCGATGATGACGTCGGCGCCTTCCTGCAGCAGCGCGCGCTGCTTGTCGTAGTCCACGCCGCCGTAGACCAGCGCGAACTTCAGGCCCAGGTCGCTCCCGAACTTCACGGCGTCCCTGTGGATCTGGATCGCCAGCTCGCGCGTGGGCGCCAGGATCAGGGCGCGCGGGTCTTCGGGCTTGCGCTCGGCCAGTGCCGGCTGGGTCAGCAGGCGGTTGATGACGGCGACCAGGAACGCCAGCGTCTTGCCGGTGCCGGTCTGCGCCTGGCCGGCGACGTCGCCGCCCTTGAGCGCGACCGGCAGGGTCATGGCCTGGATCGGGGTGCAGCGGGTGAAGCCGGCGGTTTCGAGGCCGGCCAGCAGGGTCGGATGCAGTTCGAACGAGTCGAACGTGATGTCGGTCAGGGGTTTGTCGCTCATGCGTATCAGGATTCCGGCGCGCGGTGGCGCGCAGTGGTGGGCGCTTGCACGGCCGGCACGGGCCACGCAGACTGCCGGGGGTCGGCCAGTTGCGTCCTGACCGCAGGCGCGGCGCCTTGAAGGCCCCGCGAAACGCCCCAGTTTAGCGCAATGGCGCGCCGGGCCCCGTCCCGGGCCGGGGCCATTGCCGCCCCGCCACCCCAGAACCCGCACCGCAGGAGCCTCCCGTGAGCGAGAAAGTGATGCATGTCGGCGATGCCGATTTCGACAGCGCCGTGCTGCAGTCTTCCGAACCCGTCCTGGTCGATTTCTGGGCCGAGTGGTGCGGGCCCTGCAAGATGATCGCCCCGGCCCTGGACGAACTGGCCGAGGCCTACGACGGCCGCGTCAAGATCGCCAAGGTCAACGTCGACCACAACCGCACCACGGCGATGAAGTACCACGTACGCTCGATCCCGATGCTGCTGCTGTTCAAGGACGGCCAGGTCCAGGCCACCCAGATCGGCGCGGTCGGCAAGGCCCAGCTGAGCCAGATGCTGGACAAGGCGATCGCCTGACCCGGAGGGCGGGCGCGCACCCGGCGCCCCGCCCGCCCCGACGCATCCGGGGGCACGCAACCCCCGGAGACGTCCCCCGACACGCCTGCGAACCCCCTTCCGTTCACGTCCCCGCTTGCTGCGGGCCACCGGCAGTGCTAGTTTCGCGCCACCGGCGTAACCGTTGACCGGCGCGACAGCCCACCGTCCCGCCGCCCGGCGCCGCACCCTTCTCGATCATCACGTCCCTGACGTCCCGCTCGCCCGATGGCGGGCGCTCGCCGCTTAGCGAGGAATTCCTGCTTGTCCGACCAGACCCCCGACGCCGGCGACAGCGCCGAAAAGCGCGTGCGCAAGCCGCGTGCCCCCAAGGCCGATGCCGCGCCCGCCGATACCACGCCGCGCGGCGATGCCGCGCCCGCCAAGTCTGCGCCCGCGAAATCCGATACACCCAAGGCCGACGCGCCCGCGCCGTCCGATGCACCCCGCAACGAGCCCCGCTCCGAGGCGCCGCGTGCCGACGCCCCACGCGCGGCCGATGCCGGCAAGCCGGCCGAAGGCCAGTCCGGCGGGCAGGCGTCCTCCGGCGGCCAGAACGACGGCCCGCGTGGCGACGGCAACGACGGCGGCCAGCGCGGCAACCGCCGCGAGCGCTTCCGCAACCGGCGCGACCGCAACCGCGGCGAGCGTGGCGGCAACCGCGACGGCATGCCCAGCGACGACGGCGGCAACGAGAACTTCGTCCCGCGCGCCAACCCGCAGGTGCCGGAGGGTTTCCCGCAGTACTCGCTGGGTGACCTGAAGCGGATGCCCGCGCACAAGCTGCTGGAGATCGCCGAGCAGCTCAACATCCAGGACGGCGTCGCCCGCGCCCGTAAGCAGGACGTGATCTTCGCCGTCCTCAAGGTGCTGACCCGGCACGGCGAGGGCGTGGCCGCCGACGGCGTGCTGGAGATCCTGCCCGACGGTTTCGGCTTCCTGCGCGCGGCCGAGGCCAGCTACCTGGCCGGCCCGGACGACACCTACATCTCGCCCAGCCAGATCCGCCGCTTCAACCTGCGCACCGGTGACCACCTGTCCGGCCGCATCCGCTGGCCCAAGGACGGCGAGCGCTACTTCGCGCTGTCGATCGTCGACACCATCAACGGCGAGCCGCTGGAGGCGTCGAAGAACAAGGTCCTGTTCGAGAACCTCACGCCGCTGTTCCCGCGCCGCAAGTTCCGCCTGGAGCGCGGCGATGGCAGCACCGAAGACATCACCGGCCGCATCATGGATCTCATGGCGCCGCAGGGTAAGGGCCAGCGCGCCCTGATCGTCTCGCCGCCCAAGGCCGGCAAGACCATGCTGATGCAGCAGGTCGCCACCGCGATCACGCATAACCACCCGGACGTGCACCTGATCGTGCTGCTGGTAGACGAGCGCCCCGAGGAAGTCACCGAGATGCAGCGCACCGTGCGCGGCGAAGTCGTGTCCTCCACCTTCGACGAGCCCGCCGGCCGCCACGTGCAGGTCGCCGAGATGGTGATCGAGCGTGCCAAGCGCCTGGTCGAGCACAAGAAGGACGTCGTGATCCTGCTCGACTCGATCACCCGCCTGGCGCGCGCGTACAACAACGTCGTGCCCAGCTCCGGCAAGATCCTGTCCGGTGGTGTCGACGCCAACGCGCTGCACCGCCCGAAACGCTTCTTCGGCGCGGCCCGCAACGTCGAGGAAGGCGGCAGCCTGACCATCATCGCCACCGCGCTGATCGACACCGGCAGCAAGATGGACGAGGTGATCTACGAGGAGTTCAAGGGCACCGGCAACTCCGAGGTCCATCTCAACCGCCGCATCGCCGAGAAGCGTGTCTACCCGGCCATCGACATCAACCGCTCCGGCACCCGCCGCGAGGACCTGCTGATCGAACCGGAACTGCTGCAGAAGATCTGGATCCTGCGCAAGCTGCTGCACGGCATGGACGAGATCGGCGCGATGGAGTTCCTGCTGGACAAGATGAAGACCACCAAGTCCAACGACGAGTTCTTCAGTTCGATGAAGCGCTGATCGCGCACCTGTCGATACCGAAACGCCGGCCCTGGGCCGGCGTTTCTCTTTGGACGAATTCAGCCCTGATCCGGAGGCGCGAGCGGCGTCAGCAGCTCAAGCGTGTCCTGTTCGGGATAGATGCCGCCGGATGCCAGAGCATCACTACGGCCTTGAGACGCAGGGTCCATCCAGGGAATGAGCGGGCGCGGGCCCGGGATGTAGGCGTTCCACTGGTAGTCCTCGGGTTGTACCTGATGGGACATGACGAAGTCGACCGGTACCCGGACCACCCACCATGGCCTGTCGGCCTGCTGCCCCTGCTCGGGGACCGTAAAACGCCATTCTCTTGCCTTGTCGATGGCCGCGCCTGCCAGCAGGTTGCGCCAGCGTGCCATTGCGTGCTCCGAGGCGAGGTAGCGAAGGTTGACCTGCTCGGCTGCCGCGTCATGGACCGCGCCATCCCGGCCGACACGAAGTGCCAGATATACCGTGCCGCCCACGCGCTCCTTGGCCGCCGCGTGCGGATAGCGGGGTGGTGTCATGACGCCTTCCACCTCCACAGATTCGCCGGATGCGGGCGGCTGTCCGAAGTGGGCGTTGCGGAATTCGACCTTGAAGTGCTCATCGTCGAGCCTGGATGCCACGACCCGCACGTTCATCCGGGCGCGCGCCCTGGTGTGGCCGTCGCGCAGCGCAATGGGCTCGAACCGCCAGTTCCGCACCGCGCGCGACATCATGTCGACCACGCCCGGAGGCAGCTCGTCGGCGTGGTCCAGCGTGTGCGACAGCACCGTGCCGTCGGCGGCAAGATAGATGTCGCCCTTGACCAGCAGGCTCGACTCGACGCGGTCGCGCGCCGAGGGCGCCGCGATTGCGAAACCCGCTACCAGGCAGCCCAGCAAGGCGGCCGCCCATCCCGAAATACGCATGACAGTTCCTTCTGTTCGAACACGGAACGCGCAGGTTAGCCGCGAGAAGGGGGCTGTGGGAATCGGGATTAGAGGCGACACGTCCAATCCGAGGCGGGCGACAACAGCGGATAATCCCGCCACGGAGGTGTCCCATGCACGGTGGCGGTCTGGAGTTGGCGCTGGTGTTCCTGCTGGCAGCGGTCATCGCGGTGCCGGTGTTCCGGCGTGCGGGGCTGGGGGCGGTGCTGGGGTACCTGGCGGCGGGCGTGGCGTTGGGGCCGTATGGGCTGGCGGTGATCCGCAATGCCGAGCCGGTGCTGGCCGCGTCGGAGATCGGCGTGGTGATGCTGTTGTTCGTGATCGGACTGGAGCTGTCGCCCGCGCGACTGTCGGTCATGCGCAAGCCGGTGTTCGGTGCCGGCGGGCTGCAGGTCATGGCCAGCGGACTGCTGCTGGCGGCGCTGGCGGCGTTCGGGGGCGGGCTGGGGTGGAAGGCGGCCACGGTCATCGGTTTCGGCCTGGCGCTGTCGTCCACCGCCGTCGGCCTGCAGCTGCTGGCCGAGCGCAAGGCGCTTGGTGCGCCGCATGGGCGGCTGGCCTTCGCGATCCTGCTGTTCCAGGACCTGGCGGCGATCCCGCTGTTGGCGGCGATTCCGCTGCTCGGGCAGGCGGCTGCCGTGGATGCCGGCGGCCTGTCGGCGACGGCGGTGTTCAAGGCACTCGGCGCGATCGCACTGGTGGTCTTCGGCGGCCGCTTCCTGTTGCGTCACGTGTTCCGCATCGTCGCGCGCACGCGCATGCCCGAGGTGTTCACCGGCGCGGCGCTCCTGACGGTGCTGGGCGCGGCGTGGGTGATGCAGGGCGCCGGCCTGTCGGCAGGCCTGGGTGCGTTCCTGGCCGGCGTGCTGCTGGCCGATTCCGAATTCCGGCACGAGCTGGAATCCCAGATCGAGCCGTTCAAGGGCCTGCTGCTGGGCCTGTTCTTCATGGCCGTGGGCATGAGCATCGACCTGCAGCGCGTCGCCGCCGAGCCGTGGGTGGTGGCGGGGCTGGTCGCGGGCCTGATGGCGTTGAAGTTCGCGTTGCTGTTCGCCATCGGCCTGCACCCGGGCGGGCTGCGCCGGCGCGAGTCGCTGCGCCTGGGTGCGGTGCTGGCGCTGGGCGGCGAGTTCGCATTCGTGGTGTTCGCCGAAGCGCTGCGCGCCGGCCTCATCGAGGAGGCGCTGCGCGACCGGCTTGTGGCGGTGGTCGGTGTATCGATGGCACTCACGCCATTGCTGCTGCTGGGTATATCGCGGCTGCTGGCGACGCATCCCGAGCCGGTGCCGGCGCGCGAGTTCGACACGGTGCCCGACGACCACCCGCAGGTGCTGGTCGCGGGTTTCGGCCGCTTCGGGCAGATCGTCGCGCGCCTGCTGGTGGCGCAGAAGATCCCGTTCATCGCCATCGAGCACAACGCCGAGCAGGTCGACTTCGTGCGCCGCTTCGGCAACGTCGTCTACTACGGCGACCCGGCGCGGCCGGACCTGCTGCGCGCGGCCGGGGCGCAGCACGTGCGCGCGTTTGTGGTGGCGATCGACGACCCCGCGGCCAACCTGCGCACGGTGCGGATGCTGCGACGGCTGTACCCGGAGGCGAAGGTGTTCGCCCGGGCGCGCGACCGTCGGCACGCCTGGGCGCTGATGGACATGGGCGCGCACGCGGTGCGCGAGATGTTCCACTCCAGCCTGGCGATGGGCGAGCGCCTGCTGGTCGCGCTGGGCGTGCCGCAGGATGTCGCGCGCGACCATGCCGCCCGCTTCCGAGAACACGACGAGCGCATCCTCAACGAGCAGTACCTGGTGCACGACGACGAGGTCGCGCTGATGCAGAGCGCGCAGGACGCACGGCGCGAGCTGGAGCAGCTGTTCGAGGCGGATCGGGGTGGGGCAGGCCGCGGCGAATAGGCTGCGGCGTTGCAGGCGTCCCTGCAGGGCATGAAAGACCCAGGCGCGCATCGCAGCGCGCTGCACGCTGCCTACGCGACCTGCGGAAAAATTCCCTAGCCCCTAGCCCCTAGCCCCTAGCCCCTAGCCCCTAGCCCCTGTTCCCGCGCTCAACGCGGATCCCGCAGGAACCGCGCCATCGATACGTCCTGCCGGCTGGTCGCCGGCTGGAACTCGGCGGCGATGTCGATGAAGCCGCGCATCACCGCGATCTCGCGCGGGGTGCGGTTGAGGCTGTCGCGCAGGTCGGGGTCGGCGCCGGCGCGCAGCAGCCACTGCACGGTGCGCAGCAGGCCGTGCAGCGCCGCCAGGTGCAGCGGGCCGAAGCCGCGCGGGTCCTGCGCATCGAGGCGCGCGTCGTGGTCGACCAGCAACTCGAGCCCGGCGCCGAGGATGTCCTCGTCGGCGGCGCTGCCCGGCTCGGCGCGCGCGCCCAGCAGCAGCAGCAGCGGGGTGGCGCCGGCTGCCGCCTCGTCCGGTTCGGCCCCGGCCAGCAGCAACGTGTCGAGCAGCGCCACCAGGCGCGTTCGGTCGCGCGCGCCGAAGCCGTACATCGCCGCGCAGTGCACCGGCGTGCGGCCCTGGCCGTCGCGCGCGTGCACGTCGGCGCCGGCGGCCAGCAGGCGCGCGGCGAGGTCGGGCAAGCCCAGCGCGCAGGCGACCATCAATACGGTGAGTTCACCCGGCAGGCGCTGCTCGAGGTCCGCGCCGGCGGCGAGCAGGCGGTCGACGATCTCGACGTGGCGCATGCTGACCGCGGCCGACAGCGGGGTCGCGCCGGAGTGCGCGGCCAGCCTCGGGTCGGCGCCACGCGCCAGCAGCAGGTCGACCACGGCGTGGTGGCCACCACCCGCGGCGCGCAGCAGCGCGGTGCAGCCCTGGTTGTCGACGGCGTCCACCGACAGCCCGAGGTCCAGCAGGCGCCGCACCGCATCGGCGTCGCCGACGATGGCGGCGGCCGGTACGTCATGGGCGTGGAGCGCGCGGCCCGGCAACGACCAACCGCGCCAGTCCAGCCAGTCGGCCAGGTCGCGGCGGCCCGACGCCAGTGCGATGCCCAGCGGCGTCTGGCCGTCGGCGGCCAGCAGGTCGGGTGAGGCGCCGTGCGCGATCAGCTGCCGCAGCATCGGTTCGCGTCCGAGCGCGGCGGCCAGGTGCAGCGCGCTCATGCCATGGCTGTCGCGCGAGTCCAGCGGTGCGCCCGAGGCGATCAGGCGCGCGGCCAGCTTCGACCAGCCCAGGCGCACCGCCAGGGTCAGCGGCGGGTCGCCGGCCGGGGACGGTGCGAACGGGTCGGCGCCGCGCTCGAGCAGGTCCAGTGCCAGGTGCTCCAGGCTACGGCCCGCCTGTTCGGCCGCTGCGCAGGCCGCGACGAACCGCGCCAGCCCGCCGGCGCCGGCCGGCGACACGCCCCGGCGCAGCAGCGTCTGCAGCGGTGCCAGCGCGCCCGGCCCGCGCGACAGCCACGCGAACACCGCGGTGTCGCCGCGGGCATCGCGCGCTTCGGGGTCGGCGCCGCGCGCCAGCAGCCACTCGACCTGCTCGGGCGAGGGCAGCGAATCGTCGTCGTGCAGCATCCGGCCCAGTTCGGCCGGCGACAGCAGCGGCACCAGCGAGGCGAGGCTGCGTTCGCGTCCCCCGCGCAGCGCCTCGCGCAGCAGCGCGGACGGCGGCCGGTCGGCCGGGACCGCGTCCTCGTCGCCGTCGGCATCGCCGTCGGCCAGGCACGCCGGCATCGCGTAGCCGGCATCGAGCGCGGCCACCAGCGACCAGCGGCCGGCTTCGGCGGCATGGTCGAGGGCGCGCTTGCCCGTGTCGTCGCGGTGGTCGCGGTCCAGCCCCATCGCCAGCAGGCGGCGCACCAGCTCGGGGCTGGCCGACTCGGCGGTGCACGCCAGGATCAGCGCATTGCGACCGTCGTGATCGACGACGGCTGCCTCGGCTTCGGCCTCGCGCGGCAGGTGTTCGACCACGCGCTCGAACACCGCCAGCGCGCCGCCACGTGCCGCTTCCAGCAGGGCGTTGCGGCCGTGCGCGTCACGCGTCGTGGGCGACGCGCCGGCGGCGAGCAAGGTGGTGGTGATCTCGATGTGGCCGGCGCGCACCGCCTCGTGCAGCGCGGTGCGCTGGTGGCGGCCGGGTGCGTCGACCTTGGCCTTCTGCTTGAGCAGCAGGGCGACGCCGGCGGGGTCGTCCTCCTCGGTGCCGGCGGCGGCCAGCAGCGCCGGTTGCCCGCCCGCGGGCTCGGGCTTTGCGCCGCGCTCCAGCAGGAACCGCGCCAGACGCCAGTTGCCCGACGCGCACGCCACGCCGAGCGGGCTCAGGCCTTCGGCGTTGAGGACGTCGAGTTCGGCCGCAGCATCGCGCAGCAGCGCTGCCACGCCGGGGTCGGAGCTGCGCGCGGCATGGTGCAGCGGCGTGTTGCCGTCGGCGTCGGTGGCGCGCGGGTCGGCGCCGTTGGCCAGCAGCGTCATCACCGCGTCCGGGCGGCCGTGCCAGCTGTCGCGGGTGGCGGCGATGAGCGGCGTCATGCCCGCATGGCCGGCGTTGAGGTCGACGCCGCGCGCGATCAACGCGCGCAGCAGCCGCAGGTCCGGCAGCACCGCGGCCAGCACCGCCAGGCCGCGGCGGTCGCGGTCGTCGGCCGGCGGCTCGGCGTTGGGATCGGCACCCGCCTCCAGCAAGGCCAGTGCGCGTTCGACGCGACCGCCGCGTGCGGCGGCGTAAAGAGCCGGTTCCAGCGGTTCGGCCGGGACCTGCCCCGGCACGGGCAGCGGTTCGTCGTGGTGGAGGTCGGCGTCCTCGGCTGCATCGAGCACCAGCAGCGGCTCGGCCGGCTCCACGCGCTGCATCGCGGCGTGCAGCCCGATGGAGGCGAGCAGCAGTGCCGCCGCCGCCAGCCATGCGCCGGCGCCATCGACCACGCCCGGCCACGCCAGCACCAGCACCAGCGTCGCCACCAGCGCGATGCCCGCCGCCACCGCCAGGCCGCGCCACGCGCCGGTGTCGAGGTCGCGCAGGGCGTCGAGGTGTTCGCGCGGCGTTCCGCCGTCGCGCGCCAGGCCCTGCCACAGCGGCCACGTGCGCCACAGGGCCACTACCGCCGCACCGGCTACCACGCTCAGGCCGAGCACCGGCAACAGCGCGCCGCTGCGCAGCAGCGCCGACAGCGGCCACGCCGCCAGCACTGCGATCGCGGCAATGGCCATGGCCCACAGCGCGAGCAGCGCCAGCCCGTCGCGCCGCAGCGCCGCCGGGGACGCCAGGCCGTCGCGACGGGTCAAGCCGCGCGCGGCCAGCGCCAGAAGCGGTTGAGCGATGACGCCGGCGAGCGCCGCGACCACGCCGCCGACGCCGGCGAGCAGGCACAACGCGGCACCCGCCAGGCCGGCGGCCCACGGCCACCATGTCGGGAACACGCGCTCAGGCATCGGTGCCCCAGTCCTCGGTCATCGGGTCCAGCTGGCCGGGCGGCAGTTGCAGGTGGAAGCCGCGCAACGCGAGGTTCTCGCGCACCACCGCGGGGTCGACCCGGGCAAGCTTGCGCTCGGGCGTCAGCGCGACATCGAGTACGAACTCCAGCCGCCCCAGCGGCTCGAGCACCGGCGGCGGCACGCGCGCGAAGTCGTCGCGCGCGGCCAGGTACAGGTAGGTGTCGGCCTTGCGGAGGCTCTTGTAGACGTAGGCGTGCATGCGGGGGGCCGGGCGGCACACGGCGAAAGGCGTGGCGCACAGCATACCGTCCGCTGCCGCGCCCGCGGGCCCCGGCGTTCAGGCCGGGGTGGGGCACCGTGTGCGCCTGCCGGGTGGCGCGTCAGTGGTAGCCGACGTCGGCGGCGATCTTGCCCTTGAACACGCTGTAGGACCACGCGGTGTAGCCCAGGATCGCCGGCAGCAGCACCACCAGCCCGACCAGCACGAAGCCCTGCGACGACGGCGGCGATGCGGCCTCCCAGATGGTCAGCGCCGGCGGCACGATGTTCGGCCAGATGCCCAGCACCAGCCCGGCGAAGCCCAGCGCGAAGAACAGCAGCGACAGCAGGAACGGCGCGGCGTCGCGCCCCTCGGCCATTACCGCGCGCCACAGCAGGAACGCGTTGGCGAGCGCGGCCAGCGGCACCGGCGCCAGCCACAGGAAGTTCGCGCCCTCGAACCAGCGGTCCATGATCCGGCTGTCCAGGAACGGCAGCCACGCGCTGACCAGCCCCATGAACGCGACCACCACCAGCACCAGCGGCCGGGTCAGCGTGCGCGCGACCAGCTGCATGCGCCCCTCGGTCTTGAGCACCAGCCACGTGCTGCCCAGCAACGCGTAGCCGAACAGCACCGCCACGCCGGTCAGCATCGAGAACGGGCTGAACCAGTCGAACGCGCCGCCGACGTACTTGCCCTCCTGCAGCGGCATGCCCTCCACCAGCGCGCCCAGGATCACGCCCTGGGAGAACGCCGTCACCATCGACCCCACCGCGAACGCGCCGCCCCAGAAGCGCTTGGCCCGCTTGGCCTTGAAGCGGAACTCGAACGCCACGCCGCGGAACACCAGCGCGATCAGCATCACCAGCACCGGCAGGTACAGCGCCGACAGCACGATGGCGTAGGCGCGCGGAAACGCCGCCAGCAGCCCGGCGCCGCCCAGCACCAGCCAGGTCTCGTTGCCGTCCCAGATAGGCGCGGCGGTGTTCATCATGTGGTCGAGCTGGCCCTCGTCCTCGGCGAACGGCGCCAGGATCCCCAGCCCCAGCACGAACCCGTCCAGCAGCACGTACATCAGCACGCCGAAGCCGATCACGCCGAACCAGATCACGGGCAGCCAGTACTCCATCTTCGTGTCCTCGTACTCAATGTTCGTGCGGTGTGCGGCTGTTGCTCTGCCTATTGGCCGTCATTCCCGCGAACGCGGGAACCCAGCGACTTCGCCCTGGCCCGCAACTTCGGACCAAAGATCATTCCAGTACGGATTGGACCGCTCGATCAGGTCCAACTTCCATTCACGCCGCCACTTCTTGATCTGCTTCTCGCGAGTGATGGCGGAATCCATTGTTTCGTGCGATTCGAACCAGACCAGCCCAGTTACGCCGTACTCCTTGCTGAAACCGTCGACGAGATGTTCGCGGTGCTGCCAGACGCGCTGAACCAGGTTGCCGGTGACACCGAGGTAGAGGGTGCCGTTTCGTCCGCTGGCGAGGAGGTACACGGCGGGTTGCAAATCCCTCACGGCGCTGGGTTCCCGCGTTCGCGGGAATGACGGCCATTGGCGTGTGCGTTCAGTTGCTGCATCAGCCTCGCTCCGCCCCTTCCTCCATCGACTCGTCCGGCACCGACAGCGGGCGCATCGGGGTCTTCTCGCCTTCGTCGCTGTCGATGGCCGGCTCGTGCGACACCGGTCCCTTGTGCACCAGGCGCACCAGGTACCAGGTACCGGCGCCGAACACGCCGAAGTACACGACCACGAACGTCACCAGCGAGAACAGCACGCTGCCGCCATCGACCGCGCTGACGGCGTCGGCCGTGCGCAGCAGGCCGTAGATCACCCACGGCTGGCGGCCGATCTCGACCACGTACCAGCCGGCCAGGATCGCCACGAAGCCCGACATCGTCATCCAGCGCCAGCCGCGCAGCACCCAGGGCGCCTCGAACAGCCGCCCGCGTCGCCATGTCCACAGCGAGGCCAGCACCAGCAGCAGCATCGTCATGCCGATCGCCACCATCACTCGGAACAGGTAGAACACCGGCGCCACCGGCGGGCGCTCGTCGGCCGGCACGGCGGTCAGCGGCTGGATCTCGCCATCCCAGCTGTGGGTGAGGATGAGGCTGCCCAGCCGCGGGATGGCGACCTCGTAGTCGTTGCGCTCGGCGTCCTCGTTGGGCACCGCGAACACCACCAGCGGCACGCCTTCACCGGCCGGCTTGTGTTCCCAGTGCGCTTCCATCGCCGCCAGCTTGGTCGGCTGGTGCTCGCCGACGTTCAGCCCGTGCAGGTCGCCGACGAAGATCTGCGTCGGCACGGTGAGCGCGGCGAACACCACCGACGCCTTCAGCATCCGGCGCGCGGCATCCACGTGCTCGCCGCGCATGAGGTACCGCGCGGCCACGCCGCCGATCACGAAGCAGGTGGTGATGAACGCGGCCAGCACCATGTGCGCCAGCCGGTACGGGAAGGACGGGTTGAAGACGATGTCCCACCAGCTGTCCGGGTGGAACACGCCTTCGATGATTTCGTAACCGGCTGGCGTGTGCATCCAGCTGTTGGCCGAGATGATCCAGAACGTCGAGATCAGCGTGCCCAGCGCAACCATGCAGGTCGCGAGGAAATGCAGCTTCTCGCTGACGCGGTTCCAGCCGAACAGCATCACGCCCAGGAACGTGGCCTCCAGGAAGAACGCGGTCAGCACCTCGTAGCTCAGCAACGGGCCGAGGATGTTGCCCGCTCGCTCGCTCAGCACCGACCAGTTGGTGCCGAACTGGAAGCTCATGACGATGCCGCTGACCACGCCCATGCCGAAGGACACGGCGAAGATCTTGGTCCAGAAGAAGTACAGGTCGCGCCAGACCGTGTCGCGCGTGCGCAGCCAGCGCCATTCCACGAACGCCAGCCAGCTGGCCAGGCCGATCGTGAAGGAAGGAAAGAGGATGTGGAACGAGATGACGAACCCGAACTGGATCCGCGACAGCATCAGCGGCGAGAGAAGCTCTTCCACGCAACGCGCCTCCACGGCACGCGGGGTGTGCCGCGCCGCATATTGTGCGCCGGCGTATGGAGGCGGGTCCACCCGACCATGACCGATAGCCCGATCCGGCAACGTCGTGCGCTGGTACGCTGCGGCGGTTTTCACTGTCGAGTCGAGTCCCGATGCGCCTGGCCCCGTTGACGCTTGCCCTGTCGTTGTCCCTCGTTGCCGTCCCCGCCGCGCTGGCGCAGGACTCGCCCGCCCCCGCCCCCGCCGCAGCGGCCGGTACCGGCACCCCCATCTCGCTGGAGCAGACGATGGCCGACCCGGACTGGATCGGGCCGCCGGTCGAGCAGTTCTGGTGGTCGTGGGACGGCGCGCGCGCGCAGTACCAGCTCAAGCGCGACGGCGAGTCGATCCGCGACACGTTCGAGGTGCCGGTCAGCGGCGGCGCATCGCGCAAGGTCGACGGCGCCGACCGCGCCCAGCTCGACGCCGCCAACCCGGTGTTCGATGCGCAACGCACGCGCATGGCGTTCACGCGCAACGGCGACATTTTCGTGCGCGACCTGCGCAGCGGTGCGCTGACGCAGGTCACGCGCAGCGAGGCGGCCGAGTCGCGTCCGCAGTGGGGCGTCGACGGCAACCTGGTGTTCCGCGCCGGCAACGACTGGTTCCAGTGGCGCGCCGGCCAAGGGCTGTCGCAGGCCGCCGTGGTCAAGGCCGAGGCCGACCCGGCCAAGCCGCCCAAGGACGACGCGCTGCGCGACCGCCAGTTCGAACTGATCGAAACGCTGCGCACCGAGCGCGACCGCCGCGACGCCGTGCGCGAGCAGAACGAGGCCTGGCGCAAGGCCTACCCGACGCGCGCGCCGGCCACCGCCTACCTGGGCGCCGAGGTCGAGGTGGTCGACAGCGCACTGTCGCCGGACGGTCGCAGCCTGCTGGTGGTCACCACGAAGAAGGGCGCCGAGGAAGGCGCCGCCGGCAAGATGCCCAAGTACGTGACCGAGTCCGGTTACGAGGAGTTCGAGGAGGTCCGTACCCGTGTCGGGCGCAACGCGCCGTTGCCGCACGCGCTGTGGCTGGTCGATACCGCCAGCGGCCAGGTGCGCGAGCTAACGTTCGACGGCCTGCCGGGCATCAAAACCGATCCGCTGGCCGACCTGCGCAAGGCCGCCGGCAAGGATGCGCTGGACGGCCTGCGCGACGTGCGCGTGGAAACCGATGCCTCCGGCAGCGCGCCGGCCATCCACTGGAGCAGCGATTCGCGCACCGCCGCGGTGCTGCTGCGCGCGGTCGACAACAAGGACCGCTGGATCGCCACCGTCACCCCGGGCGAGGCCGAGCTGCGCACCCGCCACCGCCTGACCGACCCGGCGTGGATCAACTGGAACTTCAACGACTTCGGCTGGACGCCTGACGGCGCGCTGTGGCTGCTGTCGGAGCAGTCCGGCTACTCGCACCTGTACGTCAGCGACGGCGGCCGCGCGCCACGCGCGCTGACCTCGGGCGAATGGGAAGTGTCGAGCCCGGTGCTCGGCGCGGACGGCCGCACCTTCCACTTCCTCTGCAACCGCCAGTGGCCGGGCGACTACGAGGTGTGCGCGGTCGACCGCGACGGCGGCGCGGTGCGCGAGCTGACCTCCTTGGACGGCGTGGAGAACTTCGCGCTGTCGCCGGACGGCACGCGCCTGCTGGTGCGCCACTCCACCAGTTACCTGCCGCCGCAGCTGTCGGTGGTCGATGCCGCCGGCGGCAGCGCTGCGCAGCTCACCGACACGCGCACCGCCGAGTTCAAGGCGCGTGAGTGGATCGAGCCCGAGTACGTGCAGATCCCCTCCACGCATGGCGCCGGCACGATCTGGGGCAAGTACTACGGGCCGGCCAACCTCGAGCCCGGCAAGCGCTACCCGATCGTGATGTTCGTGCACGGTGCCGGCTACCTGCAGAACGTGTCGGAGCGCTACCCGAACTACTTCCGCGAGCAGATGTTCCACAACATGCTGGTGCAGGACGGCTACATCGTGCTGGACCTCGACTACCGCGCCTCGGAAGGCTACGGGCGCGACTGGCGCACCGCGATCTACCGGCAGATGGGCCACCCGGAGCTGGAGGATTACCTCGACGGGCTGGCGTGGCTGGGCGAGGCGAAGCAGGGCGACACCGACCGCGCCGGCATCTACGGCGGCAGCTACGGCGGCTTCCTCACGTTCATGGCGTTGTTCCGCGAGCCGGGCACGTTCAAGGCCGGCGCCGCGCTGCGCCCGGTGACGGACTGGACCCAGTACAACCACGAGTACACGTCCAACATCCTCAACACCCCCGAGCTCGACCCCGAGGCGCACCGCAAGTCCTCGCCGATCGATTACGCCGACGGCCTGCAGGATCACCTGCTGATCGCCCACGGCATGATCGACAACAACGTGTTCTACAAGGACTCGGTGATGCTGGCGCAGCGCCTGATCGAGCTGCGCAAGGACAAGTGGGAGCTGGCCAGCTACCCGCTGGAGCGCCACGGCTTCGTGCACAGCGACAGCTGGTATGACGAGTACCGGCGCATCCACGAGCTGTTCGAGAAGGCGCTGAAGTAATCGCGCAGGTTACGAAGTTCGACAATGGAACGGCCCGCTTCGGCGGGCCGTTTCCGTTTCAGGCGTCAGCGCGCCTCGTCGTCTGCCCCGTCGGCGTCACCCGGCGCCTCCAGGATGATCCGCGCGTGCCGCTGGTAGCTCCAGTACGCCCACGCCCAGTTGATCAGCACGATCAGCCGGTTGCGGAAGCCGATCAGGAAGAACACGTGCGCGGCCAGCCAGAACCACCAGGCCAGCACGCCCGACAGCTTCCACCCGTGCAGGTCGACCACCGCGGCCATGCGGCCGATGGTCGCGAGGTTGCCGAAGTCGCGGTAGCGGAACGCAGGCGCCGCCCGGCTGGCAAGCCGCGCACGGATCACGCGCGCCACGTGCGCGCCCATCTGCTTGGCCGCCGGCGCCACGCCCGGCACCGGCCGGCCGTCCTGTTCGACGGCGGCGAGGTCGCCGGCGACGAAGACCTCCGGATGCCCCGGCACGCTGAGGTCCGCCGCCACGCGTACGCGCCCGGCCCGGTCGCGTGGCGCGTCCAGAAGCGCGCCCAGTGGCGAGGCCGCGACGCCCGCCGCCCACAGCACGGTGCGCGCCGGCACGTCGACCCCGGCCATGCGGAAGCCGTGTGCGTCGATGGCTTCCACCGGCTGGCCGGTCACCACCTCCACGCCGAGGCGCTCCAGCTGCACGCGGGCGCGCGCTGACAGCGATTCGGGGAACGACGCAAGCACGCGCGGCCCGGCCTCGACCAGCCGCACGCGGGCCTGCGCGGGGTCGATGCGGCGGAACTCCGCGCGCAGGGTGTGCCGCGCGATCTCCGCCAGCGTGCCGGCCAACTCCACGCCCGTCGGCCCGCCGCCGACCACCGCGAAACTGAGCCAGGCGGCGCGCTCGCCGGGGTCGTCAGTGGCCTCGGCGCGTTCGAACGCCAGCAGCAGCCGGCGGCGGATCGCCAGCGCGTCGTCCAGCGTCTTTAGGCCGGGTGCGTGCGCAGCCCAGTCGTCGCGGCCGAAATAGGCGTGCGTGGCGCCACTGGCGACGACCAGGTGGTCGTAGTTCAACGTGTCGCCGTCGGCCAGCTGCACGCAGCGCGCCGGAAGGTCGATGCCCGAGGCCTCGCCCAGTCGCACTTCCACGTTGCGTTGCCGGCGCAGGATGTGGCGCAGCGGCGCGGCAATGTCCGGTGCCGACAGCCCGGCCGTGGCGACCTGGTACAGCAGCGGCTGGAACAGGTGGTGGTTGCGCCGGTCCAGCAGGGTGATTCGCACCGGTGCACGTGCCAGCGCGCGCGTCGCCCACAAGCCCGCGAAGCCGCCGCCGATCACCACCACGTGCGGCAGCGGCGGGCTCATGCGCGGGCCTCGTCGGCGTCGATGCGCGAGGTCCGGCGGGTGTCGGGCATCCACAGGTAGACCAGCAGCGAGCATGCGATGCAGGCGGTGACGTACCAGTAGAAGCCGCTCTCCATGCCGGCCTGCTTGAACCACAGCGCGACGTACTCGGCGGTGCCGCCGAACACCGCCACCGTCAGCGCGTACGGCAGGCCGACGCCGAGCGCGCGCACCTCCACCGGGAACAGTTCGGCCTTCACCACCGCGTTGATGGCGGTATAGCCGCTGACGATGGCCAGCGCCGCCAGGATCAGCCAGAACGCCTCGCCCGCGGTCTGCACGTCCTGCAGTTGCGACAGGATCGGGTAGGTCAGCGCGGTGCCGAGCACGCCGAACGCGATCAGGATCGGGCGCCGGCCGATGCGGTCCGACAGCGCGCCCACCAGCGGCTGCATCAGCATGTAGAGGAACAGCGTCGAGGCGTTGAGCATCGACGCGGTGGTGCCGTCGAGTCCCGCGCTGTTGACCAGGAACTTGTGCATGTACGTGGTGTACGTATAGAACGCCAGCGTGCCGCCCATGGTCAGGCCGATGACGGTGAGTACGGCGCGCGGGTGCTGCAGCAACGCGCGCAGCGTGCCCTGCCGCTGCTGGCCGGCGGTGTCGGCAACGGCCTCGCTGCGCGCGAAGGTCTCGGTCTCGAGCATGTTGCGCCGCAGCCACACCGCGCTGACGGCCGCCAGCGCGCCGATGGCGAACGGGATTCGCCAGCCCCAGTCGCGCAGCTGCTCCTCGGTCAGCAGCACCTGCTGCAGCAGGATCAGCACGCCCAGCGCTAGCAGGTGGCCGAGGATCAGCGTCACGTACTGGAAACTGGACCAGAAGCCGCGGTGCTCGCGCGTGGCCATCTCGCTCAGGTACGTCGCCGAGGTGCCGTACTCGCCGCCGACGCTCAGGCCCTGCAGGAGCCGCGCCAGCACCAGCAGCACGGGCGCGGCCACGCCGATGCTGTCGTAGCCGGGGGTGAAGGTGATGATCAGCGAGCCGGCGCACATCATCAGCACCGACAGCAGCAGCGCCGCCTTGCGGCCGTGGCGGTCCGCGTAGCGGCCCAGCAGCCAGCCGCCGAGCGGGCGCATCAGGAAGCCGACGGCGAAGATCGCCGCGGTATTGAGCAGTTGCGTGGTGCGGTCACCGGCGGGGAAGAACACCTGCGCGAAGTAAAGCGAGAACGCCGCGTAGACGTACCAGTCGTACCACTCCACGAGGTTGCCGACCGAGCCACTGAAGATGCTGCGCAGGCGGCGCGCGGGCGTCAGCGGAACGGCGGCCGCGCTCATGCCGCCATCGCCCCGTCCAGCAGGGCTTCGAGCTTGCGCTGGTCGGCGGCGAAGCGGCGGATGCCGTCGGCCAGTTTTTCCGTGGCCATCGGGTCTTCGTTGTGGTGCCAGCGGAACGCCGCCTCGGTCATCGCACCCGGGGCGGCCAGGCGCTGGCCCTCGTCGACCAGGGCAGCCGCCAGCGGCGTGGTGTCCTTCGACAGCGCCTCCAGCAGGTCGGGCGAGATCGTCAGCCGGTCGCAGCCGGCCAGCGACCGCACCTGCCCGATGTTGCGGAAG
>Ga0156347_1028_pt3 | contig 28829 bp, 22 predicted proteins | sample RifOxyA1_FD_107994 | JGI IMG/M metagenome (GOLD analysis project Ga0156347, IMG submission 107994) | Xanthomonadales bacterium RIFOXYA1_FULL_69_10 | reverse complement strand
ACGTGCCCGCCGTGGCGCTGACGTTCGAGCCGCTGCCACGCGAATACTTCGCACCCGATGCACCGCCGCCGCGCCTGCTGTCGGCGCGCGCCAAGGCGCGAGGCCTGCTGGAGCTGGGCGTCGACCAGGTCGGCCTGCTGCGCTTTGATGCGCGCATGGCCGGGATGTCGGCCGAGGCGTTCTGCCACGACGTGCTGGCCGACCGGCTGGACGCGCGCGAAGTGTGGGTCGGCCCGTGCTTCCGCTTCGGCAAGGGCCGGGCAGGGGACCTCGCGCTGCTGCGCGAGCAGGGCGCCGTGCTGGGTTTCGAGGCCGGCGAGATCGACCCGGTCCAGCTGGACGGTGACCGTGTCTCCAGCACCCGCATCCGTGCGGCGTTGCAGGCGGGCGACTTCGCATTGGCCGAGCGCCTGCTGGGCCGGCCGTATGCCATCGGCGGGCGCGTGCGCCGCGGCCGCCAGCTGGGTCGCACGCTCGGCTATCCCACCGCCAACCTGCATTTCGATGGCGCCACCCCGGCGCTGTCGGGCATCTACGCCACCCGCGTCCATAGCGCGGGGCTTGAGGCCTGGCCGTCCGTGTCCAGCCTCGGCACGCGGCCGACCGTGGACGGCGTGGAGCCGCTGCTGGAAGCCCACCTGTTCGATTTCGATGGCGACCTCTACGGGCGCCGGATCGAGGTCGAGTTCGTCGCACGCCTGCGCGACGAGGAAAAGTTCGACACCCTGGCCGCCCTGACGGCCCAGATGCACCGTGACGCCGAGCAGGCGCGCGCCCTCCTGCACCACGACCGAAGAGCGACTGCGTGAGCGCCAAGACCGACGACACCAACCCCTACAAGGCCACGCTGCACCTGCCGGCCACCGACTTCCCGATGCGCGGCGACCTGCCCAAGCGCGAGCCGAAGATGCTCGCCCACTGGGAAGAAACCGGCCTGTACCACCGCATCCGCGAGCAGGTGCGCGGCCGGGAGCGCAGCTTCGTGCTGCACGACGGCCCGCCCTACGCCAACGGCGCGATCCACATCGGCCACGCGGTCAACAAGGTGCTGAAGGACGTGGTGGTGAAGTCGCGCCTGCTGTCGGGCTTCGACGCGCCGTACGTGCCGGGCTGGGACTGCCACGGGCTTCCGATCGAGCTGGCGGTCGAAAAGAAGCACGGCAAGGTCGGCGACAAGCTCGGCGCCGCCGCCTTCCGCCAGAAGTGCCGCGAGTACGCCGCCGAGCAGATCGACATCCAGCGCCGCGACTTCAAGCGCCTGGGCGTGCTGGGCGACTGGGACAACCCGTACCGCACGATGGACTACCGCTACGAGGCGGACATGCTGCGCGCGCTGGCGAAGATCGTCGAGCGCGGCCACCTGCAGCGCGGTGCCAAGCCGGTGCACTGGTGCTTCGACTGCGGCTCGGCCCTGGCCGAGGCGGAGATCGAGTACGCCGACAAGGTGTCGCCGGCGATCGACGTCGCCTATGCCGCGCGCCAGCCGGCCAAGCTGGCGGGCGCGTTCGGCGTGGCGGTGGGCGAGGGCGATGAGGTCGCCATGCCGATCTGGACCACCACGCCGTGGACGCTGCCGGCGAGCCTGGCGGTGTCCGTCGGTGCGGACCTGGACTACGTGCTGGTCCAGGGTCCGGCGTCGCCGTCGGGTGGTCGCCGCCTGCTGGTGCTGGCCGCAGCGCTGGCCGAACGCGCGCTCGCACGCTACGGCGTCGAGGACGTGGTTGAACTCGGCCGCGCCAACGGCGCCGAGCTTGAGGGCCTGAAGCTGCAGCACCCCTTCTACGCCGACCGTGAGATCCCGGTGCTGCTGGGCGAACACGTTTCGGCCGAGGACGGCACCGGCGCCGTGCACACCGCGCCCGGCCATGGCCAGGAGGACTTCGCGGTATCGCAGCGGTACGGGCTGCTCGACGGCCTTGAGGCATCGAGCCTCAATCCGGTCGATGCGCGTGGCGTGTACCTGCCGTCGACGCCGCCGGCCGACGGCGTGACGCTCGCGGGCCAGCACATCTGGAAGGCCAACGACGCCATCGTTGAGGTGCTGCGCGGCAATGGGACGTTGCTCGCGTTCGAACGGCTCAACCACAGCTACCCGCACTGCTGGCGCCACAAGACGCCGGTGGCGTTCCGGGCGACGCCGCAGTGGTTCATTTCGATGGAGCAGGCGAACCTGCGCCGCGACGCGCTGGCGCAGATCGGGCAGGTGAAGTGGGTGCCCGAGTGGGGCGAGGCGCGCATTGCCGGCATGGTCGAGGGCCGCCCGGACTGGACGATCTCGCGCCAGCGCTACTGGGGTGTGCCGATCGCGCTGTTCATCGATCGCGACACGAAAGAGCCGCACCCGCGCGCCGCCGAGCTGATGCGCCAGGCCGCGGAGCGCGTGGAGCAATCCGGTGTCGATGCCTGGTACGCGCTGGACCCGGCCGAGCTGCTGGGCGACGAGGCCGGGCGCTACGAGAAGGTCACCGACATCCTCGACGTCTGGTTCGACTCCGGTGTCACCCACGAGTGCGTGCTGGCGCAGCGCGGGGCCGACGGCCTGCGCAAGCCCGCCGACCTGTACCTCGAAGGTTCCGACCAGCACCGCGGCTGGTTCCAGAGCTCGCTGCTGACCGGCGTGGCGATGGACGGCGTCGCCCCGTACCGGCAGGTGCTGACGCACGGCTTCACCGTCGATGCGCAGGGCAAGAAGATGTCCAAGTCGCTGGGCAACGTGGTCGAGCCGCAGAAGGTCATCGACCAGATGGGCGCGGACGTGCTGCGGCTGTGGATCGCCTCGGCCGACTACCGCAACGAGATGTCGGTGTCCGACGACATCCTCAAGCGCAGCGCCGACGCCTACCGCCGCATCCGCAACACCGCGCGCTTCCTGCTGGGCAACCTGCACGGCTTCGAGCCGGCGACCCACCTGCGCGAACTGGACGACATGGTCGCGCTGGATGCGTGGATCGTGCACCGCGCCCACGAGCTGCAGGGCCGCATCACCGAGGCGTACGAGCGCTACGACTTCGCCGAGGTGGTGCAGATCCTGTCGAACTTCTGCAGCGTCGACCTGGGTTCGCTGTACCTGGACGTCACCAAGGACCGCCTGTACACGATGCAGGAGGATTCGCGCGGCCGGCGCTCGGCGCAGAGCGCGATGTACCGCGTGGCCGAGGCGTTCGTGCGCTGGATCGCGCCGATCCTGAGCTTCACGGCCGAGGAGATGTGGGGCCACCTGCCGACCCCGGCCACGGGCGAGCGCGCCGGGCACGTCCTGTTCGCGACCTGGTACGACGGCCTGGCCCCGTTGCCGGCCGAGGCGCCGCTGACGGCCGCCGACTTCAGGCGCCTGCTGGCGCTGCGCGAGTCGGTCAGCCGCACGCTGGAGCCGATGCGTGCCGCCGGCGATATCGGCGCGGCATTGGAAGCGGAGATTTCGCTGGCGTGCGGGGTGTCCGAGCAGAACTGGCTGGCGCCGTTCGTGGACGAGTTGCGTTTCCTGTTCATCACCGGCGACGTGTCGGTGGTGGCGGACGATGCGACGAAGGACATTGCGGTGTCGGCGACGGCGAGCGACAAACCCAAGTGCGGCCGCTGCTGGCACTACCGCAGCGATGTGGGCGAACACGAATCGCATCCGACCCTGTGCGGGCGCTGCGTGGACAACGTCGACGGGCAGGGCGAGGACCGGCGCTGGTTCTGATGCTCTCAGCCGAGGTTTTGATCGTCGTTCCTGCGGAAGCAGGAACCCATCCTGATCGTCACCCGCACGATCAGGATGGATCCCGGCTTTCGCCGGGATGACGGCCTCAAGGGTCGACAAGGCCGGAATCGGCTGCCGCGCTTGAACGCTACATTACGAATCGAAGACGGCCCAAGTGGCCGATATCCATCGCACCACGACGGACATCCATGCAAAAGCCCACCCCCAACGCACTGCCCTGGCTCGCCGTTTCCGCCCTGATCCTGGCGCTGGACCAGCTGACCAAGTACTGGGTGCTGACCTCGCTGCCCGAGTACACCGCCATCCCGGTGATCGAGGGCGTGTGGAACTGGTACCGCACCTACAACACCGGCGCGGCCTTCAGCTTCCTGGCCGACGCCGGCGGCTGGCAGAAGTACTTCTTCCTGGTGCTGGCCGTGGCGATCTCCGGCCTGCTGGCGTTCTGGCTGTCGCGCACGCCGCGCGGCGACTGGAAGACCGCGCTGCCGTACGCGCTGGTGATCGGCGGCGCCATCGGCAACGTCATCGACCGGATGGTGCACGGCCACGTCGTCGACTTCATCCAGTGGCACTGGCAGGACTGGTACTGGCCGGCCTTCAACATCGCCGACATGGCGATCGTTGGCGGCGCGATCGGCATCGCCCTGTTCGGGCTGTTCAGCGGCAAGCCCGCCACCGCGCAGGGCAAGGCGTAAAATCGGCGCGATGGACATCCTGCTCGCCAACCCCCGCGGCTTCTGCGCCGGCGTCGACCGCGCGATCGAGATCGTCAACCGCGCGCTGGAGTCGCTGGGCGCGCCGATCTACGTCCGCCACGAGGTCGTCCACAACCGCTTCGTGGTCGATGACCTCAAGCAGCGCGGCGCGGTGTTCGTCGAGGAACTGCACGAGGTGCCGGACGGCGCCACCGTGATCTTCAGCGCGCATGGCGTTTCCAGGGCGGTGCGCGAAGAGGCCGATCGCCGTGGCCTGAAGGTGTTCGACGCGACCTGCCCGCTGGTGACCAAGGTGCACCTGGAAGTCGCGCGCCAGTGCCGGGCCGGGCGCGACATGGTGCTGATCGGACACGCCGGTCACCCGGAGGTCGAGGGCACGATGGGCCAGTGGAGCGCGCAGTCCGGCGGTGGCGCCATCCACCTGGTCGAGGATCTGGGCGACGTCGCCACCTTGCAGCTGGCCCAGCCCGACAACTGCGCCTACACCACCCAGACGACGCTGTCGGTGGACGACACCCGCGGCATCATCGCGGCGCTGCGCGAGCGCTTCCCGGCGATCCAGGGGCCGAAGAACGACGACATCTGCTACGCCACCCAGAACCGGCAGGACGCGGTGCGCGACCTGTCCGCCCAGTGCGACCTGGTGCTGGTGGTGGGCTCGGTCAACAGCTCCAATTCCAATCGCCTGCGCGAACTGGCCGAGCGCCAGGGCGTGGAAGCGCACCTGATCGACGGCGCGGACGAGATCGACCCCACGTGGGTCGCCGGCCGCCGCCGCATCGGCATCACTGCCGGCGCGTCGGCCCCGGAGGTGCTGGTGCAGGGCGTGATCGACCGCCTGCGCGCGCTGGGCGCCGGCGAGCTGGCCGAACTGGCAGGCGAGCCGGAAAACATGGTGTTCGCGCTGCCCAAGGAACTGCGCCTGCAACTGGTCGATTGAGCGATATGCGCGCGCGCCTTGATTGACCCTGCCGCGCGGCGCGCCCTACAATCCGCCCCCTTGCGGCGCATGCCGCCGGCCTCTTGGCCACCCGTAGTACCCCGCCGGAATAGCTCAGTTGGTAGAGCGGCGCATTCGTAATGCGTAGGTCGTAGGTTCGATTCCTATTTCCGGCACCAATCCCACGTATCGCGCACCGCGCGGACGTTCCGGAAGGCCCGCCTTGGCGGGCCTTCTTCGTTTCGGTCCCGCCTCGGCGTGCCTTCCTCGTTTTCGGTCCCGCCTTGGCGGGCCTTCTGCGTTTCCGGGCGGTCGTGTCTCGCCCAGCGCGAACGGCTGCCGCTAGAGTGCGCGTTCCCGACGCAGCCCGACGCCCCATGTCCAAGACCGCCACCAAGCCTGCCAGCAAGGCGCGCACCGCCTACGTCTGCTCCGAATGCGGCGCCGACCACAACAAGTGGCAGGGCCAGTGCGCCGAATGCCATGCGTGGAACTCGTTGAGCGAGTTCGTGGTGGAGCCGGCATCCAGCGCCAAGGGCGTAGCCGCATCGCGGCGGGCCAGCTGGGCGGGCAAAGCGGACGCCCCCGCGGTGACGCCGTTGAAGGACGTCAGCCACTCGGAGGAATCGCGCGTCAGTACCGGAATTGGCGAGTTCGACCGCGTACTCGGTGGCGGCCTGGTGCATGGCGCCGTCGTGCTGGTGGGCGGCGACCCCGGCATCGGCAAGTCCACGCTGCTGCTGCAGGCGGTGTCGCACATGGCCGGACGGCTGCCCGGTCTGTACGTGACCGGCGAAGAGTCGCTGTCGCAGGTCGCCGGCCGTGGCGCGCGCCTGGGCCTGCCGCTGGACGGCGTGCACGCGCTGGCGGAAACCGGCATCGAGCGCGTCCTTGAACACGCCGCGAAGATGAAGCCCGGCCTGATCGTCGCCGACTCGGTACAGACGCTGTGGACGGAGGAGCTGAGCGCCGCGCCGGGCTCGGTCAGCCAGGTCCGCGAGAGCGCCGCGCGCCTGGTCCGCTATGCGAAGGAAACCGGCACCTCGGTCTTCCTGGTCGGCCACGTGACCAAGGAGGGCGGCATCGCCGGCCCGCGCGTGCTCGAGCACATGGTCGACGCGGTGCTGTATTTCGAAGGCGAGAGCGGCAGCCGGTTCCGCGTGCTGCGCGCCTTCAAGAACCGCTTCGGTGCGGTCAACGAGCTGGGCGTCTTCGCGATGGGCGACAAGGGGCTGAAGGAAGTGCCCAACCCGTCGGCGATCTTCCTGTCGGGCGGAAGCACACGCCAGCCGGGCAGCTGCGTGATGGTCACGCGCGAAGGCACGCGTCCGCTGCTGGTGGAGGTGCAGGCGCTGGTCGATGCGTCGCCACTGTCCAACCCGCGCCGCGTGGCGGTGGGCATGGAGGGCAACCGCATGGCGATGCTGCTGGCCGTGCTGCATCGGCACGGCGGCGTCGGCGTGGGCGACCAGGACGTGTTCGTCAACGTCGTGGGCGGCATCCGCGTGCAGGAGACCGCGGTCGACCTGCCGGTGCTGCTGGCGGTGCTGTCCAGCCTGCGCGACCGTCCGCTGGGCGAAGGCACCATCGCATTCGGCGAGGTCGGCCTGTCCGGCGAGATCCGCCCGGTCCCCAACGGCGAGGACCGGTTGAAGGAGGCGGCGACGCACGGCTTCAAGCGCGCCATCGTCGCCAAGGGCAATGCACCGCGGTCCGGGCGAGTGGGCGACATGCAGGTGGTCGGCGTGGAGCGGCTGTCGGACGCAATCTCGGAAGCGGAATGAACCCTGCGACCGCCCATGGACTGGCGCGGATCGTGTCGATCGCACTCCATCCGTTTGCGGTGTTCGCAGGACTGACCGTGTTGGCTGCATGGATGCTGGACCGTGAATCGCTGGCACGCGTGCTGTCTGGGCTCGGCGTGGCGATCGGCGTGGTCTGGCTGTTCGTCGCGCACCGCGTGCGCAGCGGCCGCTGGGGCACGGTGGATGCGTCGCGGCGGCGCGAACGGCCGCTGCTGTACGCGCTGATTCTTCTCGTGCTGGCGCTGCTGTGGGTCTGGCTGGGCGCGGCGTCGCCCCTGGCCCGGGGCGTGGCGGCCGCAATTGCGATGCTGGGCCTGGCCGCGGTGCTCAACCGGTGGATAAAGCTGTCGCTCCACATGGCGAGCCTTGCGTTTGCCGGGGTCGCTGCATGGCCGCTCTCGCCCCTCGGGGGCATGGCCGCCATCGCGCTGCTGCCGTTGCTGGCATGGTCGCGATTGCGGCTGAGTCGCCATACGTGGCCGGAGATCCTCGGCGGAACAGCGTTGGGGGCGCTGGCCGGTCTGGCGACGTGGTAATGCGCCTGTAGCAGGTGTGGGGGAGCACCTTGATGCGATGAGGGGCGAATGCGCCTGCGATAGGCCTGGACGTACCGCGGGGTGAACCGGTTCACCCCGCGCGGTAAGGTCGGTGGCCTTCCGGCCGATAACTGATGGGGCACTGCGGCGCCTCCGGCCCGACGGCCGTGTGACAGGGCGCGTGCCATGCTGGCGGCGGACAGGTTTCGAGGAGCGTGCAGGAACGATGCGGGACGGAGGGCATTTCGGCGTCATTCGCAAACCGGGGACCGCGTCCGGCACGACCGTCGCGTTCCGGCAGGTCGACGCCGGCGGCCGCCTGCGACCGGCCGCGGAGCCGGATGCCGGCGGGATGCCGCGGGAGGCCCGGGACGCCTTGGCGCCCCCCGCGCTTGCCCGGTTGTGCGAGGCCCTGCAGTCGATCCCCTCGCGGGAGCTGAGGTTCGACCTGGACGGAGCGGATTCGGCGGGGCTTGCCCTGCGCCTGGTGAAGCCCGATGGCGAAGCCGGCACCTTCCGCCTGGAGTGGCGACCTTCCGGTGAGCAGGACGAGTACCGGCACCGCCTCGAGCAGCGCCTCGCGTTCGAGCGCCTCATCGCCGCGCTCTCCACCGAGTTGATCCATGCGCAGGACGACTGCCTCGATGCGCTGATCGAGCGAGCGCTCGGGCAGATCGGCCGGCTGTTCGATGTCGATCGCGCGTACGTGTTCCGTTTCGACGGGGCGCGCACCGTGCAGAGCAACACGCACGAGTGGGTCGCGCCGGGCGTGAGCCCCGAGGCCGCAAATCTTCAGGACGTGCCGATCGACCACTTCCCCTGGCTCCTCGAGGAGTTCCGCGCCGGGCGCGAAGTGCACGTCCCGGTCGTGGCCGAGCTCGGGGACGCCGCGCGGACCGAGCGCCAGGAGTTCGAACGGGAAGGCATCCGCTCCATCGTGCTCGTCCCCTTCGGTGAGCAGGGTGATCCGGAAGGCTTCATCGGCTTCGACTCGGTGCACCGCGAGCGGCACTGGCCGGACGACATCCTCGTCGGCCTGCGGCTTGTCAGCCAGATGTTCCTCAACGCGTTCCGCGCGCAGCAGATGCGCCAGCGGCTGGGCATGATGGCGTTCCACGACCCCCTGACCGGCATGGGCAACCGCCGGTTCCTCAACGACCGGCTTGCGCACGCGATCGAGCGCTGTCGCCGCGATGGAGGGTCGCTGGCGGTCGTGCTGATCGACCTGGACGACTTCAAGCTGGTCAACGACAGCCACGGCCATGCGCTGGGCGATGAAGTGCTGCGTCACATCGGAGCCCGCCTGGTGGCGGCGGTGCGCGCCTCCGATGTGGTGGCCCGGCTGGGTGGCGATGAGTTCGTCGTGGTCGCTGCGACCACGGGGCTGGACCCGTTGTCGCAACTCGTCGAACGCCTGTTCGCGGCCATGCGCGAGCCGGTGGTGCTGCCGGGCGTCGCGTACACGGCCCGCATGAGCATGGGGATCGCCCTGTTCCCTGACGATGGCGGCGACGCCGGGACGCTGCTGCAGCAGGCCGACACGGCCATGTACGCGGCGAAGGGCGAGGGCAGGGACCGCTTCGCCTTCTTCACGCCGCGCATGACCGAGGACAGCCGCAAGGCGTTGCGGCTGCGACACGACCTGGGCCTGGCGATGGCACGCGGCGAGATCCGGCCGCATTACCAGCCACGCGTCCAGCTCCCCACCGGCAGGGTGCTCGGCTTCGAAGCGCTGGCGCGCTGGCACCACCCCACCGACGGGCTGTTGATGCCCGGCTCGTTCCTGGGGCTGGCCCGGCAGGCGGGGCTGGTCGGCCGCATCGACTGCGACATGCTGGGCCATGCATTGGCGGACCTGCCGCGCTGGCGCGCGCTGGATCCGGCCTGCCGCGTGTCGGTCAACCTGGACGCGGCCTACATCCACGACGATGTCCTGCTGCGGCAACTCGAAGAGCAGTTGTCGGCTGCGGGCGAGGCGGCGGCATGCGTGGAGCTGGAGGTGACCGAATGCAGCCTGATGCGCGACATCGACCGGTCTGCAGAGGCGCTGGGGCGGCTTCGCAGCGCAGTCCCGGCGCTGCGCCTGGCCATCGATGATTTCGGGTCGGGATACTCGTCGCTGGCCTACCTCGGGCGGCTTCCGGTCACCACGCTGAAGATCGACCGCGGTTTCGTGGCAGGGCTGGCCGGGGACAACCCTCGCGGCGCACGGGCGATCCTGCGCTCCATCCTCGAACTGGGCGCCGAACTGGGCCTGCACGTGGTGGCCGAAGGCGTGGAGACGCAGGCCCAGGCGGACACGCTTGTCGAGTTGGGATGCCGTGAGGCGCAGGGCTTCCTCTACTCGGCCGCGGTCGATGCCGGGCAGGCGGCCGGGATGCTCCAGGGCAGTCGCAGCAGGTAACCGGTGGGGACTGCCGTCACGACGCGGGCAGTTTCCCGCGCGGCTGGATCCGTGGTTTGAACTAGGCGTCCTGCAACACCAGCTCCAGCACGAACTTGCTGCCGAAGTAACTCAGCACCAGCAGCGCCATCGCCACCAGCGTCCAGCGCACCGCCGTCGTGCCGCGCCAGCCGCGGCGCCAGCGGCCCAGCAGCAGGCCGCCGAAAATCAGCCACGACAGCACGCTCAGCACGGTCTTGTGCACCAGCCGCTGTGCCAGCAGGTCCTGCACGAACAGCACGCCGGTCAACAACGTGGCGGTCAGCAGCACGAACCCGACCGCGACGGTGCGGAACAGCAGCGTTTCCAGTTCGACCAGCGGGGGCAGGGCGCGCAGCCAGCCGTGGAATTCGCGCCGACGCAACGCGCGCTCCTGCGCCCACAGCATCAGCCCCAGCAGCGCGGCGACCGCCAGTGCGGCGTACGCCAGCAGTGCCAGCCACGCGTGCAGTTGCAGGCGCCAGTCCAGCGGCGCGCTCGCTTCGGTGCCGTGCAGGACGTAGCCGAGCAGGGACGCCGCCGCGAGCGGGAACACCACCACGCCCAGCGCCGCCATCCGCCCGTTCGCGCCGTAGAGTGCGGTCAGCGTCGCCATGCCCAGCCCCACCAGCGACAGCGCGGCGAAGAAGTGCAGGTCCGCGCCGCCCGGAGCGCGCCAGGCCAGTGCGTGGTCCAGCGCATGCAGTGCGATCGCACCTGCCGCCGGCCACAGCCAATGCCGCCCGATGGCGCCGCCTCCCTTGGAAACTCCTGCGGCGAGAAGCCCTGAGGACACGAGGTACAGCGCGGCGGCGATGAGAACGATTGTCATCGCCGCAGTGTCGCACAGGCCGGGAGGCAAAGGCCGCCGGGCTATACTTCGCGCCCCCGTTTCCACGCCGTTCGCAAGGTAGTCCGACGATGTTCGAATCCCTCACCCAGCGCCTGTCCGGCACCATCGAGCGCCTGAAGGGCCGCGGCCGGCTGACCGAGGAGAACATCCGCGAGGCCACCCGCGAGGTCCGCATCGCGCTGCTGGAAGCCGACGTCGCGCTGCCGGTGGTGCAGGCGCTGATCGAGCGCATCAAGGTGCGCGCGGTCGGCCAGGAAGTGCTCAAGTCGCTGACGCCGGGCCAGGCGCTGATCAAGGTCGTGCGCGACGAGCTGACCGCCGTCATGGGCGCGCAGGCGAGCGACCTCAACCTCAACGTGCCGGCGCCGGCGGTCATCCTGATGGCGGGCCTGCAGGGCGCGGGCAAGACCACCACCGTCGGCAAGCTCGCCAAGCACCTGAAGGAAAAGCGCAAGAAGAAAGTGATGGTGGTGTCGGCCGACGTCTATCGCCCGGCCGCGATCGAGCAGTTGAAGACGCTGGCGCAGCAGGTGGACGTGCTGTTCTTCCCGTCCAGCGCCGACCAGAAGCCCGAAGCCATCGTCCGCGCCGCGATCGACGATGCGAAGAAGTCCTTCGCCGACGTGCTGATCGTCGACACCGCCGGCCGCCTCGCCATCGACGAGGAGATGATGGCCGAGATCAAGGCGCTGCACGGCGCGGTCAACCCGGCCGAGACGCTGTTCGTGGTCGACTCGATGACCGGCCAGGACGCGGCGGTCACGGCGAAGGCCTTCGGCGAGGCGCTGCCGCTCACCGGCGTGGTGCTGACCAAGACCGACGGCGACGCGCGCGGCGGCGCGGCGCTCAGCGTGCGCTACATCACCGGCAAGCCGATCAAGTTCATCGGTGTCGGCGAGAAGCCCGACGGCCTGGACGTGTTCCACCCCGACCGCGTCGCCAGCCGCATCCTCGACATGGGCGACGTACTCAGCCTGGTCGAGCAGGTCGAGCAGCAGGTCGACAAGGACAAGGCCGCCAAGCTGGCCGAGAAGGTCGCCAAGGGCAAGAAGTTCGACCTCAACGACATGAAGGACCAGCTCGAGCAGATGCAGAACATGGGCGGCCTGGGCGGGCTGATGGACAAGCTGCCCGGCATCGGCCAGATCCCCGATTCGGTCAAGGCGCAGGTCACCGGCAAGGAGGTCCCGCGCCTGGTGGCCATCATCAACTCCATGACCCGCAAGGAGCGCCGCAACCCGGCGTTGCTGAACGGCTCTCGCCGCAAGCGCATTGCCGCCGGCGCAGGCGTGACCCCGGCCGACGTGAACAAGCTAATGAAGCAGTTCCAGCAGATGGAAAAGATGATGGGCAAGCTGGGCCGCGGCGGCATGAAGGGCATGATGCGCGGCATGCGCGGGATGATGGGCGGCCGCGGCGGCATGCCGTTCTGACGACCCCGGCAGGCCTCGAAAGGGTCCCTGTAGGAGTGGCTTCAGCCGCCATGCTTTTGTAGGAGCGACGTGAGTCGCGACCGCAGTTCGCGAAGGGGCGGGTGGCTCGCGACTGACATCGCGCCTGCACGGGGCCTCGGCGGCCCGCATCGCGGCTGATAGCCGCGCCTACAACACCGCCGGAAAATCCCCTATACTTGCCGGCTTACCCCGTCATCCCGACGGCTGGGCAACACAGGAAGCACCCCACCATGGTCAAGATTCGACTGACCCGCGGCGGCGCCAAGAAGCGTCCGTTCTACCACATCATCGTCACCGACAGCCGCAGCGCCCGCGACGGCCGCAACATCGAGCGCGTCGGTTACTACAACCCGGTCGCCACCGGCGGCGAGAAGCGTGTCGAGCTCGACACCGGCCGCGTGCAGCACTGGCTGGGCAACGGCGCGCAGCTGACCGACAAGGTCGCCGTGCTCTACAAGGAAGCGCTGAAGTCGGCCGACACGGCCGCTGCAGCCTGATCCTTCGGCCGCGCCCCGCGCGCGGCCGGCATTGAACCCGATGGACACCGAAGGGCGCCGCATCCTCGTAGGCAGGGTGACCGGCGCCTTCGGCTTGCGTGGCGAGGTCAAGCTCGAGTCCTGGACCGAGCCGCGCCAGGCGATCTTCCGCTACCAGCCCTGGATCCTGCGCGACGCCCGTGGCGTCGATCGGCAGGTGCAGGGCGTGCGTGGCCGCGACGACGGCAAGCGGGTGACCGCGTGGTTCCCCGAGGTCGCCGACCGCGATGCCGCCGAGGCGATGCGCGGGCTGGAGATACTGGTGCCGCGCTCGGCATTCCCGCCGCCCGCGCCGGGTGAGTTCTACTGGGTCGACCTGGAAGGCCTGAAGGTCGTGAACCTGGAAGGCGTGTCGTTCGGCACCGTCTCCCACCTGTTCGCCACCGGCGCCAACGACGTGCTGGTGGCGCGCGACGGTGGCCGCGAGCGCATGATCCCGTTCGTGAGGCCGCAGTACATCACCGACATCGATTTCGAGAAGGGCGTGGTGACGGTCGACTGGGACCCGGAGTTCTAGGCAATGCGCATCGACGTCATCAGCCTGTTCCCCGAGTTCGTCGCGCAATGCGCGGCGTTCGGCGTGGTCGGCCGGGCAGGGGAGCGCGGCCTGCTGTCGCTGAATGGCTGGAACCCGCGCGATTATGCCGAGGGCAACTACCGCCGCGTCGACGACCGGCCCTTCGGCGGCGGCCCCGGCATGGTGATGCTGATCGATCCGCTCCGCGCCAGCCTGAAGGCCGCGCGCCAGGCCGACCCGCGGCCCGCGCACGTGGTCTACCTCAGCCCGCAAGGTGCGCCGCTGACCCAGGCCAAGGTGCGCGAACTGGCCGGCCAGGAACGGCTGGTGCTGCTGTGCGGCCGCTACGAAGGCGTGGATGAGCGCCTGCTGGCGGCGGAAGTCGACGAGGAGATCTCCATCGGCGACTACGTGCTGTCGGGCGGCGAGCTCGCCGCGGCCGTCGTCGTGGACGCGGTGGCGCGGCTGCAGGAGGGCGCCCTCAACGATGCCGACTCCGCCGAACAGGACAGCTTCGAACCCGTCGACCCTGCTGGCGATCCGGCGCGGGTTTTGCTGGACTGCCCGCACTACACGCGTCCGGTGTCGCACGAACTGGGCGAGGTACCCGCAGTGCTGATGTCCGGCAACCACGCCGAGATCGCGCGCTGGCGCCGGCAGCAGGCGCTGGGCCGGACCTGGCAGCGCCGGCCGGACCTGCTGGACGAGGCCCGCCTGTCCAAGGCCGACCGGGCCCTGCTCACGGCCTACCGGGCCTCGCTGGGCACGGTGGGAGACGACAGCGACGGCTGACGGGCCGGAAACCCGGTCGCGCCGGCCGGGCAGGCGTAACCCCTAGCCACGAAAGGAAAAGGCCCGCTATAATGCGCGGCTTGACCGCCTGCTGGTGGTCTGTCTGCAGTGCCGGCAACACCCATAAAAAAGCCAGACGCGGGTCCACGTGCACTCGCGCTACAACGATTCCAACAGGCAGGCCACGCCGTGGCCACCCACCAGGTCAAAGTCATGAACAAGCCTTCGCTCAACACGCTTCTCCAGGAATTCGAGTCCCAGCAGGTCCAGCGCGAGCTGCCCGCCTTCAGCCCGGGCGACACCGTCGTCGTCAACGTCAAGGTGAAGGAAGGCAACCGCGAGCGCGTCCAGGCCTACGAGGGCGTGGTCATCGCGATGAAGAACGCGGGCCTGAACTCCTCGTTCACCGTGCGCAAGATCTCCCACGGCTTCGGCGTGGAGCGCGTGTTCCAGAGCCACAGCGCCACCATCGACTCGGTCGACGTGAAGCGCCGCGGCAAGGTCCGCGCCGGCAAGCTGTACTACCTGCGTGGCCTGGAAGGCAAGAAGGCGCGCATCAAGGAAGACCTGGCTGCGTACGCCAAGGCCAAGGCCGCTGCCGCCGCTACCGAGTAACTCGGAGCTGCGGTTCGCGCCACACCGGAACGGTCGCCGAAAGGCGGCCGTTTCGCGTTTTGGGGTCGGTTCGCGTGGGCACCAGGACCGGCGACGGCATCGATGCCTGCTGGAAGTCAGCACTCTCCCGTGGGGTTCGTGGTTCGTGGTTGGCTCGTTCAGCGCCCGTCATCCAGCACCCCGTCATCCCGGCGAAAGCCGGGATCCATCTCCCGGTCGCCCCGTCTGTCATCACGGGCCCGGATACCCGCACGCATCCGGATGTCGCCCGGGATACACAACGCAGGCATGGGCGTGCCGGGCCCGCCGCCTCGTTCGCGCAGGCATTGGAGACGCCGCCACCGTCCCCATCTACCCCGCATGACCGAGCCGACTTCCGCAGCAACCGTACGCCTGGATCTGTGGCTCTGGGCCGCACGCTTCTTCAAGACCCGAAGCCTGGCGCGAACGGCCATCGAGACCGGCAAGGTCGAAGTCGGTGGCCAGCGCGCCAAGGCCTCGCGCGCGGTGCGCATCGGTGACCGGATGACGGTCGAGCGGGCGGGCGAGGTGTTCCAGATCGAAGTGCGTGACCTGTCCGACATGCGCGGCCCCGCGCCCGTGGCGCAGGCGCTCTACGCCGAAGACGAAGCGTCGCGATCGGCGCGGGCCGAAGCGCGCGCACTGCAGGCCGCGCAACGCACCGGCTACCGCGCGCCGGAGGGCAAGCCGGACAAGCGCGCGCGACGCCTGATCCGGGCGCTGGGGGATATCGACGCGCTGTAGTGGCGCGTCGCTGCGTCCTCAGGCACGGCGGTCGCCGGCGATCGGCAGGTAATCGCGCACCAGCTCCTCCGACACGCGCCACAGCCGCGCGGCCATCGCGCGGTCTTGCTGGTGGGCGCTCTGGTCGGCGGGCGCAAAGTCTTGGAAGAAGCCGCCGTTGAGACGCGCCGCAGCCGGCGATGCCGCCAGCCAGCACGGCGTCGCCGCGCCCTGCTGGACGCTGCGCGCATCCGGCCGGTAGCCGTAATCCACGTTGCGCAGGATGTTGCTGCGCACGTGCCCCGGGGACACGCAGTTGGACGTGGCACGCGTGCCGGCCGTGGCCAGGCCGTGCGCCAGCGCGAGCGAGAACAGGCCATTGGCCAGCTTCGAGTGTGCGTACCGGCCTTTGTCCCAGCTGCGACCGGAGAGGTCGTCGAACTGGATGCCGCCGGGTGGCGCGTTGCGCTCGCTGCTGCTGCCCAGCACCACCACGCGTCCCTGGGGTGCTGCGATGACGCGGTCGAGCAGGCGCCGCACCAGCAGGTGGTGGCCGAGGTGGTTGACCACGAACTGCTTCTCCAGACCGTGCACCTGCTGCAGGTCGTCCAGCACGATGCCGGCATTGCAGACCAGGGCATCGATCGGCATGCCCATGGCGCGGATCTCGTCGCTGCAGGCCTTGATCGAGTCGAAATCGGTCAGCTCCAGCGCGACCGGGGTCGCCCGGCCTTCGATGGCCGCACAGGCCACGCGTCCCTTGTCGAGCGTGCGCGCCGTGCCGATCACGTGGGCGCCGCGCAGCGCGAGCACGCGCATCGTTTCCTGCCCGATGCCCGAGTTGCAGCCCGTGACCACCACGGTGCGGCCGCGCAGGTCGAGTCCGGCCGTCGCCTGCTCGGCGGTGGTGTCGGCTGTGAGCGACGGCGCGGCGCGTGATGCGAAGGGCAACGACGCCAAGGCGGCACCGCCGGTGGCGGCCAGTACAAGGGCACGGCGTTGGTGATCGATGGGCATGTCGCGCACGTGTCGGGTGGTTGCTCAGCGTAGCAGCAGGAAAAAGCCCCGCTTGCGCGGGGCTTGTCCTTGCTCGTCCGGCCGCCGGAACTCAGGCCTTCAGGTCGAACCGGTCGGCCTCCATGACCTTGACCCACGCCTTGACGAAGTCGTTGACGAAATCCTTCTCGCCATCGCTGGAGGCATAGACCTCGGCCAGTGCGCGCAGCTGCGAGTTGGAACCGAACACGAGGTCGGCCACCGTCGCCGTCCACTTCTGCTCGCCGGAGGCCCGGTCCAGGCCCTCGAACACGTGCGGGTTGGCCTCGGACTTGCGCCACTTGGTGCACATGTCCAGCAGGTTGGTGAAGAAGTCGGTGGTCAGTGCACCGGGCCGCTTGGTGAACACGCCGTGCTGCGCGCCCTTGTAGTTCGCACCGATCGCGCGCAGGCCGCCCACCAGCACGGTCATCTGCGGCGCGGTGAGCTGCAGCAGGGCGGCGCGGTCGATCAGGGCGGTGGCCGTCTGCTCCTCGTCACCCTTGCGCACGTAGTTGCGGAACGCATCGATCGCCGGCTCCAGCACTTCGAAGGAGTTGGCGTCGGTCTGTTCGGCCGTGGCGTCGGTGCGGCCCGGGGTGAACGGCACGGTGATGTCGTGCCCGCCCTTGCGTGCGGCCTCCTCGATGCCGGCGCTGCCGCCCAGCACGATCAGGTCGGCCAGCGAAATCTTCCTGCCGCCGGCGGCCTTGCCGTTGAAGTCGGCGCGTACCTTTTCCAGCACCCCGAGGACGCGCTGCAGTTCGGCGGGCTCGTTGACCTCCCAGTCCTTCTGCGGCTCCAGCCGGATGCGCGCGCCATTGGCACCGCCGCGCAGGTCGGTGCCGCGGAACGTCGACGCCGACGCCCATGCGGTCTTGACCAGGTCCTGCACGGACAGGCCCGAATCGAGCAGTGCCTTCTTCAGCGACTGGATGTCGGCCTCGTCCACCAACGGGTGGTCGACGGCCGGCACCGGGTCCTGCCAGATCAGATCCTCCTCGGGCACCAGCGGGCCGAGGTAGCGCACCTTCGGGCCCATGTCGCGATGGGTCAGCTTGAACCAGGCGCGCGCGAAGGCATCGGCGAACTTGTCCGGGTTGGCCAGGTAGTCGCGCGAGATCTTTTCGTACACCGGGTCCATGCGCATCGCCATGTCGGCGGTGGTCATCATCGGCTGGTGGAATTTGCCGGGGATGTGGGCATCGGGGACATTGCGGCCGGCATCGCCCTTGGGCTTCCACTGGTGCGCACCGGCGGGGCTCTTGGTGAGTTCCCACTCGAAGCCGAACAGCGTCTCGAAGTACGACATGTCCCACTTCGTGGGCGTCGGCGTCCATGCGCCTTCCAGGCCGCTGGTGATGGTGTGCGGGCCGCAGCCGCTGTCGAGCGTGTTGGTCCAGCCCAGGCCCAGCTCCTCGATGTTGGCCGCTTCCGGCTCGCGGCCGACCGTATCCACCGGGCCGGCGCCATGGCACTTGCCGAAGGTGTGGCCGCCGGCGGTGAGCGCGACGGTCTCCTCGTCGTTCATCGCCATGCGCGCGAAGGTCTCGCGGATGTCGCGACCCGAGCCGATCGGGTCCGGGTTTCCGTTGGGGCCTTCCGGATTGACGTAGATCAGGCCCATCTGCACCGCTGCCAGCGGATTGGCCAGTTCGCGCTCGCCGCTGTAGCGCTCATCGCCCAGCCACGTGGACTCCGGACCCCAGTCGATCGGCATGGGTTCCCACACGTCCTCGCGGCCGCCGCCGAAGCCGAACGTCTTCAGGCCCATCGATTCCAGCGAGACGTTGCCGGCGAGGATGAAGAGGTCCGCCCACGACAGCTTGCGGCCGTACTTCTGCTTGATCGGCCACAGCAGGCGGCGCGCCTTGTCGAGGTTGCCGTTGTCGGGCCAGCTGTTGAGCGGGGCGAAGCGCTGGTCGCCCGAGCGCGCGCCACCGCGGCCATCGAAGATGCGGTAGGTGCCGGCGGCGTGCCACGCCATGCGGATGAAGAACGGGCCGTAGTGGCCGTAGTCGGCGGGCCACCACGACTGCGAGTCGGTCATCAGTGCATGCAGGTCCTTGATGACGGCGTCGAGGTCCAGCGTCTTGAATTCGGCGGCGTAGTCGTAGTCCTCCATCATCGGGTCGGCGAGGTCGGACTTCTGGTGCAGGACGGCCACGTCGAGCTGCTCGGGCCACCAGTCGGACGTCGTGCGGGGGCGGGGACGCTTGTGGCCGGCGACGGGGCATTGCGATTCTGCGTTCATGGTCCTGTCCTCTGGTCGATGGAGGCACCCGACGTCGACAGCGCGTCGCCGGTGGGCACCGATGGGGAATGGGGAGCGGGGCGCGGGCACGTGGAGCGAGCGGGGCGCGGATTCGGACGCGCGGTCGATTCGGCGCCCGGCGTCCGGCGCTGCCGCCACGCGCCATGCGTGCGGGTGGCCGCCGGCCCGGCAGGTCGCGGTGCATCACGTGTCGGTCTGGGGGAATCGTCCGGATTCATTGCACGCTGCCCGTGCCGTCTTGGCACCGGGCTACCGTACGCCCGCCGACGCATCAATTAAAATCGTATTTACCGAACGCTTCGATAGGTTCCGGCTATAGCTGCAGGCTATCGATCAGCGGGACCGCGTGGCATCCCGGCGCGGGACGAGGAGGCCTCATCCACGGCAAAGGCAGGCCCCTCGCTGCACCCGGGATGGACACGGGGCGATCGGCGATCGGCCGGAACCAGCACACGTTACGAGTACCCCTCAGCCCAGCGCCTTCAACCGGTACAGCGCTTCCAGCGCCTGCTTGGGTGTCAGCTCGTCCGGGTCGATCGCGGCGAGCGCATCCAGCGCCGCCGAGGACGGGGCGAACAGGCCGATCTGCTGCGGCGCGTCCAACGCCGCGGCGGCGAACGACGGCGACGGCGCGTCGCGTCCCTGCTGCTCCAGTTCGGCCAGCCGGCCGCGCGCCTGCGACACCACGCTGCGCGGCAGGCCAGCGAGCGCGGCGACCTGCAGGCCGAAGCTGCGGTCGGCCGGTCCGTCCTTGACCGCGTGCATGAAGACCAGACGCTCATTGCCGGCCTGGTCGCGGTGCTCGACCGCGTCCAGGTGCACGTTGGCGATGCCGCTGCCGGGTTGCGCGAGTGCGGTGAGTTCGAAGTAGTGCGTGGCGAACAGCGTGTAGCTGCGATTGGACCCGGCCAGATGCCGTGCGCAGGCGTCGGCCAGCGCCAGGCCGTCGTAGGTGGAGGTGCCGCGGCCGATCTCGTCCATCAGCACCAGCGAGGCGTCGGTGGCGTGGTGGAGGATGTAGCTGGTCTCGCTCATCTCCACCATGAAGGTCGACTGCCCGCGCGCCAGGTCGTCGCCGGCGCCGATGCGGGTCAGGATGCGGTCGATCGGACCCATCACCGCGCGCGCGGCCGGCACGAAGCTGCCGATGTGCGCCAGCAGCACGATCAGCGCGTTCTGCCGCATGTAGGTGCTCTTGCCGCCCATGTTCGGGCCGGTGATCACCAGCATGCGGCGGCGGCCGAGTTCGTCGGTATCGCCCAGCCTCAGGTCGTTGGGTTCGAACGGCTCATCGCGGACCGCCTCGACCACCGGGTGGCGGCCGCGTTCGATGCAGAGGCCGGGTTCGTCCGACAGCTCGGGCCGTGACCAGTCCAGTGCCTGCGCGCGTTCTGCGAAGGCGGCAAGCACGTCGAGTTCGGCCAACGCCGCGGCGCAACGTTTCAGGGGCTCGAGCTGCACGTTGAGCCCGTCCAGCAGCTGCTCGTACAGCAACCGCTCGCGCGCCAGGCTGCGCTCTCGTGCCGACAGCACCTTGTCCTCGAACGCCTTGAGTTCCTCGGTGATGTAGCGCTCGGCGTTGGCCAGCGTCTGGCGGCGGGTGTAGTGCGTCGGCGCCTTTGCGGCCTGCGCCTTGCTGACCTCCAGGTAGTAGCCGTGCACGCGGTTGTAGCCCACCTTCAGCGTCGGGATGCCGCTGGCCTCGCGCTCGCGCACCTCCAGGTCGACCAGGAACCGGTCGGCGGTGGTCGACAGCGTGCGCAGCTCGTCGAGCTCGGCATCGAAGCCGTCGGCGAAGATCCCGCCGTCGCGCGCGAGTGCCGGCGGTTGCTCGACCAGCGCCGACTTCAGCAGCGCGGCCTGCGCGTCGTGTTCCCCCAGTTCGCTCGACAGCTCGCGCAGGCGCGGTGCGTCGAGGCGTTCGAGCACCGCGCTGACCGCTGGCAGCAGGCCGAGGCCGTCGCGCAGCGTCGACAGGTCGCGCGGGCGCGCGCTGCGCAGGGCGATGCGCGAGAGGATGCGCTCAAGGTCGCCGACGGCGCGGAAGTGCTCGCGCAGGTCGGTGTCGGCGCCCGAGTCGATCAACGTGGCCACGGCCTGGTGGCGCTGGCGCAGGGTGGGGCGGTCGCGCAGCGGACGGTGCAGCCAGCGGCCCAGCAGGCGACCGCCCATCGGCGTGATGCTGGCATCGAGCACGCCCAGCAGCGTGTGGCGGGCATCGCCGTCGATGCGGCTGTCCAGCTCCAGGTGGCGTCGGGTGGCGGCGTTCATCGCGATGGCGCCGTCGCCCGACTCCACGGCGATGGACGTCAGGTGCGGCAGGCGCTGCTTCTGCGTTTCCTCCACGTAGGCCAGCAACGCGGCGGCGGCGGCGATGGCCTGCGGTCGGTCGTCGATGCCGAAGCCCGACAGGTCGTGCAGGTTGAAGAACTTCAACAGCTGGCGCCGGCCGCTGTCGGCGTCGAACAGCCATGGCGCGCGCCGGCGCATGCCGGTGCGGGTCGTGACGAAGGCCGGCCAGCCGTCCTCGTCGGGCACCAGCGTTTCGGCCGGCTCCAGCCGGGCGAGCTCGGCTTCCAGCGCGTCCTCGCTGGCGACCTCGTTGACGAGGAAGCGGCCACCGGCCAGATCGGCCCACGCGAGGCCGTAACCGGCCTTGCCGCGCGCGACCGCCAGCAGCAGCGTGTCGCGGCGCTCGTTGAGCAGCGCTTCGTCCGTCACCGTGCCCGGGGTGACGATGCGCACCACCTTGCGTTCGACCAGCCCCTTGCTGGTGGCCGGGTCGCCGATCTGCTCGCAGATCGCCACCGACTCGCCCAGCGCGACCAGCCGCGCGAGATAGCCCTCGGAGGCGTGGTGCGGAACGCCGGCCATCGGGATGGGCGCGCCGCCGGAGCTGCCGCGCTGGGTCAGGGTGATGTCGAGCAGGCGCGCGGCCTTGCGCGCGTCATCAAAGAACAGCTCGTAGAAGTCGCCCATCCGGAAGAACAGCAGCACGTCCGGGTGCTCCGCCTTGGCGGCGAAGAACTGCTTCATCAGCGGGGTGTGTTCGGGCGTCTTCTCGGCGCTCTTGTCGGGCATGGACTGGCTGTCGGTTCGGGTGCGTCGCGGCGGTGCCGGGCGGGCGGCGGCCGTTGATCGGCGGCGGGTAAGTGTAGCGGTCGCGTTCTTCGGGCCCACGTTGCCGGCCACCACGCGGACTTCAAATTGCAACAATAATTCCAGTATTATCGAACTATGGACACCCAGCATGCACTCGACGCACTCGCCGGCCTCGCCCAGAAAAGCCGGCTGGCCCTGTTCCGCGAACTGGTGCAGCGCGGCCCGGCCGGCGCGACGCCAGGCGAACTGGCCGACACGGTCGGCATCGCGCCCACCACGTTGTCCTTCCACCTCAAGACGCTGTTGCAGGCCGGGTTGATCCAGGCCGAGCAGCAGGGCCGCAGCATCACCTACCGCGCCGACTTCGACGCGATGCAGGGGCTGGTTGGCTACCTGACCGATAACTGCTGTGCCGGCGATGCGAGCCAGTGCGCGCCGGCGTGCGCACCCGCCCGCAAGCGCGCCTGATCTCTCTTGTCCTTTCCGGAGTCCCGCATGGCACTGAAGATCGGCATCAACGGATTCGGCCGCATGGGCCGTTTGGCGCTGCGCGCGGCATTGCAGCGCGATGACCTGGCGGCGCTGGCGTTCGTCCAGGTCAACGACCCGGCCGGCGACGCGGCGACGTTCGCGCACCTGCTCAACTTCGATTCCGTACATGGCCGCTGGGGCCTGGAAGCCCATGCGGACGGCGACGCGCTGGTGATCGGCGAGCATCGCATCGCGCTGACCCGCAACACGGCGATCGGCGATACCGACTGGTCCGGCTGCGACGTGGTGATCGAAGCGTCCGGCCGTTACCGCAAGAAGGAGCTGCTGCAGCCGTACCTCGACCAGGGCGTGGGCCGCGTGGTGGTGACCGCGCCGGTGAAGCAGGCGGGCGTGCTGGACACGGTGGTCGGCGTCAACGACGACCGCTTCGACCCGGCGGTGCAGCGCATCGTCACCGCGGCTTCGTGCACCACCAACTGCCTGGCACCGCTGGTCAAGGTGCTGCACGAAGGCCTGGGCATCCGCCATGGCAGCCTGACCACGATCCATTCGCTGACCAACACCCAGACCATCATCGATGCCGCGCACAAGGACCTGCGGCGGGCGCGCTCGTGCGGCGAGAGCCTGATCCCGACCTCGACCGGCTCGGCCACGGCCATCGCCGAGATCTTCCCGGAACTGCGCGGGCGGCTGGACGGCATTGCGGTGCGGGTGCCGCTGGCGAACGCGTCGCTGACCGATGCGGTGTTCGAAGTGGAGCGCGCGACGACGGTCGAGGAGGTCAACGCCCTGTTCAAGGCCGCCGCCGATGGCGCGCTCGCCGGCATCCTGGGATTCGAGGAGCGACCGCTGGTATCGATCGACTACCGCACCGATCCGCGTTCGGCGGTGCTCGATGCCGGCTGCACGCGCGTCATCAACGGCACGCAGGTGAAGGTCTACGCCTGGTACGACAACGAGTGGGGCTACGTGAACCGCACGGTCGAGCTCGCCCTGAAGGTCGGTTCCGCGCCGCTGCCATGACGCGTGCCGAAGCGAGCGCAGGTGACATGCGTGCCGCCTGGCGGCAGTACGCGATCGTCACTGGCAACTACTGGGCGTTCACCCTGACCGACGGGGCGCTGCGGATGCTGGTGGTGCTGCACTTCCACCAGCTCGGCTACGGCGCACTGCAGATCGCACTGCTGTTCCTGTTCTACGAAATCTTCGGCGTCGTCACCAACCTGGTGGGCGGGTGGCTGGGCGCGCGCATCGGCCTCAACCGGACGATGAACATCGGCCTGGCGCTGCAGGTGGTGGCGCTGTCGATGCTGGCGGTGCCGGCCGCGTGGCTGGCGGTGCCGTGGGTCATGGCGGCGCAGGCACTGTCGGGCATCGCCAAGGATCTCAACAAGATGAGCGCCAAGAGCAGCATCAAGCTGCTGGTGGCCGATGGCGCGCAGGGGACGCTGTACCGCTGGGTGGCGGCGCTGACCGGGTCGAAGAATGCGCTCAAGGGCGTGGGGTTCTTCCTGGGCGGCGCGCTGCTGGCCGTGCTGGGGTTCCGTGGCTCGGTGCTGGCGATGGCCGGTGCACTGGCGCTGGTGTGGATCGGCAGCCTGTGCTGGCTGCGGCAGGACCTGGGCCGCGCCAGCGCCAAGCCGAAGTTCCGCCAGGTGTGGTCGTCGAGCCGCGCGATCAACGTGCTGTCGGCGGCGCGGATGTTCCTGTTCGGCGCGCGCGACGTGTGGTTCGTGGTCGCGTTGCCGGTGTTCCTGGCCGGCGTGCTGGGCTGGGACCACTGGCGCGTCGGCGGCTTCCTCGCTGCATGGGTGATCGGCTACGGCGTGGTGCAGGCATTGGCGCCGCGGTTCACCGCGCGTGCCGGCACCGCGATACCGGGTGGCGGCACCGCGGCCAGCTGGGCGGCGCTGCTGGCCATCGTGCCGGCAGGCATCGCCATGGCGTTGGGCGCCGGTGTGGCCCCAGGGCCGGTGCTGGTGGCCGGCCTGGCGGTGTTCGGCATCGTCTTCGCCATCAATTCCGCCGTGCACAGCTACCTGATCGTCAGCCACGCACGCGCCGACGGCGTGTCGCTCGACGTCGGCTTCTACTACATGGCCAACGCGCTGGGCCGGCTGCTGGGCACGGTGCTCTCGGGCTGGGTCTACCAGGTGGCGGGGTTGCAGGCGTGCCTGTGGATCTCCGCCGGACTGGTGGCCATGGCGGCCCTGCTGGCGAAGGCGATGCCGTCGATCGACCGGCCGATCACTGCCACGCCCTGACCCGCGCGCGCTGCGCACGCTGCAACCGGAGCACACGACATGAGCCTGCTCGAATCCATCCCCGTCCCGAGGCTGCGCGAGCTGCGTGATGCCGACGTCCTGCCGGCGCTGAAGCGCGAGCACCTGCAACTGCCGGTCATCGACGGCCACCCGCCGCGCATCCTGCTGCTGTACGGCTCGTTGCGGGAGCGCTCGTACTCGCGGCTGGCGGTGGAAGAGGCCGCGCGCCTGCTGCGGCTGATGGGCGCGGAAACCCGCATCTTCGACCCGGGCGACCTGCCGTTGCCCGGGCAGGTCGCCGACGATGACCACCCGGCGGTCCACGAATTGCGTGCGTTGTCGGTGTGGTCGGAAGGGCAGGTGTGGTGCAGCCCGGAACGCCACGGCCAGATCACGGGCGTCATGAAGGCGCAGGTCGACCACCTGCCGCTGGCAATGGGCGGCGTGCGCCTCACCCAGGGCCGTACGCTGGCTGTGATGCAGGTGTCGGGCGGCTCGCAGTCGTTCAATGCGGTCAACACGCTGCGGCTGCTGGGGCGTTGGATGCGGATGGTGACGATCCCCAACCAGTCCAGCGTCGCCAAGGCCTGGCAGGAGTTCGACGACGCGGGCCGCATGCGTGCGTCGCCGTACTACGACCGCATCGTCGACGTGATGGAAGAACTGGTGCGGTTCACGCTGCTGACCCGCGCACACGTGCCGGCACTGACGGACCGCTATTCGGAGCGGCGCTCGGCCGCCGACCGGGCCCGGATCGAGTTCGCCCGCAACGCCTCCAGCGGCTGACCCGACGGCACCGCCGGGCCACCGGCGGCGGCCTGCTGCGATGCGTCATGACCCCGCACGCCAACGTGCTAGCGTCGGCGCGCCCGTTCGCGATTGACGTGCGCCCGACCCGGTCACCGGTGGCCGGTCGAGCGGCGCGATTGCGTAGGGGCTCGGGAACTGCCGGCGTCGGGGGACGCGGCGAATTCAGCGGGCACCCGCCAACGGTGGCCGCATCAGCCAGGGGAGAGTCGAGATGGGTTGCCGCAAGCCGGATCGCCGCATGCTGGTCGTGGCCGTCGCCGCCGTGTTGGGCACGATGGTCGCCGCACCGTTGTACGCACAGGAGGCCGCCAACGCCGCGGCGCAGGCGTCCCAGGACGACGAAGAGGAGGCGACCACGCTCGCCGGCCTCACCGTCACCGCGCAGAAGCGCGAGGAAGCCCTGCAGGACGTGCCGATCTCGATCACCGCGTTGCCCGAGCAGCTGCTGCTCGACACCGGCATCCGCGACGTCAAGGACGTCCAGATACTGGTGCCCGGCCTGACCGTCACCAGCACGCAGAGCGAGGCGCAGACCACCGCGCGCATCCGCGGCGTCGGCACCGTGGGCGACAACGCCGGCCTGGAGTCTTCGGTCGGCATCGTCATCGACGGCGTGTACCGGCCCCGCAACGGCGTGGGTTTCGGCGACCTGGGCGAGATCGAGCGCATCGAGGTGTTGAAGGGCCCGCAGGGGACGGTGTTCGGCAAGAACACCTCCGCCGGCGTCATCAACGTCATCACCAAGCGACCCGACTACACGACGCGCGTGGAAGGCGAGCTCACCGTCGGCAACTACAACGCGCTGGGCGTGGCCGGTTCGCTCAACACGCCGATCGGCGACAACGCCGCCTTCCGCGTGTACGCGGCCAAGCGCAAGCGCGACGGCTTCATGGACGTGCGCACCGGCGGCGGCCCGCGCCGCGAAGGCGAGGACTACGACCAGAACTTCCATTCCCTGCGCGGCCAGTTGCTGCTGGAGCCCAGCGACACGCTGGACATCAACTTCATTGCCGACTTCACCAGCCGCGAGGAGAACTGCTGCACCGGCGTGACCGTGGTGCGCGGCGGCACCGCGGCGATCATCGATGCGCTGTCGCCGGACGAAGGCGTGGCACCGGTGGCCGACCCGTTCGCCCGGACGGCGTGGAGCAACCGCAGCACCGAGCAGGACATCAAGGACAAGGGCATCTCGATGGAGACCAACTGGATCACGCCGTGGTTTGGCGGCGCGGTCCTGACATCGGTGTCCGCATATCGCGAGTGGGAGTCCATCAACGGCCTGGACTTCGACTTCAGCAGCGCCGACCTGCTGTACCGAAACGCCGAGCGCGACGAGTCGCTGACGGCGTTCGAGACCACCACCCAGGAGTACCGGTTGACCGGTGCCACCGAGTCCATCGACTGGATGGTGGGCGCGTTCTATTCCAATGAAGACCTCAACCGTAACGAGACCTACCGCATCGGCGGCGCCTACGAGCCGTACCTGTCGATCGCGCTGCTGTCGCTGGTCAACCCGGCACTGGGCCAGCGGCCCGACGCGCCGCTGTTTCTGGCCGACGCCACCGGCCTGCAACCGGGCACCGTGTTCGCCGGCTTCGGCGCGGATGACACGTACCGGCAGAACGCCGAGAGCCTGGCGTTCTTCACCAACAACACCTGGCATGCGACCGATGCGCTCGACCTGACGCTGGGCCTTCGCTACACGCGCGAGGACAAGGCGCTGGACTCGGCGTACTCGAACCCCAACGGCAGCCCCGGCTGCTCGGCGATGCTGTCGCCGGAAGGCCAGGCGCGCATCGCCCAGGCGCTGCTGTCGCGCGGCGTGCCGGCGGCGGCATTGGGGTCGGTGATCCCGCAGGTGATCGGCTACGGCTGCCTGCCCTGGGCCAACCCGCTGCACAACGGTCGCGCCAGCCGCCAGGAGCGCGAGGAGAAGGAGTGGTCGGGAACGCTCAAGGCGGCCTACCGCTGGAACGACACCTGGATGACCTACGCCTCGGCCGCGCGTGGCTACAAGGCGGGCGGTTTCAACCTGGACCGCGTGCAGTCCAACACCGGCCTGTCCAGCGGCACCGCGGGCATCTTCCCGGTGGCTGACACCTCGTTCCCGGGCGAATTCGTCGACAGCTACGAGCTGGGCGCCAAGACCACCTGGGCCGGCGGCAACCTGCTGGTCAACGCCACGCTGTTCCACCAGACCTACGAGGACTTCCAGCTCAACAGCTTCCTCGGTACCAGCTTCGTGGTGCGGTCGATCCCCGAGGTCGTCTCACAGGGCATCGATGCCGAGGTGCTGTGGAACACGGGTTTCGACGGCCTGTCCTTCCAGGGCGGCATGACCTACGCCGACACCCGCTACGGCGACGAGGTGCCGGGGCCCGACTTCGTCGAGCCCGCCGGCGCGCTGTACAAGCTGCCGGGCAGCCGCGTGAGCTTCGCGCCGCTGTGGTCGACGTCCGGTGCCGTGACCTACGAGTGGGGGTTCGGCGCGGACCTGGTGGGCCGGTTCAACCTGGGCGCCAAGTACATGTCCGAGTTCAACACCGGCTCGGACCTGGACGTGGAAAAGGTCCGGGAGGGGTACACCCTCGTCAACGCCCGGCTCGGGTTCGGCGCGCGCGACCGCAGCTGGATGGTGGAGCTGTGGGGACAGAACATCACCGATGAGGAGTACTACCAGGTGGGCTTCGACGCCCCGCTGCAGAACGTCTCGCCGGTGCCGGGCAATCCGTTCAACTCCTACAACGCGTTCCCGGGCGCGCCGGCGACCTACGGCGTCACGCTGCGGGTGATGTACTGACGGGGTAGGGCACTCCGATGCGGTACCCACGCGCCCGGCCGGAAACGGCCGGGCGCTTCGCTATCATGCGGGGCATGAGCAAAGACGTCTCCGATGCCGCGCTGCAGGCGCAGGCCGAACGGGTCGCACAGGCGGCCCTCCAGCACCACCAGCGCCTGGTCACCGCCGAGAGCTGCACCGGCGGCTGGATCGCCAAGACCCTGACCGACGTGGCCGGCTCCTCGGGCTGGTTCGATTGCGGAATGGCGGCCTACAGCTACGAAGCAAAGCAGGCGATGCTGGGCGTCAGCCCGCACACGCTGGAGGACCACGGCGCGGTCAGCCGGGAAACCGTGATCGAGATGGTGTCCGGGGCGCTGGTGCATTCCGGCGCCACGATCGCCGTGGCCGTCACCGGCATCGCGGGGCCCGGCGG
>Ga0156347_1058_pt3 | contig 29039 bp, 14 predicted proteins | sample RifOxyA1_FD_107994 | JGI IMG/M metagenome (GOLD analysis project Ga0156347, IMG submission 107994) | Xanthomonadales bacterium RIFOXYA1_FULL_69_10 | reverse complement strand
AGCCGCGGCAGCCCGTTGTGGTCGCTGGTCGAATCCTGCTGCAGCGAGCGCCAGTTGTCGCGGCTGATCGGCTTGCCGGGCAGGTGCTCACCGACCTCCGCCTGCAGCCTGCCCAGCGCCGGCGGCAGCGGCACCACCAGGCGATGGCGGCCGCGTGCGGCGGCGGTCATGTGCACGATCTCCGCCAACGTGTAGCGGTCGGGGCCGACCAGGTCGAAGCTCTGGCCGATGCTGGCCGGGTTGGCCAGCGCGCGCGCGAAGGCCTCGGCCACGTCACCCACCCACACCGGCTGGAAGCAGGCCTCCGCGCCGCCCAGCGGCAGCACCGGCATGAACTTCAGCAGCCCGTCGAACCGGCAGAACAGGCCATCGCCCGGGCCGGCGATGACCGACGGCCGCAGCAGCGTCCACTCCAGCCCGGACCCGCGCACCCGTGCCTCGGCCTGTCCGCGCGCCTGCAGGTAGTGGCTTTCGCCGTCGCCGGCGTGCAGCGCGCTCATCTGCAGCAGCCGGCGCACGCCGTTGGCCTGCATCGCTTCGAGGAGGGTGTCGACCAGCTCGACGAACACGCGACGGAACCCGCTGCCATCGTCGCCGCGCTCGTTGAGGATGCCGACCAGGTTGACCACCGCGTCGGCGTCATCGAGGACGGCGCGCAGGAACGTGCCGTCATGGACGTCGCCTTCGATCAGGCTGGCGTTGCGCGAGAAGTGCGCGCGCGCGTCGTCGCTGATGCCGCGGCTGAGCACGGTGACGCGGTGACCATCGGCCAGCAGCCGCGGCACCAGGTGGCGGCCGACGAAGCCGGTGCCGCCCAGGACCACCACGTGCTGGCGCATCGCCGCCACGTCAGCCGCCGGTCGCGTCCGAAGTGCTTGCCGTCGCGGCCGGCGCGGGGCAGGCGAAGCCCTTGCGCGGGCCTTCGATGCGGCCCTGCATGCGGTCGCTCAACCGCAGCGCATCGCCGTCCAGGCGCCAGTCGTAGATCACGCTGAAGGCCAGCACGCGCGCCACGTACTCGCGCGTTTCCTTGTAGCTGATGGTCTCGATCCAGAAGTCCGGGTCCATCCCCGGGCGCTGGCTCTTCCAGCGGTTGAGCGGCGCCGGGCCGGCGTTGTAGCCGGCGATGGCCCAGTACGGCCGGCCGCCGTACTCGTCCATCATCTGGCGCAGGTAGGCCGTGCCCAGCGCGATGTTGGTGTCGGCGTCATACAGGCTGGAGGTGCCGCTGTACGGGATGCCGTAGCGGCGTGCGACCGCCGCGCCGGTGGACGGCAGCACCTGCATCAGGCCCATGGCGTCGGCGGGCGAGCGCGCGCGCGGGTTGAAGATGCTCTCGGCGCGGATCTCGGCCGCGACCCAGGCCGGGTCGATGCGGTACTTGGCCGACTCGCGGCGGATGGTGGCGGCGTGGTCCAGCGGGAAGCGCAGGTGGTACAGGCGCAACTCCTCCGGCTCTCCGCGACCCAGCGCGAACACGGCGCGGTCGTACCAGCCGTTGGCCTGCGCGTACTCCACCGCGATGCGGCGCTGGTCGTCGGTGAAGCGCGACATGGCCTCGGCCCATTCGGCCACCGCCGGGCCGTGGCGCTCGATCCGGTGCAGCGACATCGACCGCACGATTGCCGGGTCCTTGGATACGGCTGCGCGCTCGGCCGGCGTCGCCTCCAGCTGCCAGGGGCAGAGCGCATAGGGCGCATCCAGGCGGTCGGCGGCCAGGAACCCGTGGAACTCGGGCTGGCGCGCGGCGGCACGGTACAGGCGGTCGGCCGCGGCCCTGTCACCCGTCAGTTCCGCCAGTCGCGCTTCGAAGTACTGCCAGCGCGAATCGCTGCGCTGCTTGGCGTCCATCTTGCGGATCGCGGCGAGCGCGGCGGGCCAGTCCGACCGCGCCATCGCCTCGCGCACGCGCCACTCGTGCAGGCGCTCGTCGTAACTGGTCTCCGGCACGAGGTTGAGGCGGCGCGCGGAGTCCGGCAGGTACGAGGCCACCGTCCAGAGCGCGATCTGGTACATCGCCCGGCCACGGTCGGCCTCGGTGAAGCCCAGCGCCTGCGCATGCTGCGCCAGCAGCGACTCGGCGCGCCCCGGGTCGTCCTTGCCCAGTTTGGCCAGGCCGTGCGAGGCGACCAGGCGGCTGCGCTCGATCTTGGGCCAGTTGAGCGCGCGCGGGTGCACGGCGTCGAGGAAAGCGGCGTAGTCGTTGGCCAACGCGCGCTCGGACTCCGGCAGCCCTTGGGCGATGCTGCGCATCACGCCCGGTTGCCATTCGGCGACGGCCTTGTCGAAGCGCTCCCAGCGCAGCGCCGGGGTCAGGCCGCCGCTGCGTTCGAGCGCAGCGAACACCGGGTCGCACGCATTGGGCAGCGAGGCGCCGCTGCTGCGCCAGATCGCCTGCGCCTGCGCCGTCCAGTCGGCACCGGTGCGGCCGAGAACCTGCTGCGCGTTGAGCGCGTGGCATCGCAGCGCGGTGTCGTCCACAGACGGATCCCACGCGGCGAGGTAGCCGGACCAGTCGTCGGTGCGGGCGCGCGACACCAGCCAGCTTTCGCGGAACGCATCCGCCACGGCCTGTCCGCGGTAGCGCTGCAGGAACGCCTGCGCGCGGCTGGCGGGCAACGTGTCGATGTTGCGGCGCAGGTCGGCCAGCTCGATCCAGCCGTACAGCGGATGGTCGGCGAGGTCGCCGTACTGACTCGCTTCGAAGCCCCCGCGCTCGGCCGCTTCAAGCGCCGAGCGCACCCGGCCCAGCCGCGGGTCGGCCAGCGGCTGCATCGACGATTTCAACGGCGGCGGTGTGGGGCTTGCCGCAGGCGGCGAGGTGGCGCGCTCGGGTGCGGGTGACTGGGCGCAGGCGCTGGTGGCAAAGGCCGTGGCCAGCGCGGCGATTAGGATGGGGAGGGGGCGGGAGGCAGGCATCGGCCGACTATAACCGCGCGAATATGAAGCGCCGGTGGGGTCGGATGGGCGCCCCGAGAGCGCCGCAATGAAGCATGGGAGACGGGTTTGACGATGGGTCCGGAGTGGGCGTCGCTGGCGGCGCAGTGGGGCATGTTCCTGGTGCTGGGCGCGGTTGCCGGGGTATTGGCGGGCCTGCTCGGCGTGGGCGGCGGGCTGGTGCTGGTGGCGGCCCTGGCCTGGTTGCTGCCGACCCTGGGCGTGCCGGCCGATGCGGCAATGCACGCGGCGCTGGCCAGCTCCCTGGCGAGCATCGTGCTGACGGCGGCGGCGTCGGCCCGCGCGCATGCCAGCCGCGGCAGTGTGTTGTGGCCGACCGTGGCGTGGATGGTGCCGGGCCTGCTGCTGGGCGGTTGGCTCGGCAGCTTCGTGGCGGTACGGATCGACGGCGATGTGTTGCGCTGGATCGTGGCGGGGTACTGCCTGCTGGCGGCGGTGCAACTGCTGCGCGGCGCACGTCGCGGCGCGGGCGACGACCTCGCCCCGACACCCCGTGGCTGGCCGATGACCGCGGCCGGCACCGGCATCGGTGCGGTGTCGGCGGTGGTCGGCATCGGCGGCGGCAGCATGACGGTGCCGCTGCTGGTCTGGCGCGGGGTCGCGCCGGTGCGAGCGGTCGGCACGTCGTCGGCCTGCGGCATCGCGATTGGCTTTGCCAGCGCCGTCGGTTATGCGTTTCACGCCCCGCCCGGCGCGCTGCCCGAACACGCGGTCGGCTACGTCTACCTGCCGGCCGCCATCGGCGTCGCCATGGCCTCGGTGCTGGCCGCGCCGTGGGGCACCCGGCTGGCGCACCGCCTGTCGGGCGACGCGTTGCGTCGGGTGTTCGCGGCGTTCCTGCTGATGGTCGCGCTCGCACTGATCGCGGGACGGTAGCTCGCGATCCTCGGGCCGGCCGGGTAGGCTGTTCGTTAAAGAAAAATATGGCCGCTGATTGCAAGCATAATTTGGCCGTTGCCCTCCAAGCGCGGCCTGAACGGCAGACTGAGCTGGCGAAATAAGGGCCTCATTTAAGGGGTCAATCCGACAGGGAGCTTGTTATGCAGAGGAGCTAGCGGCATAAGCGCACGCACCTCGACCCTCGCGAACAACAAAGGCCCGCATCAAGCGGGCCTTTTTCATCACACGGCAGCCCGGGTAAGACCAATGACCGCACCGGGGATTGCCGCAGGGAAGCTCGAATTGATCTAGGTGCATTGCGAAAATCGCTGCTGAGTCAGTTGCAAGAAAATGAACCTGATCCCGTTAATTGCGTTAATCCGCAGGCCAGGCAATCCTACCGGCCGCATCGGGCATATCCGCAGCGGAACTCCGATGATTAGGTGTGCATCGTGGTCACTTCGCCGCGCTGCTTCTGACTAGTACTTTAAGTAGAGAAATCAGACTCTGACCCCTTGGTTTTTCTTGCCTCTGCTAGCACGCATGCTCAACGTCACCGCCGAAGACCTGATCGGCGTCTAACCGCCCGTTCCACTCGCAGGCGTGGGCCAGCGCCGAAGCCCCAACAGCAGCTCAAACACATCAGCTAGCCGCCTAAGTCCCAGCAGCGGTTCGTAATGCAGATGCTCTATCGACCTGCAACAGCGGGCCAGTGAAGAGGCGCGCCATGACCGATGCCGCCGATCTAATCGACGATCAGTGCTAGATCGCTCCCTGCGCGGCGAGCGCGCCGTCTATGACCTCAGCGCGGCCGGACAAGCGCCGTTCTACAACGTGGTCGGCCTCGCCGACCCGACCTGAGCGCTAGCACGGCGGCGGTGTTACAGAACCCTAGTGCGCGGCTTGCCGGTGGAAGAGTCGAACTCCTCGGTGACCCCAGCGGCACCTCGGTCGGCTCCCACGCTGAGCTCCCAGAAGTAGGGCCGCGCTACTTCCACCAGCCGCTTGGAATCGCCTCGGCAAGCCAAGGTTGAGTCCGTCGGATGCCGGGCTTCTTTTTAGGAGGCGGCTCGAGTATTTCCGCCCCGTTTGATCGCATCAACGAAATGTCACGCGGACTTGGCGTTCTTCCAAGCTCTCAAGAGGTTGGCTCCCCCTAAATAAACTGAGATTCCGATATATGGAATTAGCCAGGCGATCGCAATAAACGAGCCCCAATCGCAAAGATTGTTTCGCGCTCGAACCACGAAGAAACTTCCTAAGAACATTGCTGCCATTGAGAAGATCAAGGTGATCCCGAGCAGCGCCGCAATAACTTTATTCAGCACATGATCCGAGGTCGGTTGCTCACCATTTAAGGCGATGCTAAATACACCAATTACGAGCAAAGCCACGATCAAGCTCAATAATGAGACAGAAGCTAGTGCAGATACAAAACGATGTTCGCTATTAAGCAAATCAACAGAGCGCTTCATTTTTTATCTCCGGTCCAGTCAATACTTAGGTCGCTATTTCGATAGCGCTCTGTCCAAACGCTTTGAGTCAATTCTTCCTTCCACTCGATAGACGCCTTGAAAGCCACTATTTCCCGACTTGCTTGCAGGATCGCTTCTCAATGCATCAATTGCCTTGCCAAAATCTATGGAGCCCTTCACACGAATTACCGCCGCACTAAAGGTTCCGGATATCTCGCCATTAGTGCCATCTTCGTCAACCTCCAGATCTGCGCTCTTGAAACCCGCCATCCAGCCGCCCTTTGAACTTTTCTCGCTGTAAATTAGGCCATTGCGGCCTTGCTCTGACCGCTCTAGGGAACCCTTGTAGCCGAGTCCAAACCTACCGCCTTCGACGGCCATTGAGGGGCCGGCTACTTCTTGAAACGCATAGGTATCGGAGAGAGTCGCGCCGCCGCCAAAAGACGCATCGCCTAACCCTAGAGACGCTTTGACGGGACCTATCTTCACTTTTGCTTGAAGGCCCATTCCACCTGACACTTCGACCTTGAACGAATCGAAGAACATGTCCCAATCGGCGCGTCCATCCGGATCGATAAATCGATATGGGTTATTGGCGGCGTACTTATATCGATTGAAGTTGGCACCTGTGTTGCTATCAGCGGCGATTGGATCAACGCTGAGGAACCTACCGATGGTTGGATCGTAGTATCGCTGCTGCATATACGTCAGCCCGGTAGCCGCATCCTGCACATGTCCGGTATAACCTGGCCCGCCATAAACGGCTGGCGTTAGCTGCGCGCCGAATGGCTCGTACTCCCGGCGCTCGATCACATTGCGGCTGGCATCCGTCACTGCCACGACGCTGCCCAGGCCGTCGGTGTGGATGTATCGCACCGTCTGGGCGTGTGTGGGCAGTGCCATGGCGCAAAGCAGCGCCAGCATCATCCTGATGATCATTGTTCACCCCCGGTCTCATCATCCTGTTCCGGCGCGGTCGACTCCGGATCCGTTGCCGCGTCTTCCTGATCGGCTGATTCGGCGACGTCATCGGGCTCCCCGGCGTCCGCGTCCCCAGTGGCCTGCATCATCACCGGGAACCCGACTTCCGGTCGCGTCACCGCCGACCAGTTCGAGCATACGTAGCTGTTGCATGCGCGCACGGAGTAGCCCTGGCTGAAACACGCCGCGTCGAACGTATAGAGCGTGCCGGTGCCGGAGTGGATGGTGGCCGTGCCCGTACGCAGTTCGTAGCGCGTGGCCCCCGACACGGTGTTCCAGGTCACCCGGCAGGAGTAGTTGGTGGGCTGCTGGACCATCAATCCCGTCGGGACCGGCAACGGGGGCGCGGTAATCGATACCGCCTTGAGCGCCGAGAACGGACCGCATCCGGCGACATTGCAGCCGCGCACGCGGTACTCCCACGTACCGACCGAGCGACCCGTCACCGCTTCGCTCGTGCCAGCCGCGTCATGGATGGTGGCGAACGTGCCGCCGGACTTGCGCTCCTGCAGCTGGTACTTGGTTGACGTGGCCACGCCCGTCCAGCTGACGGTATAGCTGCCACCCTGGTTGGTCGCGGGGACGGTCAGGGAGGGTGCCGCCGTCGGCGGCCGCGTGACCTGTACGCCCTTGATGGCGCCGTAGCTCCCACAGCCGGCAGCATTGCAACTGCGCGCCCGGTACTCGTAAAGCCCCGTGACCTTGCCCGAGACCGCCTTGCTGCGGCTCGAGGCGTTGTGGATCTCCGTCCAGCTGCCGCCATTGAATCGCTCCACCAGCCGGTAGGCGGTCGTGTTGGCCGTGGATGTCCACGTGACCGTGAAAGCCCCGCTGGTGTTGGTGGCGGGGACCGTTACCGCCGGCGCAGCCGTCGGCGGGCGGGTGACCGCGATGCTGTCGACCGCGCCGTAGGCACTGCACCCGGCGTCATTGCACCCACGGGCGCGGTACTCATAAGTACCCGTGGTCTTGCCCGAGACCGCCTTGCTCGTGGCCGGGTCGTTGTGGATCTGCGCCCAGGAGCCGCCGGCGACGCGCTCCTGCAACTGGTAGTAATCCGTTCCCGCCACGGCGGACCAGCTCACGGTGTAGCTGCCCGTCAGGCTGCTGGCGGGCACCGTCGCGGAGGGCGCCGGAGGGGGGAAGATCACGGTGGTGGATGCACTTGCCGACGCGGCGCTGCAGCCACCGTCGTTACAGGCGCGGACGCGGTAGTCATGGGTGCCCGCAGGTTTTCCGGACAGCGACGCGCTTAGGGCAGCGCCCTCGTATATCTGCGCCCATGCGCCGCCGTTGAGGCTTTCGTCGAGCTGGTAGCGATCCGCTGCGGCCGCGGCCGTCCAGCTGACCGCATAGGCGCCGTTGAGCCCCGTCGAGGGGACGGTGAGTTCGGGCGGGGACGCCGGCGGCAGTTGGATCGAAATCGCGCCAATGGCGCTCCAGCGGCCGCAGGCGCTCGTGGAGCACGCGCGTACCCGGTAGCTGTAGCTGCCGGAACCCTTGCCCGAAAGCGCCGTGCTGGTGCCTGCCGCATTGTGGATCAGGGTCCACTGCGCGCCATTGGCGCTCTCGTGCAACTGATACTTGGTGGCCTGGTGCGACGCGCTCCAGCTGACGTTGTAGCTGCCGGTGCTGCTGTAGGACGGCACCGTCAGGGCAGGGGCGCCCAGCGGAACGGCACCGCTGACCTGCGCCACCAGGCTGCCGTTGAGGTAGACATGATCGGTGGCCTTGCCAGTGCGATGGTCTTCCTGGTGGCGCAGCACGCCGTCCTGCCCGTACATCGAGTAGATGTCGCCGTTGGCATGGGTGGCGGATACCCGGCGGCCGTGGGCGTCGTATCGGTAGGTTTCGCGCCCCTCGACTTCGCGCAGGCGGTTGCCGTGGTCAAACCGGTGGGTCACACCGTTCTTGTTCTCCAGGTTCCCCTGAGGGTCGTAGCCCAGGCCGATAACGGTAGCCCCGGCCGTGGTAATCACGTTGGTCAGCTGGTTCTTGTTGTTGTAGTCGTACACGTGATTCCGGCCGGCCACGTTGACCGTGCGCAGGTTGTCCAGCACGTCGTAGCTGTAGCTGGCGTTACCGAACATGGCAGAGGATGCGGTCTCCAGGCGGCCAAGGCCGTCGTAGGTCATATCGCGGTTGCCGCGAGCGCCAGGCAGTCCGTCGCTGATTGCAAGGACATTGCCGGTGGCGTCGTAGTCCACGCTGTCGTCCAGGAACGCGGTGGCGCCGTAAGCGTCCCGACTGCGCTCGGGCAGGCCGCGCGCGTTCTGCTGCAAGGTGTGGACGATGCCGTTGCCGTAGGTGAACTGCTTCATCGCGCCGTTGGGGAAGTAGCTGACGCTGCTGGCGTAGCTGCCGGCCCGGCGGGGCTGCCCCAGGGCATTGGGCAGGTAGTCGACCGTCGTGCCTGACGGATAGGTGTGGCTGTAGAGATGGCCGTTGGTGGTGTACGCGTACCCCAAGGCCAGGCTGGCGATGTCGGGCTGCACCAGCGATTCACCTGTTATCAGGCGACGCTTGTTGTAGGTGTAGTGGTTGACCACGGCCGCCTCGCCATCCTCGTTGAGGGTGGTGACCTGCTCCGGCAGCCCGTCCGGTGTGTACTGCCAGACCTGGTCACCGTTGCCATCGGGGAACGTCAGCGTGCGGAGTCGATTGCGCCCGTCGTACGTCCGGCCAATGCGGGCAGCGGTGGCCACGCTGGCGTGGTCGCAGGCGGTTGTCGATGGCAGGCTGAGGCCGGACGCGCTCCACGACAGGTTGCCCGCAGCGTCGTAGGCCATGACGGTGCTGCCGGTTTCGGGCTCGATCGTCTTGCACAGCTGCTGGGCGGCGTCATAAACGTAGCTGCGACGCGCTGACATCGATCCCGGTGCATCGCGGCGGACGATGTACGTGGGTTTCCCGAAGGCATCGCGGCCGATGTAGTTGTACTGGCCCTCTGGGGATACAACAAGCTCGGGTCGGTCCGTAGCAGGCTCATCCAGAGCCCAGAAGCGCGTTTCCGTAATCTTCCCTCGCGGGTCCGTGACACGGCTCCGGAAGCCCGTCAGGTATTGGCTTATCGTGCTGAGCAAGCCCAGCTCCGAGTCTTGCGATGCCGAGGTGGGACGCCCCAGCGCATCGAACTCCGACCAGGAGCCAGTCGTCGGACTGCTGCTGGTGCTGGGGTAGGACGCAAACACTACCCGACCGTTGTGATCGTAGGCGAAGCGCTGGAATCGCTGCGTACCGGCGACGTCTCCGTGGTCGTATTCACGCGTGAGCAGGGGCTGCCACAGTGCGTCGTAATAATTGATCTTGAAGCCATTGCCGGTGCGGACCGTTTGACGCCAGTGTCCGCCTGCAATGCCGTACTCGCTGGCTGCCACCTGCTCGAACGACTGCACGGTGCTGCTCCACGCCACATCGTCATTGGCTGGATAGGCAATGGTCGCCAAGCGCCCCATCTGATCGTAGGTGTAATTGTGTGCGTAGCCGTTCTCGTCAGTTGCGCGCGTCACCCAGCCCGCCGGGCTGACGACAGCAGAGACCGATGATCCGTCTTCGTAGCCGATCGACCGCGGAACACCGCGGTACCAGCTGCCCAGCGTGGTGACGTTGTTGTTGCCGTCCTTGACCGTGGCGACCGTTCCGTCGGCGTTGTACGTAAGTGACTGCACGAGCTTTCCGAAACTGGAAATCGTGCTGGGCAACGCATAAGTGGAATGGTAGGTGGCAGAGCTCATCACCTGGCTCGCGCCCGGTGCGGTCTTGGTCACCGACGCCACCTGCCCGAGTACCCACTTTGAAAGGTTGTGGTGGTAGGCCGTGACTTCCGTCCGAGCGGGGTTGTTCACGAGCGTGCTGGCCCGCGTGACATTGACCGGGTTCGCAAACTCGTCGAGCTGCGAAATGGTCCGCGAGAACGTTGCGCCGCCCTGCACGATAGAGCGCGCTACCGTCGGCCTGTGGTACTCGGAGGTGAAGCCTTCCCCGTTCATGCGTGGGCTCGTGCCCCACTTCGCGGGGTAGGCCTTGTCGACCTGGCTCAGATCGTAGGTGTGCTGGGTGCTGCGCAGGACCGTGGAAGAACCGGTCCCCACTTCGACCTTCAGCAACTTGCCCTCGTTGTAGCGGTAGCTGTTGCCGTGGTGATAGCGCACCCAATGGCCGGCAGGATCGGTCACCGTGGTCACCGATGACCCGGCGCAATCATCCGAGGTGCACTGCGGAATGCTGCAGTCCTTGTCGACGGGGCAGACTGGGTGAAGCGAACTTCCGCTTGGGTAGAAGAACGTGGCGGGTGACTGGTACCCGTAGGACCACGTACGGGTGGGGAGCCCCGGTCCGGAGACGGTCTTCTGCGTCAACGCGAGGCTGTGGTGCGAAATCGGCCAGAAAGGCAGGTCGTCAGTGACGTCGTTATAGGGGGACGTGAAGTTCGTGCAATTGACGGGCACATTGGTCCGCCCCTGGTGCTGGACATCCACCTGGAACTGTCCCGTAGCCCCCGAGGGGTGCGTGACAGAGCCACTGAAGGTGGTTGGGGTTACCAGATCGGGTTGTCGCGTACATGACCGCCATGGTTCCCCGGGCGGTCCCTCCTGGTACTTCACCCGGGCACTCAGGAGCCCCGTGAAGTTGATCGTCCACTGCGACTGGTCGGGCTGGATGACCGTCCGGAGGGTGTGATCCACGCTGCCGGCCGCAGCGTACTGGTACTGCCATGTGCGCGTGTCTGTCGATACCGAAGCCACCCTGCCCTGGGTGTCATAACCGACATCGATCTGGCGCCCGTCGCTGGACAGGATCTTGGTCAGCTTGACGGGTGCGGTGCGCGCATTCGTGTAGGTGTACGTCACCCAGTTTCCGAAGCGATCTTCGACCCGGGTCGGGTACAGCACGTTGCGGCGGCGGGCGTGCTGGTAGTCGATCTGCTCGGTGTTGCCGGGATCGCCGATGATCGTGCTGCTCTTGATCTGCGGCTCCAGGTACTGGGCCATCCAGTCGAACCAGTACTTGGTTCCATCAGGGGCCACCGCGAGGAAGCCTTCGCCACCGCCTGACCAGTTCTTGATCGCCGAAAGGCACGACACGCGGGTCTGGTCGGCGGTCACCCAGTAGTAGGGCCCGCCTGTAGTGGGCTTGGGGGCACCAGCGGCCAGCAGCATCATCTCGCCGCCACCGGTGGGCAGGCTCATCTGATGACCCTGCCAGAACTCGAAAGGCTCGAACCGGTTGTTGGTCCCTACCCACACGGCGGGTGGGCGCGCGGCGCCGACCGTGGTGACGGAGCACCGCTTGTACGGAGTCGCTACCGCGCCACTGATCCAGTCAGGCGCGAATACGCCGCTGATGTTGGGGAGGTCGATCTCCCAGTCAGCCAATGGGAAGTCGTTGTAGAGATGGGAGCCTTCGCGGCCGCGGACGGAGAACGTGCGCGTGAAGGCCACCGGCAACGCGTTGTTGCCTGGCACCGCTACGTCGGTCACAGAGAACGACAGCGCACCGTTGGACAGGCTGACCTGGTCACCGAAGAGGTCAGGACCCAATGCGTTGACCTTGCCACTGGCCTCTACGCGCTTGCCGTACTCCTCCCAGACCTGCTTGGCCTCTTGCGCGTGCGCCGTCTGGGTCGCCAGACCCATGCCGGCGATGGCGAAAGTCCACGCGACAAGTGCAGACGCGCCCAAGACCGGCCGATTGGCCGGAGCAATCCCGTGCTTCATCAAGTTGTCCCCATCACCTTTGCGCACCCGTCGCGGGTGGGCTCCTTGGCGCGCTTGAGCTAGCCCCCTAGCAAGCGCATCTCGTCCTTAGGACGAGGCTGGACATTAGCGCTCCCCAGGCACTCCGGACAAGTGGGGCGTGAAACCCCACCTCGCCCCCGTTGGCGCTACGAAGAGAGCAAGCGGCAGGCGATGAGAGCGTAATCGACTTACGAATCACTTGGAGCTTTCGGGAGCAGGCAGATCAGGTGCTCCCGAGGCCCCCTAATACATTCACGAGGATATGAGCGCCGCTGCAGGCGGCCAATCTACGGCTAAAGGCACGCAAGGTGTTCGTTAAGCATAACTTGGGCGACGCAGGTCCTGAATCTCGCGCATCATTAACAGAGGCAATTTCCGGGCCATCCCATTAGAGTTATGGCGCCCCCCTCTAAGCAAGCGCCCTTAAGACCCCGCAAATAAGGCCATCATGTTCAGCAAAGTGTAGTAACCAAAATTGCCTAGCGTAGTTTCACGAATCTTCGGATTCAGAAGTCCGATGAGTGCTTGAGCAGACGAAAAGCACTTCAGGTTGGTCGGGGACGCAGGCTACATAGACCGGGCCTCCGGGGCGATCTGCACTTACGTCCTCTCGTTCAACTTTCCACGCCCAGTTGCCATCGGGTGGATAATCATCCAAGTGAATAAGTTCGATCGTAGAATTCCCGGCTGCTAATATTAAGTCGCCGTTAGATTCCAACTTAACATCTCTGACATACTCGCCAATAAGAGGGTGGGCGTGCTTAAGAAACATGCCCCTTTCGTTTGACGAGGGGCAAAGCGCTGGGAGCGCAGTTCCTTTTTTGACTATCGCGTCACACAGCAGGTGGAGATTGACGTAATGGAATCCCCCGCTGGAACCATCCGCAATAAATCTCAGGGTCACTTGAATGCTATATGCAATAATCTGGTCCAATTGCGAATTAACAAGCAATGAGTGCAGAATATCGGCCGCGCAATAAGCGCTTTTGGTAGGTATGCGGCTCATTTTTTACGCTCCCTGAAAACTATGTGACTGCCTGTACGCTGCTCACCTCGCGGGATATTACCGAAGTTCCTTCCATTCGCGGGATTGACGGGCTGTCGAGTTCCTTCTCGAGTGGTAACAATACGGGCCGGATGTTTGGGCCCTCCGTCCATCACTCTGACATCCATCTTCATGTCTCGGATGTTGTGTAGCGTGCCGGTCTCCGTGCCTGCATCATTGGAGATTCGCCGGCCACCGTGACCTGCAGCTTCAAGCGCAGCACGGGCCTCTCCTGGATTTCGACCCACGGAGATGCCGGCAACAACCGGGCTATCCGCTATTCCGTCCCGGCCAAGAAATCGAATTACACCGACAAGCGTTTGAGGTGCAAAGAGTCCACCAACCACAACCGTGCCCGCAGCTGCGAGAACGCTAGCGCTCCCTTCAGGTGGTGGGCCATTTCCGAGACAGTGATCGCACTGACCGGTTATCTTCGCGGTTACTGCCGCGCCCTCTCTCCCATCCGGGTCAGTAAATCTATACGGGTTGTTGAAGGCATAGTTGTACCGATTGAAATTGTCACCTTCAGGGCGAGCTGACACCGGGTCCACAGTCACGAAACGACCAATTCTCGGGTCGTAATAGCGCTGCTGCATATAAGTCAGCCCCGTAGCCGCATCCTGCACATGGCCGGTATAACCCGGCCCGTCCTGAACGGCTGGCGTCAGTTGCGCGCCAAATGGCTCGTACTCCCTCCGCTCGATCACGTTGCGGCTGCCATCCGTCACCGCCACGACGCTGCCCAAGCCGTCAGTGTGGATGTACCTGACGGACTGCTGCGCGTGTGCAGGGAGAGTTAGCAGGGCCAGAAGCCCGAAAATCCAGCGCATCTTCATAGCGGGTCCCCTCCGCCGTAATCGATCGTTTCAACGGTCTGCGTTCGAGGTGGCGACCACGCGGAGCAGCCAGCCACGTTGCAGCTCCGAACGACGTAACTCGGTGCACAGTACTGTGCTGAATAAGGACCGGAGCTCACTGATGTTTCAGGGCCGGTGTAAAGCGTGCTCCCTCCAACCGCCTGCAATTGGTACTCATTAGCCCCAGTGGCGCTGGTCCATCGCACCGTGCAGGTCTGCAGGGTGCCAGGTGTGTTGATCATCAAAACCTTGTGCGCCTGCGTGATCGATGGAACCGGTGGCGGCAAGATCACAGTTGTTGCCTTGATCGCGGAGAAAGACGCACACCCCGCGATATTGCAGCCCCGCACGCGATAGGAATACGTGCCGGCGGCCCGCCCTGAGAACCCGCGGCTTCTGGAGGACGTGTTCTGGATGTTGGTCCAAGCACCGCTACCGATCCTTTCTTGCAGTTGGTACGTGGTAGCGGTTGCGACCGACGTCCAGCTGATGCTGTAGCTGCCGTTCAAACCTTGCGCCGGGACCGTCAGCGTGGGTACTGCCGTCGGCTTGAGCGTGACGAGGATGGTCTTCGCCGCAGACAGAGGGCCGCAACCTGCGTCGTTACAAGCCTTGACGCGATAGCTGTACTGACCTGCCGCAGCACCTGAGACGCTCCGAGACAAAGCGGTGCCGCTTTGCAGCAGCGTCCAGCTCCCGCTTCCCACTCGTTGCTCCAACTGGTAACTGGCTGCTGTCGCAACCCCAGCCCAACTCACGACGTATGCGCCGGTAAGACTTTGCGATGCCAGCGTTAGTGACGGGCCCGAACTCGGGGCATAGATGGATTGGACTGACTTAGTCGTCGACAGCGGGCCGCAGCCCGCCGGGTTGCATCCCTTGACGCGGTAGGCGTACGAACCCGCCGCCTTTCCGCTGAATACACGACTTAGCGAAGCCCCCGTATAGATCGTCGACCATGCGCCGGAGTTCGCGCTCTCCTGTAGTACGTACTCGGTTGAACCCGGCGCCACCGTCCAGGAGGCTGTGAAACCGCCATTGGGCGCCGTCGAGGGCAGGGTGACAACGGGCGCAGAACTCGGAGGGAGCTCGACCGTGATGGCGTGAATCGCGCTCCAGCCACTGCAGTCCGATGTGTTGCACGCGCGGACGCGGTACCGGTATTCGGCACTGGATTTTCCGGTAAGCGACCGGCTGGTGGACGTTCCAGAGTACGACCCTTGCCATGTGCCGCCATTAGTGGACTCCTGCAACTCATAGCGCGTGCTGGAGGGCGTCGCGGTCCACTGGACCTGGTATGCGCCGTTGGCGCTGTAGCTGGGCACTGTCAGCACAGGCGTGCCGGGAGCGAACGTGTCTTGGACCTCCGCGACCAGGCTTGAGCCAAGCATCACATAGCTGGTGGCCTTACCTTTGCGCAGATCGCGCTGGTATCGCAGTACACCATCCTGCCCATACATCGAGCGAATGCTTCCCAGCGCAGGGTGGTCGGCTTCGAACCGGCGCCCGTGAGCGTCATAGCGATAGGTTTCGATGCCCACCGCCTGTCGCAGCCGATTGCCAAGGTCAAAGTCGAACTCCGCGCCATTCTTGTTCGCCAAGTTGCCTTGGGCGTCGTAGCCCAGCCCGATAACCGTCGCGCCGCTTGAATTCCTGACGTTTGTCAGCTGCTGGCGGCTGTCGTATTCGTACGTGTGGTTGCGTCCGGCAACGGAGACGGTTCGCAGGTTGTCGAGCGCGTCGTAGCTGTAACTGGCCTGCCCGAACATAGGCGAGTTGGCTGCAGTCAGACGATCAAGTCCATCGTAGGACAGGTCGCGATTGCCTCGGGCCCCAGGCAGTCCATCGCTGATCGCAAGGACGTTGCCATTCTGGTCGTAGTCCATGCTGTCATCGTGGAAGGCTGTCGAGCCGTACGCATCACGGCTGCGTTCGGGCAGGCCACGGGTGTTCTGAGTCAACGTGTGGACAATTCCATTGCCGTATGTGAACTGCTTGATGGCGCCGTTCGGAAAATACGAAACGTTGGTCGCGTAGCTGCCCGCGCGTGTTTGTTGGCCCAACGCGTTCGGTGCGTGGTCCAGCACCAAGCCACCCGGGTACTGGAGCGAGGCCAAGTGGCCGTTCGGGTTGTACTGATACCCGATTGACCAGGCCGTCTGGCCCAGTGGCGTCATGGTCTCGCTGGCAAGCAAGCGCCGCCGGTTATATGTATACGCATTCGTTACAGACGACGTGCCGCCGTCGTTGTAGGTGACGACCTGTTGGGGCAAGCCATCAGGTGTGTAGCCCCAGGTCTGGTTTCCGTTTCCATCCGGAAATGTCAGGGTCTGAACCCGATTACGCGCGTCGTACGTGCGCGTGATCTTGATGCCGCTAGGTACGCTAGACTCGCACGCCAAGGCGGGATAGTTCTGTCCCGAAGCGCTCCAGCTCAGATTGCCAGCGGCGTCGTAGCCCAGGACAGTGCTGAGCGTTTCAGGCTCGACTGTCTTGCATAGCTGTTGCCGGCTGTCATAGATGTAGTGACGCGTGACTGCTGAAGTGCCCGACATATCAGAGCGTGTAATGCTGCGGGCCTTACCCCAGGCATCGCGCTCAATGTCTGTCCGTCCACCCGGGTAGGTGATGGCGACGGGCCAGTCTTCGGTGGGAACATCAAAAGCCTTGTACCAGGTGCGTGTGACTTTGCCGCGGGGATTGGTCGCGATCTTATAGCCGTTGGTCGACTCGTAGTTGATCGTTGTTGTGAGGGGACCTAGCTCCGAAGCTTGGACGATCTTGCGCGTACGTCCCAAGACGTCGAAGGTGGTCGTGGTGCCGACGGTAATTCCTGCAAGGCTTGTCGCACTCGCCACAGGATAGGACGAAAAGGTGGTTCGTCCTTCATGGTCATACGTGTGACGCGTGAGTCGCTGCGTTGCCGCAGCGCTGGCCGTGTCGTACTCGCGCACCAGGAGAGGGCGCCAGAGGGCGTCGAAATAGCGGATCGTCCGCGCGTTACCCGTGCTGATGGTCTGCCGCCAATGGCCCGCTGGAATTCCGTAGGCACTTGCAGCTGCAGGTGCAAAGGTCTGCTGCGTTACGTTCCAAGCGGTACTGTCCCCGGTTGGATGCGTGATGGACGCGATGCGTCCCATCGCGTCGTAGCCATAGTTGGTGGCAAACCCGGCTTCGTTCGTCGTCCTTGTGATCCACCCGTTGTTATCGACAACGGCCGACTCGGTTGTGCCGTCAGCGTAGCTGATCGCTTGGGGGACGCCTCGCTTCCACGAAGAGAGGGTCGTGACGTTGTTTCTACCGTCCTTGACCGTAGCCACCGTGCCGTCGCTGTTATACGTCAGCGTCTGGCGAAGCTGTCCGAACATGTACTGGCGGATCGGACGCGCACTGGTGTCGTAGTCAGTCCGCGACTCTTGGACTCCGTTGACGGTAGTTGTGGCGGGCTGTCCCAAGATCCAGTCAGCGAGGTCGTCGCTATAGGTTGCCCCGTCGGTACGGGTGTAACCCTGCGAGCTCGACTTGACTACCGTCACGGATCGCGCGAACTCATCGAACAGCGTCACATTGTTCGTAAAGGTCAGGGGTCCGCGTTGAACCGTCGTGGTCTTTACAGGCCGGATACGCGTATTCGACGGGTCACCCCCGCTCCAGGAGGTGCCATAGATGTCGGGAAACGGCATGTTGGCCGCTTCTGACTCGGTCACGTATTGATTGGTATTCGACTCGAGCTCGCTTCCGGCAGAAGAGTATGTGCGCGTCTCAAGCAGGCGGCCGTCATTCAGCGCGTAGAGCACGCCATAGTCGAATTCTTTCCAGCTGCCATCCGGCTCAAGAACAACGTTGGTTTTTGACTGCTGGCATGACAGGCATGGTACGAGTCCCGAGGTCCGCTGGCTGGGAACATTGTCATACGAGTACTGCCAGACGAGGGGCGACAGCCCAGGGCCGCTTACGGTCTTCTTCTTGAGGCTGTAAACGTCGAAGTAGTCCGGCGTAGCCAGTCGGTACGTCTGTGGGTACGTCGGATTGTCGACGACACATGCATTCTCTGGCGTTCCGCTTCGACGGTGCCTGCGCAGACCGAAGTCAAACGTTCCGACCGCATTGGATGGGTGCTTGACGGTAAGCGTGAAGTCATCGGTCGCGACCGGGTGCTCCAGGCAGCGATTGTCCGCGGGAATGTCCAGCGGGACGTACTGCGGATCGAGTGCGCTGTTGTACGAATACGTCCACGTTGAGCTGTCGGGCTGGACGACCTCAATCAACCGGGATGTGTAGACACCCGAGGATCCATAGGGCGCATAGGCGTACTGCCATGTGCGGCCATTCACCGTGGCCGCGCTGATGTGTCCCCCCGAGTACTGCAGGGTTATGGAACGGCCGTCGTTGGAGGAGATGCTCTGTAAGAGACCACCGCTGTAGTTGTATTTGACCCAGTTCCCGTGGCGGTCGGTGACCTGGCTGGCCATCAGGTAGACAGTCGTGCGCGTACGCATGGAGCCCTTGCTTATGGCGCCCGCACTCCGCTCGACGCCAACGTCAAAGGTGTACGTGGTGCCGTCCGTCGTAACCGCTTCAAAGCCTTCCCCGTTGTAGCCAGAGGCCGCTACGCACCGGATTGCCACGAACCCGGCTGCACTCCATGGATACGAGCTCCCGTCGCTGGGAACCGTCGCGTCGGTACGGCGCAGCACCTCTCGATCGCCGGACCCCGGGAGATGAAGGTGATTGCCGGCCCAAATGTCTTCAATTCGGAATGGCAAAACGGTTCGCGGATACCAAGGCTGGGAGCACCGGTTGGTCAGGTCCCCGCTTCCTGAGTTCCATTTGTACTGGGAGTCGAAGGTTCCATGGATGTAAGGGACGTCGATGTCCCAGTCCCCGAATCCGCCCAACGGTCGGTAGGCCATCCTGCGCTGCTGCAGCTGTAGGCGACGGCGTAGCTGCACTGGGAGCGCGTTGTTTCCCGGTACATCGATGTCGACTACTGAGAAGTCCGTAGCGCCGTTGTAAAGGCTGACGCTGTCGCCAAAGAGGTCGGACTTAAGCGCCCCCGCCATCTCGGCGGAGCGGATGCGCTTGTCGTACTCCTGATACGGAAGAATGGGCTGCTGCTGCGCCAAGGCCTGGGTTGCCATGCCCATGCCTGCAATGGCGAGGGTCCACGCAACTAGCGCAGACGCACCAAAGACCGGCCGCTTGGCCGGAGCATCACCGTGCTTCATCAAGTTGTCCCCATCACCTTTGCGCACCCGTCGCGGGTGGGCTCCTTGGCGCGCTTGAGCTAGCCCCCTAGCAAGCGCATCTCGTCCCTAGGACGAAGCCGGACATTAGCTCCCACGGGCGCCCCGGACAAGAGGGGCGTGAAACCCCTCCTCGGCCCCCCTTTACGCCACGAGGGGACCAAGCAGCAGCGATGCGAGGCCGGTCGACTTACGAATCCCTCCGAGCTTGCTAGAGCAGGGAGATCAGGTGCTCTCGAGGCCTCACCAGAGGTATTCAGGGGGATACCAGTCCCGGAACAAAAGCGTCTTGTTCGCGGAGTTGTCGAGCAGCGCGATCGCCCAGATCGTTTCGTCCCGCTCCGCGAAGCGAAGGAGCTCCTGGATCTGTGAGGACGTCAGGCATTCGCCACCGAGCACCGTCAGGTTTGACCGCTTGCGGACGGGTTCGAGGTCTAGAAGGACCTTGATCCTGGAGGGGTCGTAGGTCTTCTTGATGCGCGGCATCAAGTCGACCACGTTGCTCCTGTCCGGTGTGTCATCCATCGCCGACCTCCCGCTCTAAGCGCCTGATTGGAGACATCTATTGTCCCACCTGCAGCGCTTGGACGCACGCCGAAGCGATATAAATATATCTTTAGGATCAATGGGTTACGAACAAGTATAGCTTGCGCTTAGCCCGCGGCTATGCCAGTGTCCAATCGCAAACTGGAGAGGCCGTTACCGGCCGTCCCAGATGCGATCTAGGCAGGAGACACCGTGCACAAGCCCGCGAAGTCGACCAGCTCAGAACTCTCCCTCTATCTTCCAGATAGCCCGATCATTTCGGCCGCAGACGCTGCGCGTGTAATGGGCTTCCCGACCCGGGAGGCGCTGGGCAAGGCCCGTGCTTCAGGTCGACTGGAAATCGAAATGTTCCGCCTGCCAGGGCGGCGCGGCTGGTTTGCCGCCACCCGAGACGTGCGCGCGTGGCTGGAGAGCGCGTTGCCCTCGCATGCGCGTGACCAGAAGGAGGGCCTTCCCATGAGCGAGTGAATCCCCATCGCTCAAATGACGAAGGCCCCGCATTGCCGTGCGAGGCCTTCTGAGAAGCAACGGATGTGAACTCCCGTTGGCTTCGATCATCTGAGCGACCCCTCTGAAAGTCAAGTGCTCCCGCCCGTTCCCCGACAGGCGGAACGGGCCCGTTTGTCTGTGGCCAGCCGGCCACCCCTCAGAGGCTTTGGCCATGCTTATGACCGATACCGAAGTTCTAGCGCTGTGTGCAGCGTTGCAGCTTCCCGAGACCGCAGTGGACTACGTTTCTCGCGTCCGCAGCAGCGCCCCCTCCCGGTCCGTCTCCTCCTCGTGCGTTCGCAATACGACTTGGCGTTATCCCAGCTTCAAGATGGGCCACACAGTCAGCACGGAAAGCACCTTGGAGCGCAGTTTTGCGACGCTCTGTGAGTCCGATCCGGAGGTGCTTGAGTACTGGGACCAACCCGAGCCCGTGCAGTTGAGGATCACGTCGGCCAACGGCAAGCCCCGTCGAGTGGGCTACACCCCAGACTTCCTTGTAATCCGAAAGGACCGCGTGGAGCTTGTGCAGGTGAAGCCCAAGGAGGCGTGCGAAGACCTCCTTGCCCGCCAACCGAATCGCTGGCAACGCCAAGGCGCCACACTGTGTGACGTTGCGGCTGATGAACGCTTCTCGGGCATGGGGCTGCGCCATCACGTGGTGACGGATTCCGACATCAACGCCATCAAGGTCGAGAACCTTGAGCTGTTGCTGCGCGCCAAGCGTGCCGAGCGACCAAAAGCCTATCAACGGCTTATTGGTAGGACGCTGGCAGTTCTGGCGGCCTCCGGGCCGCAACCAGCATCGGTGCTGCTTCAAGCGCTGGGTATCCTGGATGCCACGCCTCTGATGCAGATGATCGGCGACGGCGCGATCGCCGCGGACCTGGAGCGTTCGCGGCTCTCCCTGCTGCACGATGCCTGGGTTGCGATCGACGAAAGCGCGCTGCGTGCCCACATCGCCGCGACCGTGTTCCTGCCCACTGCATTCGCGGGTGACAGCGTCCCTGCTGCCTCCTCATCTGAAGTGCAGGCCGCGTGCAGCCGAAGTCAGCAGATCAGTGGTGAGATCCCCACCACTCGTTCAGAGCGGACGCTGCGCAGATGGCGGACCGCTCTGAAAAAGATCGGAAAAGCAGGCCTCATCCCGCGCAATCGATTTCAGGGCAACCGAAGCGCTCGCGTGCCTGCGGTCGAGATGGAGTTGCTGCGCCAGTCAATAGAGAAGCACTACCTGACGCCAGTTGCGCCCACACCCAAGGCGGCTTTCCACCAGTACCTGCTCGATCATGCCGGGGCGCGCGCAGAAGGCAAGATTGACAGCGCATCAGCGCCCATCTCGCTGCCTACGTTTTATCGGGAGTGCAAGCGCGTTGACCCTGAGCAGGCAGGGCGCTCTCGTGGCGGACGCCGACTCGCCAATGCAATGGCCGCGCCGGTGGATCCCATGCAGCGAAGCCTCGGGCCATTACGGCCGTTCGAGCGCGGACAGGTCGACCACTACACCTGCGACCTTCATGTCCTCGTGGGCGACCGGGACGAAGGGTTCACGCTGCGGCCCTATCTGACTGCGCTTCGTGACCAGTATTCGGGCGCCATCCTGGCGATGTCGCTCGGCTTTAGGCACCCGAGTCGGTGGGCATGCAGCGGTGTACTCCGGGATTGCGTGCGGCGCCACGGCCGGCTGCCCGAGACCATCGCAGTCGACGGAGGTCCGGACTTCATATCGACCTACTTCGATCTACTGGTCGCACACTACGGTCTTGCAAAACAGACCCGGTCAGCAGGCAATGGGCGTGGAGGCGGGGAAATTGAGAGCAGTTTCAAGAGTGTCTGCAACTTCCTTCAGTCCCTTCCCGGTGGTACCGCGAACGATGCGAAGAAGCGAGCCGTATCCTCCAGCCATAAGGGGCAGAAGCTCGCCAGGCTCGACTTCCAAAGTGCGCACAAGGTGGTGGAGGACTTCCTCTTCGGGTACTTCAACATCCATCCGATCGGGAGTGCACTGAGAAGCCCTCAGGAGCTGTTTTCGGAAGGCATGGCCAACTTTGGTCTTTCCGGAGCAAAGATCGACTTCGACGCGGAATTTCTCGCGCGATCTGCGCTTCCTCTCCCCCGTACGCACAGGATTGACCCGCAGCGCGGAATCAAGCACTTGGAGCGGTGGCACTTCGCCAAAGAGCTGCTGGGCCGGGGAACAAGAGCTCGCGTACAGGTGTTCCAAGAGCCTTGGGACTGCAACCGGCTGTACGCACTCGTGGACGGCGCACTTGTCACCTGCACGCATGGAGCGAGTCGACGTGAGTTGACGGGCTCGGGCATGGAGCATGTTCTGGAATCCATCATTTTCGCCGAGTGCTCGCACGCAAGGGCGAGGCTGCAGCGTAAGAGACAGGAAGCGCTGGGCACGCAGGTGCGAATCGCTTACGAGAAAAGCCAGGCATCGAGTTACCAGCCGCATACCGCCGTACCGAAATCCCAAAACGTGCTTCCGGCACCGCGTTCGCAGCCGATCCCGTTCAAGACGACGAGGCGCGACGATGGACGCCAATGAGATCGTCTCGAAGATCAAATCGCTGCATATCCCGCACCCGCGCTACGTCGCCACGCAGAACGCGATCCATGCCCATGTAACGCTGGGGCTGGAGGGAAGTGTGATCCTTCTGGCCGGGCCTACCCGCGTGGGCAAGAGCTCGTTGATCAAATCGGTCATGCCATTGGCCTTCCCCCGCAGGGGGTGGGCCGCAAATACGCTTCCCTACATCACGGTTCTGGCGTCGCCCACGGACCGTGGCTTCATGTCGACGCGCTACCTGCTGCTCGAAATGCTGAAGGCTATCCAGCACCCGTTCTATGAGGGCGGGCTTCCGCCTACCCGCCATAGCACCGAAACCGAGATGAACGTACATCTCAAGCCTGCCTTCGCCCAACGTCAGACGCGTGTGGTCGTCGTGGACGAGGCACAGCACCTGTTGCGAACACGCGACCGCCGCGCCGTGGCTGGTGCGCTGGACACGCTCAAGTGCATCGGCAACGACTCCGGCGCCATCATCCTCCTGGTGGGTGGATACGAGCTGCTGACGGCCTGCTTCGAGTCGTCCCATCTCAATGGCCGGCTGACAGTGGTGAACTTCCCGCGTTACACAACCGCGGCAGAGGATGCCGCGAACTTTGACAGAATCCTTTGCACGTTCGACGACCGGCTCTCTTTCGCTGGACGGGCATCTCTGTTTGGGATGAGAGACCTGATCTATGACGGGAGCCTCGGGTCGTGTGGGCTCGTGTCCGGCTGGACAGTTGCAGCGGTGAGCCGGATGCACGCCCAGGGCGAGCGGCGCCTGTCACGCAAGCACTTTCAAGCGACCCGTTTTGTCGAGCAGATGACCGCGATCCGGGCGGAGATCGAGTTCGGCGAGAGCTTCCTTAGCAAGTTCAGAGCGAATGACCCGTCGATTCCGCAGGTTCCGGCAGTTGGAACCGAGAAACGAGGGAACCGAAGGCCCGGGCGACGAAACCCGACCCGAGACCCTGTTGGAGCAGGCGTGGCATGAGCCACTTCTTCTCCTTGGCACCCGAGGGCGTGGGGACGGCCCATGTCGAGAGCCTCTACTCGTACGTCGAGCGTCTCGCCCTGGCACACGGTGCGACTCGCCGAGAGCTCATGGGGCATCTTCAGGTCTGGTGGAAGGCGCGCACTGGCCGGCACCTTCCGAAGAGCTACGAGGCGCGCCTCAACGGCTACAGCCGGCACACAGCACTAGTCCTCGAGGCGCTGGAGATGGCCACTAGCCGAAAGGATCTGCGCGGCGGTGCGATCCTTGCGCTCAGGGGTATATGCGCCGGGAACTCCATCGGGTCGATCCGACACACCCGAGCCTGGTGTCCGGCCTGCTTTGAGGAGGACCGCGCTGCAGGTCGGCCTGCGTACGACCGTCTCGTGTGGCAGCTTCAGACTGTGCGGCGCTGCTCAATTCACAAGCTCGTGCTGGCGAACACCTGTCCGGTATGCGGCTTCATCCAAGCCAATCCTCATCGCACACGCGAGCTGGATACCTGCAGCCATTGCGGCCAGTCTCTGTGCTCGAAAGCCGGTTCCAGGGTCTACGAGGGCAGACCGTTCTTTGGCGAGTCGCAATCCGAGGCGCTGGTCGCTCACTTGGCGCGCTATCCCCGGTCGCACTTGGCGACGAATCCAGTCAATAGGCTCGTTGCAACCTTGGAGAGGCGTATACAGAGCGGCGAGGCGTTGGCGTCACTGCGGGACGCCCAGAGGTTTCGTGAGCGAACGTCCAAGCCACAGTTCAACACCGTCGTGGCCGCCGCGGTGTACTTCAACGCTGACATCGTCCAGCTCCTGGAGAGCCCGGAAACGGCGGCCAGCCAGCTTGCCCTCGACTTTTCCTCCCCGGGGCTAGAGCACTTCCCGCGGCCGTTCCTGCTCCGACGCAACGAGCGGCGAGCCTGGTTTCGGGAGCAGCTGGAGGCACAGCTCGCGAGCAAGGAACCGTGCCCGTCCCTAGTTGAGTTCTGCCAGCTGCACGACTACTCGCCGCTGACCGCTCGGTACTTTCACTCAAAGTTGTCCGATGCGCTTACTCGAAAACATCAGGGGTGCGCCGAGCGTCGCAAGCGGGAGGCCCGTGCTGGAGCACTGCTTGCCTTGAAGCAAGGCAATTGGGGGCATCATGCGATTAACCGCAAGTGGTTCATCAGAGACGTCGCCCGACAAGCTGGCGCACCGGAGTCTCTAGTCGCCGAGTTGATCGGAGAGCTTGGCGAGTAAGTTTAGGTATCGGCAACAAGAGTCCATGTCCGCTTCCGGTCAGAAGCGGACTTCTGGCCCCTGCAGTTAGGATGTCATCAAAGGACGCCTCTTAGTTCGTTGACGCAGGGCCTAGGTGAACTCGTTCTACGAAAGCACGCAGCGGATCGAGGGACGGATCCTCCAACGGAATCTCTGTCAGAAGGGACGTGACAAACGTAGGCCCGTGATTCCCAATTTGCCGACAAAACCCCTCGGCTTCGCCAGTAGGAACCAGATAGATGCCGATCGCTTGGAGCGATTCCCGCAGCTGAGCGTATTCCTTCTGGGCATCGCCAGCAGGAATGGCAGCCTCGCCAATGCGCTTCACGATGGCCCACGGAGAGTTCTGCTTAAGTTCATCGTTAATCCTACCCTTCGGCAACTTGTCTGCTCCGGAAGCATCAAGGATCTTTTTTACTTCTTCCTTAATTTCTGCTACCGATTTCGCTTTGACACCCTTGCGAACCGCGAGGTCGACACGCAACCAATGATTCTCCACGTCGCCCCATTTTCCTCCGAAGGCCTCCACAGTTTCCTTGACCATCACACGGTCGCTTAGGAAATCAATGTCGAACACGGCCTTTATGGGCACACCTACCTGACGCAGGACAGCCGCGACTTTCCGAACAGCGGCCTTTCCCCCAGTGGGAATGTACGCGGTGTCTTTCCAGGGTCGAGAGGAATGAGCTTCCAGAAAGCTCGCTACTGCGTTAAATAGCCGACAGTCGCTGTCGTCCTCACAGATAATGGTTTGTTCGTGGAAAACACCTTCGAGTGCATTGGAGTATCGAAGCGAAGGCTTGCTCCAAAGCTCTCGAACAGCGTCGGCAGGCGCTTCAAAGATGAAATTTTTGGAGTCCTCTCGGCGAATACGCATGATGCGCACGTTGCCTTTGCTGCCCTCAAGGAAACCGCGCAGCACGTCGCTACTATGCGTGGCGACAAACAGCTGTCCGCTGGCTTCTTGTGCTAGCGTCTCGCCGATTCGTCGCATCTGCGGCGGGTGAAGGAACGCTTCTGGCTCGTCAAGAAAGGTCACATCTCGGGTCGAAGCAACCGTTTCGAAAAGGATTCCGGCAAAGCTCTTCATTCCGTCGCCCTGTGCATCCAGCAGTGGCAATCGGCGAACAGCGGAAACGTACTCATCGGATGCGCGGTCCGCATACTCCGCGCCACTCGGCACGTCTCCCACGTGAATAGGGAGCCGGCTGCCACCCTTGAAGTCAAACATCAAATCAGCATTAAACGAGCGCCTAAAGAGGTCGCTAACTCTTGCCATCAGACGATCGTCTTGGTAGAGCACGTGCTGGGGCCGTGTCATTGGCTCATTGGGAGCGATGCTCGGCTGTTGCTCGCAAATCTGCAGCCGATCCTTCGCGGTGATGTTTCGGACGAAACCACCTGCCAAGCCATTGACTAGGTAGTTCTGCTCCCAGAACTGGACGTGGCTGACGTGGAAAGTCCAGTCCTTCAGGCGGTAGGTGCTATCGACGACTGTCGCATTAGCACGGAGGTAGCTCTCCAAGTCAGAGCGCTCGCCGAACTTTTTCAGCTCGATTTGCTTCAGTACCACCCGCTGGGAGGCGTGATTTCCTTGACTGCACAACTCGTCTATCTCTCGAAGCGTCCGAGATTTGCCGCTGTTGTTTGCGCCGACAATTAAAACCTTGTCTCGCGGCTCAAAGGTAACTTCGTCACCGCCGGAGAAAACGAGGCGGTCGATCCACACTGACGGACGGAAAAAGGTCGCAGCTTCCACATCCACTCGATGGATCCCCTTCAGTCATCGGCCAGTCATGGTAGTTGAAGCGCCATGTAAAGTCGCCTGCATTGCAGCCCAATGACCAGAGTGCAACACGGCTGCGACGTCCACCCATGAAGCGAAACTGTCGGTAAGACGCGGCGTCATGCGGCCCAAGCGGTGATAAAGCGTGGGCGGTGAGTCTACCTCGGGCACTTAGCTGTCGTTGGCCGTGCTTACGTCCGCTCTCGGCCAAGAGCAGTCACTCATCTTCTCTATTCACGTGATATCACGCTTCGACAATAATCGGCTGAGCGACCGGAATCTTCTGCGCAATCGCGTTGTACAGATCAACCTCGGTTTGCTGCGTGCGGATTGAAACGATCAAGCTATACCGCGCGGGAAGGTCATACCTCTCCAATGCCGGGCGAGTGCGCCACCAACCAGCCGATGGGTAGACGGCGACAAACCCACGGCTGGCCAATTCTGCGGCCGTGCCTGCCCACACATCCTGATGAAGCGATCCACGATGTCGCTTCAGTTCGCCCAGGCACCAGTTCGGGTCTTTCGGATTAACTGGGTCGCCTTCATCTTCGCGCTGGGCCGCCGCATTGATCCGCGCCACGAAATCGTCGGTAGAGCCATCCAGCGGACGCTGGATATCAAATCGCAGGCGATGTGACGGATAGTAGAACTTCGAAGTCGAGCCGCGAGCCGAGGGATTGGGCTCAATAAAATAGGAGAGCGTCACGCGCAGCTCTACTCGCGCATTCTGCAGGGCCTCCAGCTCTTCCATGGGCCACGGTAGGGCGTGCAAGTTCATGTCGCGCGTAATGACCCCCTTATCCTTCACCTTCGCGTAGGGATGCACCACGTCTTCCACGACAAGCGTCAGGGAATTACCTGCGCTCCATAGTGCCCGCTCCAAGTCGGGAACGCCCCAGCCGCAATGCCGGATCAGGTGAACGTAATCGCTCTTGCTGGGTGTGTGACCAACCGGTAGGAACATCGCACGCATGGCTTCGGTCCACTCGGCCGAATGAACGATGAGCGCACGGACAGTCTCCGGCCGCAAGTTCGGATACGCCGCCATAACCTGCGCGGCCATGCGCGCGCACAGCGCAGATGCGGCACTGGTCGCGTTCGTGGTCGTGAACAGACGATCGACGGGCTCGTTGTGGGTAGTCAGCAGATTCAGGCTCGCCATGCCAACGGCACCGAAATCGTCCTTAGCCGCGTTCCCGCCTTCGAACATGACGTCGGGCTTCAGGGGCCATGCCCCATCCCATGTTCTCGATGTCGTGGAAAATGGACTCGGGCCACCCTCAGCAGCGATCGCCTTGAGTGAGGCGTGCCCTTCCGTATCGGCCTTGTGCGTGAACGCTCCGACCGTGATGGCATTCCACGCCTGTCCCGGGTCATGCACAAGATTGGTGGACAAGCTGGAGGGATATGCAGCCCATGCATTCGGATCGCGGATATTTCCGGCCGACAGCACGAACAAGCGCGGATACTGGCCTGCCCCATCGGTATCGGCAGCCAGTTTGTCCACCGCCGAGGACCAAGACGAGGGGCGCCCGTGATCGCGGTAATCCGCCGCGCTCACCGCCGACGTGAAAACCCGCGCACGATTCGGAGCAGCTACTTCGGGGCGCGCAACACCTTCGGTAAAGAGATAGGCGTGGTGGCGCGCGTCTCCGTTGTTCCCACCGTCTTGGGGCACCAGCTTGACGGATTCGAGACGATGCGGAATCTCGATTGGCCCGGTCAATGCCAACGCATCCGCCAGATCGCCGTAGCCTGCGAGTCCCGCAAGGCCGGTGCCGTGGTTGGCGGTATCGTCAACACCCCATACCGGCTCGACCGTGTGCAGATCCGCCGCATCCATCAAAGACGCAAGCAGCGGGTGTCCCCGGTTGACGCCGGTGTCCAAGAAGCAGATCCGAGGCGCATCTCCTTTCGGCATCTGAGTGCGTTGCAATAGTTCATCAGCCCACTCCTGCTGCTCGGCAACCGCCATCCCGTCGAAGAACTCGGCGGTTTCCTTAGCGCAACGAAGCTCCGCGACGCAGTTCAAGGTCATCACCGAGCGGGAGAGTTGCTGCTGCGAGCCGTACATCAGAATTACGGTTCGCTCGGGGAAGTCGACCTGCTTGTCGCTGACAACAAGTTCGGCCAGTCTCGCCAGCGTCTTGAAGTCGTCTACGACGGCCTGACGCTTACCGCGGACCGGAAGCCACACCTCCCACCAGAAAGGAACGGAAGGGTCGTCTGGCAATA
>Ga0156347_1077_pt7 | contig 31631 bp, 30 predicted proteins | sample RifOxyA1_FD_107994 | JGI IMG/M metagenome (GOLD analysis project Ga0156347, IMG submission 107994) | Xanthomonadales bacterium RIFOXYA1_FULL_69_10 | reverse complement strand
GCCTGCCCGGCGGTGATCACCACGTCGCCGGCCTTCAGGCCCTCCACCACCTGGAAGAACCCGGGCACGCGCGCGCCTGTGGTGATCGGCGTGCGCTTGGCCTTGCCGTCGACCACGGTGTAGACATAGCGCGTCTCGCCGTCCTGCATCAGCGCCTGCTCGGGGACCATCAGTGCGTTGCCACCGTCGCCGGTCTGCAACTGCAGGCGGGCGAACTGGCCCGGGTGCAGGCGGCCGTCGGGGTTGGGGATGCGTGCACGCAGGCGCGCGCTTCGGCTGTTGGCGTCCACCACCGGGTCGATCGCCACCACTTCGCCACCGAAGGTGTCGTCGGGGAACGCGTCGACCGTCAGGCGCACCTTCTGGCCCTGGCGCAGCTGCGACAGCGCGGTTTCCGGCACGGAGAAATCGACCTCGATCGGATCCAGGCGCACCAGCGTGACCAGGTCCTGGCCGACGTTGACGAACTCGCCGACGCTGACTTCGCGCAGCCCGACCTGGCCCGAGAACGGCGCGGTGAGGGTCATCTTCTCCAGCGCGGCCTGCGCCGAGGCGACCCGCGCGCGATCCACCGCCAGCGCGGCGCGCGTGTTGTCGGCATCAGAGCGGGCGATCAGCTGGTCCTTGGCCAGCTCCTGCGCTCGTGCATCCGCGCTGCGGCTGTTCGCCAGGTTGGCGGCCGCTTCGTTGTAGCTGGCGCGTGCCAGGCTCGCGTCGAGGCTGAAGAGCGGCTGCCCGGCGCGGACCGTGCCGCCCTCGGTGAAGTGGATGCGCTGCACGCGGCCGGCCACTTCCGGGCGCACGATCACCGACTCGTCGGCGCGCAGGCTGCCCACGGTGTCGAGGCCTGACTGCAACGGACGTGGCTCGAGCGTGACCGTCTCCACCGGCAGTTGCATGCCGCCCGGCGGAGCGCCGGCTGCGCCTTCGGCGCCTGCGGCCTCGTCGCCGCTGCAACCGGCCAGCCCGATCAGGGCAGCCAGCAGGATTCCGGAAAACAGTGCAGTACGGCGCATGCCGAGCCTCGTGGGGGTCAATTCTGTACTCGCCAGTTTAGCGATGTCCGGAGGCGGTGTCCCCCTGCCGGAAGTCCGGGGCGGAATGAAATCGTGCATTCCCTCTGGAACGCTGCGTTGCGTGGCCCCGCACGAGCGCAATGCGCGACGGGTTCAATCCGGGAACGTCAAATGGCGCGCCAATGCGGCCGGATCGGGGTTCCCGGAATGGGGCAGGCAGCCCCAGCACGGCGCCGGCAGCCGCCGCGCCAGTAGCGCGACGACCTCGTCGTGCCGGTCCATGTCGGGCTCGACGGCATTGCCGATCCAGCCGGCCAGGCGCAGGCCATCGGCCTCGATCGCGCGTGCGGTGAGCCGTGCATGGCTCTGGCAGCCCAGCCGCAGGCCCACCACCAGCACTACCGGCAGGTCGAGCGCGCGTGCGAGGTCGGCCTGGTCCAGCGTCGCAGACAACGGCGCTGCCCAGCCGCCGACGCCTTCGACCACGACCCCGTCGGCCTGCGCCGCCAGCCGGCCAAAGGCGTCCCGGATCGGCGCGAGTTCGACCTGCACGCCGGCGTCGGCGGCGGCGATCTCGGGGGCGAGCGGCGCGGGCAGCGCGTACGGGTTGATGTCCGCGTATGGCACGCCCGGCTCGCCGGCGGCCTGCAGCAGCAGCGCGTCCTCGTTGCGCCATCCGTCGGGTGTATCGAGACAGCCGCTGGCGACCGGCTTCATGCCGACCGCGCGCAGGCCGCGCGCGCGCATCGCGTGCAGCAGCGCCGCGCTGGCGACGGACTTGCCGATGCCGGTATCGGTGCCGGTAACGAAGATCCCGTTTAAAGCCAGACCGCGCACGCACCACTCCTGCCGAAGCCCCGGAACCCGCGGATGGTACGGCAGCCCCGCTGCTACACTCGCGCCATGTTTGCCGCCATCCCCCTCACCGGCAACAAGCCGGAGCAGTACGCCCAGCTGCTGGAGCAGGCGCGTGCGTTGATGCATGGCGAGCGCGATCGCATCGCCAACGCCGCCAACCTGTCCGCCCTGCTCTACCACGGCCTGCCCGACCTCAACTGGGCGGGTTTCTATTTCTTCGACGGCACCGAGCTGGTGGTCGGCCCCTTCCAGGGCCTGCCGGCGTGCGTGCGCATCCCGCTGGACAAAGGCGTGTGCGGCGCCGCCGCGCGCGACCGCGCCACCCAGCGCGTGGATGACGTACACGCGTTTCCCGGCCACATCGCCTGCGACGCGGCATCGCGTTCGGAAATCGTCGTGCCGCTGGTGCACGGCGGCGAACTGGTCGGCGTGCTGGATATCGACAGCCCGCTGCCGTCCCGGTTCGACGAGGACGACCAGCGCGGCGTCGAGGCGATCGCCGCGGCATTCGTGGAGGCACTGCGATGAGCACCGAGAAGATGCGCAACATCGGTCCCAAGTCGGCGGCATGGCTGCGCCAGGTCGGGCTGCGCACGCGCGAGGAACTGGCCGAGGCCGGCACGGTCGAGGCGTTCATGCGCGTCAAGCGGGCGGGCTTCAAGCCGACGCTCAACCTGCTCTACGCGATCGAAGGCGCGCTGCAGGACTGCCACTGGCAGGAGGTTCCCGATGCCCGCAGGCAGGAGCTGGTAAGCGCCGCGGGCGTGGCGATCGACCAGCTTCCGCCGCCGCGCTACAAGCCCGCCCCCGGGCCGGTGCGCACCACGGTGCTGACCGAAGATACGGTGGCGATGCGACCGGATGGCGACGGGAACGACTGGCGGCGTTGATCGCTGCCCGTCGGACGCCACCTTGTCATGCCAGGCCAGCGTGCTTGGTGTAGGAGCGACGTAAGTCGCGATCCGGAAATCGCTGGCTACGCATCCAATCGCGGTGGTGTGGTCGCGACTTGCGTCGCTCCTACACTCGCTGCGTAAAGGCACCCCTCCCAACCTCCCCCTGCACGAAGGGGGAGGAGCCAAGCAGCCGCATCGCACCAACCCCTTTCCTGCAACGCCCGCCAATCCCGTACACTGCGCCCCGCTTCAAGGTGACCCGGCGGCGTCCTGCCAACGGGTTGAAACGGGAAGCCGGTGACGTCCGCGGTCCGCGGTCCAGTCCGGCACTGCCCCCGCAACGGTAAGCGAGTCAAGCCACGGCATCCGCCACTGGGCTGCACCTGCAGCCACGGGAAGGCGCCCTGGCCGGAAGCACGTCTTCCACTCGCGAGTCCGGAGACCGGCCTTGGTGCTGACTGGTTGCGATGCGGAGGGCATTGCGGCGGCGACGCCGGCGCTGTTCGTCCGATTTCGCGGCCCTTTTTCCCTGCATCCGACTTCCCGACACCGGCACGGCACGGCCGTGCGATGGAGACGTCCCGATGCAGCTTCGCCCGTTGACCCTTGCCTGCGCACTCGCGCTGCCCCTGTCCGCACACGCCCATGCCGATGCCGCGCGCGACCTCGACGACGTGGTGGTCACCGCGACCCGCACGCCGCTGTCGGCCAACGCCGTGCTCGCCCCGGTCGAAGTGATCGACCGCGACATGATCGTCCGCAGCCAGGCGCGCTCGCTACCGGAGCTGCTGCGCGGCCGCGCGGGCGTGGCGATCTCCAACCAGGGCGGGCCGGGCAAGCTCACCACGCTGTTCATGCGCGGCGCCGAATCCGACCACGTGCTGGTGCTGGTCGACGGCGTGCGTATCGGCTCGGCGACCTCCGGCCTCGTGTCGTTCCAGGACCTGCCGCTGTCGATGATCGACCGCGTCGAGATCGTGCGCGGCCCCCGCTCCAGCCTGTACGGCAGCGAGGCGATCGGCGGTGTCATCCAGGTGTTCACCCGCCGCGACCGTGGCGGTATCACGCCGCGCGCCACCGCCACCGTCGGCAGCCATGGCCGGCGCGAAGCCAGCGCGGGCATCGGCGGCGGCAGCGAGACCGCGTGGTTCGGCGTCGACGCCGCGCACCAGCGGACCGACGGCATCAACGCCTGCGACGTCGCCACGCCCACGCCGTTCGACGGCGGCTGCTTCATCGCCGCTCCCCAGCCTGACCCGGATGGCTACCGCAACCGCTCGCTGTCGCTGCGCGGCGGCTTCGATCTCGGCGAGACGTTCGAGTTGACGGCGCAGGCCCTGCACGCCGAGGGCGAAAACGAGTTCGACGGCGACTTCACCGACTATTCGGAGACCACGCAGCAGGTGCTGGGTGCGCGCGCCACGTGGACCGCATCGGATGCGCTGACCGTGCAGCTGGGCGCGGGCCGCAACACCGACGCGTCCGACAACTTCCTCGGCGATGCGTTCACCGGCTACTTCGACACCGACCGCGACAGCGCCAGCCTGCAGGCCGACCTCGCGCTGGCGACCGACCATCTGCTGACCGTTGGCGCTGACTGGCTTCGCGACCGCGTGGACAGTGACACGGCCTTCGACCGCACGCAGCGCGACAACCGCGCCGCATTCGCGCAGTACCAGGGCGCGCTGGGCGTGCACTCGCTGCAGGCCGCCCTGCGCCACGACGACAACCAGCAGTTCGGCGAGGCCACCACCGGCAACGCCGCATGGGGCCTGTCGCTGGGCGGGGGCTGGCGCGTCAGCGCGGGCTACGGCACGGCGTTCAAGGCGCCGACGTTCAACGAGCTTTATTACCCGTTCTTCGGCAACCCGGACCTGCGTCCGGAGGAATCGCGCAGCTGGGAAGCCGGCGTTGCATTGGATGCCGGTGCCGTGGCCTGGCGGCTGGACGCGTTCGACACCCGCGTCGACGACCTGATCGCCTACGACGCCGCGCTGTTCCTGCCGAACAACATCGAGCGCGCGCAACTGCGCGGCGCCGAGTTGGGCATCGATGCCGAGGTCGCCGCGTGGACCGTGGCCGGCAGCGTCAGCGTGCTCGACACGGAAAACCGCAGTGCCGGACTCAACGAAGGCAACGAACTGCCGCGGCGCGCACGCCGCAGCGCGCGGCTGGACGTGGATCGTGCATTCGGCGACCTGCGCCTGGGCCTGACCGGCGTGGCCGAAGGCGCGCGCTTCGACGACGTCGCCAACACCCGGCGCCTCGGCGGCTACGCGACCTTCGACGTGCGCGCCGAGTACAGCCTCACGCCTGCGTGGACGGTGCAGGCGCGCTTGGCCAACGTGCTGGACCGCGACTACGAGACCGCGTCGTTCTACAACCAGCCGGGGTGCGAGTGGTTCCTGACGCTGCGCTGGGAGCCGGCGCAGTAAGCGACGGCGCAACCCTGTAGGAGCGGCTTCAGCCGCGATCGGAAATCGGCGTGTTTAACGCCACACGATCGCAGCTGAAGCCACTCCTACAGAAACGCTTGCCACACCCGCGGGGACTCTCCCTCGCGGTTATTCCACAGTCACCGACTTGGCCAGGTTGCGCGGCTTGTCGACGTCGGTGCCGCGGGCCAGCGCGGCGTGATAGGCCAGCAGCTGCACCGGGATCGCGTGCACGATCGGGCTGAGCACGCCGACGTGGCGCGGAGTCCGGATCACATGCACCTGCTCGGACTCGCCAAAGTGGCTGTCGGCGTCGGCGAACACGAACATCTCGCCGCCGCGCGCGCGCACTTCCTGGATGTTGGACTTCACCTTCTCCAGCAGGCTGTCGTTGGGCGCGATCACCACCACCGGCATGTCCGCGTCCACCAGTGCCAGCGGCCCGTGCTTGAGCTCACCGGCCGGGTAGGCCTCGGCGTGGATGTAGGAGATCTCCTTGAGCTTGAGCGCACCCTCGAGCGCGATCGGGTAGTGCACGCCGCGGCCGAGGAACAGCGCGTGCTCGCGCGGGGCGAAGCGCTCGGCCCACGCGGTGATCTGAGGCTCCAGGTTCAGCGCGTGCTGCACGCTGCCGGGCAGGTGGCGCAGGGCGTCGACGAATTCGGCTTCCTGCGCGGCGTCCAGCCGGCCGCCCAGCTTGGCGAGCGTGGCGGTCAGCGTGAACAGCGCCACCAGCTGGGTTGTGAAGGCCTTGGTGGAGGCCACGCCGATCTCGGCACCGGCGCGGGTGTAGTAGACCAGCCGGCTGGCGCGCGGAATCGCGCTCTCGGGGACGTTGCAGATCGACAGCGTCTTCTCGTGGCCCAGCGACTTGGCGTACTTCAACGCCTCCATCGTGTCGAGCGTCTCACCCGACTGCGAAATGGTGACGACCAGATGCTTCGGATTGGCCACCGCGCGGCGGTAGCGGTACTCGCTGGCGATCTCCACCGAGCACGGCAGGCCGGCGATCGACTCGACCCAGTAACGCGCCGTCAGGCCGGCGTAGTAGCTGGTGCCACAGGCGAGGATCTGCACGCCCTCGACGCCCGCCAGTACCTCGGCGGCGTCGGCGCCGAACAGCTCCGGCGAAAAACCGTTGTTGTCGATCACCGCCTCGATGGTGTCGGCAACCGCGCGCGGCTGCTCGTGGATCTCCTTCTGCATGAAGTGGCGGTACGGGCCCAGCTCCAGGGAGGCCAGCGATACGTCGGAGACATGTACTTCGCGCTCGATGGCGGCACCCGTGTCATCGAAGACACGCACGGCTTCGCGCGTGACCTCGGCGGTATCGCCCTCTTCCAGGAAGATCACCCGGCGCGTGGCCTGGATGATCGCGGAGACGTCGCTGGCGATGAAGTTCTCGCCCTCGCCCAGTCCGACCAATAACGGGCAGCCCATGCGCGCGGCGATCATGCGGCCCGGATCGCGCGTGCTAACCACGGCGATCGCATAGGCACCGGTCAACTCGCGCGTGGCGGCCTGCACCGCCGCCAGGAGATCTTCCCCGGCCTTCTGGTGGTGGTGGATGAGGTGGGCGATGACCTCGGTGTCGGTCTCGGACTCGAACGCGTAGCCGGCCTCGCGCAGGCGGCCGCGCATCTCGTCGTGGTTCTCGATGATGCCGTTGTGCACCACCGCCAGCTCGTTGAAGCTGACGTGCGGGTGGGCATTGGCCTCGGTCACGCCGCCATGGGTGGCCCAGCGGGTGTGGCCGATGCCCAGGCGCGCGTGCACGCCCTCGGCCTGCGCGGCGGCCTCCATCTCCGATACCCGGCCGGTGCGGCGCACGCGGCGAACGCCGTCGCCGTCGAGCACCGCGATGCCCGCCGAATCGTAGCCGCGGTATTCCAGCCGCTTGAGGCCCTCGATGAGGACGGGGACCACATCGCGATCGGCGATCGCGCCAACGATTCCACACATGCGTGGCGAGCTCCTTCAGGTGATCGCGCAGTTTAGCCGCAACGATCCGGCCAGACACTGTCCGGCGGACGACCGTCCGCGGGTCGCGGACACCGTGTGCTCGCAGGAAAATCCTTTACGAACAACGACATGAAAGTTGGCACGAAGTCTGCTTCATACAACCTGTACGGCGCACGCCGCCCGTCTCCCCTACAGGCCCCGCATGAGCATCCGCGACACCTCCGCCCAGGACCGCCCCACCCACGCCGCCACCCCGCGGCGCGACCGCCGCCGCTGGCTGATGGCCGCCGGCGCAGGCCTGGGTGTGGTGGTGCTGGCCGGCTGGCTGCTGTCGGCGTGGAGCGCAGGCGGGCGGTCGATCGACGTGGATCGCCTGCGGATCTCCGAAGTCACCCGCGGCGACCTGGTGCGCGACATCGCCGCCGACGGCCGCGTGATCGCCGCCAACAGCCCCATCCTGTACGCGATTGCCGGCGGCACGGTGACCCTGCACGTGGTGGCCGGCGACGCGGTGAAGCAGGGCCAGGCGCTGGCGGAGATCGACAGCCCCGAACTGCGCAGCCAGCTGGCGCAGGAACAGGCCACGCTGGCCAGCCTGGAGGCCGAGGCGAACCGTGCCGGGCTCGACGCCCGCATCACCCGCGCCACCGCCACCCGCACCGTCGAGCAGGCCGAGATCGACCTGCAAGCCGCGCGCCGCGACCTGGAGCGCAACCAGCGCGCGTTCGAAGGCGGCGCCGTGGCTCAGATCGACGTCGCACGTGCACAGGACGACCTGCGCAAGGCCGAACTCGGGCTCGCGCACGCGCGCAACGAGCAGTCGCTGCAGGGCCAGGGCGCCGGCCTGGACACCCGCAACAAGGCGCTGCTGGCCGATCGCCAGCGCGCAGTGGTGACCGAGATGCAGCGCCAGGTCGACGCGCTCACCCTGCGCGCGCCGTTCGACGGCCAGGTGGGCCAGGTGCAGGTCGTGCAGCGGCAGAACGTCGCCGCCAACGCGCCGGTGCTGGGCGTGGTCGACCTGAGCCGCTTCGAGGTGGAGATCCGGGTGCCGGAAAGCTTCGCCCGCGACCTCGCCATCGGCATGCCCGCGCAGCTGGGCGGCAGTGGCAACGCGTTCGCCGCCGAGGTGTCGGCGGTGTCGCCGGAGGTCGTCAACGGCGAGGTCACCGCGCGCCTGCGCTTCACCGGCGACCAGCCGCCCGGCCTGCGCCAGAACCAGCGGCTCGGTGCCCGAATCCTGCTCGACACGCGCGAGGACGTGCTGATGGTCGAGCGCGGCCCCTTCCTCGAAGAGGGTGGCGGCCGCAGTGCCTGGGTGATGGACGGTGATGTCGCCGTCGAGCGCCCGATCCGTACCGGCGTCAGCAGCCTGGGCGCCGTGGAAATCCTGGAAGGGCTGCAAGCCGGCGACCGCGTGGTGGTCTCCGGCACCGACCAGTTCGGCGACGCCGAACGCATCCGCATCTCCGGAGACTGACCATGAGCACGCACACCGCCTTCCCCTTCGACCTGCACTGGTCCTCGCACGACCTCGCCGACGCCATGCCACGGCGGCTGCGCCTGCACGAGGTGTTCGCCATCGACGCGCCGCTCGCCGCCGCCGGCAACGACCCCGGCTTCCGTACCCCGCGCGCGCGCGGCTGGCACGCCGGGTACGCGGCGCCGGCACCGCTGCCGACGCACTTCCGCATCAGCTGATCCATTCCGTCAGCCGCCGCCGCGGCGCGCAACCGCATCCAGACAACAAAGGACTCCCGCCATGCTGCACATGCAAGCCGTCACCAAGGTCTACCGCACCGAGCTCGTCGAAACCCACGCCCTGCGGTCGCTGGACCTGCACGTGCGCGAGGGCGAGTTCGTCGCGGTGACCGGGCCCTCGGGCTCGGGCAAGACGACGTTCCTCAATATCGCCGGCCTGCTGGAGACGTTCACCGGCGGCACCTACCTGCTGGACGGCGAGGACGTGAGCGCGCTGTCGGACGATGCGCGCTCGAAGCTGCGCAACCGCAAGATCGGCTTCATCTTCCAGAGCTTCAACCTGATCCCGGACCTCAACCTGTTCGACAATGTCGACGTGCCGCTGCGCTACCGCGGCATGTCCGCGGCCGAGCGCCGCCAGCGCATCGAGGAGGCGCTGACCAAGGTCGGCCTGGGTTCGCGCATGAAGCATTTCCCCGCCGAGCTGTCGGGCGGCCAGCAGCAGCGTGCCGCGATCGCCCGCGCCCTGGCCGGCAGCCCGCGCCTGCTGCTGGCCGACGAGCCCACCGGAAACCTCGACTCGCAGATGGCGCGTGGCGTGCTGGAGATGCTGGAGGAGATCAACGCCGCCGGCACCACCATCGTCATGGTCACCCACGACCCGGAACTGGCCGCGCGCGCGCAGCGCAACGTGCACATCGTCGACGGCATGGCGACGGACATGACGGTGGAGCCCGGGCTGGTGCGGGCACCGGCGGCCGCCACGGCCTGACGCCTGTAGGAGCGGCTTCAGCCGCCAACAGGAGCCGGCGCGTGAGCCGAGGGTTCAAGGATCGCGGCTGAAGCCGCTCCTACAAAACTGCAAGAAGGAACGTCCCATGTTCACCTACTACCTCGACCTCGCGGTCCGCAGTTTCCGCCGCAACAGGGTGCTGACCGCGCTGATGGTGCTCGCCATCGCGCTGGGCATCGGCGCGGCGATGACTACGCTGACCGTGTTCCACGTGCTGTCCGGCGATCCGCTGCCGGGCAAGAGCCACACGCTGTTCTATCCGCAGCTGGATCCGCGGTCGATGAACGGCTACACGCCCGGCGACGACCCCGAGTCACAGATGACGCGCTTCGATGCCGAGGCGCTGCTGCGCGAGGCACGCGGCGACCGCCAGGCCTTCATGACCGGCGGCGGCGTCGCGATCGAACCCCAGAAGGTCGGGCTTGATCCATTCAATATCGAGTCGCGCTACACGACGGCCGACTTCTTCCCGATGTTCGAGGTGCCGCTCGCCTACGGCCGCAGCTGGACCGCCGAGGACGACGCCGGCCGCAGCCGCGTGGTGGTGATCGGCCAGGAACTCAACGAACGGCTGTTTGGCGGCGCCGACAGCACGGGGCGCGAACTGCGCATCGACCAGACCGCGTTCCGCATCATCGGTGTGATGGACGAGTGGCGGCCCACCCCGCGCTTCTACGACCTCACCAACGACCGCTTCGGCGGCGTGGAGCAGGTGTTCATCCCGTTCTCGACCGCGCGCGACCTCGACATGGGCACCAGCGGCAACATGAACTGCTGGGACAGCGTCGACGACCCGGAGGGCGAGCGCGGCGTCAATGCGCCCTGCAGCTGGCTGCAGTACTGGGTCGAGCTGGACACGCCGGAAAAGGTCGACGACTACCGCGCCTACCTGTCGAACTATTCCGACCAGCAGCGCGCCGCCGGCCGCTACGAGCGCCCGAGCAACGTGCGGCTGTACGACGTGATGGGCTGGCTGGACAACCAGAACGTGGTGCCCAGCGACGTGCGGATGCAGGTGTGGCTGGCGTTCGGGTTCCTGCTGGTGTGCCTGATCAACACGGTGGGCCTGCTGCTGGCGAAATTCCTGCGCCGCTCCAGCGAGATCGGCGTGCGGCGCGCGCTCGGAGCCTCGCGCGGCTCGATCTTCGCGCAGTGCCTGGTGGAAGCCGGAACGGTCGGCCTGGCGGGCGGCGTGCTCGGCCTGGGTCTGGCGTTGCTCGGCCTGTGGGCAGTGCGCCAGCAGCCCGCCAGCTACGCGGAACTCGCGCGGCTGGACCCGACGATGCTGCTGACCACCTTCGCGTTGGCCATCGTCGCCAGCCTGCTGGCCGGGCTGTTGCCGGCGTGGCGCGCGTGCCAGGTGACGCCGGCGATCCAGCTCAAATCGCAGTGACGACGGCGGGCCGAGGCCCACTCAGTCCCGCTCCATCGATGCGCCAACGACCCACACGGTGAACCCCATGGACATCCGCCCCATCCTTTCCACCCTGCTGCGGCACAAGACCGCCGCGGCCCTGATCGTGCTGGAGATCGCCGTCAGCTGCGCGATCATCTGCAACGCGCTGTTCCTGATCGGCAGCCGGCTCGAACACATGGACCGCGCCAGCGGCCTGGCCGAGGAGGAGATCGTGCGCGTGCACATCACCGGCATCGGCACCGACGACAACGCGGCCGCGCTGACACGCGAGGACCTGGCCTCGCTGCGCGCGATTCCCGGCGTGCAGGCGGCCAGCGCCACCAACCAGATCCCGTACGGCAACTCGTCGTGGAACAGCTCGGTGAACCTCGAGCCGGACCAGCCGAACCAGACGCTCAACGCCGCGGTGTACCTGGGCGAGGAGGAACTGGTGGAGACGTTCGGCCTGCGCATCGTCGAGGGACGCGACTTCAACCCCGACGAGTACATCGACTGGGCCGACGTCGACACGCCCGGCAGTGATACACCGATCCCGGCCATGCTGGTGAGCCGGGCCGCCGCGCAGCGCCTGTTCCCGGACGAAAGCGCGGTCGGCAAGCAGGTGTACAGCTGGGGCGACAACCCGATCCGGATCGTCGGCGTGGTCGAGCAGCTGATCCGGCCCAACGAGGGCGGCGGGGCGAACAACCATGGGCTGTCGATCATGCTCCCGATCCGCACGCCATACGGCATGGGGCCGTATGTCCTGCGCACCGAGCCCGGTCGCCGCGCCGAGGTCATCGAGGCCGCGCTCGCCACGCTGGACCGCAACAACGCCAGCCGCATCGTGCTCGACAGCGACACCTTCAGCGAGGTGCGCGACGCGTACTACGCCCAGGACCGGGCGATGGCGTGGCTGCTGGTCGCGGTGTCCATCGCGCTGCTGGTGGTCACCGCGCTGGGCATCGTCGGCCTGGCCAGCTTCTGGGTGGCGCAGCGCACCAAGCAGATCGGCGTGCGCCGCGCGCTGGGCGCGACCCGCGGCCAGGTGCTGCGCTACTTCCAGACCGAGAACTTCCTGCTGGCCACGGTCGGCATCGTGCTGGGCATGCTGATGGCCTACGGCATCAACCTGCTGCTGATGGACATCTACGAGTTGCCGCGTCTGCCGGCCATGTACCTGCCCATTGGCGCGGTCGCGCTGTGGTTGCTGGGGCAGGTCGCGGTGTTCGGGCCGGCGCGGAAGGCCGCTTCGGTACCCCCGGCGGTGGCGACAAGGAGCGTGTAACGTTTTGGGACTAGGGACTTGAGGCTAGGGACTGGTGAAAAGCTATGAGGACTTGCAGGTCTGGCAGCGGGCGATGGATCTGGTCGATTGCGTGTATAGGCTTTCGGCCACGTTCCCGCCCGACGAACGCTTTGGACTGACATCGCAGGTCAGACGCGCGGCGGTTTCGGTGTCTTCGAATATCGCCGAGGGCCATGCGCGCAATTCGACCCGTGATTTCCTTAGGTTCCTGTCCATGTCGATGGGTTCTATCGCAGAAGTCCGCACACAACTGCTGATTGCCGAACGACAGGGCTGGCTGGATTCTGATGACGCTCAAACGGCTCATGAAAGTACCAACGGGATCGGACGTATGCTCCGCGACCTGATGAAGTCCCTCAATGCCCGAATCTCAACGTCTACCAGCCCCTAACCCCCAGCCTCCAGCCCCTTTCCAATGCCCACCGTCCTGATCATCGACGACAACCCCGCAGTCGGCACCGCGCTGGACGTGCTGCTGGGCATGCACGAGATCGCCGTGCGGACCGCGGAGTCGCCCGAGGCCGGGTTGGCGGCGCTGGAGGCCGACAACATCGACCTGGTCATCCAGGACATGAACTTCCGCGCCGACACCACGTCGGGCGAGGAAGGCATCGCGCTGTTCCGCGCCATTCGCGCGCGCCACCCGGACCTGCCGATCATCCTGCTGACCGCCTGGACCCACCTGGACACCGCGGTGGAGTTGGCCAAGGCCGGCGCCGCCGATTACCTGGCCAAGCCGTGGGACGACCGCAAGCTGCTGGCGCAGGTGGAAAACCTGCTGGAACTGTCGACGGCATCGCGCGAGGTGGCGCGCCTGCAGGGGCAGCGCCGCCGCGTCCACCGCCAACTGGAAGAGCGCTATGAGCTGTGCGGGCTGGTGTTCGCCTCCGACGCGATGGCGCGCGTGGTCGAACTGGCCGGACAGGTCGCGCGTGCCGACGTGCCGGTGCTCATCTGCGGGCCCAATGGCAGCGGCAAGGAGAAGCTCGCGCAGATCATCCAGGCCAACTCGCCGGTGCGTGACGGCCCGTTCGTGACGCTCAATTGCGGCGCGCTTCCCTCGGAACTGATCGAAGCCGAACTGTTCGGCAGCGAACCCGGTGCCTACACGGGGGCCAACAAGGCGCGCGAGGGCAAGTTCGAGGCGGCCGATGGCGGCACGCTGTTCCTGGACGAGATCGGCAACCTGCCGCCTGCCGGGCAGATTAAGCTGCTGCGCGTGCTCGAGACCGGCCGCTTCGAGCGGCTGGGCTCCAACCGCGAGCGCCAGGTCAAGGTGCGCGTGGTCAGCGCGACCAATGCCGACCTGCCGGCGATGATCGCCGAGGGCCGCTTCCGGGAGGACCTCTACTACCGGCTCAACACCATCCAGGTCGAGATCCCGCCGCTGGCTGCGCGCAGCGACGACATCCTGCCGCTGGCACGCCATTTCCTGCACGCGCTGGGCGACAGCAAGCGCCTGGCCGAGGATGCCGAGCGCGCGCTGAAGGCCCATGCCTGGCCGGGTAACGTGCGCGAGCTGCGCAACACGCTCCAGCGCGCGTCCCTGCTGGCGCGCGGCGATGCGATCCATGCCGCCGATCTCGGCCTGCCCGTGGCCGCGCGCGCAGTGGCCGCCAGCAACGAGGAACCCGACCGCGCCGAGATCGAAGCCGTGCTGGCGCGCAACGGCGGAGTCATGGCGCAGGCCGCCGCGGAACTGGGTCTGTCGCGCCAGGCGCTGTACCGGCGGCTCGACCGGCTCGGCATCAAGCGGGACTGAGCGGCCATGCGGCTGATCCGCCACCTGCCGCTGAGCCTGGTCTTCACCGGGTTGGCGATCGTCTACGTCGCCGCCGCGGCCGTGCTCGCCACGCTGTTGCACCCGCTGCTGCCGCAGCCCTGGATGGCGGCGGCCCTGGCCGTGGCATTGCTGGCCCCGTTGCTGGCCTACCACGTGCGCCGCGCGTTCGCGCCGATGAACGCGCTGTTCCGCGCGTTGGCCGGCAGCGTCGCCAGCTACCGCGACGGCGACTTCGGTTTCGGCCTGGCGTGGCGCGGCCGCGGCGCGCTGGCGGAACTGGTCGATGCCCACAACCGGCTTGGCGACGCGCTTCGCGAGCAGCGCCTGGCGCTGGTCCAGCGCGAACTGCTGCTCGACACGATGGTGCAGAACACGCCCGTCGCCATGGTGCTGGTCGACCCGGCGCGTCGGATCGTGCTGGGCAACATCGCCGCGCGCAAACTGCTGGGCGAAGGCCACAAGCTGGAAGGGCGGGACTTCGATGCGCTGATCGCCAGTGCACCCGATGCCGTGCGCGAAGCGTTCGAGCGCGGCGGCGACGGCATGTTCACCGTCGGCGATGCCGACCATGAAGACATCTACCACCTGGCCCGCCGCCAGTTCCGCCTCAACGGCCGCAGACACGAACTCATCCTGCTGCGCGTGCTGACCGCCGAGCTGCGGCGCCAGGAAGTGCAGACCTGGAAGAAAGTCATCCGCGTCATCAGCCATGAGCTCAACAACTCGCTGGCGCCAATCGCATCACTCGCGCATTCCGGATCGGAGCTGCTGCGCCGCGGGCAGATCGAGAAGCTGCCGACCGCGCTGGCAACCATCGAGGACCGCGCGCGGCACCTGGAGGGCTTCATCCGCGACTACGCGCGCTTCGCCAAGCTGCCCGCGCCGCGGCGCGAGCCGGTGGAATGGTCGCGATTCGTCGCGCAGCTGCGCGAGCAGGTCGAGTTCCGCAACGAGGGCGCCACCGACGGGATCGCCCGCGTCGACCTGGTGCAGCTGGAGCAGAGCATGATCAACCTGCTCAAGAACGCGCACGAGTCCGGCTCACCGCCGGGTGATGTCGCGTTGGCGATCCGGCGCTTGCCGGATGCGTGGCGCCTGGACATCCTCGATCGCGGCACCGGCATGAACGAGGCGGTGCTTTCCAACGCGCTGTTGCCGTTCTATTCGACCAAGCGCAACGGCACCGGGCTGGGGCTCGCGCTGGCACGCGAGATCGCCGAGGCGCACGGCGGGCGCATCGCCCTGCTCAACCGCGAAGGCGGCGGGCTGTGCGTGTCGATGGTGCTGCCGGACTAGGGCGTTGGCACCATAAACCATGCCCTGTAGGAGCGGCTTCAGCCGCGATCGAAAGTCCCGAGCCTTTGTAGGAGCGACGTGAGTCGCGATGCGCGCTTGACCGGGGTAGCGCGGTCGCGACTTACGTCGCTCCTACACGAAGTCGGATGCCTCCACCCGTAGGAGCGGCTTCAGCCGCGATCGTGATCAGGAACGAGCGAACGGTTACCGATCACGGCTGAAGCCGCTCCTACAAATCGGGGAGGCGCGGCAGCCCGTTACTTTTTCTTCGGCCGCTGCCACCCGTCGACCACCGACTGCCGCGCGCGCGCGACGCTCAATTTGCCCTCGGGCGCGGTGCGGGTGATCACCGATCCGGCGGCGACCGTGGCGTCCTTTCCGATCGTCACCGGCGCCACCAGCGAGCTGTTGGAGCCGATGAACGCCCCGTCGTCGATGGTGGTCGTGGACTTGTTGGCACCGTCGTAGTTGCAGGTGATGGTGCCGGCGCCGATGTTGACGCCGCTGCCGACCACCGCGTCGCCAAGGTAGGTCAGGTGGTTGGCCTTGCTCGACACACCCAGGCGCGTGTTCTTGGTCTCGACGAAGTTGCCGATATGCACGCCGTCGGCCAGCACCGTGCCCGGCCGCAGCCGCGCGAACGGGCCGATGGTGGCGGCGCCTTCCACCACCACGCCGTCCAGGTCGCAGTGCGCGCGCACCTCGGTGCCGGGCCCCAGCTTCACGTTGCGAAGGCGGCAGAACGGGCCGATGACGACGCCTTCCGCCAGTTCGACGTCGCCTTCCAGCACGACGTCGACATCAATGGCGACATCGCGATCGACCTTCACCGTGCCGCGCACGTCGATGCGCGCCGGGTCGGCCAGTCGCGCACCGTCCACGCACAGCGCGCGGGCGGCACGCAGCTGGAAGGCGCGCTCGAGCTGCGCCAGCTGCCAGCGGTCGTTGGCACCTTCCACCTCGATGGGTTCGCGCACGTGCACCATCTCGGCGGAGTCGTACTCGCTGCTTGCGGCGGCGAACACGTCGGTCAGGTAGTACTCGCCCTGCGCGTTCTCGTTGTCCAGGCCATCCAGCCAGCGCCGCAGGGGCTCGCCGTCGGCGACCAGGATGCCGGTATTGACCGTGCGGATCTCGCGCTGCTCCTCGTCGGCGTCCTTGTGCTCGACGATGCGTGCGACCTTGCCTTCAGCATCGCGCACGATGCGACCGTAGCCGGTCGGATCGTCCAGGTCGGCCACCAGCACCGCGATGCGGCCCGGGGCGTCGAGCAGGCGGTGCAGCGTGTCGGCGGTGATCAGCGGCACGTCGCCGTAGAGCACCAGCACGCGCGCATCCGGCGGCACGTCGGGCATCGCCTGCTGCAATGCGTGGCCGGTGCCCAGGCGCTGGCGCTGCTCGGACCAGTGGAGATCGGCATCGGCGGCGAACGCCTCGCGCACGGCATCGCCGCCGTGGCCGTAGACCACGTGGATGCCTGCCGGGTCGAGCGCGCGCGCGGTATCGATCACGTGGCCCAGCATCGGGCGGCCCGCGATCGGCTGCAGCACCTTGGGCACGGACGAGCGCATCCGCTTGCCTTCGCCCGCGGCGAGGATGACGACGTGCAGCGGTGCGGGCATGGCAACTCCTGGGGTTCGGATCCGGAGGGCGGATTCTAGCCGGCGGCACTGTTAGGATGCCGCGGTGCCGCGACCACGAACGCCCATCGCCCGCCGCGGAATCTCCGTGCCAAGCCCCTTTCCCTTCGCACCCGCAGGGCCGTGCGTGCGGGCGGCAAGGCGCGCGCGCGTGCGGTGCGGCGCGTGAGCCTGGGGCGGCAGGGGCGGCACTACCTGGTGATCGGCGTGGTCCAGTGGCTGGTCGACTGGGGCGTGATGGTCGGCCTGAGCCACCTGGGCCTGCCGGTGGAGCCGGCCAATATCGCCGGGCGCATCAGCGGCGCATTGCTCGGGTTCTGGCTCAACGGCCGCATCACATTCGCCGGCGACGACACGCGCATCGGGCGTCGCCAGTTCGGCCGCTTCGTGATGATGTGGATGCTGACCACGATGATCAGCACTTGGGCAATCGGCGCGATCGACGATGCCGTGGGCCTGAAGTGGACGTGGCTGGCCAAGCCCGGCGTGGAGCTGGTGCTGGGCGGCGTCGGCTTCCTGCTGTCGCGGCACTGGGTCTACCGCCGCTGACAGCGCTGCAGCGGGCGTCGACCTGCATGGCCTGGCTCCCAGAGACCCGCCAGGCATCGCGCGTGGCGCCCCGACGCAATCGCCCCCGCACATGAAAAAGGCCGGCAATGCCGGCCTTCTTGCTGCACGCGATGACGCGCGCCGTCAGTGCTTCATGTTCTTGCGCAGGCGCTCCAGCGCCTGCAGCTGCGCCATGGTCTCGGCCAGCTTGGCCTGGGCCTCGGCGACGTCCATCTGCTCGCTGCGGCCGGCAAGCACGCGCTCGGCCTCGTCCTTGGCGGCACGCACGGCGGCCTCGTCGATGTCCTGGGCACGCACGGCGGTGTCGGCCAGCACGGTAACGACCGTCGGCTGCACCTCGAGGATGCCGCCGGACACGGCGAAGTCCAGCTGCTCGCCGCCCGGCAGCGTCACCACGACCTTGCCCGGCTTCAGACGGGTGATCAGCGGGGCGTGCTTGGGTGCAATGCCCAGCTCGCCGATCTCGCCGGTCGCGACCAGCAGCTCGGCCTCGCCGTGGAAGATCTCTTCCTCGGCACTGACGATGTCGCAACGGAATGTGCTCATGGGGGTCTCGCTTCGCTGGATCGGCAGGGTTTGGCGGTTACCGCTCGGGTGGGGCCGACGACCGGCCCCGGCTCCGGGCTGTTACGCCGCCACGCCCATCTTCTTGGCCTTCTCGACGGCTTCCTCGATCGAGCCGACCATGTAGAACGCCTGCTCGGGCAGGTGGTCGTACTCGCCTTCGACGATGCCCTTGAAGCCGCGGATCGTGTCCTTCAGCGAGACGTACTTGCCCGGCGAACCGGTGAAGACCTCGGCCACGTGGAACGGCTGGCTGAAGAAGCGCTCGATCTTGCGCGCGCGCGACACGGCCTGCTTGTCCTCTTCCGACAGCTCGTCCATGCCCAGGATCGCGATGATGTCCTTGAGCTCCTTGTACTTCTGCAGCGTCGCCTGGACCTTGCGGGCCACGTCGTAGTGCTCGTTGCCGATCACGTTCGGGTCCAGCTGGCGGCTGGTGGAGTCCAGCGGATCCACGGCCGGGTAGATACCCAAGGACGCAATGTTTCGCGACAGCACGACGGTGGCGTCGAGGTGGGCGAAGGTGGTCGCCGGCGACGGGTCGGTCAGGTCGTCCGCGGGCACGTACACGGCCTGGATCGAGGTGATCGAACCGGTCTTGGTCGAGGTGATGCGCTCCTGCAGGACGCCCATTTCCTCGGCCAAGGTAGGCTGGTAGCCCACGGCCGACGGCATGCGGCCGAGCAGCGCGGACACTTCGGTGCCGGCCAGGGTGTAGCGGTAGATGTTGTCGACGAACAGCAGCACGTCGCGGCCCTTGCCCGAAGCGTCCTTCTCGTCGCGGAAGTACTCGGCCATCGTCAAGCCGGTCAGCGCGACGCGCAGGCGGTTGCCCGGCGGCTCGTTCATCTGGCCGTAGACCATCGCGACCTTGTCGAGGACGTTGGAGTCCTTCATCTCGTGGTAGAAGTCGTTGCCCTCGCGGGTACGCTCACCCACGCCGGCGAACACCGACAGGCCCTCGTGCGCCTTGGCGATGTTGTTGATGAGTTCCATCATGTTGACGGTCTTGCCGACGCCGGCGCCGCCGAACAGGCCGACCTTGCCGCCCTTGGCGAACGGGCACATCAGGTCGATGACCTTGATGCCGGTTTCCAGGAGCTCGTTGGTCGAGGACTGCTCTTCGTAGCTCGGGGCCTCGCGGTGGATTTCCCAGTGGTCGGAGGCCTCGACCTCGCCCGCCTCGTCGATCGGGCGGCCCAGCACGTCCATGATGCGGCCCAGCGTGCCCTTGCCGACCGGCACGGAGATCGCACGGCCGGTATTGGTGGCCACCAGGTTGCGCTTCAGGCCGTCGGTCGAACCCAGCGCGATGGTGCGGACGACGCCGTCGCCCAGCTGCTGCTGGACTTCCAGCGTGATCGCGGTGTTGTCCACCTTCAGCGCGTCGTACACGCGCGGCACGGCGTCACGCGGGAACTCCACGTCGACGACGGCGCCGATGATCTGGACGATCTTGCCCTGGTTGCTCATCACTGTGTCCTCAGACTCTCTAATGCTGCTTTGCCGGCGCGACACGCGCCTGCGGGATAGGGGTTATACGGCCGCGGCGCCGCCGACGATCTCGGAAATTTCCTGGGTGATCGCCGCCTGCCGGGCCTTGTTGTAGACCAGCTGCAGGGTGTCGATCAGCTTGCTGGCGTTGTCGCTGGCGGCCTTCATCGCGACCATGCGCGCGGCGTGCTCCGACGCCACGTTCTCCAGCACCGCTTGGTACACCAGCGACTCGATGTAGCGCGTCAGCACGTGCTCGAGCACGGACTCGGCATCGGGCTCGTAGATGTAGTCCCAGTCGTGCTTGGCGACCTGCGTTTCCGGCGCCGGCAGCGGCAGCAGCTGGTCGAACGCCGCGCGCTGGGTCATCGTGTTGACGAAGTCGTTGTAGCAGATGAACACCCGGTCGATGCTGCCGTCGCTATAGGCGTCGAGCATCACCTTGATCACGCCCACCAGCTGCTCAAGCTTCGGCGCGTCGTCCAGGTGGGTGACCGAGGCCAGCATGTTGACCTTGATGCGGCGGAAGAACACCGAGGCCTTCTGGCCGATGGTGACCACGTCGACCTCGACGCCCTGGTCGTGCCACTTGCGGAACTCGCCCAGCAGCTTGCGGAACAGGTTGTTGTTGAGGCCGCCGGCCAGGCCGCGGTCGGACGACACGATCACGTAGCCCACCCGCTTGGGGTTGGCACGCTCGGTCATGTACGGATGCTGGTAGTCGGAGTTGGCCTGCGCCAGGTGGCCGATCACCTGCTTCATGACCCGCGCATACGGCCGCGAGGTCTTCATCCGCTCCTGCGCCTTCCGGATCTTGGAGGCCGACACCATCTCCAGCGCACGCGTCACCTTGCGGGTGTTCTGCACGCTCTTGATCTTGGTCTTGATTTCTCTGCCGCCGGCCATGCTCTTCTCGCTTTGCTCGCTTCAGGGGTTGGGGGTTGCGGTCTGGTAAGCGGCTTGGGTGCCTGTACCAGCCCCCTGCCCCTAGCCTCTAATCCCGCTTCACCAACTACCGGTCTGCTTGAACTCTTCGATGCCCTTCTTGAAGCTGGCCTCGATCTCGTCGTCCCACTTGCCGGTGCCGTTGACCGTGTCCACCAGCGCGCCCTGCGTATTGGTGAAGTGGGCGTGCAGGCCCTCCTCGAAGGCGCCGATCTTGTTGACCGGCACGTCATCGAGGTAGCCCTCGTTGACGGCGTAGATCGACAGCGCCTGCATGGCGATCGACATCGGCGCGTACTGCTTCTGCTTCATCAGCTCGGTGACGCGCTGGCCGCGCTCGAGCTGCTTGCGGGTGGCTTCGTCCAGGTCCGAGGCGAACTGCGCGAACGCCGCCAGCTCACGGTACTGGGCGAGCGCGATGCGGATGCCGCCCGACAGCTTCTTGATGATCTTGGTCTGGGCGGCGCCACCGACGCGCGACACCGAGATACCCGCGTTCACGGCCGGGCGGATGCCGGCGTTGAACAGGTCGGTTTCCAGGAAGATCTGGCCGTCGGTGATAGAGATCACGTTGGTCGGCACGAACGCGGAGACGTCGCCGGCCTGGGTCTCGATGATCGGCAGCGCGGTCAGCGAACCGGTCCGGCCCTTGACCTCGCCGTTGGTGAACTTCTCGACGTACTCCTCGGACACGCGCGCGGCGCGCTCGAGCAGGCGGGAGTGCAGGTAGAACACGTCGCCCGGGTAGGCTTCGCGGCCCGGCGGGCGCTTGAGCAGCAGCGAGATCTGGCGGTACGCCACAGCCTGCTTGGACAGGTCGTCGTACACGATCAGCGCGTCCTGGCCGCGGTCCATGAAGTACTCGCCCATGGTGCAGCCCGAGTAGGCGCTGATGTACTGCATCGCGGCCGACTCGGACGCGGTGGCGGCCACCACGATGGTGTGCGCCATGGCGCCGTTCTCTTCCAGCTTGCGCACGATGTTGGCCACGGTCGAGGCCTTCTGGCCGATCGCGACGTACACGCACTTGATGCCGGTGCCCTTCTGGTTGATCACCGCGTCGATGGCCAGGGCGGTCTTGCCGGTCTGGCGGTCGCCGATGACCAGCTCGCGCTGGCCGCGGCCGATCGGGATCATCGAGTCGACCGACTTGTAGCCGGTCTGCACCGGCTGGTCGACCGACTTGCGCCAGATCACGCCCGGTGCGACGCGCTCGACCGGCGCGGTCAGGTTGGTGTTGATCGGGCCCTTGCCGTCGATCGGCTCGCCCAGTGCGTTGACCACGCGGCCCATCAGCTCGGGGCCGACCGGCACTTCCAGGATGCGGCCGGTGGTCTTGGCGACGTCGCCCTCGCGCAGGTGCTCGTAGTCACCCAGCACCACGGCGCCGACGGAGTCGCGCTCCAGGTTCAGCGCCAGCGCGTAGGTGGCGGTGCCGCCTTCGGACGCCGGCAGCTCGATCATTTCGCCCTGCATCACGTCGGCCAGGCCGTGGATGCGCACGATGCCGTCCGACACCGAAGTAACGGTGCCTTCGTTGCGCGCTTCCGCGGACAGCTTGACCTTCTCGATGCGGGTCTTGATCAGTTCGCTGATTTCGGACGGGTTGAGCTGGGTGGTAGACATTTGGAGATTCCTCGAACGCGTGCGGCCGGGTGCCGTCGCGGTTGGATCAAACTGTTGTAGGAACGAGCAGGGCGGAGCGGGTACCGGAGCCGGGGGACGCCTGCGCGCTTCCCGTTCCTTCGTGTCTCGTTACTGGGTCAGCATCGACTGCAGGCGGGCCAGCTTGCCCTTGAGCGAGCCGTCGATCACCACGTCGCCGGCATCGATCACCGCACCGCCGATCAGCGAGTCGTCGACCGATGCCTCGACCTCGACTTCGCGACCGAAACGGCGCTTGAGCGCGGCGCGGATCGACTCCAGCTCCGACGCCGGCATCTCGCTGGCGGACGTGACGCGGGCCTTGACCACACGGTCGGCGTCGGCGCGCAGCTCTTCGTACATGCCGGCGATTTCCGGTAGCAGCCCGAGGCGGCGGTTGTCGGCCAGCAGCGCGATGAAGCGGCCGAACGCCTCGTCGGCGCCCTCCGTCGACAACAGCGTGACCGCATCGGTCTCGCTCAGCTGCGGGTGGCCCAGCAGGCCGTGCACCTGCGGGTCGGCCGACACGCGCGCAGCGAACGCCAGCGCGTGGGACCACTCGTTGGCACGGCCGGCATCGCGCGCCAGCGCGAACGCGGCGCGGGCGTAGGGACGGGCAAGGGTCAGGGGCTGGCTCATGGCGCGGTCAGATCTCGGCCGCGAGTTCGTCCAGCAACGCCTTGTGGGCGTTGGCGTCGATCTCTCGCTTGAGCAGGCGCTCGGCACCGGTCACCGCCAGGGCGGACACGTGGCGACGCAGGTCCTCGCGGGCACGCGTGGCGGACGCCTCGATCTCGGCGACGGCCAGCGCCTTCTGCCGCTCGGCTTCGGCGATGGCCTCGTTCTTGGCCTGGTCGACGATCTGGTTGGCGCGCTGGTGGGCCTGCTCGATGATCTCGTTGGCCTTGCCACGCGCTTCGCGCAGCGTCGCGTCGACCTTTTCCTGCGCCTGGGCGAGCGCCTTCTGGCTGTTGTCGGCCGCGGCCAGGCCTTCGGCGATCTTCTTCTGGCGCTCCTCGATCGCGGCCAGCAGCGGCGGCCAGATCTTGGTGGCGATGATCCAGATCAACGCGGCGAAGGCCAGCGCCTGGGCGAATAGGGTGAGGTTGATGCTCATGCGTAAGGCTCTGCCAGTGCGGAGAGGGGTGTCGGTGCCGGGATCGGCACCGACCCTTCATTGCCGCGACGGCCGGCGCGAGCGCCGGTGCCGCGGCATGCAACCGTTGCTTAGCCGGCGACCTGCGCGGCCTGGGCCAGCAGGGCCGAGGCGAGCGGGTTGGCGAAGGCCAGCAGCAGCGCGACGGCGACGGTGATGATGAACGCGGCGTCGATCAGGCCGGCGGTGATGAACATGCGGACCTGCAGGACCGGGATCAGCTCCGGCTGGCGGGCGGCCGACTCAAGGAACTTGCCGGCCATGATGGCCAGGCCGATACCGGCGCCGAGGGCGGCGAGGCCGATCATGATGCCGACGGCCAGAACGGTCGAGGCCTGAACCGAAGCGAGGTGGGCAAGGATTTCCATGGTGGTCTCCGAAACGAGTGCTTAAGGGTTGGAACGCGGATGGATGAAACGAAAACAGGTCGTGCAGCGGGAGCCGCCCAGTGCCTTTTGACAGGCTTTAGTGGGCGTCTTCCGAAAGGCTGAGGTAGACGATCGACAGCATCATGAAGATGAAGGCCTGCAGCGGGATCACCAGCAGGTGGAACAGCATCCAGCCCAGGCCGAACAGGCCGCCTGCGAAGGCGCCGATGATGCCCGCGCCGCCCAGGACCCAAATCAGCAGGAACACGATCTCGCCGCCGAACATGTTGCCGAACAGTCGCATCGCCAGCGAGATCGGCTTGCTCAGCCACTCGACGATGTTGAGGATCAGGTTGAACGGCATCATCCACTTGCCGAACGGCGCGGTCAGGAACTCCTTGGTGAAGCCCCCCAGGCCCTTGGCGCGCAGCGCGAAGAACAGCATCAGGAAGAACACGCTGATCGACAGGCCGAGCGTCGCGTTGACGTCGGCGGTCGGGACCGGCTTCCAGTAATGCACGCCGACGAGTTCCAGAGGCTTCGCGATGAAGTCCGCCGGGATCATCTTCAGCAGGTTCATCATCAGGATCCAGAAGAACAGGGTGATCGCGATGGGCGTCACCAGCTTGCTGGGTCCGTGGTAGGTGTCCTTGGCCTGGCGGTCGACGAACTCCAGGCAGATCTCCACGAACGCCTGCCACTTGCCGGGCACGCCGGCCGTGGCATTACGCGTGGCGGTCCAGAACGCGAATACGATCAGCAGGCCCATCAGGACCGCGGTAATCAGGGTATCCAGGTGCAACGTCCAGAAACTTCCCTCGCCGACCGACATCGTCAGGTTCTGGAGGTGATGTTGGATGTACCCGGTGGGAGTCAGTTCCGCCTCGCCCGCCATGTGTCCTGAACCCGATTAGATAGTGGAAAGTGTTGTTGGATCAGCGACGGGCCGCGACCAGCAGCTGCGTCAGCAGCGCGACCACGATGCCCGCCAGCAATGCCAGCGGCGGCAGGCGCCATGCGCCCAGGCCCAGCAGCAGCACGGTGAATACGAGCGCCAGCTTGAGCACCACGCCGGCGAACCAGCGCGCCATCACCGCATTGGCCGGCATCACCCCGCCGCCGACCATCAGTCGCGCCGCGAGTGCACCGCCGACCAGCATTGCCGCCCCTCCGACCGCCGCCGCGACCGCGTGCGAAGCCCCCTGCGACAGCAGCGCCAATGCCAGCAGCGCTGTTGTTCCGGCCTGCCAGGCCGCCGTTCGGCGTGCCAGGCGTCGGCCTGCTTGCAAGGGATCGTACACGCGGGTACCGCGGGAGTCGGGCGAAAGCGCCCCGGTGAGCCGCAAAAGTATAGAGCGCGTGAGCACTGCGGGCAACCGCCACACGTACGGGAAGGCAGCGGGTGCCGTGGCGCGGATGTGATAGCCCCGTCCTATCGCAGCGACTCTGACAATCGATTGGACCGCCCGGCATGGCGCCACGAAGATGGGAGCCGTTCTCATCCCCCACCGAGGCGCGGCCATGGACAAGACGCTCAGCTTTGCGGCGGTGCACTTCACCGTGGCGTTCCTTGTCGGCTACCTCATGACCGGCAGCGTCTGGGTCGGCGGTGCGCTGGCGCTGGTGGAGCCGGCCTGCAACACGGTCGCGTTCCACCTGCACGAGAAGGCCTGGAAGCGGATCGAGCGGCGCCGCGCGGCATCCGGTCAGCCGCGAATGGCCGCCTGAGGGACGCAGTCAGGACGCGCGTCCTGCGTGGCGCAGGAAAAACCTCGAAAACCCCGGAACCTTTCGAGCCGACCCCGGTCAGACCTGTGCGCCCCCCGCCACTCTCTCCTCGTCAATGGCAAAAAGCAGCGGTGGGCGGCCCCCGAAGCCCCGGCCTGATCCGCCGGGGCTTCGCCTTTTCCGGCGTCCGCAACAGTACCGGCCTGTAGGAGCGGCTTCAGCCGCGAACACCGCGCTCCGGAGCCCTTGGGCACCGATCGCGGCTGAAGCCGCTCCTACAACGGCCCGCACCGCCATCGGCACCGTGCGAGCACGCACCGGCGCTCGCGCTACTTGCGCTTGGGGATGTACAGATCAGTGATCGTGCCGTCGTACACCTCGGCCGCCATGCCCACCGACTCGCTGAGCGTGGGGTGCGGGTGGATGGTGTGGCCGATGTCGGCGACCTCGCAGCCCATCTCGATGGCCAGCGCGACTTCGGCGATCAGGTCACCCGCATGCACGCCGACGATGCCGCCGCCGATGATGCGATGCGTGGCTTCGTCGAACACCAGCTTGGTGAAGCCCTCGGTGCGACCGATGCCGATGGCGCGGCCACTGGCCGCCCACGGGAACTTGCCGACGCCGACCTTCAGGCCCTTCTCCCTGGCTTCGTTTTCGGTGACGCCGACCCAGGCGATCTCCGGGTCGGTGTAGGCGACCGACGGGATCACCCGCGCGACCCATTCCTTCTTCTCGCCGGCAGCGACCTCCGCGGCCAGCTTGCCCTCGTGCGTGGCCTTGTGCGCCAGCATCGGCTGGCCCACCAGGTCGCCGATGGCGAAGATGTGCGGCGCCGTAGTGCGCATCTGCCGGTCGACCGGGATGAACCCGCGCTCGGTGACCTCCACGCCCGCCTTGGCCGCGTCGAGCTTGCCGCCGTTGGCGGCGCGACCCACGGCCACCAGCACGCGGTCGAACAGCTTGGCCTCCGGTGCACTGTCGCCCTCGTACGTCACGGCGATGCCGGTCTTCTGCGCCTTGGCATCGACCACCTTGGTCTTGAGGTGGACGGCGACGCCCTGCTTCTTCAGGCGGTCGGCGAGTGGCTTGACCAGGTCCTTGTCGGCGCCCGGCATCAGCTGGTCCATGAACTCCACGACCGTGACCTGGCTGCCCAGCGCGCGGTACACCGTCGCCATCTCCAGGCCGATGATGCCGCCGCCGACGACGAGCAGCTTCTTAGGGACCTCGGCCAGTTCCAGCGCGTCGGTGGAGTCCATCACGCGCGGGTCGTCCCACGGGAACATCGGCAGCTTCACCGCCTGCGAACCCGCGGCGATGATGCATTGCTCGAAGCGCACCAGCGTGCGCTTGCCGTCTGCACCCGCCACTTCGATCTCGTTGGCGGAGAGGAACGTGCCGGTGCCTGCGACCACGCGCACCTTGCGTTGCTTGGCCATGCCGGCCAGGCCCTTGGTCAGCTGCCCCACGACCTTTTCCTTGTACTTGCGCAGCCTGTCGAGCGTGATCTTTGGCTTTCCGAAATCGATGCCGTAGTCGGACGCGTGCGCGGCTTCGTCGACCACCGCGGCCGCATGCAGCAGCGCCTTGGAGGGGATGCAGCCGACGTTGAGGCAGACGCCGCCGAGGCTGTCGTAGCGCTCGACCAGCACCGTATCCAGGCCGAGGTCGGCGGCGCGGAACGCGGCGGTGTAACCACCGGGACCGGCACCGAGGACGAGCATGCGGCACTCGATGTCGGCATTGCGGCCGGTGGCATCGGCCGGCTTGGGGCCGGACGACGATGCTCCGCCTGGAGCCCCTCTCCCCCCGGGAGAGGGGTTGGGGAGAGGGTGCGACGGAGCGGTGTCATTTGATGGCCCCTCCGACTTCCCCGCGCCTTGCTTCGGCGACTGCATCGCACCTGCAGCAACTTCCGATCCCGAACCCTCTCCCCCAGCCCCTCTCCCGCCGGGAGAGGGGGGCGAAGCATTCTTGCCCGAGCCCTCGCCCTCGGCGGTCAGCACCGCGATCACCGCCCCTTCGGCCACGTTGTCGCCGACCTTCACCTTCAGCGACTTGACCACGCCGGCCGCGCTCGAAGGCACTTCCATCGTCGCCTTGTCCGATTCCAGCGTGACCAGCCCCTGGTCGACCGCGACGGTGTCGCCCACCGCCACCAGCAACTCGATCACCGGGACGCTGTCGAAATCGCCGATGTCGGGAACCTTGACCTCGATCTCTGCCATGCCTGCCACTCCTCGTCAGTCGCGCGCCGTGCCGGGCGCGGCGGGGTCGTTCTCATCGCGCGCGGCCACCTTGGCCTCGCGCTCGATTTCGCGTTGTGCATCTTCCTGCGCGTCGTTGCCCGACAGCTTGGCGCGCTCTCGCTCGCTCATCGGCGGGGACGCGGCCTCCGCCGGGGCAGGCGCCGCGGGGCGACGCACGCCGCCGCCATCGCCGCGCGAACCCCGCAACAGTTCCAACGCGTCATCGCCCTGCAGGCCGAACGCGCTGCGCAGGTGCAGGTCGCGCTGCGGGAACGGGATCTCGATGCCGTGCTCCTTCAGCGAGGTGTCCAGCTCCCACAGGTAGGCGGCCTTGATCGCGGCATTCCGGCGCGCGGCTTCTTCGGTCAGCCAGACCGCCAGGATGAACTCCACCGCGCTGTCGCCGAACCCCACCAGCCACACCTGCGGCCGGTCGTCGCCTTCCATCGCGCGGGTGAACGGCACGCGCGAGGCGGCTTCCAGCGCCGCCTTCTTCACCCGTTCCTTGTCGACGCCGTATGCGACCGCGAACGGCACGCGCAGGCGCCGCCGGGTTTCGCGATGGGTCCAGTTGACCACCCGGCCGCTCACGAACTCCGAGTTCGGCACCAGGATGTCGATGTTGTCGTTGGTGGTGATGCGGGTGGCGCGGATGTTGATGTCGCGCACGGTGCCGCGAAGTTCGGCATCGAGCTCGACGAAATCGCCGACCTTGAGCGACTTGTCGAACAGCAGGATCAGGCCCGACACGAAGTTGTTGAAGATCGCCTGCAGGCCGAAACCCAGGCCCACGCCAAGTGCGCCGGCAAACACGGTGAACTTGCCGACCGGGATGCCCGCCAGTTCCAGCGCCAGCAGCACGCCAACGGCCAGTAGCACGTAGTGCACCAGCCGCGAGACCGTATAAAGCGAGGCGGCGTTGGTCCCGGCGCGGCGGCCGTAACGCGCCAGCGCGCGCCGGGCCAGCACCGATACGAACCACACCGCGACCAGCGCGAGCACGGCGCCCAGCAGGTCCCCCAACGCCAGGCTCATGCCTTCGATGGGGATCAGCTCGTAATCCAGCACGTCCTTGGCGTGATCGAGCCCTTCGTGCGCGGAATCGCGCACGCGCTCGCCCGCCTCCTCAAGCCGATCGCCGGGCGCGGCCGTCCCCATCGAAGCGTCAGAGCAGCGCGCGACGCAGGTCGCCCAGCAGCTGGGCCAGGGTCGCGGTGAAGCGCGCGGCCGCCGCGCCGTCGATCACGCGGTGGTCGTAACTCAACGACAGCGGCAGCATGAGGCGCGGCTGGAATGCCTTGCCGTCCCACACCGGCTTCATCGCCGACTTGGATACGCCCAGGATCGCCACCTCCGGGGCATTGACGATCGGCGTGAACGAGGTGCCGCCGATGCCGCCCAGCGAGCTGATCGAGAAGCAACCACCGCTCATGTCGGCCGGCCCGAGCTTGCCCTCGCGCGCCTTGGCGGCCAGCTCACCGGTCTCGCGCGCGATCTGCATGACGCCCTTCTTGTCGCAGTCGCGCACCACCGGCACCACCAGCCCGTTGGGCGTGTCGGCGGCAAACCCGATGTGGAAATACTTCTTGAGCACCAGCGTCTCGCCGCTGGCGTCGAGCGAGGCGTTGAAGTCCGGATACTGCTGCAGCGCGCTGACAGAGGCCTTCATAAGGAACGCCAGCATGGTCAGCTTGGTGCCGTCCTTGCGCTTCTCGCTTTCCTTGTTGAGTGCGACGCGCAGCGCTTCCAGTTCGGTGATGTCGGCATCGTCGTGCTGCGTGACGTGCGGGATCATCGCCCAGTTGCGCGCAAGGTTCGCACCCGACAGCTTCTTGATGCGCGACAGCTCGCGCGTCTCGGTCTCGCCGAACTTGCTGAAGTCGACCTTCGGCCACGGCAGCAGGTTCAGGCCACCGCCAGCCGATGCCGCGACGCCGCCGCCTGCCGCACCGCCCTGGCCGCTCTGCATGGCCTGCTTGACGAAGCCCTGCACGTCCTCGCGGGAGATGCGGCCGCCACGCTCGCTGCCGGTCACGCGCGACAGGTCCACGCCCAGCTCGCGCGCGAACAGGCGCACCGCCGGGCTGGCGTAAGGCACACGGTCGGGCATCAACTCGCCGGCATCGAAGGCGACCGGCGGGGAGCGCGGCTCGCTGCGCTGGCCGCCGGCGGTTTCGCGCGCGGCGATGCGGTCGGATTCGCGGGGCGTGGACACCGGTTCGACCTGCGTCCCGGTTTCGGCCGCCGCGGTTTTTTCTTCCGGCTTGGCCGCCGGTGCCTTGTCGTCCTTGGATGCGGCTTCGGACTTGGCCTCACCCTTGCCGGCCTCGCCCTTGCCCGCGCCATCCGAGCCGGCGTCGCCACCGGCCGGCTCGATCATCGCCACCACGGTGCCCTCGCCGATGTCGTCGCCTACCTTGACCCGGACCTCGCGCACCACGCCGTCGAACGGCGCGGGGACTTCCATCGTGGCCTTGTCCGATTCCAGCGTGACCAGCCCCTGGTCCTGCTTGACGGTGTCGCCCACGGACACCAGCAGCTCGATCACCGGCACCGCGTCGAAGTCACCGATATCCGGGACGCGTGCTTCCTTCAACTCAGCCATCGTGGGGCTCCGCCATGCGCGAAACCCGTATTGTGGCCGGTGCGGGATGACCGCGCCAATCGCGCATGCCGGCGAGGCCGCCCCGGCCCCGCGACCCGATCGCTGGATTCAGTCGCGGTTGCAGGCGCGCCGGTGCTGCGCGCACGCCGCGATTCGCGCTCCGTGGGGTCGACCGCGATCCGTGCGCCTGCGGATGTTCAGCCACCGGTCGAGTGGCCCGTGTTCGGCACCCCGCACCGGCCGGCCCGCGCGGTTGGGCCCTTCGGCGAGTGTCTTTGACGGCCCCCTCACGCCGCTCCGGGCGCCCGACTCTGCATCGTCGCGACGGCGCCGCGGAACCGCTCAACGCAGGTTCATCGCCGTCCGGTAGTGGCGCGCCACCCGGTGCACCGGTGGGCACCGGCCGGTGCCGGCATCGCGTACCTGCGTCCGGGCAAAACGCGATTCATTTTCACGGCGATAGCGTGCGTCGCGTCGCCCGCACACCCCATTCCCCCACGCGGTCGGCGCACACATTAGAACGAGGAGTTCTCTCCATGATCCGCATTCGTCATTTGACCCTGGCCCTGTTGGGCACCCTGGCCATCACCCCGGCCGCCTTCGCACAGGACGCCTCCACCGACACCGCCAGCGGCAAGCGTTTCGCCGTGGTCGGCGGCTATGCCCTGTCCGAGCCCACCCGGAACCCCGAGATCGACGGTGCCCGCACCCAGTTGGACGGTGATGGCGCCGGCACGCTGAGCGCGAGCTACTACATCAACGACAACATCGCGGTCGAAGCCTGGGGCGCGGCCGACAAGTTCAGCCACCGCGTGCGCGACGGCGAAGGCCAGAAGCTGGGCAGCGTCGAGGCGCAGCCCTACGCGGTGAGCGGCCAGTACCACTTCCGCCAGGCCGACAGCACGGTCCGCCCGTTCGTGGGCCTGGGCTACTACGAGCAGAACTACGACGGCGAGACTGCCGAGCCGAGCGGCGCACTGGCCGGCCAGCGCATCGGCGTGGAGACGGCCAAGGGCGCGATGGCGACCGCCGGCGTCGACGTCAACATCAACCCGACCTGGTTCGCGCGCGCCGACGTGCGCTACCTGCAGGGCGACTCGGACGTGAAGCTGGACGGCGTCAAGGCCGGCGAGGCCGAACTCGACCCGGTCATCCTCGGCGTGGGCGTAGGCGCGCGGTTCTAACCCATCGCATCGCATCAACCCATGCACGACGAAACG